>Ga0136614_10000381_pt1 | contig 21407 bp, 22 predicted proteins | sample AntDrymUQ2792106_2_FD_106643 | JGI IMG/M metagenome (GOLD analysis project Ga0136614, IMG submission 106643) | Polar desert sand microbial communities from Dry Valleys, Antarctica - metaG UQ279 (21.06) | ecosystem: Environmental > Terrestrial > Soil > Desert | place: Antarctica: Dry Valley... | reverse complement strand
TTGCGGATGACCTGCTCGGGGGTGTGCCTCGTGCGCTTCATCGTGACCGTCCTTGCTCGCCCATCTTCGCGGGCGCATAGAACTCTCACAAGCACCGGACCGAACCGCCGGGGTCACGCCAGGGACAGGTCGCCGTCGTGTCGCGCGATCCCCTGGTCCCGATCCGCGGCGTGACGCTGGTCGTCGTGCCCAGCGAGACCGAGGGGCGGGGCGCGCTGCTTCGGCACCCCGAAGCAGTGGGGTCCGGCGTTCAAGCCGTTCGCGTTTCCGATGACGCCCGCCGAGGAGGCGGTGACGGCCACGGCCGACCGGTACCTCGCCGACGCCTGCGAACGGCGCGGCACGCACGTCGTCGACCACATGTCGACGGCCAACGTCGCCCGCGACCTGGACGTCCTGCGGGCCGCAGTCGGCGACGAGAAGCTCAACTACGCGGGCTTCTCCTACGGCTCCTATCTCGGCGTCACGTACGCGAACCTGTTCCCCGACCGCGTGCGCTCGGTCGTCGTCGACGGTGTCCTGGACCCGGTCGCATGGTCAACGGGCCGCGGCGACGAGGCGCTCACACTGCCGTTCTCCACCCGCCTCAAGAGCCACGCGGGCGCGCAACAGACGCTCGACGAGTTCTTCCGGCTGTGCGACGCGGCAGGCACGGGATGCGCGTTCTCGGGCGGTGCCGCCGCCCGCTTCGCCGCGCTCGCCGAGCGCGCGCGTCAGGAGCCGCTGAAGCTCGTCTTCCCCGACGGCTTCACGATCGAGTTCGGCTACTCCGACCTGATCGACCTCTCGCTCGGGGCGATGTACTCGTCGACCGTGTGGGCCGATTTCGCGCACCTGCTCGCCGACCTCGAGACGTTCTCCAGCCCGACCGCCACCGGCGCGCGGTTGAGCGCGTTCATGACCAGGTACGGGCCATCGCTGTACCCGAACTTCATCGAGGTCGGCCCGGCCGTGATGTGTGAGGACAGCGACAACCCCGATAACTACGCGGCCTGGTCGACGGCCGGCGCGAAGGCCGACGAGACGAGCTACTTCGGTCGGAGCTGGACTTGGCTGTCGAGCCCGTGCGCCGTGTGGAAGGGGTTTGACGCCGACCGCTACATGGGGCCGTTCAACAAGCCGACCGCCAACCCGCTGCTCGTCGTCAACCCGCGCTTCGATCCGGCCACGCGGTACGAGGGAGCGGTCACCGTCGACGAGCTGATGCCCGACTCGGCGCTGCTGACCGTCAACGGCTGGGGTCACACCTCGATTTTCATGTCGCAGTGCGCCGACGCCACGATCGAGCGGTACCTCGTCGAGGGCGCGACGCCACCCGCGGGCGCGACATGCGATCAGGACGTCCCGCCGTTCGCCGCCACCGCGGCGTCCGCGTCCGCGGCCCGCAAACGCGTGAAGGCGCTGAGCTACACCAACGGGAGGTCGTTGCGGTCGGAACGCGCCGCGCGTCGCGCCGGAGCACTCCGCTGGGGCGCGCGGACGCGCATGAAGGACGCCTCGTGGTCGAACCTGGCGGGTTCGGCGATCGACGCGCTTGGCGCGCAGGTCGCAGCCGACAACCGGGGCAACGCGGTGTACGCGTGGTCGTCGTCTGACCCGGCGGCCGCCAACGGGCGGGTGCAGATGCGCACGCGCTCCGCGAAGGGCGTCCTGGGACCGATCGTCGATCTGTCCGACGGGACGTCCGACGCGTTTGACGTGCACGTCGCGGTCAACGCCCGCGGCGCCGCCGCGTTCAGCTGGGTCGAGTTCGACGCCGCCAACGGCGTGTCGGTCAAGACGCGGTCACGGTCTACGCGCGGTGTGCTCGGGCCCGTCGCCGACGTGTCCGAGCCGGGCGCGGACGCGTTCGAGCTCAGGGTCGCGATCTCGACCGCCGGCAACGTGATGGTCACATGGACGGCCTTCGATCTGACCACCTTCCGCCTGCAGGCCAAGGCGCGCTCGCGCTCGGCCTCGGGCGAGCTCGGGGCCGTCGGGCAGCTCGGCGATCCGGCCCTGGACTCGTTCGGATCGCAGGTCGCGATCGACGAAGCCGGCGCTGCGGTGTTCGCCTGGACGCAGGGCGACCCGGCGACGGGACGCACGCGGGTGCAAGCCCGCAAGCGCTCGACGACGGGCGCGCTCGGGCCCATCGCGGACCTCTCCGACGCCGCGCGCAACGTGGCTGACGTCCGGCTCGCGGTCGAGGGCGACGGCGACGCCGTCTTCGGGTGGCTCGTCTTCGACGACGTCACCTTCCGCGCCGCGGTGCAGACGCGGTCGCGGTCGCGGTCGGGGAGGCTCGGCCCGATCGGTGACCTGTCGGCCTCGGCTGACGACGCCTGGGATCCGGCTCTCGCGGTCGACGACGACGGCGACGCCGTCGTCACCTGGTGGGTCCCCGGGCCCACGGGTGCCCGCGTCGAGGCGCGGTCGCGCTCGGCACGCGGCCTGATCGGCCCGCGCGTCACGCTGTCTGCCGGCGCCGACGACGGGTACGAGCCGCAGGTTGCCGTCAGCGGTGACGGTGACGCGGTGTTCACGTGGCTGGCGTTCAATCGCGACGGGGTGCGCGTGCAGGCACGGTCGCGCTCGCACCGCGGGTTGCTCGGCCCACGGATGGACCTGTCGCGCCCGGCGCAGGACGCGTTCTCCGCGCAGATCGACATCGACGAGGACGGCGACACCGTCTTCGGCTGGTCGGCGCTGAACGGGCCCGGCTATCAGGTGCAGGGACGAACGCTCCGCGACAACGGCAAGCTCGGACCGCCAGCCATCATCTCGACGACCGACCGCACCACGTTCGAGGCGCAGCTGAACCGCACGGCCGAGCAGCTGGACGCCGTCGGAAGCCGTCGCTGAGCGGCCCGACCGTCAGGTCAACCGTCAGGCCCCGCGCTTGCCGCGCGGGGCCTGACGTGATTGCATCTTCACCCCCGGACGGACATACACGCAGCCGATCGCCCGACCGCGGCTCAGAGCTTCAGCGCGATCCGTCGTGTGCGGGTCCGGGTGTGCCGGGGCTCGAGCGCCCCGACATGTTCCGCCCGCGGCCGTGCCACCCGTCGTGTGGAGGTGCTGGCGAAACGGCGAAGGCAAACCGGACGCTATTAGACGCAGCGCCCCTGACGGGGCGCTGCTTGGCGGCGGTCGTATGCGTGTGGAGGGGCGTGCAATGCTTTCCGCGTGCCATCACGTGCGACCACCTCCTCCGAAGTTCTGGCCCGAGCGGCGGGCATTTGTCGCGGGTCGGTACGTCTGGACCCTCGAGACATTCGCGCCGGCGTTCGAGGTCGACGTCGGGTACGACCCGGCGCGGGACTCGTACTTCGCAGTGATCGGCGGCCGGCACGGCGATCCCGATGCGTTGCTCATGGTCGGCGTCGAGGACATGGGCGAGCTGCCGACGGTGGCGGCCCCGGAGCGCGAGCGCGAGGCGTTCGCTGAAGTGCGCGTGGACCTAGACGAGATCCCGGGTCTGCGCGAGTGGCTGGAGCAATGCGCCGCGTGAGTGCGGCTGGCTGGACGAGGCGCAGCGATTGACGTCTAGATGACGAACGTGTCGTGAGGTCGCCCATTTTCGTGCTCGAAGAGCAGCCGAATACCCGCGTCCTGGCTCGCGCAAGATCGCTGACGTGAAACTCGCCCTCGACGCCGGCGACGACGGTGGTTCCGCCCTCACGCCGACGATCACATGGCGGTACTGCCCAGCGCCGCCGGTCCGTGGTTGATCAGCCGGCCGGCGGAGGGGTCGACATCAATCAACCTGCCTCGGGTTTGTCATCGCCGCAGCGCACGGGCCGCGGCGTCTGCGTTCCGTCTGACGCGCCTTTACGGTCTCCCCCCCGCTGGTGGATGAACACGCTTGTCTTCCGCGCTTCTTCTTGGAGATGGTGGACTTCGGCACCTATAGCAAGGCTGGGGCGCAACAAGCTCGAACTGCTCTGCGTCGCAGACATCGTCGATCTTGTCAACGAGCTGTGCTTCCTCTCGCCCAAAGCGATAGTCGGCAATCTGGTCGCCCGGTCGCGGCGATGACCGCTCGGGCCTGTCTTGGCTCGCGATCTAGGCGTGCTGGTGCGGCGCGCCAGGCTGTGACTTCTTCGTCTGTTCTTCGCCGAGTCCGGGAAGACCTCTGGCGTTCCCGACCCAGAGGCAACATGAGCCCCGAACCCCTGAATCGTCGTCAAGCGCTGGGCGCCCTCGGCGCGGTCTCGCTGTCCGGCTTGCTCGCCGCGTGCGGCTCGGACGAGGACACCGCCGGCTCGGTCACGACGACGAACGGCTCGACGGCGAACGGCTCGACGGCGACAGTCGAGACGAAGACCTCCACGACGACTTCGTCCCCGAGGCTGACGGCTGAGCAGTTTGACTCGGCTGCGACGTGCGAAGTCGCCACGGAGCTGACCGAGGGGCCGTACTACTTCGATGTCGACTCGATCCGCTCGGACATCCGTGAGGATCAGGAGGGCACGTTGCTTCGGCTCGGCGTCCGTGTGCGCGATGCGGAGCGCTGCGAGCCGATCGAGAATGCGATCGTCGACGTCTGGCACTGCGATGCGCTGGGCATCTACTCGGGGTTCGAGTCCTCGTCGGAGGGCAGCGGCGGAGGGGGGGCACCGCCCAGCGGCGAGGCCCCGCCCGAGGACGGCCAGCAGCCGGGTGATGCCGGGGCGGGCGGCTCCTCACGCAGCGACGACGAAACCTACTTGCGCGGCGCTCAGGCCACCAACAGCGACGGCATCGTGGAGTTCAAGACGATCTACCCGGGCTGGTACCGCGGCCGCACGACGCACGTCCACGCAAAGGTCCATCTCGACAAGGCCACCTTGCTGACGACCCAGTTCTTCACCACGAAGGCGATGGACGACATCGTCTACGCCCGCGAGCCCTACAGCGAAGACACCGGCCGTGACACGTTCAACGAGAGCGACAACATCTACGTCGAGGAAGGCGAGCTCACGTTGACCGAGGAGGGTAAGGGCGTCGTCGGCCTCATCACCCTCGACGTCAAGCGCACCTGACCCGACGCGACGCCGTCCGCCCCCGCGGCCTCGTGCTCAGGCGACTCACAGCAACGGCTCAGGTCACGCCCACCCAGGCAGCCGAGACTTGTGCCATGGACGAACACACCACTCTGCGGCGTCGCGAGGCGCTGATCGCCCTCGGCGCCGGCGTCGGCGCGCTGACCGGGATCAGGCGGCTATGCGAGCTGACCACCGCCACGCCCGAGGCCCTGGCGGCATCGAGCTGCGTGTTTCAGCGCGAGGTGACCGAAGGCCCCTACGACCTGGACCTCGATCTCGTCCGGCGCAACATCACGGGCGACCGCAAGGGCACACCGCTGACGCTGCGCTTCGTGGCACTGGACGCGTCGACGTGCAAGCCGATCCCCGGCGCCAAGGTGGAGGTCTGGCACGCGGACGCGTCGGGCACCTACAGCGGCGTCGCCGGCGCAAGCGGCACCTACCTGCGCGGGGTACAGGTCGCAGACAGCGCGGGCCGCGTCCGGTTCGAGTCGATCTTCCCCAGCTGGTACCGCGGCCGCTCACCGCACATCCACATGAAGGTCTTCGTCGGCGGCGACGAGGTCCACACCGGCCAGGTCTTCGTCCGCCAGGCCGTTCAGCGCACCGTCTACCGACAGGGCGTCTACGCCTCCCGCGGCTTGGCCGACACCACCAACGCCTCCGACAACATCTACGGCTCGGCCGGCGACCGGGCGATCATGTCACTGAATCGCAAGAGCAGCCGCATTTCCAGCGGGTACACCGGGCGCCTCACCATCGGCGTGCAGGCATGAAGCAGCCAGGCAACGCTCGCACAGGGGGACCACATCGTCTCCAGGTTCCTACCTCCCGACCACCAGACCGATCAGAAGCGAACCGCAACCGGGACGCCGATTTCGACGGCTGTGCCCATGTTCGACCTAGCGAGCGTGATATCGCGGATGATATCTTCGCGATACCACGACGAGGATCATCGGAACGAGGAGGTCCAGGTGACGGAGCCATCGCAGTCAGGCGGACAGCCGAGCGACATCACGCGTCTGCTGTTCAAGGCGGTGAAGGCGCTGCCGGAAGACGAGCAGCAGGCGATCTTCGCCTACTTCTTTGAGCGCGGGACCGGGGTTCCACAGCCGCCGTTCTTCGAGCAGTTCATCCAGGAGGGCATGCAACGTCCGGAGGGCGAAGGCGACGCGGGCGCAGGATCCATGGCGAATAGGCGCCTATCGATCGTGAACGCGCTCACGGCGAAGTCGGCGGGCCCCAATCACCAGCTGATCCCGGTCCGCCTTTCGGAGGATTCTCACCGACGCCTGAAGGAGTGGTGCGCGGAGCACAACTTCCCGATGGCGGTCGTCGTCAGAGGGCTAGTCGACCGGTTCCTCGACAGCTGGCAGGAGCGCGCCGCGTAGCGTTGCGAGCTCACGACGTGGCGGCATGCGCAGATCTCGTACGGCTCGCGAGGCTCTGCGCCGGGTCCCTCAGCGGGGCGTGGCTCCAAGCACGCCGGCCGATGTTCCCCGTGCCGGCGCGCCTGAAGCCTGCATCTCGTTAATCGGCTGCAGCCGCGGTCGAGATCACCCAGCGTCGAGGTTGGCTTGTCAAGCCGCATCCGGCGCAGCGGCCGGGCGGCGCCGGCGCGTCCCGCTGCCGAATGCCTACCGCGATGCCGCTTGAACCGCTTCAACGTCGGACGTTCAGGCCGGGCCGTGCATGAGCTCGATCCGGTCGATCGGATCGCCGACGAACATGATGAAGCGCTCGTCCGCGACCTTACCGCTGCAGTACGGGCCGATCGTGCGGCCCTCGTCGCCCTCGTCGCCGCCCTCCTCGCCGCGGCAATACAAGCGGTACTCGTCCTCGGCGCGCCCGAGCGAATCGCCGATCCTCACGCCGCGCGACGTCACCGCACCCGGGCCAGTGACGATGATGCGCGTGACGAGCGCCTCGCCCTTGCTCAACTGCGGAAGGAGCTTGCGCCTGCGTCGTCGAGAGGCCGAAGAGCTCTGTCTGTCGCCATCGGTACGTCAGCGGCCTTCAGGCGATACAGGACGATCGTCGCGGCATATCGGAGATCAGGCCCTCGGCCAGCCGCTGTTGACGGCTGCCGTCATCGCCGGCGGCGCGCAGGTCAGACGGCCGGTGGAGCACGAGCCAGTGCTGCACGGCCGGTCTCACGGCTGAGCGCGAACGCCGACTGGTAGTACTCGCCCAGGCCAGCGATCGGCAGCCCGCGCCAGGCCTCGTCGTTGACGCGGATCACCTTCGGAGCGCTTTGGCCGCGGGCCTCGGCAGCGCGAGCGCGTTCAATGCGTTGGCGTCCAAGAACGCGCCGCCGCACGCCATCACGATCCCCAGCGCGAGATCGCTGCCGGGCGACCGGCGCCGAGAGGTCCAGCGCGACCGCCGGCGCATCCCACGAGTTGCACGAAGCCGGTGCGGGTGCGCATCTGCTCAGCTCGAGGATGCCGCGCGCGAGCGCCTTCGGTCGCGGTCAACCACCGACTCCGGCTGGCACTTGAGGGCCGTTGTCCGCCGCACCACCCTGGCCGATGCCCTGGACATGAACCGCACCCCGATCCCAGACAGGCCTCATCCGTGCAACTCCCCCCGGGCGGGGGGTAGCGATGTCGATCGGGCGCCGTCCATGCGACGCTGCGGGGGTGCCTGATCACGGCCACGGCGAGCGGCTGACCGCCGTCGACGCATCGTTTCTGCAGCTCGAGTCCGACAGCGCGCACATGCACATCGCGTGGAGCGCGATCCTGTCGCCGCCCGACGACGGGACGCGTGCGACCATCGACGCGCTGCGCGAGCGCGTCAGCTCGCGCCTGGAGTGGGTGCCGCGCTGCCGCCAGCGCCTGCTCTCCGCGCCGCTCGGGCTCGACGAGCCGCGCTGGGTCGATGACCCCGACTTCGACGTCGCACGCCACGTCGTACAGCTCTCCGGTCCGGATGAGGCGATCTCCCCCGCACGCTTCGCGGCGATCCGCGACACGCGGCTGTCCACCCCGCTGGACCGCGCCGCCCCGTTGTGGGAGCTTGCGCTGATCCCGCGCCTGAGCAACGGCAGCGCGGCCGTCGTCGGCCGGGTGCACCACGCGATGGCCGACGGCGCCGCGGCGCTGCAGGTCGCGATGCTGATGCTCGATGTCGACGGGCCGCCCGACGCGCCGCCCGCGCCGTGGCACGCGGCGGCGCCGCCGAGCTCGCTGCAACGCGCGCTGGACCCGTTCGTGCACGGCGCCGAGCGAACGTCGCGCGCCGCCCGCGACGTCGCGCGCGCCTGCGAGCACCCGCGCACCGCGGCGCGCGGGGCGCTGCGCGACCTCGGGCGGATGGCGCAGGCGCTGACGGAGGACCTGCTGCCCAGCGCCCCGCGGTCACCGCTCAACGGCCCGCTGGGCCCGCGACGCACGCTCGTGCAGCACCGCGTCTCGCTCGAGCAGCTCAGCGAGATCACGCGCGGCACGGCGTCCACGCGCAACGACGCCGGGCTGGCCGCCGTGGCCGGCGCGCTGCGAGCGCTGGCGCGCGAGCAGAACCTGCCGACCGAGCCGCTGAAGGCGCTCGTGCCGGTTAACGTCCGCCGCGCCCACGAGTACGGCGCGCTCGGTAACCGCGTCTCGATGACCTCGGTCTGGCTGCCGCTGCAGCTCAGCACGCCCGGCGCGCGCCTGGAGCACGTGCACGAGCAGACCGCTCGCTTCAAGCGCAGCGCGCGCTCGGAGGGCGCGGAGAGCGTGATCTCGGGGCTGTCGCTGCTGCCCAGCGCGCTGCGCGCGCCCGTCCTGCGGGCCGTCACGCCCGGCCGCTTCAACCTGACGATCTCCAGCGTGCCCGGTCCGCCCGGCGCGCTGTTCATGCAGGGCGCCCGCCTCGAGGAGATCTACCCCGTCATCCCGATGGCCGAGGAGCAGACGCTGTCGATCGGAATGCTCGCCTACAACGGCCACCTGCACTTCGGCCTGTACGCCGATCCCGACGCGCTGCCGCCGGCGACGCGCCTGGCCGAGCTGATCGACGACGAGCTGCAGGCGCTGCTGCGCGCGCGCCGGCCGCGCGCCCCGCTGCCCGTCGTCGCACCCGCAACCGCCGGTCCCGTCGGGACCTACGCGAACCGATCGGCCGTGTTGAGCGCGGCCGGACGAGGAGGACACGCATGACATCCGCGACCTCGACGCGGCGCCTGTCGCCGCTGGACGGCTCCTTTCTGCGCCTGGACACCCAGCAGTCTCCGATGCACGTCGGGTGGAGCGCGGTCTTCGGCGCGCCCGGCGACCGTCCGCGGCCCACCGCCGCGGCGATGCGCGAGCTGGCCGCCGGGCGGCTGCACGAGGTCCCGTGGTGTCGCTGGCGCCTCGCCGACGCACCGCTGGGGCTGTCGGAGCCGCGCTGGATCGACGACGCGGACTTCAACCTGTCGGCGCACATCGTGCAGCTCACCTCGCCCGAGGACGCCGTCAGCGACGAGACGTTCGAGGTGCTGCGCTCGACCGTGCTCTCGACGCCGCTTGACCGCGCCCGCCCGCTGTGGCAGGTCTTCGTCGTCCCGCGCCTCGCGGATGGTCGCGTGGGGATGGTCGGCAAGATCCACCACGCGCTCGTCGACGGCATGGCGGCGCTGCAGATCGTGAAGCTGTTCATCGACTCCGAGCCCGACCCGCAGCCGCGATCGCCGGTGCGCTGGCGCCCCGCCGGTCGCTCCGGCGCCGCCGGATGGGCGATCGACGCGGCCCGCTACGCGGTCAACGACGGGCTCGGCGCGCTGCGGGCCGGCGCTGAGGCCGTCGCCCATCCGCGCAGCAGCCTCGAGGCGGCGGCGCGCGGAGCCAAGCTGGTGGCGACCGCCGTCGCCGAGGACGTGCTGCCGCCGGCGCCGTCCTCCCAGCTCAACGGGCGCATCGGCACTCGCCGCACGCTGATCGGCTACCACGCGCCGCGCGCGCTGCTGCGCGCCGCGCGCGGCAACGGCGGGACGCTCAACGACGTCGGCCTGACCGCCGTCGCCGGCGCGCTGCGCACGCTCGCCCTGCGGCGCGGCGAGGCGCCGACCGAGCCGCTGAAGACGATGGTCCCGGTCAGCCTGCGGCGCATCGGCGAGGAGGACGCCGGCAACCAGATCGCGATGGTCTACATGCCGCTGCCGATCCACCTGGCGACGGGCGCCCGGCGGCTGGAGTTCGTCCGCGAGCAGACCGCGCGCCTGAAGCACACCACCCGCCCGCAGGCCACGCAGGCCTTCGTCCAGGCCGCCGGGCTCGTGCCGCCCCCGCTGCGCACGCCCGTCGTGCGCGCCCTGGCGACGCCGCGCCAGTTCAACCTGACCGTCTCGCAGTCGCCCGCGCCGCGCGGCTCGCTGTACCTGCTCGGCTGCGAGCTGGAGGAGGTCTATTCCGTGGTGCCGATCGCCCAGGGCCACACGCTCGCGATCGGGATGGTGCGCTACCGCAACGAGCTGTTCTTCGGCTGCTACGCCGACCCGAACGCGCTGCCGGAGGTGCACGCGCTGCCGGCGCTGCTGGAGGCTGAGCTCGAGGGGCTGGCGCAGACCGCCGCGGCCGGACGCGCCGCGCCCGCGGCCGCGCCCGCGGCCGCGCCCGCCTCCGCTTCGCGCGCGACGAGCAACGTGCGTTCGCGTGCGAACGGGCGGCCGCTGACGCCCGTCGGCTGAGCCTGGTGCTCGCGGGCGCACCGGCGCTCGCCCCCGCCCGGCGCGATCTCGCCCGGCGCGACACGCGCTCGCGATCACACCGCGTCCGCCCGGCTGCCGCCAGCGGCGGCCGCGGCGACGACGCGGGCGCTGTGGCCCCCGTCGTCGCGCGCCGGCTCGTCGGTGTCGAACAGCTCGGCTGCGAGGACGCTGGTTCCGAACACGAAGGCGATGACGGCCGCGATGCCGACGACCCGCGGCGAGAGGCCGCCGTGGACGCCGGTCTCGTGGACGACGGCGTGTCCCCTGCCGCGGGCGATGAGCCAGCGGTTGACCGGCAACGCCACCGCGCCCGCGATCACGAGCGCGAACGACAGCGTGCCCCAGAACAGCACGTTGTCCAGCCCGGCCTCCATCGCGCCGGGCACGAGCAGGATGATCGCGTTGTCGACGATCTCCATCACCGCGATGCTGAGCGTGTCCGACGCCAGCGCGATCGGGATGACCGCGCTGAGCGCGAACCCCGCCCGCAGCAGCGGCAGGCTCGTCAGCGCGTAGCCGAACAGGAAGGCCAGCGCGACCGCGAGCGCGATCGTGCCCAGATCCGAGAAGCCCAGCGCGGTGCCGATGATCATGCCCAGCACCTCGCCGATCGCGCAGCCGGTCAGGCAGTGCAGCGTCGCGCTGAGCGCGACCCGCGTCAGCGGGCCCCCCGATGTCGGCATCTCGTGGTGGCCGTGGTGAGCGTCGGCGATGGCGTGCATGGCGTGCGGTCCTCCGGTTGATCGTCGGGTACCCCGATCGGCGGGTCCCACGATGTCGTTCGTATGCCGGACACCGCTGATCACGATGTCGCGGCGTCGGCCGCGAGCCTGGAAGGCAGGCTCGCGGCCGCGCTCAGGGCCAGGCTCAGCTGTGCTTGTCGTGCAACCTGACGAGCCGCGTGACGGCGTTGTCTCCGAAGCGGACGGTGTACTTGGCGCCCACGCGCAGGTCATTCGTGGCCATCACGCGCGCGCTGTAGCGGTAGTCGTCGCCGTGGCGGCCGCGCGCGACGACGGACGCGACCTTCTGCCGGCCGCTCGCGAAGATGATGCGGATGCGGTACGTGCCGTTGGTCGTGCGCGTCAGGCGATCGTCGGTCGTGAACGACAGCGTCGCGTGCCGCGCGTCGACCAGCCGCATGGAGGGGGTTGCTGGCCCTGCCGCCTTTCGATCTGCCGCAGGGCGGTTCTCGTGTCAGCCGACGTCAGCGCCGAACAGCTCGGCGCGCAGCGTGGCGATCTCGGTCACGGCCGTCATCACGAACGCCGCGCGCACCGCAGCGATCTCGGTCTCGAGGTCGTGCATGTAGGCGCGGTTGGCGGCCAGCCCCTCGACCTCGGCGAGGACCCGCTCGGTGTGCAGATCCTCCAGTTGGCTCTTGATCTTCAGCGCGGACATCGCGGCTCCTTCGATGGTCTCCCGTACATACCCTCGGGGGGTATTAGGTGGCTGAAGGTAGCGTAGCCGGCGCCGGTTGTCAAATACTCCCGTGGAGTATCATGTGGGGCATGCCCGACACCACCACCCCCACCTACGGCTACTCGCCCCAGAAGGACCCGCTCATCAAGCGCCTGCGCCGCATCGAGGGCCAGGTGCGAGGCATCGCGAAGATGGTCGAGGAGGACCGCTACTGCATCGACGTCCTGCAGCAGATGTCCGCCGTGAAGGCCGCGATGGACAAGGTCGCGCTGGGCGTCCTCGATGCCCACGTCAATCACTGCATGACGGCGGGAGCCGACGATCAGGGACGCCGCGACGAGATGACGAGCGAGCTCATGGGCGCCGTCTCGCGGCTCGTCCGCAGCTGACCCTCCGCCGTGCAGGAGCTTCGCCGCCACCCCCGGCGGCGCCTCGCGCGCGCCGCGGGCAGCGGGGTTAGAGTTCGGACCGCGATGCGACAGCTCACGAGCCTCGACTCGCAGTTCCTGGCGCTCGAGACGCGGCGCCAGACGGGACACGTCGCGAGCGTCGCGATCCTTGATCCCGCGACGACGCCCAGCGGGACGCTCGCCGTCGCCGACATCGAGGCGCTCATCACCGAGCGCCTGCCGCTGCTGCCGCCGCTGCGCTGGCGCCTGCTCGAGGTGCCGTTCGGGCTGGACTACCCGTACTGGATCGACGACGAGGACTTCGACTTGCACTTCCACGTGCGCGAGCTCGGGCTCGCGGCACCCGGCACCGACGAGCAGCTCGCCGAGCAGGTCGCGCGGATCGTGTCGCGCCCGCTCGACCGTGCCCGGCCGCTGTGGGAGCTGTACCTCATCAGCGGCCTGCCATCCGGCCACCTCGCGCTGCTGACGAAGATCCACCATGCCGTCATCGACGGCCTGTCGGGCGCGGAGATCCTCGGGCTGCTGCTGGACCTCACGCCCGAGATGCGCACCGTGCAGCCAACCGGCCCGTGGGGCGACAACGAGGCCGTCCCCGGCGAGCTGGGGATGCTCCTGCGCGGGATCGCGGGCGCCGCACGCTACCCGCTGCGGGCGCTGACCGCGCTGCCCCGGGCGCTGCCGAACCTCGAGGAGACCCAGTTCAAGACGATTCCCGGAGCCGCGGCCGTCGGCCGGCTCGTCAGCCGCGCCCAGCAGGCGGTCACCCGCCACGACGGGCTGGTCCAGCGCACCTCGCTCGTCGCGCCGAAGACGAGCTTCAGCGGGCGCGTCTCCGCGCACCGGCGCTTCACGTTCGGCCAGCTCCCGCTCGGCGACGTCAAGGCCGTCAAGAACGCGCACGGCTGCACGGTCAACGACGTCATCGTCTCGATCTGCGCCAGCGCGGTGCGGCGCTGGCTGATGCCCACGACGAGCTGCCGAGCGACCCGCTCGTCGCGCAGATCCCTGTCTCCGTGCGCACCGAGGAGCAGATCGGCACGTACGGCAACCGCATCATGCTCATGGCCGCGCCGCTGCACACCGAGGTCGCCGACCCCGTGACACGGCTGCTGCGCACGCACGAATCGCTCGGCGACATGAAGCAGCGCCACCGCGCGCTGCCCGCGAGCCTGCTCGCCGATGCCAATCACTTCATCCCCCCCGCGGTGTTCAGCCGCGCGGCGCGGCTGACGTTCGGCATTGCCACCAGCCGCCCCGGGCGGCCCGTCTGGAACCTCGTCATCTCCAACGTGCCGGGGCCGCAGTTCCCGCTGTACTGCGCGGGCGCCAAGCTCGTCGCGAACTACCCTGTCTCGGTCATCACCGACGGCATGGGCCTGAACATCACCGTGATGAGCTACATGGGCAACCTCGACGTCGGCATCGTCGCCGACCGCGAGCAGATGCCCGACGTGGCGCGGCTGATGGGCTGGCTGGGCGAGGAGCTCGCGCTGCTGGTGGCGGCGCAGGCGCCGGCGGCGCCGACGGCAACGCCGGGCAAGGCGCCGCGCGCGAAGCCGAAGGCCGGCGTCCGCGCGTGAGGCCACCCGCCGGCGGGGCAACACTCGACCCGATGCTCGGGCTCCCGGACACGATCACCGCCTGCCTGTTTGACCTCGACGGCGTGCTGACGAAGACCGCCACCGTCCACGCGCGCGCCTGGAAGGACACGTTCGACGTCTTCCTCGCCGACCGCGGCGAGCCGCCGTTCGAGCTACCGCGCGAGTACGAGCAGCACGTCGACGGAAAGCCGCGCTACGACGGCGTGCGCGCGTTTGTGCAGGCGCGTGGCATCGAGGCCGACGACGCGCTCATCCACGCGCTCGCCGACCGCAAGAACGACCTCGCCGTCGCGATCATGCGAGTTGACGGCGTCGTGGCGTACGCGGGCTCGGTGCGCTACGTCGAGGCGGCGCGCGACGCGGGCCTGCGACGCGCCGTCGTCTCCTCCAGCGCCAACGCCCGCGACGTGCTCGCGGCAGCTCAGATCGAGCATCTCTTCGAGGACGTCATCGACGGCGTCGCCGCCGACCGCGGCACGCTCGACGGCAAGCCCGCGCCCGACATGTTCCTCGCGGGCAGCCGTGCGCTCGACACGCCGCCGGCCAGAGCCGCGGTCTTCGAGGATGCGCTGGCCGGCGTCGAGGCGGGCCGCAACGGCAGCTTCGGCTACGTCGTCGGCGTCGATCGCAGCGGTCAGGCGCACGCGCTGCGCGACCACGGCGCAGACGTCGTCGTCGGCGACCTGGCCGACCTGCTGGACGGCGGCCGATGATCGGCGAGGACATCTTCCAGGTCGACCCGTGGTCGGTCACCGAGCGCAAACTCGACCTCGACCTGCTCGGCCAGACGGAGACGATCTTCGCGCTCTCCAACGGCCACATCGGCCTGCGCGGCAACCTCGACGAGGGCGAGCCGGCGGGCCATCCGGGCACCTACCTCAACGGCTTCCACGAGATCCGGCCGCTGCCCTACGCCGAGACGGCCTACGGCAACCCGGAGACCGGCGAGACGATGATCAACGTCACGAACGGCAAGATCCTGCGCCTGCTCGTCGACGACGAGCCGTTTGACCTGCGCTACGGGACGCTCGAGCGCCACGAGCGCACGCTGGACCTGCGCGGCGGCGTCCTGCGCCGCGAGGTGCGCTGGCTGTCGCCGGCCGGCCAGGGCGTGATCGTCCGCACGACGCGGCTGGTCTCCTTCGTGCAGCGCTCGGTGGCCGCGATCCTCTACGAGGTCGAGCCGTACGGCGATCACGCGCGGATCGTCGTGCAGTCCGAGCTCGTCGCCAACGAGCCGCTGATGGACGAGCCCGACGAGGACGACCCGCGCGCCGCGGCAGCACTGCGAAATCCCCTGCGCGCGGAGCTGCATGGCCATGCCGACCTGCGGGCGGATCTGGTCCACGTCACGCGCGCGTCGCGGCTGCGGGTCGCAGCAGGGATGGATCACGTCGTCGAGGGTCCCGACGGGACCGTGACGCACTCCGAGAGCGAGGACGATCTCGCGCGGGTGACGGTCTCGACGGAGCTGCAGCCCGGCCAGCAGCTGCGGATCGTGAAGTTCGTCGCCTACGGATGGTCCAGCCGCCGCTCGCTGCCGGCGATGCGCGACCAGTCCACGGCGGCGCTCGCCGCGGCGATGCGCATCGGCTGGGACGGGCTCGTCAAGTCACAGCGCGCCTACCTCGACGACTTCTGGGCGCGCGCCGACGTCGAGCTCGACGGCGACCCCGCGCTGCAGCAGGCGATGCGCTTCGCGCTGTTCTCCGTGCTGCAGTCGGCGGCCCGCGCCGAGGGGCGGGCGATCCCCGCCAAGGGGCTGACCGGCCGCGGCTACGACGGGCACTCCTTCTGGGACATGGAGACCTACACGCTGCCGGTGCTGACGTACGTCGCGCCGGCCGCGGCGCGCGACGCGCTCATCTGGCGACATTCGACGCTCGCGCTCGCGCAGGCCCGCGCGAAGGAGCTGAGCCTCGCCGGCGCGACCTTCCCCTGGCGGACGATCAGCGGCAAGGAGAACTCGGGCTACTGGCCGGCGGCGACGGCCGCGTTTCACATCAACGCCGACATCGCCGATGCGGTGCGACGCTACCTGGCGGCCTCGCCGGACGAGGCGTTCGAGACCGACGTCGCGCTCGAGCTGCTCGTCGAGACGGCGCGGCTGTGGCGCTCGGTCGGCCACCACGACGCCCACGGCGGCTTCCGGATCGACGGCGTCACCGGACCGGACGAGTACTCGGCGATCGTCGACAACAACGTCTACACGAACGTCATGGCGGCCCGCAACCTGCGCGCGGCCGCGAGGATCGCAGCGCGCCACCCGCGGCTGGCGGCGAAGCTGCACGTCGACGAGGAGGAGCTCGCCTCCTGGCGCGACGCCGCCGACGCGATCGTCCTGCCCTTCGACGACGACCTGCGCATCACGCCGCAGTCCGAGGGCTTCACGCGCTACCGGCGCTGGGACTTCGAGACCACGCCGCCGGCGAGCTACCCGCTGCTGCTGCACTACCCGTACTACCTGCTGTACTCCAGCCAGGTCGTCAAGCAGGCCGACCTCGTCTTCGCGCTGTATATGTGCAGCGAGTGCTTCAGCCCCGAGCAGCGGGCGCGCGACTTCGAGTACTACGAGGCGATCACGGTGCGCGACTCCTCGCTGTCGGCGTGCGTGCAGGCGATCATGGCGGCCGAGGTCGGCCACACCGAGCTCGCCTACGACTACCTCGGCGAGACGGCGTTCATCGACCTGCGCGACCTCGCGTCCAACACCCGTGATGGGGTCCACCTCGCCGCGCTCGCCGGTTCCTGGCTCGTCGCCGTGGCGGGCTTCGGCGGCATGCGCGATCACGGCGACGCGCTGCACTTCTCCCCCCGCCTGCCCGCGCAGCTGTCGCGGCTGAGCTTCCGGATGATCTACAGCGGGCGGCGCCTGCGCGTGACGGTGCACCGCGCCAACGCGCGCTATGAGCTGCTCGACGGCAAGGCGCTCGGGCTGCAGCACCACGGCACGAGGTTCACGCTGCAGCCGGACGTGCCGCAGACGCACGACGTGCCCGCGGCGCCGCAGCGCATGCGACCGGCGCAGCCGCCGGGGCGCTCGCCGCCGCTGAACGAGTAGGCGTGTTGCGCGGGCGGGGCGGCGGCGTGCCCGCGCTCCGGCGGGTCAGCCCCCGTGCCGTCGACCGCCTCCGTGCCCGTGCCCGTGCCCGCCGAACAGGTGCAGCACGCGGTGCCATGCCTCCTCGGCGGCCGGCGCGTTGAAGCGCGCGCCCGTGTCGTTGAAGAACGCGTGGTCGGCCTGCGTGAACGTGACGATCTGGTGGTCGAGCCCGGCGGCCTCGAGCGCGGCGCGAGCGGCCTCGCGGGTCGCGTTGACGCGTGCGTCGAGCCCCGCGTACACGCCGAGCACGTCGGCCCGCGCCCCGCTGAGGTCGCCGCCGGTCGGAAACGGGCCGTAGAACGGGGCGGCAGCGTCGAGCCGCTTGTCGCCGGCGGCGAGCAGCCGCCAGATCATCCCGCCGCCGAAGCAGAAGCCGATCGCGTTGGTGCGCCGGCGCGGCGCGCGCCGGCGCAGCTCGGTCACCGCGGCCTGCATGTCCTCGTCGAAGCGCGCGGGCGGCGCGGCGCTGAGCGCGGCGGCGACCTCGCCCTCGCCGGGGAACGCGGCGGTGCCGCCCTCCTCCGAGAGCAGGTCGAGCGCCAGCGCCGAGAACCCGCTCGCGGCAAAGCGGCCCGCCACGTTGCGGATGTGGTCGTTGAGGCCGCGGTTCTCGTGGATCACGAGCACCGCGCCGTGCGCCCGGCCGACCGCCGGCGCCCAGGCCGCCATCAGCGTTCCGCGCGGACCGGCGAACGTGATCGCCTCGGTCGGCGCTGGCGCCCATTCGACGACGTTGCCGCGGCCGGCGCCGCGCGCGCGGCCGGCGCCGCCGCCGCGCGCGCGTCCGGGGCCGCCGCCACCGCGCTTGGCGGCCGCTGTACTCGCGGCTGCGCCCAGCATGGCGACGGCCGCACTGCCCGTCACTCCCAGCAGCCCGAGCCGGCGCACCGCCTCGCGTCGCGTGATGATGCCGTCGACGTGATCCTCGGCGACCTCTTCGGCCAGGTAGCGCTGCAGCTCGGTCATCGTTCCCCCTGTAGGAGCGCGTTGTGCGTGGGTGCGCATACGACTACCCTGCACGCGCGCCGAACGCGCCGGTTCCGGCGCCGGGCCGCGCGACGGCGGTCCCGCCGCCGCGCCGCCGCCACCTTTTGGCGTCGCGCCGGTCACGCCGCGGGCGATGGCGGCTGCGCCCGGATTTCCGCCGGCTGCGTGATCCGCAGCGGGTTGCCGAACGGGTCGCGCAGGCCGACGTCGCTGCCATAGAAGCGCTCGACGGGCTCCCCGGTGAACTCGACGCCCTTGGCGTGCAGCGCCTCGTACGTCGCCCGGCAGTCGTCGGTCGTGAAGATGAACCCGCTGCCGGCGCCCTTGCCGAGCAGCCCACGAACCTGCTCGGCGGTACCCGCATCGAGCGCCGGTGGACCCGGAACCATGAGCACGATCTCCCGGTCCGGCTGGCCAGGAACGTTGACGGTCAGCCAGCGCATGAACTCGAGGTCGGCGTCGGTGTTGACCTCGAGGCCGAGCTTGCCGACGTAGAAGTCCAGCGCCTCGTCCTGGTCGAGGACCCAGATGAATGAATGTGTGAGTGCGTTGAGCATGGGCGCCACGCTAATCGCGTGCGGCGCGCCGGGCTTCTCCCAAAGTGCTCGATGGACGATCCCACAGGCGCGCGTAACAGCCCGGCACGCCGGCGCGGATCGCCGCGCGCGGCGCCGCCTGCCCACGCTCGCGGTAGGCGCTCGGCGACACGCCGACGATGTCGCGAAACGTGCGGCTGAAGGTGCCCAGGCTGGCGAAGCCGACGTCGAAGCAGATGTCCGTCACGGGCCGGTCGGTCTCGCGCAGCAGCGCCATCGCGCGCTCGAGCCGGCGGCGCTGCAGGTAGCGGTGCGGCGTCTCGCCGAAGGTCTCCTTGAAGCTGCGGATGAAGTGCGCGCGGGAGAGGTGCACCGAGCGCGCGAGCGCCTCGATGTCGAGCGCGTCGGCGTAGCTGCGGTCCATCCTGTCCCGGGCGCGCAGCAGGCGGCGGTTCGTGGCGTGGGCTGGCTCGGCGGCCACGCGCTGACGCTACCGCGTGGCGCCACGCGCATGTGCGCGATCATGCGCGCCGTGAATCCGATCTCCGAGCACTTCCGCGAGCAGGCCGCCGCGCACCGTGGGCGCGCCGCCGAGCACCCTGACGACCCGCGCTACGGGCACAGCGCCGAGGCGCTCGAGGCGCTCGCCGACTACGCCCAGGCGAGTGCCGAGCAGGGCGCGTTTCAGATGCGCTACCTGCTGGAGCACCACGTCATCGACGGACGCTTCGCGTGGACGGAGGGGCAGTGCGGGCGCGCGGTGATGCAGTTCGGCTTCGACGTCCCCGTGCGCAGCGAGGAGGAGCTCGATCAGTTCCTCATGGACCTCTGCGACCGCGCGAAGTCCGACGCCGCGCGCCACATCGGCGAGCACGAGAGCGAGTTCGACCGCGCTGACGCGCTCGCGATCGCGACCCGCTTCGGGGTCGACGTCGATCGCGTGCACGGTGCGCTCGACGCCGGCCGGCGCTACCGGCAGCTGTTCGTCGTCGGCATTCCCGCCGAGCATGAGATCGGCGCTGCGGCGCGCGCGCAGCTCGACGCGATCGACGGCGTCATGGTCGCGCCCGGTGCCAAGCCGGCCTACGGCGATGCGCCGCCGCTGCTCGTCAAGAACCTGCCTGCGGTCGACGAGCAGGCGGCGCGCGAGCGCGTCGCGGCGATCGTCGGGATCGATCCCGCGGCGCTGGGCGCGACGGACTCGCCGCGCGTGTCCTGACGCGCGACAGCTTCCCGTAGCCCAATCTCGGTTCAGCAGCCGGCGTCGCGGTGGGCCGGCGCTGGGGACGTCAGCCCGAGCTGCGCCCAGTCGCCCACGAGCACGGCCGCGAGCTCGCGCAGCGGCAGGTCGCAGGCATCCGCGCCCGCGCCCGCGAAGAACGATCCCGCGGCGAGACGCGCCACGAGCGCAGGGTCGTCGCGGATCCCGATCAGCCCGCGCGCGGCGGGGATCTCATGCTCCAGGCCGGCCACGTCGACCCGCGCGGAAGCTGGTTGACCGCCAGCAGGACGGGCGGGGCCCCGACCCCGATGAACTCCGCGGCCGCGGCCACCGAGCGCGCCGCGGCCGCGCCGGCGTCGACGACGAGCACGATCTGGTCGGCCGCCACCCTGGCGGCCTCGGCGGCCAGATCGTCCAGCCTCCGGCCGCAGTCGACGACGACGATCCCGACCATCGCCTGCAGGGCCTCGATCAGACGCTCGCAGCGAGGCGGTCCAACGCCTCGGCGCCAGCGCGCCAATGCGAGCATCATCAGCCCGTCGGGGCCCACCGCGGCAACCGCGTCGAGCGCCGCGAGCGTCTGCCCGGCGCGCGTGCTCGCTCTCGCCGCGCATCAGCCCGCCGAACGCCGCCGCGCCGACGAGCAGCGTCGCGGCGACGGCGATGCCCGCCACAGCGGAGCGTTGACGCGCAGTGGCGCACGGACCGGTCCCCCGGTCAGCCGGGGCGCGAGCGACGCGATCGCGCACCGTCGCGGGCGCCCGCGCGCGGCCGCGGCGGCGGGGCTGGCTCGTCGAGTGCGTGGCCCTGGCGTGCGGAGCGGCCCAGGAGGTCCTCGTCCTGAAACGGTGACCGGCGCAGCGGCGGTTGGACGCTCATGTGAGGTAGGGCGGGGCCCGCGCCCGACCCTCACGTTTGTTTGCTCCTGCGGCGCCGGCCGGTGCTCGCGCCCGGGCCGGCGCGGCGCGGCGTGCTATCACTGACGCCGTGCGGGGCGAGCCCACGAACACGCTGCCCGACGGCGTGCGCGCGATGTGGCTCTGCGAGGACGCGATCGCCATGCTCGTCCTGGCCGGCGTCGCCTTCGCCATCGCCGCGGCGGTTGACGCGCTCATGCCCTGGCTGCCGCTCGTCGCCGGGGTCGGCGGCGTGGCCCATGTCGGGCTGGTTCCGCGCGCGCGCCACCGCCGCTACCGCTGGGAGCTGCACGACGAGGAACTCGACCTGCTCGAGGGCGTGCTGAGCGTGACCCGCACGATCGTGCCGATCACGCGCATCCAGCACGTGTCCGTCGAGCGCAGCGGCTGGACGAACCTCTTCAACGTCGTACGCCTGAACGTGCACACGGCCGCGGGCAAGACGACGATCCCCGGCCTTCAGCCGAGGCGCGCCGGCGTCGTGCGCGACGAGATCCTCGCCCGCCTGCGCACGCCCGATGAC
>Ga0136614_10000380_pt1 | contig 21454 bp, 14 predicted proteins | sample AntDrymUQ2792106_2_FD_106643 | JGI IMG/M metagenome (GOLD analysis project Ga0136614, IMG submission 106643) | Polar desert sand microbial communities from Dry Valleys, Antarctica - metaG UQ279 (21.06) | ecosystem: Environmental > Terrestrial > Soil > Desert | place: Antarctica: Dry Valley... | reverse complement strand
GGTCGATGAGGGTCGCCTCGGAGAACGCGCGCCCCAGGAACTGCAGGGACGTGGGCAGTCCGTGCTGGCCTAGACCGTTGGGCACGCAGAGGGCGGGCAGCCCGGCGAGGTTCCCGGCCGGGATCGTGGACGGCGGAGAAGGGCTATCGGGCGCGGGCGAAGGAGGGGGCTGCGGCGGCTTGTCGAAGTCGTAGCCGATGGGCGGCGCCACCGCGGTGCGAGTCGGCGTGACCAGCGCGTCGTATCGGCCCAGCAGGTCGTCCAACGCCTTGCGGATGGGGACCCGCACGCGCATCGCGTCGATGTAGTCGGCAGCCAGCGTCATCATCATCGGGTAGCCGCCCCAGCGGTCCGCCTTTTCGCGCAACTGTCGCATCTTGCCGCTCTCGATGAGATCACGGAACGCGGCCGCGCCTTCGGCGTCGACGATGATGCCCACCGCCGGCCCGTAAGGCAGGTCGGGGAACAGCACGTCGGGGTCGACGTCGGCGAACGTGCGCAGGACCGTAACCGAGGCTTCAAAGGCGGCCTTGACCTCGGGCTGGTTGCGCGCGGTGGCATGGCGCACGACGCCGATGCGGGGGCGGCGCGCGCGCGGGCCCGGGGTGTAGTCGAATCCGCCTGCGACCGTGGTGGGGTCCAACGGGTCCTGCCCCGCGATCGCCGCCAGCACCAGGCCGCAATCGTCGGCCGTGCGGCACATGGGGCCGAGCTTGTCCAGGCTCCAGCACAGCGCCATCGCGCCGTGGCGCGACACGAGGCCGTAGGTGGGGCGGAGTCCCGACAGCCCGCAGTACGTGGCCGGAGTCAGGATCGAACCGCTGGTTTCCGATCCGATGGCAAAGGGCACGAGACCGGCGGCGGTGGCGGCCCCGGACCCGCTGGAGGACCCGCCGCTCCAGTACGCCGTGTTCCAGGGCGAGCGGCCCGGCCCGGTGTAGCTGGCATCGGGGTTGTTGTAGCCCATCCCCCCCGCCAGCTCGACCATGGCCAGCTTGGCGACCAGCACTGCTCCCGCGTCGCGCAGGCGCTCGATCACCGTCGCGTCGTAGTCGAAGACCTGCCGGCGATAAGGCTCGGCGCCCCAGGTCGTGGGGACGCCCCTGGTGGCGAGAAGGTCCTTTGCGCCGTACGGGATGCCGTGGAGCGGGCCGCGCCAGCGCCCGGCCTTGCCTTCCGCATCCCTCGCACGCGCCTCGGCCAGCGCGCTGTCTCGCATCAGCGTCGCCAGCGCACCCAGACGGGGGCCGATTGCCTCCAGACGCTGCAGCGAGACCTCGGTGAGCTCCACCGATGTGACCCTGCCCGCGCGAAGCATCGCGCCCAGCGCCCGCACGGGCTGGAACAGGACGTCGTCGGGCGCGGTCACCGGCGCCGTGGTCGAGGTGCCGGCTGATGGCGCGGAGTCGGTCCCGCCGGCTGGGCCGAGAACGAGGTCACGGGCTCGTCGGCGTTGGTCAGCTTCAACTTGTGCAACCGATCGGCGGCCTGCAGATTGCCGTGGATCGCCTTGCGGATCTCGTCCATGTCGCCGGGCTCGAAATGGGCGCCGAAGCGGTGGCGAGCCGCTTCGGCCAGCGACTCCGCCATCGCGCTCGGCGTGTCGGACGGCGACGGCGCCGGAGAGGGCGACGGCGGCTGCGGCGGGTTCGGCGCGACCTGGGTGAGCGCCGCCGGGAGGAGCGGCGCCATACCGAGCGACTTCAGGAACGTGCGGCGCGCCGAGGCCATCAGTGCTTGTGGGCGGCGGGGGATGGGGATGCGCCGGGCGCGGGGCTCGCGGAACGCATGGTGTGGGCCGCGGGCGTGTTCTGGATGGACATCACCTGCCAGCCGCCGTCGCCGCGGACGAAGAGCGCCGTGGCCACGCCGGGACGGGCCCGCTCGATGTCGGACAGCGTCCATTTGAAGCGCGCCCAGGCCACGTCCCCGCGGCCGCTGGTCACGATGTCACTCGTTTCCAGCCGCGGCTTGGGGGTGCGGGCAAAGATGCGCGTGAAGAGGGAGACGATGCGCTCCTTGCCGGCAAAGACCGCGCCGTCGTCGGCGATGTAGACGGCGTCGGAAGCGAGGGACGCCTGGTAATAGGCGATGTCCCCCGCGTTGTACGCGGCCACCCCGCGCGCAAGCTCGGCCGCGATCTCGGGGCGCGCCTGGGGCGCGGGCGAGGCAGCGGGGGACGCGAGCTGCACGGTGAGGGCGACGACCAGCAGGACTGCGCTCATCAGGCATCCTCCTCAATGGTGAGTCTAGGCCATCCATGAATCACCGCGACGTTCCCCCCACCTTAATAAGCTACGCTGGTTCCGTGAGAAGACGCACCGGCCGCAGCTCGCCCGGCAAGGCCTCCGTTCGCGAGGCCGTCGAAGCCGCGCAGAAGAACCTGGCCGCCATGGAGCGGTCCCTCTACAATGGCATCCTGCGCATCAAGAAGACCCACCGCCTGGAGCGCCTGGGGATCGCCTTTTACGACTCGCAGACGACTCTGCAGTGGTCCTTCAACGCGGACACTCTGTTCCACGCCGCGTCCACCATCAAGATCGCCGTTCTCCTCGGCGCGTACGCGATGGTCTCGCGTGGCGAGCTGACCGCCGACGCTCCCGTCCACGTGCGCAACCGCTTCACCAGCATCGTGGACGGGTCTCCCTTCGTAGTCGTCTCCGGCCCCATGGATATCGAGGTCGAGAAACACTCGGGTCGAACCATGAGCGTCCACGAGCTCGCCTACGAGATGATCACGAAGTCGAGCAACCTCGCCACCAACCTGCTCATCGACGTGGTCGGCGTCGCGACCATCAAGAAGTGCCTGGAAGAGCTGCGCATCGACGGCATCGTGATGGTGCGCGGAGTCCAGGACGAGGTGGCCTTCCAGGCCGGCATCAACAACCTCGTGACCGCCAACGGCGTGCTGCGGCTGCTGCGCATGATCGCGGACGGGCGCGCGTACTCGCCCGAGGTCTGCGCCCAGATGCTGGAGATCATGCTCGACACCAAAGCCAAGAGCGGCATCCCGGCCGGGGTCCCGGGCGACGCGAGCGTGGCGCACAAGACCGGCAACATCTCGACCGTCCACCACGACGCCGGCATCGTCTACATCGGCAACCGCCGGCCGTACTTCCTGGTGGTCCTCACCCAGTTCCCCGCCGACGTCGGCCGCTCGACCGCCGTCGCCGAGGTGTCGCAGGGCATCTTCGAGACCCTCGGGCGCCTGAAGCGCGACGTCGAGGAGGACGACATGCCGGTCCGAGTCGCCGCATCGTGATCCCCGCAAGGCCGTAGTGCCTCCCCTCCCCCGGACGGTCAAGACCCTGGGGGCGGTCAGCCTCCTGACCGACATGAGCAGCGAGATGATCTATCCGCTGCTGCCCTCGTTCCTGGTCGGTCCGCTCAAGGCGGGGCCCGCGTTCGTCGGAGTCATCGAGGGAATCGCGGAGTCGGTGGCGAGCCTGACCCGGCTCGTGGCCGGACGCGTCTCCGACCGCCTGCCCCGGCGCAAGCCGCTGATCGTGGCCGGGTACAGCCTCTCCTCGCTGGCGCGCCCGCTGGTCGCGGCCGCGGCCGCCCCGTGGCACGTCCTCGCGATCCGCACCGCGGACCGGATCGGCAAGGGGCTCCGCGGCGCGCCCAGAGACGCGCTTTTGGCAGAGGTCACGCCGCCGCCGGATCTGGGGCGGGCCTACGGCTTCCACCGCGCGATGGACCACGTGGGGGCCGTGGCGGGACCGCTGATCGCATCGGGCCTCCTGCTGTGGCGGCAGGATCTGCGGCTCGTGTTCGCGTTGGCCGCGGTGCCGGCCCTGGCCAGCGTGCTGGTGCTGATCTTCGGTGTCCGCGAGGCGCGCCGTGAGATGCCCGCGCGCGTGGTGACGAGCGATCCCGCCGTGCCGCTGCCGCCCGCGCTGCGGCGCTACCTGGTCGTCGTCGCCGTCTTCACGCTCGGCAACTCGTCCGATGCCTTCCTGCTGCTGCGGGCGCAGCAGGCGGGAGTCACGCTGCCCATGGTGCCGCTGCTGTGGGCCGCGCTGCACGTGGTGAAGTCCTCCGCCAGCACCTTTGGCGGCGCGCTCAGCGATCGGCTCGGCCGGCGCCCGGCGATCATCGCCGGATGGATGCTGTACGCGGCCGTCTACGCGGGCCTCGCGGTGGCGACGCGGGCGTGGCACGTGTGGGCGCTGTTCGCGCTCTACGGCCTGTTCAGCGCGCTCACCGAAGGCCCCGAGCGCGCATTGGTCGCCGAGCTAGCACCTCTGGCCCGGCGCGGGGGCGCCTTTGGCGCCTACTACGCGGTCACCGGCGTCATGCTGCTGCCGGCGAGCCTGCTGACGGGCGCGCTTTGGCAGGGCTTCGGGCCTGCGGCCGCGCTTTTCACGGGAGCCGCGCTCGCCCTCGCCGCCGCGATGATGCTCTGGGCCGGGCTCGGTGACGGCAACGGCGCGGCCTCTCTGTCGGGCGGTGGATCGGCCTCTCTCTCCGGCTCCGGCGTCGGCGCGGGACTCGGCGCCGGCACTGGCGTCGGCTCGGGTGCGGGTCGAGCGGGGGCAGGGCTCGGCGGCCGCGGTGACAAAGGCGCGTACGACAGCGGAGGGGCCGCGGGAGGCGCGACTTCCGCGGGTGGGCTCACCGGCTCCTCCGGCGGCGGTGCACTCTCCGCCTCCGGCGTCATCGGGTCGCCGGGATCGACCTCCTCGAGGGGCACGCCCGTCTCCAGTCCCTCCTCGAGATCGGGCAGGGGCGGCAGGGCCATGGTGTCGACGAGCAACGCCTCCCCCCGGCTCGGGCACACCGTTGCCGGGGCGCTACCGCGGACGAACAGCTCGCGGTACGCGGTTCCCGACCACGGCCGGCATCCCGACGCGAGCAACATGCCGCTCGCCGGATCGACCATCCCTTCGATGACACCCGCGGGACGCGTCCACGCCCCGGGGGTCTTCCTTTCCTGGTACACCCGGAGCATCATTCGCGCCCACACCGGCGCCGCCACGCGCCCTCCGGTCGCCTTGGCCACGATCGACCGGCGCTTGTCGAAGCCGACCCAGACGCTCGCCGCCACGTCCGGCGTGTAGCCCACGAACCAGGCATCCGCCCCGTCGTTCGTGGTGCCGGTCTTGCCCGCGGCCGGCGCGCGGAAGCCGGCCTGCGAAACGGCCTGGCCCGTGCCACGGACCAGCGCCTCGCGTAGCGCGTCCGTCACCAGGTACGCGATCGGCTCCTCGATCACGCGCGAACGCTCGGGCTCGCCCGCTTCCCAGACGACCTCGCCCTGCGCGTCCTCCACCTTCGTCACCACTCGCGGCGTCACGCGCTCGCCCAGGCTGGCGAAGGTGGTAAAGGCCGCCGTCAGCTCGAGCGGGCTCACCGAGATCGTCCCCAGCGCCATCGAGGGCTGGTCGGGTATGGGCGGCTCGAGGCCCGCCTCTTCGGCCAGGCGCTGCACGCGCGGGATCCCGACTTCCTGGGCGAGGCGGACCGTGGGCACGTTCTTGGAGCGCACCAGCGCATCGCGCAGCGTCACGCGCCCGTCAAAGACGCCGTCGAAGTTCCTGGGCTCCCATGCGCGGCGGTTGTCGATGCTGATGCGCAGCGGCTCGTCGACGAGGGGCTGGTTGAGCGCCCGCCCCGATTGCAGCGCGGCCGCGTACACGAACGGCTTGAAGGCGCTGCCGGCCTGCCGGCGCGCCTGCCTCACGCGGTCGAATTGCGAGTGGCGGAAATCGCGGCCGCCCACCCAGGCCAGCACGTCGCCCGTCGCGACCTCGAGCGCGACCACCGCACCCTGCAGGTACGGAGTCTGCTCGCCGCCGGGTTCCAATGCCGCGGTGTAGCGGGGGCCCTGGAACGCGCCGAGCGCCCCGGACTCGATGGCCGCGAGCTGTCGCCCCAGCTCTTCCTCCGCCGCCCGCTGCGCGTTCAGGTCGAGCGTGGTGTGGATGCGCATGCGCTGGCGATACACGTCGGAGCCCATCCGCTCCTCGAGCTCGCGGCGCACCTCCTCCACGAACCAGCCCGCGACCGGCGCCGCCGTGCGCAGGGCCCGTGGGCGCCGCGCGACCCCGAGCGGGCTCTTCCGCGCCGCCTCCGCCCCCGCGGCATCCACGCGCGTCTGGTCCTGCATCAACGTGAGCACGAGGTTGCGGCGCTCGAGAGCGGCCTTGGGATGCCGCCGCGGGTCGTAGTGGGTGGGAGCCTTGGGCAAGGCGGCAAGCAGCGCGGCCTGGGGCAGGGTCAGCTTGCTCGCAGGGCGGGCGAAATAGTGCCGCGATGCGGCCTCGATCCCCGTGGCCCCGTTCCCGAAGTAGATGTGATTCAGGTACATCTCCAGGATCTGGTCCTTGGTGAACTCGCCCTCGATCTCGTGGGCCACGCGGACCTCGAGGATCTTGCGGCCCATGGTCCTCTTCCGGCCGGGAAGCGCGTCGGGAAAGACGTTCCGCGCGAGCTGCATCGTGATCGTGCTCGACCCCTCCTCGACGCCGCCCGAGCGCACGTTGCTCACGATCGCGCCCAGCACGCGCCGCAGGTCCACCGCGCCGTGCTCGCGGAAGCGCTGATCCTCGACCGCGATGAACGCCTCCCCGACGTGCTTCGGCAGGCTCTCCAGCTTGACCAGCTCGCCCTGCACGGGGGCGAGGTCGGCGAACTCCTCGCCGTTGCGGTCCAGGAGGACGGGCGCCCCGCCCGCGACGTGCGCGCCCAGCTTGTGCACGTCGGGACAGCCCTGGAAGAAGCAGAACTGCCAGGCGGTGCCGAGCAGGACGATGACGCCGAGAAAGCCCGGCAGGAAGCCGCGGCGCCGCAGCAGCGCCGCTCGCCACGAGGGTCGGGGTGCGGGCGGAATCGGCTGGCCCATGCACCGATTATCATCACGCGGTGTCCATCCGTCCGCAGGTCCTCCTCGTTCCGTCGCGGGCCGCGGCCCTGGAGATTCCCCGCCGCCTCGCGTCCTCGGGCCGCGCGGTCACCGGCCTCTACCCCCTGACCCTGCGCGACCTCATGCGGGCCCTCGCCGAGCCCGCGCTCCTCGGCCGCGGGCTGGGCGCGTGGGACTCGGGCCACGACGCGCTGGTGGCGCAGCGCCTGCTCGACGACGATAGCGGCCTCGAGGTGGCGCCCGGCCTTCCCCGCCGTCCACTGGCCCGGGCGCTGGCCCGCACGCTGTCCGACCTGCGCCGCGAGGGCGTGCAGCCGGGCCATCTGGACGCCGTCGTCGACCGCGCCGGCGTCCACGGCAAGGGGACGCTGGCCGCGGTCGCGCGGCTGTTCCGCGGGTTCCACGCTGCCGTCGAGGGGCGTTTCGCGGACACTGCTGCCCTGGCCGAAGCCGCTGCCGGCGAAGTGACGCGCGCGCGATGGCTCCGCGACGCGGAAGTGCTGATCGTCGACGACCTCGAGCCGAGCGGGACGGAAAAAGCATTCCTCGCCGCGCTGGCGGCCCGGCGGCCGGTGCGCCGCCTCGAGCACGACATGCCACCGGCGCTGCGGGCGCACTCGTTCGGCGCCTGGGCGGAGCGCCACGGAATCGCCGCGGTGCCGCAGAGCGACACCTTGCTCGGCACCCTGGCGACCGACGCCGTGGCGCCGGCGATCGCCCGGCTGCGCGAGTCGCTCTTCGAGCCGCCGGCGGGAGACCCGGTCGACGACGGCTCCGTCGAGCTGATGACGGCGGCGGGGGAAGCGGCCGAGGTGCGCAGCATCGTGCGGCGCCTCCTGCGGGAAGCCGCGCGCGGGGTTCCCTTCGAGGACATGGGCGTGCTGATGGCGCGGCCGCAGGAATACGCGCCGCTGTTCACCGATCTCATGGACCGCCTGGGGATCCCCCATCGGCTGCACCCGTCGCTGCCCCTCCACTTCGGCCGCTCGGCGCGCGCGCTGCTGCTGCTCTTCCGTTGCCGCGACCTTCATCGCCCCGAGGTGATGGAGTTCCTCACCTTTGCCCCCGTGCCCTTCGAGGCGCTCCTCGGCGCGGACCGCACGCCGCGACCCGCGGTGTGGGACGCGCTCAGCCGCGACGCGGGCATCGTCTCCGGCCTCGAGCGGTGGCGGATCGGCCTGCGCGCGTTCGCCGCCGAGGAGCGCGTGCAGGCGGCGGGGCACGAGGATCCCGACCGCAAAGCGCGGTTCCTGCGGCGGGCCGACGATGCCGAGGCGTTGCTGCTGCTGGTCGAGCGGCTCTCGACGACGCTGGACACGCTCGTGGGGACGGCGACGTGGCGCGAGTGGTCGGACCGCCTGCGCGCGGTGTGCGACCTGTGGATCGGCCCGGGCCGTGACCGAGAGGCGATCCTCGATGTCATCGCCGATCTCGGGGGCCTCGGCTTCCTGGGCGCCGCGGCTTCGTGGGACGAGGTCGAAGCGGTGGTCGAGGCGCGGCTGGAGTGGGAGCGCCTGCCCCTCGATCCGCTCACCACCGGGGCCGTGCACGTGGGCGCATTCGACGCCATGGCCGGCCTGCCCTTCCGCGTGATCGCCATCCCCGGCCTGGTCGAAGGCGGCTACCCGGGCGTGGTCCGCCCCGATCCGTTCCTCCTCGACGCCTGGCGCGAAGAGGTCACCCGCGAAGCGCGCGCGCCGCGGCCCCGGGCCGCCCTGCCCGCGACCGGAAAGCGGCAGCTCTCGCTGTTCGACCCCGTCGAGCACGCGGCCCCCGACACTCCCCCCGCGCCCCACGCGCGGATGGCCACCGTCGGCGACCGCGTCGCGGAGGCCCGCCGGCAATTCCACCGCGCGGTCTCCCAGGCCGAGGAGAAGCTCATCCTTTCTTATCCACGCGCGGACCCCCGCTCCGGCCGCGAGCGGCTGCCCTCGCTTTTCTTCGTCTCCGCGGCCGCCGCGCTTGCGGGCCGGCCGCTGTCCGGCATCGAGCTCAGCCGGTTGGTGTCCGAGGACACCCTCTCCGCGACCGAGGTCGACGACGCCCTGGACGCGGGCGAGCGCGACCGCATCCGCGTGCGCGTCGGCGGACGCGAGGCTGCTCTCGCCATCGCCTCCGGATCCGGCTTCTTCCTCCGCTCGCACCTCGCTTCGGAGGCGCGCTGGTCGGATCGCCTGACCGCCTACGACGGCCTGGTCCATCCGCTCCCCGAGAGCATCGCGGCCCGCCTCGATCCCGTCACCGCGAACTATCCGATCTCCGCCAGCCGCCTCGCCACCTTTGCCCAGTGCGGGTTCCGGTACCTCCTGCAGCACGTGCTCCGCCTGGAGCCCGCGCTGGAGCCGGAGGAACGGAAGAAGATGGATCCCCTGGAGCGGGGCAGCGCCTTCCACAACACGGCGGAGCGCTTCCTGCGCGCGCAGCGCAAGGCGGGCGAGCTGCCGGTGAAGGACGACGAGAGCGCCCGGCGCAAGCTGCTGGTCATCGCCGACGCGTGCCTCGACGAGCTGGTGGCGGCGAGCCCGCCGCGATTCACGGTGCTGTGGCAGAAGGAGCGCTCGCGGTTCCACCAGGGCATGCTGGCCTGGCTCGCGCGCGAGGCGCTAAACGCGAGCCGGAGCACGCCCATGCACTTCGAGGTCAGCTTCGGTCCCGCCCGCGACCGCGCGGAAGGGGAGCCGCATTCCCAGGAGCCGCTGGCCATCGATCTGGGAGACGGACGCACGCTTTCGGTGTCGGGCAAGATCGACCGCATCGACCGCAAGCCCGACGGGACGCTGGTGCTGCGCGATTACAAGACGGGACGCGCCCCCCGGGACGACGGCGGGCTGTTCCGCGGCGGCCGCCAGCTCCAGATCCCCTTCTACCTCCTCGCGGCCGAGCGGTTGTTTCCCGGGGCCGCGGTCACCGAGGCGTTTCTCGACTACGTGGACGGGGGACGGCAGGTTTCGCTCGACCCGGTGGCGCTCAAGGGGGAGGGCTTCCGCGCGCTGCTGCGCGGGCTGGTGGACACCATCGCCCAGGGTCACTTCGTCCAGGAGCACACCGCGTGCGACTGGTGCGATTTCACCGCCGTGTGCGGGCCGCGGCCGCTGCTCGAGCGGCGCCGCCGCTACAAGATCAACGACCCGAGGGTGCAGCGGGTGCTCCGCATGCGCGACGTGGGTTGAGCGCCCGCCCCCTGCCCGTCGACGAGGAAGCGCGCGAGCGGGCGCGCCGCGACCACGGCACGAGCCTCGTCATCGAGGCCGGCGCGGGCACGGGCAAGACCACGCTGCTCATCGATCGCATCGAGGCCCTGCTGCGCGGGGGAACGGTGCGCCTGGACCAGATCGCGGCCGTCACCTTTACCGAGAACGCCGCCACCACCATGAAGCTGCGGCTCCGCGAGCGGCTGGAAAAGGCGCGCCTCGATCCGGCCGCGAGCGACGAAGTGCGGCAGCGCGCGGGGGCGGCCCTGGAGACCATCGAGCGCGCGCAGATCTCGACCATTCATGCCTTGTGCGCGGCCATCCTGGGCGAGCGGCCGCTGGAATGCGGCGTGGTGCCCGGCTTCCGCACCGCCGACGAGGCGGAGTCCGAGATGCTCTTCGCCGAGGCCTGGGACGAATGGCTGACCGACGCGCTGCTGACCGGCCACGAGGCGCTCCTCGCCGCCCTCGATCAGGGCATCCCCCTGGAAGCCGACGGAGCGTGGGGCGAGCGCGGCTCCCTGCGCGGGCTCGCACGCACCCTCGTCGAGCAGCGCGACCTGCGTCCGCTGGTGGCCGATACGCCCATCGACTTCGACGCCTGGCGTAGAGAGCTGGCGCAGCGCGCGGATCGCGCGCGTGAGCTGGCGGCCGCGGCGGCCGACGGCGACACCCTGGCCCCGCGGCTCGCCGCCCTGGCCGCATTCGCGGAGGAAGTCCGGACGATGAGCGGGATTCCCCTCGCGCAGAGGCTGGCCGCGATGCCCACCATCGCCCGGGGCATCGGCCAGAAGGCGAAATGGCCGTCGCCGGAGGCCCTCGCAGAGGGTCGCGCCATCGTGGAGTGGACGCACCAGGCCGGCGCGGCGTGGAAAACGGCGGTGTCGGCGGCGCTGCACGCGCGAGTGATCGGCGCCGTGGGGGCCGTGGTCATGGGCTACGAGGCGGCCAAGCGCGAGCGCGGCGTCCTCGATTTCGTCGACCTCCTGGTCAAGACCCGCGACGCCCTGCGCGACCGCGCGGACCTGCGCGAGTACTTCCGCGGGCGCTTCCCGGTGCTGATCATCGACGAGTTCCAGGACACCGACCCGCTGCAAGTCGAGATCGCGCGCCTGCTGGCCGGGGACATCCCCGGGGGCCTGGTCGTGGTCGGCGACGCCAAGCAGTCCATCTACCGCTTTCGCCGCGCGGAGATCGCGCACTTCCGCGAGGTGGCGGAAGAGGCGCGAAGGGGCCGGGGGCGGGCGGTCCTGAGCCTCACCCAGAACTTCCGCTCCCGGGCGGCGATCCTGCGCTTCGTGAACCGCGCGTTCACCGGGCTCATCCAGGCTTCGGTCGAGGTGGGCCAGCCCGCCTACGAGCCCGTGCAGCCGCAGGCCGCGCTAGGAGACGAGCCGGCGGTGATCGCGCTGCGCTTCGAGGCCGCGCTGGCCGAAGGAGAGGACCTCCTTCGCGCCGAAGCCGCGGCCGTGGCGGCGATGATCTCCTCCGTGGCCAGCGGCGGCGAGCGCGTGCGCGACCCCGTCACCGGCACCTTGCGCGCCAGCACCGCGGGCGACGTCATGGTCCTCTGCCGCCGGTTGAGCCAGGTGCGCCACCTGGAGGACGCGCTGGAAGCGGCCGGCCTGCGCTTCACGGTCGAAGGCGGCAAGTCGTTCTTCGACCGCCAGGAAGTGCACGAGGCGCTGGCGGTGCTGCGCGCCGTCGACGATCCCTCCGACCGCGTGTCGCTGGTGGCCGCGCTGCGCTCGTCCTTCTTCGGGGTGAGCGACCGCGACATCGCCGCCTATGCGCTGTCCGGAGGAATGCTGTGGATGGGATCGGGCGACGAGTCGCTGCCGGGCGGGATCGCGATCACCCCGGCCCTGGCCCTGCTCGACGAGCTGCACCGGCTGCGCACGCGCATCTCGACGCCCGCGCTCATCGAGCGGCTGTTCGACCGCACGCGGATCCTGGCCGCGCTCACCGGCAGCCGCCGCGGAGAGGCCCAGGTCTCGAACCTGGAGAAGATCGTCGCCCTGGCCCGCAAGGCCTACGAGCTGCGGGTCCTCACCCTGCGCGGCTTCACGCGGCTGCTCGAGGAGCGCATCCGCTCCGCGCGCGAAGAGCCGGACCTGCCGTCCACGCGCCCCGGCGACCGCGACACCGTGCGCATCCTGTCCATCCACAAGGCAAAGGGGCTCGAGTCGCCGGTCGTGATCCTCTACGACTCCGCCGACGATTACTACAACCGGCCCGACTCCGTGACCCTGTGGGAGCAAGGCGCGATCGCGGTCGGGTTCCGCAGCGGATGCCAGCCGCCCGGGTGGGACGCGCTGGTGGCGAAGGAGCAGGCGCGGTCGTGGGCCGAGGCGCGGCGCCTGCTCTACGTGGCCTGCACGCGCGCCCGCGACCTGCTGGTCATCCCGCGCCCGCCGCAGGATGCGCGGGCCGGGTGTTTCTGGCGCGACCTCGTGGCCTTTCTTCCGGCAGCGTCGGACGCGGACGTTCGCGTGGTGGACGCGGAGACGCTGCCCGTGCGCGGGTACCGCGAGCCCGCCGTGGACTTCAAGTCGCTTTCGACGGCCGACGGCGGCGACGCGGTCGCGGCCCGGTGGGATGCGAAGCGGGCCGGCGCCATCGAGACCGCATCCGGCCGGACGTTCGTCCCCATCTCCGCCACCCGCGTCGCGTCACGGACGGCTCCCCCGACGGTGGTCTCCACGGCGGCAGGCGGAGGCGGGCGTGACTTCGGCAGCCTGGTGCATCGGATACTGGAATGGATCCCGCTGGATGAGCCCGAGCGCGCGGGGCCCATGGCCGAGGCGCTGGCCCCCTCGTTCGGCCTCGATCCCGACGCGGCACGGCGAGCCGGTGACGCTGCGCGGCGCGCCCTCGCCCTGCCCGTGATGCAGCGCGCACGCGCGTCGTCCCGGGTGTGGCGGGAGATGCCGGTGTGGCTGCCGCAAGACGGCGATCTCGTCGAGGGTGTGGTCGACCTCGTGTTCGAGGAGGACGGCGCCCTCGTGGTGGTGGACTACAAGACCGACCATATCGCACCCCAGCAGGCCCTGGCCCAGGCCGCCCACCACGCCCCGCAACTGCAGCTCTACGGCCGCGCGCTGGCCATCGCCACCGGCATCTCGATCCGCGATCGCCTCGTCCTCTTCACCGCCCTCGGCGAGTCGGTGGCGGTTTGACCGCCACGCGGCTCGTCCTCGTCCGCCACGGTCACGTGGAGAATCCCGACCGCAAGGTCTACGGCCGCCTGCCGGGCTGGAAGCTGTCCGCGGAGGGACGGCGCCAGGCCGCGGCGGTCGCCCGGCACCTGGGCCGCCGGCCCGTCGTCCACATCTATTCGAGCCCGCTGGAGCGCGCGACCGAGACCGCGGCCGAGATCGCCGCGGCCTGCGGCGCCTCGGTCTCCATCGACGACGCCCTCGTGGAGTCGGCGCTGGGCGCGCACTGGGAGGGACTGAGCTGGACCGAGGTGCGCACCAGGCGCCACGCCGAGCTCGACACCTACCTCCACCGCCCGCAGGAGGTCGATTTCGTCGACGAGACGTTCGAAGCGCTGGGCGAGAGGATGACGCGGGCGCTGTGGGCAATCGCCGGGCGCCACCCGGCACAGGAGGTAGCGGTCGTGTCCCACGGCGACCCGATCAAGGCCGCGATCTGCCACCTCGAGGGAAAGACCATCGCCGGCTTGCACGACCGTCGTATCCGCACCGGCGGCCTGGTCGCCGTGGAGATGGAATCCGGCGCCGTGAGCATCGTCGAGGAGTGGGAGCCCCCGCGGAGCCCGAAGTCGTGACGCGCTACACGCGGACCCTGGGATGGCTTCTGACGGGACTTCTCGCCTGCGCGCTGATCGTCGCCAACACGGCCGCGCTGCGCATGGACACCGACTACGAGGAGCTCGGCGCGTACCGCCGCCTCTGGGACGATCTCGCCCGCGGAGTGACCACCTACCTGGACCGCGAGTACCCGGTCGCGCCCGAGCGGGCCGGCCGCAAGGCCTGGGCCACGGACCCCGTCGCAAGCACCCGCCGGATCGTGATCGAGAAGGTCGCGCAGCATGAGATCCGGCCGTGGCAATTCTGGCGGGTCGTCCGCGACGAGGCGTTCCTCCGCGAGCGCGGCCGTCCGGTGCGGACGGACTTGTTCGACGACCCCGGCCGTGGCCTCGTCCTCGCCGCCGCCTTCCAGCTGCGGGGGGGGATCGCGCCCTTACTCGTCCTGTGGCTCGCCCCGCTGCTGCTGCTGCCGGTGGCGATGTGGATCGCCTTTGCGTCCTTCCGCGCCGGGGTGCCCGTCGCGGGGGCCGTTTTTCTCGCCCTGCTCGGCTTATCGCCCTTCGTGCTCGAGGCGCTGTCCTTTGCGCGATCCTCCGCCGGCTTCTACCTGATCGCATTGGTCGCCCTCGTCCCCCTCGCGCTCTACGGATGCCTGGGGCCGCCGCCCACCCCCCGCGGCCTCATTGCCCGGTGGGGTGCGGCGGGCCTGGTGTTCGGCGTTTGCACGTTGTGCCGGAGCGGCTCGCTGCTGATGGTGCCGGCGTTCGCCCTCGTCCTCGCGATCTCCGTGTCGCGTATGCCCTCGTCCGCGCCGCGCGCCCTTCTCCGGCGCGGCGCCCTGGCCGCGCTCACGCTCCTCCTGTTCCTGGCCCCCTTCGCAGCCCTGCGCCAGCCGGAGCACCACGACGTGTGGGCGGGGATCTGGGAGGGGCTCGGCGACTTCGATCGCACCAAGGGCCACTCCTGGTCGGATCCGGTGGCGGAGGAGCGGGTGCGCCGCGAGGGAGCGCCGGGCCTGCGCTCCCCCGAGGGCATGGCGGTTCTGCGCGCCGAGGTGATCGATCACGTGCGCGACGATCCCGGATGGTATGCGGGGATCCTCGCCCGCAGGCTTGCTGCCACCGTCACCCAGAGCCGGCTGTGGCCGACCGTTCGGGGCGACGGCTTGTGGATGGCCCGCAGCACCTCGCTCAACGAAGGCTTCATGGACAAGTACTACGCCTACATCACCACCGTCGACTTCCTCGGTTTCGGCAGGCACAGGGTGGAGTTGCCGGTGGCGCTCATGATCCTGCCTACGGTCGCCCTCCTGGCGTGGGCCGCCTGCGACCGGCGGCTGCGACCGGCGGCGGCGGTCACGCTGTTGATGATGGCCGCAGCCCTGCCCCTGCCTGTCCTCATCTCGACGGCCGGCGGACTGGAACCACAGGCGTTTGCCCTCTCCTACGCGCTCGGCTTCGCTTTCCTGGCCGACGCCGCCCTGATCGATCGCGCGCGCGACTACCATATGAAGCGGTAGCGGCCGAATCCACGGCACACGGGCGGGAATCGCCCCTAATGGGAGATCGATGAGACGAGCACGCGCAATGGCGGCCTGGGTCGTCCTGGCGACGCTGGCCGGCGCGCCCTCCTGCAAGGCGCAAGCAGACAAGGCCTCTCCGGCGCCGGGCACGCCCGCCGCGCGTGCAAGCGCCGGAACACTGACGACCGAAGAGGACAAGACCCTCTACGCCCTCGGGCTGGCGCTGGGACTGAACATCACGGACTTCGGCCTCAATGCGCGCGACCTGGACGTCGTGAAGCGCGGCCTCGGCGACGCCGCGAGCGGCGCCACGCAGCAGGTCGACATCAAGGTGTACGGCCCCAAGGTGCGCGAGTTCGCCATGGCCAAGGCCAAGGAGCGGGCGGCCGCGGAGACGGCCAAGGCCGCGGTCTTTGTCGACCAGACGATGAAGGAAGCGGGTGCTGTGAAGACGGCGTCCGGGATGGTGTACATCGAGCAGCGGAATGGCACGGGGGCGATGCCCAAGCCCACCGACACCGTCAAGGTGCATTACAAGGGCACGCTCGTGGACGGAAAGACCTTCGACAGCTCGTACGACCGCGGGGAGCCCGCTCAGTTTCCCCTGAACGGCGTCATCCCCTGCTGGACGGAGGGCGTGCAGAAGATGGCCGTCGGCGGCAAGGCCAAGCTCATCTGTCCGCCGGCCATCGCCTACGGCGATCGGGGGAGCCCGCCGGTGATCCCGCCCGGCGCGACGCTGGTCTTCGAGGTCGAGCTGCTCGAGGTCGGCGGGGGGGCGGCACCCACAGCGCCGGCGCTCTCTCGGCCTGCGGCCCCGTCCGCGACGTCGAAGCCGGTAGCATCGCCGTCACCGAAGCCGTCGCCGATGCCGTAGCTCACGTTTTTTCCAGGCGTACCGCGCTGATGTGGCCGGTCTCCTCGAGCACGGCGAGCTCCACCTCCTCCGGTGAGGCGAAGCCGAGCTTGCGGAGGCCGGCCAGCAACTCGGCGCGGCTCATCCCCTCGGCCGTGAGAGCATCGGCGAGCACGACCCCCTGCGTGATGAGCGGGCGTGGCTCTCCGCGCAGGATCTTCCGCAGCCGCGGCGATCGCGCGCACGCCCGGGCGACCAGCCGATGCAAGGCGAGCACGGTGACCAGGAAGACCACCGCATTGGCCACGCCCTCCCCCAGCAGCGTCGTCTGCAGCACCACCGCGAGCTGGATGAGTACCAGCAAATCGAAAGTGGTGGTTTGTCCGGCCAGCCGCTTCCCCGCCAGCCGCATGATGGTGACGAGGCCGGCGTAGTACAGCGCGGCGTAGAGGGCCTGGCGGGCGAGGTCGGCGGGCATTGCCATCAATATGACACTTGAAGACGGCAACACGGGGCTGCCGCGCACATTGGGCTGGCACTTTCAATCGGGCGCACGGCGGAGATCATCGTCATCGCCGTCTTCATCGCGCTCACCATGTATGCTGTTTCCATGGGTGCATTCTTCCGGCTGCGGCGGAAGGAGCCTCTCCTTGACCGGCGCTTCCGCACGGCGATGGCGGCGGGCGTTGCGTGGTTCCGCGTCTCGGTCTGCCCGGGGCTCGCGCGGTGAAGCGCCCCGGGCACCCAGGCCTCGACGAGCTGCGAAAATCCGGCGCGGAGAAAGTCAAGGTCGCGGTCACCGACATCGACGGCATCCTGCGCGGCAAGTACCTTCACAAGGACAAGTTCTTCTCCGCGGTGGAGGGCGGCTTCGGCTTTTGCAACGTGGTGTTCGGCTGGGACTCCGGCGACGTCTGCTACGACAACTCGGCCTACACCGGCTGGCACTCCGGCTATCCCGACGCCATGGCCCAGGTCGACCTGGGCACGATGCGGCGCGTGCCCTGGGATGGCGATATCCCGTTCTTCCTGGCCGATTTCGTGGACGCGCAGGGCGAGCCGCTCGGAGTATGCCCGCGCTCGCTGCTGAAAGGCGTGCTGGCGCGCGCGGAAAAGGCTGGCTTCACCGCGAAGTGCGGCCTCGAGTTCGAGTGGTTCAACTTCCAGGAGACGCCGCAGACGCTGGCCGCCAAGGGGCACACCAACCCCACGCCTCTCACGCCGGGGATGTTCGGGTACTCGCTGGTGCGGATGGCGCAGAACCGCCCGTTCTTCACGGCGCTCATGGACGAGCTGCGTGTCTTCGGCATCCCGATCGAAGGGCTGCACACCGAGACCGGGCCGGGGGTCTTCGAGGCCGCGATCCAGTTCTGCGATGCGCTGGAAGCCGCGGACCGTGGCGTGCTGTTCAAGACCGCGGCCAAGGAGATCGGGCAGCGTTTCGGGATCATGCCCACGTTCATGGCCAAGTGGAACAGCCAGCTCCCGGGCTGCAGCGGGCACACCCACCAGAGCCTGTGGTCGGGCGAGAAGAACGTCTTCTACGACGAGAAGGACCCGCTGAAGATGAGCAAGGCGTTCAAGAGCTATCTCGCGGGCTTGATGCGCTGCCTGCCCGAGATCCTGCCCTTCTTTGCGCCGACCGTGAACAGCTACAAGCGGCTGGTGGACGGCTACTGGGCGCCCACCAAGGTCACGTGGGGCGTCGATAACCGCACCGTCGCCCTGCGCGTCATCCCCGGCAGCGCCAAATCGACGCGGGTGGAAGTGCGCGTGCCCGGTTCCGATATCAACTCCTACCTCGCCATCGCCGCGGCGCTGGCCGCCGGCCTCTACGGGATCGAGAACGAGCTGCCGCTGACCGCGGCACCGATCAAGGGAAGCGCGTATCACGCCGAAGGTGCGGAGCGGCTGCCGCGCACGTTGCAGGAAGCCACGCAGCGGCTGGCCGACTCGAAGATCGCCCACGAGATCCTGGGCGAGACGTTCGTCGACCACTTCGTCCGCACCCGCGTCTGGGAATGGCGGCAGTTCCAGGACGCGGTGACCGACTGGGAGCTCCGCCGCTACTTCGAGGTGATCTGACGTGGGAATCCATCGCTATTCGTTCCCGACCCCCATTCTCTTCGGCCCCGGCGTGCGCAAGATGCTGCGCGCCCACCTCGAGGAGCAGGGCCTCCGCCGCCCGCTGCTCGTCACCGATCGCGGCCTCGCCGCCCTGCCCGTGTTCAAGGACATCCTCGGCCTGCTCGGCGGGGGATGGCTGACCGCGGGACAGTTCACGGGCATCGCGGGTAATCCCGTGACGAGCCAGGTCGTCGCCGGTGTCGCCGCGTTCCGTGCCCACGATGCCGACTCCATCGTCGGCCTCGGCGGCGGCGCCGCGCTCGACGTGGCCAAGGCCGTGGCCCTGATGGCCCACCATCCCGGCGACCTGTTCGACTACGAGGACGACAAGCCCGGGGCCTTGCCCATCGACCAGGACATCCCGTACTGGGTGGCGATCCCGACCACCGCGGGCACGGGCAGCGAGGTGGGCCGCAGCGCGGTCATCTCCGACGAGCAGACGCACGTCAAGAAGATCTTCTTCTCCCCGCGCCTGATGGCCCGCGCGGTGTTCGCCGATCCCGAGCTGACGCTGGGCCTGCCGCCCGCGGTGACGGCGGCCACGGGGATGGATGCCCTCACCCACTGCATCGAGGCCTTCCTGGCCAAGGACTATCACCCCATCGCCGACGGCATCGCGCTCGAGGGCCTGCGGCTGGGCGCGGCCGCCCTGCCCCGCTGCTACGAGCACGGCGACGACCTCGCCGCCCGCGGCGACATGATGATGTCGTCGATGATGGGCGCCATCGCCTTCCAGAAGGGGCTGGGCCTGATCCACTCCTGCGCGCACGCGCTGGCCACGGTGGCCGACCTGCATCATGGCTACGCCAACGGCGTGATGATCGACCACGCGCTGAAGTTCAACCTGAAGTCGTCGCGCGATCGCTTCGCGCGCATGGCCATGACCATCGGCCTGAAGGAGCACACCGGCGAGGCCTTCCTGGACTGGCTGCGCGATCTGAAGAAGAGGATCGGGATTCCCGCGGGGCTGGCCGGCACCAAGGTCCCGCGGGAGGCGCTGGAGCGCCTGCCCGCGCTGGCCTTCCAGGACTCCTGCCACAGCAACAACCCGTGCCCGTGCACGGAGAAGGACTTCAAGAAGATCTACGAGGAAGCCTTCGCATGAGCGCCGCGGTAGACGTCGGCCCCGCGCGGGGCGGGGCGCGCATCAAGGTGGTGAACCCGGCGACGGGCGCGGTGATCCGCGACGTGGCCGAGGACTCCGCGGAGGCGGTGGCGCGCAAGTTCGCCCGCGCCGCCCGGGCGCAGAAGCAGTGGGCGCGGGTGCGTATCGACGACCGCAAGGCGTGCCTGGCGCGGTTCGGCCAGCTCGCGCAGGCGCGGATCGAGGATCTGGCGGCCACGCTCAGCGGGGAGATGGGCAAGCCCATCACGCAGTCGCGCAACGAGATCAAGGGGCTGCAGGCGCGCATCGACTTCTTCCTCGCCAACGTGCACAAGGTCCTGTCCGAGGAAGAAGCGGCGGCGGACGGCGACGGTCGCATGGAGGAGAAGATCTCCTACGAGCCGATCGGCGTCATCGGCAACATCTCGGCCTGGAACTACCCCTTCTTCGTCGGGTCCAACGTCTTCGTTCCCGCTTTGCTGACCGGCAACGCCGTGCTTTACAAGCCGTCGGAATTCGCGTCCCTGACGGGGCTTGCGATCGGCGAGCTGATGCAGGAAGCGGGCGTGCCCGCGGACGTCTTCCAGCTCGTGATGGGCGGCGGCGCCGCGGGAGCGGCGTTGCTCGATCAGCCTCTGGCCGGCGTCTTCTTCACCGGCTCCTACGCCACCGGACGCAAGGTGGCGGAGTCGGCGGCCCGCCACCTGATGCGGGTGCAGCTCGAGCTGGGGGGCAAGGACCCGGTGTACGTCTGCGACGACGTTGCGGACGTGGAGAAGGTCGCGGCGGGCGTGGCCGACGGGGCCTTCTACAACAACGGGCAGAGCTGCTGCGCGGTCGAGCGCGTCTATGTGCACCAGCGCGTCCACGATCGGTTCCTGGAGGCGTTCGCAGCCGAGGTGAAGGGATTCGTGGTCGGCGATCCCATGGACGAGAAAACGTATATCGGCCCCGTCGCGCGGCCGGCCCATCTAGCGGTGCTCGAAGCCCAGGTCGCGGATGCGCGTGCCAAGCGGGGCCGCATGCTGTGCGGCGGTGCGCGCCTGGACCGTCCCGGCTTCTACTTCGCGCCCACGGTGTTCGCCGACGCCAACCACCAGATGGACCTGATGCGCGAGGAGACCTTCGGCCCCCTGATCGGCATCCAGAAAGTCGCGAGCGACGACGAAGCCCTGGCGCTGATGAACGACACCGAGTACGGCCTGACCGCCAGCGTGTTCTGCGCGGATCGCGAGCGCGGGGCACGCATCCTCTCCCAGGTGAACGCGGGTTCCGCGTACTGGAACTGCTGCGACCGCGTGAGCCCGCGCCTGCCCTGGTCGGGCCGCGGGCATTCCGGCATGGGCAGCACGCTGGGCCTCGCGGGCATCCGCGCGTTCGTGCAGCCCAAGGCGTGGCATCTCCGAACTCCGCGGTAACCTCCCGGCGATTTCCGGCGACAATCGCCCGATGGCGGTGCTCGGGTGAGGCTGGTGTCGGTCAATGTCGGGCGGCCGCGGCGGGTCGGGTTCCACGGCCGGCAGGTGCGCAGCGCGATCTGGAAGAGCCCAGTCGAGGGGCGCGTCCACGCCGGGACCCTCGGCCTCGAGGGCGACAAGCAGTCCGACCTTCGCGTGCACGGCGGCCCGGACAAGGCCGTCTACGCGTATCCGTCTGAGCACTACGCGCACTGGATGCGCGAGCTGGGTCTTCCCGACCTGCCGTGGGGCGCGTTCGGCGAGAACCTCACCACCGAAGGACTCCTCGAGCGTGACGTCCGGGTCGGCGATCGCTTCCAGGCCGGCTCCGCGGAGTTCCTGGTCACCGACCCGCGCATGCCGTGCTACAAGCTGGGTGTGAGGTTCGACCGCGACGACATGGTCAAGCGGTTTCTCGAGCACGGCGGCAGCGGCTTCTATCTCGCGGTGCTGCGCGAAGGCGAGATCGCGGCTGGAGATCAGGTTGAGATCACAGCACGCGCGGAGGACTCGGTGACGATCGCCGACGTCGTCGATCGCCTGCGCGCGCGC
>Ga0136614_10000378_pt1 | contig 21503 bp, 17 predicted proteins | sample AntDrymUQ2792106_2_FD_106643 | JGI IMG/M metagenome (GOLD analysis project Ga0136614, IMG submission 106643) | Polar desert sand microbial communities from Dry Valleys, Antarctica - metaG UQ279 (21.06) | ecosystem: Environmental > Terrestrial > Soil > Desert | place: Antarctica: Dry Valley... | reverse complement strand
GCGCACAACATCCCCAAACTCGTCGCGGGGTGCGTGATTGATCACACGGTCACGCCGTCGCCGCTCTATCACGGCGGCACACACGCGGGACGCGCGCGACTGCGTCACTTCGTCAGTGAAATTCTGCCGCGCTATGACGTGTCGCGTAACGAGCCGAGCGAGGACGGCACGTCGCGGCTCAGTTCTTATCTTCACTTCGGTTTTCTTTCGGCGCACGAGATTGTCGAAGCGGTGAACGATGCGGACGTGCCCGCCCCCGCGAAGGAATCGTATCTCGAAGAACTGATTGTGCGGCGCGAACTCAGCTACAACTTCACACGCTTCAATGCGCGCTACGACTCCCTCGAATCGCTGCCCGACTGGGCGCAAAAGACGATGGCGAAGCACGCCGATGATCCGCGTCCCGCTGTTTTGCCGCCGGAGCAGATCGAGCGCGGCGACACTTATGATGAGTTATGGGACGCAACCGAACGCGAACTCGTCCGCACCGGCGAGATTCATAACTACGCGCGGATGCTGTGGGGTAAGAAAGTGATCGAGTGGCAGGGGAGTTACGAAGAATCATTTCGACTGCTGGAACACTTGAATAACAAGTACGCGCTCGACGGGCGCAACCCGAATTCTTACGCCGGAATACTGTGGTGCTTCGGCAAGCACGACCGCGCGTGGGGACCGGAGCGCCCTGTCTTTGGAACGCTGCGCTACATGACCTCGCAGAGCATGGCGCGCAAGATCAACGCGCGGAAGTACGCCGAGTGGACGAAGAGTTTTCCCGAAGTCCCGCTGCCGCCGCTGAAAAGAGAGCCGATACCCGCCGAAGAATTGGGGACGCTGGAATCTCCGGCTGATCAATGATGCGGTGGGCCAAAGCGAAGGATGTCTGCGAAGTTGTGTGTCATTGGTCAGTCATCACACAGAGACACCGAGGGGAAGGCAAAACTGAAAACTGTCCGAACTGTGTCTCTCCTGTTAAATCCAACCTCTCTTAACTCTCTGCTTTCTTTCCGTCAAGTGTCCACTCACGATCCTCTCAAACGATCTTCCATTCTTACCTCTCGTCACTCTTTTTTAACTTTCCTGTTTTGGCCGTCCGTCACCCAGATGTGGTAGTCTTTCGCGTCTTTCCTAACCCAAAATCCGAGAAGCAGACTCGCACATCATGAGCATGATCGATTCCATCCACGCCCGCGAAATTCTGGACTCGCGCGGTAACCCAACGGTCGAGGCCGAGGTCGTTTTAATCAGCGGCGAGGTGGGGCGCGCCGCCGTCCCTTCGGGCGCGTCGACCGGCGAGAACGAAGCGGTCGAACTGCGCGATGGCGACAAAAAGCGCTACGGCGGCAAAGGCGTGTTGAAGGCCGTGCAGAACATCAACGACCATATCTCCGAACGAATTGAGGGAATGGACGCGCTCGACCAGGCGGAGGTCGATCAGGCGCTGATTGCGCTCGACGGCACGAAGACGAAATCGAAGCTCGGCGCGAACGCGCTGCTCGCCGTCTCACTCGCGACGGCGCGCGCCGCCGCCTCTTACCTTGAGATGCCGCTCTATCGCTACCTCGGTGGCGCGAACGCACGGACGCTGCCCGTCCCGATGATGAACATCCTGAACGGCGGCGCGCACGCTGATAACAACGTCGACTTTCAAGAGTTCATGGTGATGCCGACCGGCGCAGGTAATTTCCGTCATGCCCTGCAGGTCGGCGCGGAAATCTTTCACGCGCTGAAAGCGGTGCTGAAAAAACGCGGACTGGCGACGAGCGTCGGCGACGAAGGCGGCTTCGCACCGAACCTGCGCTCGAACGAAGAGGCCATCGAAACGATCCTCGAAGCCATCACGCAGGCGGGCTACACGGCGGGGCGCGATCTGTACTTAGCGCTCGACCCGGCGGCCAGCGAGTTTCACGACGGCAAGCATTACGTCTTCAAAAAATCCGACGGGCGTAAACTGTCGAGCGAAGAGATGGTCGCGTACTGGAAATCGTGGGTCGATCAATACCCGATCATCTCCATCGAAGACGGCCTCGCGGAAGATGATTGGGACGGCTGGAAGCAGATGACCGACGAGATGGGCGACCGCGTCCAACTCGTCGGCGACGATCTGTTTGTCACCAATACCGAGTTTCTGCGCCAGGGTATCGAGCGCGGCGTCGCCAATTCCATTCTCATCAAGGTCAACCAGATCGGCACGCTGACCGAGACGCTCGACGCGATTGAACTGGCGCGCACGCACCGCCGCACCGCCATCATCTCGCACCGCTCCGGCGAAACCGAGGACACGTTTATCGCCGACCTCGCGGTCGCAACCAACGCCGGGCAAATCAAAACCGGGTCGCTCTCGCGCAGCGACCGCATCGCGAAATACAATCAACTGCTGCGCATCGAAGAAGACCTCCGCGACGCCGCGCGCTTCCCCGGCATGACGGCGTTCTACCAGTTGGAGCAAACGCCTGTGAAGGACAAGACAAGCAAGGACGCGCGCCGCGACGAGAAGAAGAAAAAGAAATCAGCGAAAAAGTAAATGGACGGAGTGGTGGCGGAGGAATGCGGCTTACTAAATCGAACCATACAAGATTAGGACAGTTGTCTTGATGTGTCCCGTGAGGGACAACTTGAAAATAGCCCAGCAATGAATTGATGGGAAAACTGTCCCGGCATGACATCATTCGAGGGAGACGGCATATTGTTTGAGAAACAAGGGCCGCTGGCGCTGATTATTCTGGATGGGTTCGGTTACACACCGGAGCGCGAAGGCAACGCCATTGCGCAGGCTTCGCTGCCGTACTACGACGAGATTCGCGAAAAGTATCCACACACGCTGATCGAGGCTTCGGGGACGTGCGTCGGGCTGCCGGCGAACGTCATGGGCAACTCCGAGGTCGGGCACTTGAACATCGGTGCCGGCCGAGTGATCCGCACCGATGTCGGACGCATCGATTACGCGGTCGCGTCAGGCGAGTTATTCACGAACGAAGCACTCGTCGCCGCGATGGACGGCGCGAAGCGGCGCAACGGCGCGCTGCACCTGATAGGTCTTCTCTCCGACGGCATGGTTCACTCGTCGCAAGAGCACCTCTACGCGCTGTTGCGAATGGCGAAGCAGCGCGGCCTCGAAAGGGTCTCCGTCCACTGCTTCACCGACGGGCGCGACACGCCGCCGATGTCGGCCTTCGGGTACGTCGAAGCATTGCAGTTGAAATGCATGGAGATCGGTTGCGGGCGCATCGCGTCGGTCGTCGGGCGCTATCACGCGATGGACCGCGACAAGCGTTGGGAGCGGACGAAGCTAGCTTATGACCTGATGGTTCATGCCGAAGGCGAGCGCGCCATCGACACGCTCACGGCTATCAAACGTTCTTACGAGCGCGGCATAACCGACGAATTCATCCAGCCAATCGTCGTCATGAGCGAAACCGGCGAACCCGTCGCGACGATCAGCGATGGCGACTCGGTCATCTGTTTCAACTTCCGCTCCGACCGCGCGCGCCAGATCACCAACGCGCTCGCCGTGCCTGGCTTCGACGGATTCCCGACGCCTGGACGACCGCAGATCGACTACGCCTGCCTCACCGTCTACGACAAGACCTTCCCGCTGCCGGTCGCCTTTTATCAACTTCAACACACGAACATCCTTGCCGATGTCATGGCCGGCGTCGGGGTACGCAACTACCGCATCGCCGAGACGGAGAAATACGCGCACGTCACATACTTTTTCAACGGCGGCACGGAGAAGGAGTTCCCCGGCGAGAAGCGCCTGCTTGTTCCCTCGCCGAAGGTCGCGACCTACGACCTTGAGCCGGCGATGGCCGCCTTCAAGATCACCGATAAAGTCTTGCGCGCGCTCGAAGAGAATGAGACGGATGTCTACATCATCAACTTCGCCAACCCGGACATGGTCGGGCACAGCGGCAATCTGCCGAAGACCATCGAGGCCGTGCAGTACGTCGACACCTGCCTCGGCTGGATCACCAAAGGTCTGCGGAAGGCTGGGGGGCGCTCGGTGATTACCTCCGACCACGGCAACTGCGAGCAGATGATCGACCTCAAGACGGGCCAGCCGCACACCGCGCACACCACTAACCTCGTCCCCTTTCACCTTGTCGACGAGGCCGCGCTCGGCGTGAAACTGCGCGAAGGCGGCGCGCTCAGAGATGTCTCGCCGACGCTTCTCGGCATGCTCGGCATCGGGCAGCCCGCCGAAATGACCGGGCGGGATTTGCGCGAAGTGTAAAAAATTTGCCGTGCGGTTCACCCTGTCCGTCTGGCGCTTCGCAAGTTCGGCATTCACCGTGAGCTTCGATCCACGCAACATACTTGTCATTGACTTCGGGCAGCTCGGCGACGTGGTGCTCAGTCTGCCCGCGCTGCAAGCGATTCGCACACGCTTTCCTCACGCGCGCGTCACGGTCGCCGTTGGGCGCGCCGCCGCGCCGGTCGTCGAGATGTCCGGCCACGCCGACGAGACGCTGGCGGTCGACCGCGTCGGCCTGCGCGATGGCCCAAAGACACTCTCGCTCTGGCAAATCATGGGGCTGGTCAGGAATGTCCGCCGGTCGAAGTACGACTTTGTGATCGACCTGCACAGCCTCTCGGAGACCAATCTGCTCGGCTATCTCTCCGGTGCGCATCACCGATTGTTCTCGCGACGACCCGGACGGTCGCTCGACTTTCTCTCAAAGTTTCGCGAGCGTCCGCCGGTCGAAGACCGCACCAAACATGCTGTTGATCGCTACCTCGACGTGCTCGCGCCCCTCGGCGTCGGCAAGATTTCGCGCGTCCCCCGCCTGCGCCCGCGTGACGAAGACAATCAGCACGTCGAACAATTACTGCGAAAGGCGCGCGCCGAAAGCGACGCCCCGCTCGTCGGAATCTTCACCGGCGCGGGCCACGCGAGCCGGCGCTGGCCGGTCGAACGGTTCGGAGAACTCGCCCGCCGACTTGAAGGCAACGACGGCGTGCGTGTCGTCCTGTTCGCCGGCCCCGAAGAGCGCGCGATGCTGGCCGAAGTGCGCGCGCAGTTCCCGCCGTCGACAATTGTTTTCGACCGGCTGACCGTCCCGCAACTCGCGGCGGCGCAGGCGCGGCTCGCCGTCTTCGTCTCGAATGATACCGGGCCGATGCACATCGCGGCGGCGGTCGGGACGCCGGTCGTGATTCTGATGGCGACCCACCCGATGCTGAAGTGTTACGTCCCGCCCGGCAACCGCCACCGCGTCATCCACGGGCGGGATATCATGAACATCTCCGTCGACGACGCCTACGCCGCGACGCGCGCGGTGCTGACCGCCGAACGCATGGGCTCGATCTTCTCGCGCTGACCGGGACGCTTCATGACTGACACCACTCGAACCCGTCGCGCCTTTCTAGCCAGAGGCGTGTCGGCCGCCGTCCTGCTCACCGCCATCGCATCCGTCACGTCGCTGTTCGTCAGCCCCGTCGACGAGCCGCAACAACAACACCATCGCGAGTCGAGGCACGCATCAATCGCAGCCGCGCAGCCGGCCACTACTACCGACACAAATACTGCGGTCTTCGATCCGCGCGACATGGACGCCGCACTCGGTCAGCGAATCGACGGCGCGATCAATGACAGCGAGTTCGCGTCGGCGCAGTGGGGCGTCGTGGTGATGTCGTTGCGGGACGGGCGCACCATCTACGAGCGCAACGCCGATCAATTATTCACCCCAGCCTCTAACATGAAGGTTTACACCACCGCCGTCGCGCTCGACCTGCTCGGCGCGGACTACCGCTGGCGCACTTCTGTCTACGCGGACGCGATGCCGGACGCCGACGGAACGCTGGACGGTGATCTGGTGCTCTATGGTCGCGGCGCACCTGACCTCGCTTCGCGTTCTGGCAAGCGTCGCCCGACCGCGCACCTCACTCAACTGGCTGCAGCACTGTACGAGCGCGGCGTGCGCCGTGTGCGCGGTGACGTGATCGGCGATGAAAGCTACTTCCGCGTCGAAGAGGTCGGCGACGGCTGGCTGTGGGAAGACGTGCAGTGGTACTTCGGCGCCGCTCCGAGCGCGCTCTCTGTTGACGGCAACGAAGTCACTGTCAGCATCGCGCCGGCGGCGAAGGTCGGCGATCCGGCAGCAGTGAAAGTCATCCCGCCAACCGAATCCGTCCGCGTGACCAGCGACGCCCGCACGGCGGAGCGTGGCTCGCGTCCGAGCGTCGGTGTCCAGCGCGAGCTGTCCTCAAACGAAGTGCGCGTGTGGGGGAATTATCCGGCGGGCAGCGAAGGTTACGGGGTGCGCCTTTCCGTCCATCGGCCAGCGCGATGGGCGGCGACGCTGTTCAGCGACGCGCTCAAGGCCCGCGGCATCGCTGTCGAAGGCGGCGCCCGCGCCCGCGACTGGCGGACGCAAGCGGCTGAAGACTTTGATCCGAATCGCGCCATTGAAATGGCCGCGGTGCTGAGTCGTCCGCTCGGCGAAATCGTCCATGACACGAACAAAGAGAGCTTGAACCTTGAAGCCGAATTGCTGCTGCGGACGCTCGGCAAAGAGCACGGGGATTTGGCCCCGGTCGAAGACCCGGAGCGAATGCGCGTCCGTCGTGACGATGAAGCGGGGCTGGCCGTGGTGCGCAAGTGGCTGGAGGAGGTGGGCGTCCGAACACGCGGGATGACATTTCACGATGGTTCCGGACTGTCGCGCTTAAACCTTGTGACGCCGCGCGCGACCGCGCTGCTGATGCGGCGGATGGCGGAGCGCCCGCCGACTGTCGCCAAAATCTTTCTCGATTCCCTGCCAATTGGCGGGCGCGACGGAACGCTCGAATATCGTCTGCGCAACGCCGGGGCCGCTGGGCAACGCCTGACCGCAAAGACCGGTGCGCTCACCTATGTCCACGCGCTGTCCGGATACGCAACCACTGCCGAAGGCGAAGTTCTCGTCTTTTCGATTATCTGCAACAATGAAACGGAGCGCGCACCGGGAACCCGGTTGATCGACATCATCGCTTCCTTACTCATTTCCTACCCAACTTTTAATCAATAATTTGCCCTCGCGCAGTTTATAGGCCGCTCTACTTCGCTCAGTTGAAGGTTGTTTGTGTTAAACCTGGACAATTCTGGTTAGTCATGTATAATCGCTCCTGTTGCCGTTGTGCGCACGGCGAGTCTTTTCCAAGCCGCAGTTGAAGGATCGATTTCACGCAACGTGAATCGAAGAAAAGAGAGCGCACATTTCTTGGATAATCCGACAACATTTTCTGGAAAATGCGTCGTGAGCCGTCATCATCACTGCTCCCCACATCGACGTAAAAATTCTCCAATCCCCGTTTGGCCTAAGCGTTTTCAGGCTTGCCTCTTTAAAAATTAAGCAATCGTGTTAACGGCGAACTCTCACGCTTTAGTCCTTACGATTGAAGCTAGTAGCTGAAAATCTGAATTGCTTTGCGCCCATCCCTGACTAGCCACCATCCGCGTGAAAAATTTAGGAGTAGAAAAACATGCTGAAACGAACAAGCCTGATGTTACTGAGCGTCAGTTTTTTATTTTCCGGCTTTTGTTTCCCGGCCCACGGTAATCAGATTTTCGTGGCACCAGGATTTCAGCCTTTGCGGGTTTTCGCCGACTCGAACAGCGACCGTGAGCAGGACGGCTTAGCCGGCCCGGTGCGCCGGGTCCGCACCGAAACGGCAAAGATCACGACCAAGGGCGGGCAGCCCGTCGAAGGGCCGCGCGCGGTGCTGGAAACAGCGACTTATGACATTAGGGGCAGCAAGGTAGACACCGCGTACTTCCTCACCGCCGGCGGGTCACTGACGGGCAAAGAGAATTACAAGTACGACGACAAAGGCAACATCGTCGAGATGACGTTGCATAACGCTGACGGATCGGTAATGACGCAAGAAGTCTATTCGTACGAGTTCGACGGCATCGGTAACTGGACAAAGATGTCGACCAGAGTAGCGGTTGTCGAGGGCGGTAAAGTCATTTACGAGCCAACCGAAACGACCTACCGGGTGATCGCTTATTATCTCGAAGAGAACGTTTCGAAGATGATTCGGCCCGATATGGCGGCCAACTCCGCCGTCGCTAACGTGGCATCACCGGTGCCCGGTGCTCTGTCAGCCACGTCCCCCGCTAAGCATAACGTCACACCCTCCGCGCCGGCGTTAAAGAGCGGCGTTGCCAAGATAGTTTCGACGCCTGTGCCTAACAACAAAGCAGCGGCGCTGCCGGCAGCTTCCGTAGTCAAACAAGCAAATGTCGCGGCGGTCTCTCCGAAGTTCGACAGCACGACGACTTCCGACAACGCGGAAATGGTTAAGGTTGACGGCGAGGCTCCGGTCAAACCGATTGCTAGAGGGCCAATCAAGCCGATCTCCGGCGGACTTTTGAACGGCAGAGCGACGAATCTCCCGACGCCGGTCTACCCTGAAATCGCCAAGCGCATTCGCGCCACGGGCATCGTGGCCGTCGAAGTCGTGATCGACGCTTCAGGCAAAGTTATCTCCGCGAAAGCCGCCAGTGGGCCATCGGTGTTTTATCAAACGGCGGAGCGAGCAGCGCTCCAGGCGCGCTTCTCTCCGACGCTTCTTTCCGGACAGCCGGTAAAAGTCGCGGGCCTCATCAACTACAGCTTCACCCTGCCGTAATAACGTGCCAGCGCAAACTATCATGCCCACGCATGACTCGACGGCGCAGGCTACCCCTCCCACCATCACACTATTAAGGAGTGTTTCATGGCACTGACAGGACAACTCAGCGATATGTCGCTGGCGGAACTGATCGAATTCTTCTGCAACCAACGCAAGACCGGACGGCTCAAGATTGATTCTCACCGTGGCCACGGCCTCTTCTTCATCAAGAACGGTGAGTTGGTGGACGCCAAAGTCGGGTCGCTGAGCGGGACTGAGGCCGTTTACTTCGCGCTGACGATGCCGAACGCGGCGTTCGACTTCAGTTCCGACTTCGAACCGTTGCGCCGCACGATCCAGGAGCCGTGGACGCAAGTCGTGCTCGAAGGTTTGCGCCGTCTCGACGAAGGGGTTTCGCCGTCCGAAGCGGAGGCTTTCAGGGGAGTCAGTGACACCCATTCACTGGACGAAGAAGATTTGCTGCCGTCAGAAAAATCGAACCAGACAGATAACGTCACGCCACCAAGTAAAGCCTCAGTTAAGCAGAGCGATTCCGCCACCGTGCCTTTCGCGATAATGGTTGACAGTACGACTCGCACGGGCGGCAAGAAATGGATGACAGTGGGCGCCGTGGTGTGCGTCGTGATGGTCTGCGCCGTGGTAGCGATTCCGCTCTCAGGCCGCTTCGGCAAAAGCAACACCGCCTCTCCGAACTCAGCCGCGCTCGCTCCTGTTGCCGCGCAACCAGAGGCATCCGCGGAGCCTTCCACTGCACCAACACCAATTTCCCCGGCTGACGCCTCGACGGGTGGTAGCACACCGACGGACGACGCGGCGGCGGTCGCCGCGCGGCGCGAAGCTCGCGAGCGCGAGCTGATGCGCGCGCGTAAGGCCGAAGATTTAGCGAGGAAAGCGGCGGCGGGTGATCAACCGACGCCGGCCGTCGCTGGGCCGAAGTCAGTCAAGGTTAGTGTGATGTACGACGACGCCGGTCGCGTGACTCAAGCCTCGGTCGCCGGTTCGAGTCCCGGCGCAGAGGCTTATGCCGGAACCGCCGTCCGCATCGCGCGCGGCAAGCGCTTCCCCGCTGGCAAAGCCGGTTCGACCGTGGTCACCATCCCGATCAACTAATCCCCACCGGAAATCCGGACGCTTTGACCTACGCCACCTGACCGAACTGCCTGATTTAATGGCATCCCGGTCAGGTGGCTTTTCACTTTTCGCCGGATAATCCAGCGACGCCGAGCATCACGAGCAGCGCGCGCTTCAAACCGATGTCGCGCCCGCGCGGATCGTACCATTCATCGAGCGTGTGCGAATTCCCCGACGCTCCGCCGGCGCCGATGGTGATCGCTGGGATGCCGAGAGAGATGGCGATGTTCGAGTCGGTCGACGAACAGTCGAGGCGCGGCGTGTGACCGAGCGCGCGCGTCGCCTCCTCCGCGACGCGCACCAAGCGTGACTGCGGCGAGGTCTCGCCGCTCGGTCGGTCGCCGATCAGTCTCATTTCATGTTCGAGCGGCGGCGAGTTGGAGCGGCGCGCGGCGTTTTCGTCGTCTGCCGCCTCGCGCGCCGCGCGACGAAAGAAGGCGTCGAGGCGGCCCAACTCCTCTGCCGACTCGGAGCGCAGGTCGACATCCATCGACGCCTCACGCGCGATGACGTTGACGCCTGCGCCGCCTTCAACGCGCCCGACATTGAAAGTCGTGCGTGGTCGCGCCGGGGCCGGGTACGACGCGAGCCGCGCGACGGCGCGCCCCAGCGCATGCACCGGATTGGCCGCGCCGAAGTCGCCCCATGAATGGCCGCCCGTGCCGCTGAAGCGCACACGGTAACGGCGCGAGCCGAGCGCGCAGTTCGTGATGCGCTCGACGCCTGGCCCGTCGAGACTGAGAAAGGTGTCAACCTTCTTCGCCCAACGGCCATCGGTCAGCAGGTGACGCGCGCCGCGTAAATTCCCCTCGCCCTCTTCGCCGACCGTTCCGACAAACAGCAGCGGCCATTCCGTGACGACCGCGCACTCTTCCATGGCGCGCAGCAACGCGACGAGCGCCGCCAGCCCACAGCCGTCGTCGGCGATCCCTGGCGCGAACAACTTTCCTTCGGCGCGGCGCACGGCGAAGTCGGTCTCCGGCGGGAAGACCGTGTCGAGATGTGCGCTGACCACGAGGAGCGGGCCGGCGTCGCGCCCACGCCGCAGCGCCACGCAGTTTCCTTCGGCGTCGGTGTGTGCTTCGGTGAGTTCATGTTGGCGGAATTTTTCGACGAGATAAGCGGCGCGCGCTGCCTCGCCGAATGGCGGCGCCGGAATCGCGCAGATCGCGGCGTGCTCTTCGGTAATATCGTCGGCGTGCTCTTCGAAGAACCGGAACGCGCGCTGTACCCGTATGTCCGCGAGCAGTTGATGCACCGTTCGATCGGGCGCGAAGACGGGCGCGATGGAAGGAATGAACATAGCGATGAGGGATGAACGATGAGTGCTGAGGACTGATTGCGATGAGATGAAAGCAACGCTTCATCCCCGCCCTTCACGCCCACCCCTGGTGATTAGACCAGCCGCATCATTTCGTCTTCGGTGAGCACCGCCGAAGCTTTCTTGGCGTGATCGAAGATGCGCGCGACGCGCTCTTCGGTCGCCTCGATATCGCGCGTCTCCAGCCAGTAGATGACGTTCGACCGGCCGCTCATCGGGCCGACCTCAATGATTTGGCGCAAGCCGAAGAGTCCGGCGGGGACGCCCGAATAAATAAGGTCAGCGAGTTCGGTGTCTCCCTTGCGATAGCTCTTGATGACCGCCGCCGCGTGGACGCCGGTTGCGGTGCGGAAGGCGTCGCGCCCGAAGACCGGATAGTTGACAGGGATCGTCCACCCGCAGGCCGACTCCGCCACGCGGCAGTAGTCCGGCAGGCGTCGCAGATCATTGTCGATCCAACCCATCAACTTGAGGTTGACGAGTAGTTGATCCATCGGCGTGTTGCCGACGCGCTCGCCGACGCCGATGGCCGAGCCATGCACCTGATCCGCGCCGCCTTCGAGCGCCGCAATCGAGTTGATGACGCCGAGGCCGCGGTCCTGATGCCCGTGCCAATCGAGGCGCACCGGCTCGCCCTGTTCCGCGATGATCTTTTTGACGAAGCGCACAACGCTGCGCGCCCCGTCCGGCGTCGCATGCCCGACCGTGTCGCAGACGCACACCGCACGCGCGCCGCATCTGATCGCCGTCGTGTAGAGCGCGCGGAGCGTCTCCGGGTCGGCGCGCGTCGTGTCCTCCGTCACAAACATCACCGGCAGCCCCTGACCGACGGCGAATGTCACCGCGTCCTCGGTCAAGTGCAGCAGACGGTCGAGCGTCCAGTCCTCTGCGTAGAAGCGCACCGGCGACGAGCCAATGAAGGTGCAGGCTTCAATCGCGATTCCGGCGCGCTGCGAGATTTCAACAATCGGCGTGATGTCGTTGCGGTGCGTGCGCGCCGCGCAGTTCGGGCGGATGGCGAGTTTCTGTTCGACGATCTCGCGCGCGAGCCGCTCGACGCCCGCCGCGTGGGTGCCGCCCGCGCCCGGCAACCCGATGTCCGCCGTATCAATGCCGAGCGCGTTCATTAAGTGCAGCAACTCGATTTTCTGCTCGACCGAAGGCTCGCACACCGACGGCGATTGCAGGCCGTCGCGTAGCGTCTCGTCGTCAAAGCTGATACGCCGCGACGGCGCGACGGCGGTCGGCTCGACCGTGTTCCAATCATAGATGAGTTCGTTTGCAGGCACTTCGACCTAACCTCCGTCGCCCGGAAAAACGCACGCGCTTAAAATGCTCTGAGGGGAAAAGCGATTACAGCAAGCGGGACGCTCCCGTGTCAAGCAGGGCTTCAGTTGCTCCGAACGCTCAACTCTCTTGACTCCGCGATGGATATGGCATAGAAATTCAAATCAACCCTCACGCTTGGGTAACTGCTTCGGGGCGAAGTTAAGTGACTACCAATCTCCCATTCAGGAAATCGAAATCGCCATCATCTTCAATTGCCAAGGGGCCGATCATGCAGAGAGCGCGCTTTAATTTTTCACGTCTGCTGCTGATCGCCATCTTTTCCATGGCTACGTGAAGGACAGCGAGGACAAAGGCGTCGGGCACAATTCGTTGGACAAGGCTTACGCCGAGCCGAAGTTTATGACGTGGCTGTTGTCGCTCCAACTCAGCCCGCACAAACGTTAGGCGGCGAACGCGAGTACAATAGGCGGGCATCAGGGGAGGCGCACCACATGAGTTCCGAAAAACAAACAATCAGCGTACACACCGCACGGACGGCGCTGAATCGCGATCCGCAGTTGCGGCAGTGGGCCGAGCAGTGGCTCAAAAGTCGGGAGCGAATCGATTTCATGGCAACGCCCGGCGCGACCGAGGGGGATTTTGAAAAGCACTGGCCGTACGTCCGCCCGGAGCGGATGCACGATGGCGCGGTGGCGGCGGTCACGGCTTTTCACGAACAGCAGAAAGGATGAGAGGTAAACCAAGATGGCTCCACCAGGATGGGACGGCGACGACCTCGCCGGACAGATGGAAGACACAGTTGAGCGCGAGCAGACGTTCGCCGAAGAGCGCGCCGAGCGAGAGAACCTGACCTCCACCGAAAGCGCCCGGCGGGTCGGAGAAGAGTCGCTGCGGCTTTCGCACGCGCGCACAGTTGAGCAACTCCAGCGTGCCACCAACCCGACCCACCGCACGATGCTGGAGCGCGCGCTCCGCTCGCTCGAAGCACAGATCCATAAATGACGGCTGACTGACAGCAAGGCGGAAAGTTCTGTGCGTGCTCGGCGGTGATAGTATCTTTTCAGTTCTTAGCCATCGCCGCCGACACTTCTTCCGCTGCCCTGATGCCGTGATCGAACGCTTCTTCAAACAGCGCGATGCCGCTTAAGTCGGTGTGTGCGAAGTGGATTGAGCGAAATGGCTCGACGGCTCGACGGCGCGCGCCACTCCAGATGAAGTTGGGGCGCGGACGAATCATCGCGTGTCCCCAGCGCATCACGTCGAGCCGTTCTGTGAGCGAGCGAATCTCGCGGTGCGCACGCGAAAGGTCAGTCAGCGCCACGTCGGCCCACGACTTCCAATCCGCTTCGAGCAGCCTCTGTCGCGCGGCGCGCGGGTCGTCGTCACACAGCGGGTAGTAATATGTGAAGACGGTCGGGCCGCGGTCCAGTCCGCGCTGATGCGTCGCGGCGACATAGCCGAGCGAGGGGCTTTCATATAGAACGTTGTCCCACGCGAGCGGGAAGCCGACGCTCGCCGGGCGGTCTTTGAGGAACAGGTTCGCGACCATCCACGCACCATATTGAAACTCCGCGACGTCGGGCGGCGCGCTCTCGCGGTACGGGCGAATCAGATACTTCGTCAGAAAGTGCGGCGCGGCGAAGATTACTTTTTGAGCATGAAAGCCGACCGCGTTGCGCCCGTCACTCGAAAGCGCGACGACATCAACACTCGCACCATTCCCTTCACCCGTCGGAATGATTTCTGAGGCGGCGAGTCCGAGCCGCACCTTCGTGCGTGCTTTGTGATAGAGGTGCGCGACCAAGTGCCCGTTCCCTTCCGGCCACGTGATGAGTGACTGCGCCTCGTCGCCCGGCACGCGCATCCGCGACGCGAAATAGAAGAGTCCGGCCCACGCGCTCGTCTGCTCAACCGTCAGTCCGTAATCATCGCGGCACGCATAATCAACCAGCCAACGCAGGCGCGGCGAGTTGAAGCCGCGCTCCTTCATCCATTCGTCCATTGTGATGCGGTCGAGTGCCGTCACTTCCGCGTCGTCGGAGCCGGTCACGATTGGGATCGAGAACGCGCGTCGCCCGCGTCGGTCGCGCCACGCGGCCCAACCGTCAACCTCGCGGTTGAAGGCGGCGAGTTGCGCCACGTCAACGGCGTTCTGACCGGCGTGCAAATAGAGACCTTCGTACCAGCGGCCTTTGTAGAAAACTCGCTCCTCCGGGTCGCGACACAGAAACTGTTCGGCGACGATTGGTTCGCCGTCGGCATCGCGGCCTTCGAGCACATTCATTTCATCGAGTAGCTCGACGAGCGCGGCATTCTCTTTCATCGGCGCCGGAAGGTAATGCGCGCCCCACGGGTACGGTACGATTGACGAATCGCTGCCGCTCTGCGACGTGCCGCCCGGCACAGGTTCGAGTTCGAGCACGATGAAATCTTCTTCGCCCGCCTTCAACAGACGCCACGCCGCCGTCAACCCCGCGATGCCTCCGCCGACGATGACGACGTTGACATGCTGCCAGGCGTCAGCCGGCGGCTCGACTCTCTGGCCGTCACGTAACCTGTGACCGAATGCGTCCGACGCGCCGACGATTCGGCCTTCGGGAAAACGCGGCGCGGCACTCGACCGGCACGCGGCGAGCGCCACGGGAACGCCCAGGAAAGCGGCCAGCAGTTCACGTCTTGAGAGGCTGCTTGCTTTCACCTTTGCCTTTTTACTTTTGCCTTGATTGTCATTCATACCGCCGCCACTCCGCTTCGTAGTAGCGAACCAGCGCTTGATTATCTAAACGATTGATCTCGACAGGCACGGGGCCGAGGTCGACAGAGAGTACGAACAGTGCGCTCATGGCTTGATCGTCAAGAAAGCGCAAATGCATGTTGGACGGTGCGCGCGACGGGACATCGAACGGCGCGACGCGGGCGAGCGCGAAGCCCCACACGCCGAATGACGGGACGGCAGTTTGATATGGCCTGACGGAAAAGCCCGCGGCCTCGATGGTTCTGATGATGCACCAGAAAGCCGTGCGCGCGAACAGCGGCGACGTGCATTGAATACTGACGCCGGCGCCGGGCGCGAGGCGCGCTTTCAACAGACGGTAGAAGCGGGTCGTGTAGAGTTTGCCGAGCGCGAAGGTATTGGGGTCGGGAAAATCAATGATCGCGGCGTCGTAAGGCTCCGACGGTTCTTCGAGCCAGATCATCGCGTCCCGGTTGACGACGCGCACGCGCGGGTCTTCGAGGGCGCGGCCATTCAACTCCGCGAGCGGCGGGAAGCGGCGAGAGAGATTCGTCATCTCTTCATCTAAATCAACGAGCGTCACCGATTCGATTGATGGATACTTCAAAATCTCGCGCACCGCGAGGCCGTCGCCGCCGCCGAGAACGAGCACGCGACGTGGCGCTCTGCCCGCGAGCGTCATCGCTGGATGCACCAGCGCTTCGTGGTAACGGTACTCGTCAGCGGAACTGAATTGAAGATTGCCGTTGAGGAAGAGTTGGAAGCCCGCGCGCCCGCGCGTCACGATGATGCGCTGGTAATGCGTGGTGCGCGCGTACACAATGTCGTCGGCGAACATCGCGTCTTCGGCGAGCGAGGTCAGTGTGTCGGCCTTGATGACGCCGATAGCAAGTAGCGCGATGACGATTACCGCACGCACCCGCATCCCCGTCACGCTGCCCCTGATGAGCGGGCGCATCAGCCATGTGCTCCACAAACCGACGCCCGCGTTCAGGATTCCGAAGACGAGCGACGTGCGCACCAATCCAAGTTTCGGCACCAGAAAGAGCGGGAACAACAGCGACGCGGCGAGCGCCCCGACGTAGTCGAAGGCGAGCACGCGCGAGACCAACTCTTTGAAGTCGAGATGGTCCTTCAGGAGTCGCATCAACAGCGGAATCTCTAAGCCGACGAGCGTACCGATGGCGAAGACCAGCCCGTACAAAATGACTTGAAAGTAACTGAGGTGCGCGAAGCTCAAAAACAACAGCGGCGCGCTCAATCCACCGAGAATGGCGACGCCGAGTTCGACATCAATAAACTTGCGCGCCAGTTCCGTCTCGATAAAGCCTGAGAGCCACGCGCCGGCGCCAAGCGCGAACAGATAGATGCCGATGATAAGCGAGAACTGCGTCACCGAATCGCCGAGCACGTAGCTTGCGAGCGTCCCGGCGAGCAACTCGTAAATCAGCCCGCAGGTCGCGATGACTAAGACATTGAGGAACAGGATCGGAGTGCGGTTCATGGGCATTGCGGAATGCGGAATGCGGATTACGAATTCATAAGCACTCATGCTTTCAATCCGCATTCCGCATTCCGCAATTGAATCATCCGTGGATCGCCGCCGATACGATCAGCGCCATGCCGATGATGACCGACGCGATGACAATCGCCAGCGCCACGTTCTGATCTTCTTCGATCTCCTTGCGAATCGAGAACGGCGACGCCTTGACGATGGTGTAATACGCCAGCGCGAACAGGATGATCCCGATGGCGGAGAACACGAGCGACGAGATGACCAGTTCGGGCAGTTGCGCGATTGGAATCAGAAAGCCGGCGCGCGTCGAGAGTGTTTCAATGAGCATCACTTTCCTCCACGGTATCCAGAGTGCCAAAAATGAAACGAGCGGTAGCCGCCCGGCGAGTTACGCACGTCCGCCGCCAGCGTCTGCCGCGGCGCGGTGCTGATCTCCCAACCGTTCCACGCCGCGACCGCGTAGAGCGCAAGGATGCCAGCGCCAAGAAGAAGATAGAGTTTAGTCAGCATCAATGTGTACTCCGAAAGTTGCGACCGGCAGGGAAATTCGCCGCTTTCCCGCAACAATCGACAAGCGTGCGCCAGTGATTGCTTCTGCTCCAGCAGCTAAATTGACAGTCGTGAAAATAACTAAAATATTGTTCCGATAACAGGAAACTTTTTCCGCTAATCTCCGATAACGTAATACAGAGACACAGAGCAGGAAGGCAAAGGTAAAAAGGGAACAGGCAAACGTGAAAGCCGGTTATGCTGCTGCTGTTGTCGTTCAGCTTTAACGCCGAATCAGTTGGCAAAAGTATCGGAGCAAACATTTTTCGTTATCAGCATTAAATAACAGTGCTGGTTTGCCCGGTTCTCGCTTTTACCTTTTTTACTCTTGCCTTTTGACATATACCTCGACCTCTGCTCCGTGTCCTCATGTATCTTCATCTCTGTGTTGAGTCCGTTAATCCCCGCCACCCAAACCTCAAAATGACATTGCCAATCCCGTATTGAATGATGAGCAGGTGCGGAGCCAATCTCTAACCTTTATTCTTCGAGTAGACATAGAACATCACGGAGATGATGGTCAGCAGGAGGATTTCGAGTTGGATGAAGTACGTCCGGTCGAAGGCGCCCGTTTCGTCGAGAGCTTCCTGATAAATGACAAGGGTGCCGAGCGCGAGGCCGGCGGCGAGCCAAATGATTTGACGTTTGGTATCCCAGATCGCCCGCACCTCCTTCCCGATGTATCGCCCGTTAAATCCGCGAGCGGAGTTTGATTAGTCGCTCGGCGGCGGCGTTGAGCGTCTCGCTTTTTTTGCAGAAGCAGAAGCGGGCGATTTGCGCGCCGCCGCCGAGCGTCGAATAGAACGACGAGCCGGGCACACACGCGACGCCGATTTCGCGCACTAGAAAGCGCGTGAACTCGACGTCGTCACGGAAGCCGAAGGCGCCGATGTCGCTCATCACATAGTACGCGCCGTCGGGCGGGAACACTTTGAAGCCTGATTCCGTGAGCACCGGCAGCAGCAGTTCGCGGCGCGCTTCGTACTCGCTTTGCAGTTGCTCGTAATACTGGCGCGGACTGCGCAACGCGAACGCGCCGGCGGCTTGCAACGGGGCCGCCGCGCCGACCGTCAGAAAGTCGTGAACCTTGCGAATCGCCCCCGTTATCGCGGGCGGCGCGATGCAGTAGCCGACGCGCCAACCAGTGACGGAGTAAGTCTTTGACATCGAATTGATAATCACCGTCCGCTCGCGCATCCCGTCAAGTTGCGCCATCGAAACGTGCTCGATCTGTTTGCCTTCGCGTGGATAGATGATGTGCTCGTAGATTTCGTCGGTGAAGCAGAGCGCGTTGTGTTCGACGCAGAGCGCGGCGATGAATTCCAGTTCGGCGCGCGTGAAGACCTTGCCCGTCGGGTTATTCGGATTGCAGATGATGATTGCTTTGGTGTTGTGGTTGAAAGCAGCGCGCACTTCGTCGGGGTCGAACGACCAGTCGGGCGGGCGCAAGGGGACGTAGCGCGGGCGCGCGTCGGAGAGGATGGCGTCGGGCGCATAGTTCTCGTAGAACGGCTCGAAGATGACGACCTCTTCGCCGGGGTCGACGGTCGCCATCATCGTCGCGATCATTCCTTCGGTCGAGCCGCACGTGACGGTGATTTCCGTCTCCGGATCAACGTCGAGACCGAGGTGCCAGAGGGTCTTCTCCGCAATCGCTTCGCGAAAGTCGCGCGCGCCCCACGTGATTGCGTACTGGTTGATGTCCCCGGTAATTGCTTCGGCGGCGGCCCGCTTAATCGCTTCGGGGGCGGGAAAGTCGGGGAACCCTTGCGATAGATTGACGGCCCCGTGCTTAAGTGCTTCGCGCGTCATTTCGCGGATCACCGACTCGGTGAAGCGACTCGCTTTGCGCGAGACGTGGCTGCGTGTCGTGGGCGTGAGTGATGTCATCGAAGTTGATCTTGAGACGAAAAGGGTGCAAGACTGTTGAGCGATGCGCGATGCTCTCATAGAGAGCGGGCGCGGTGCAACCGATGTGGCAAAAGCGTCTCCGAGTCGACCAACGACCAAGGGCGCGGGAGAGGCGTTAGAACCATGAGTGATGACAGCAAATGCCCGATGGGCAATTACCCCTGGCTGGCGGCCTTTCTGGCGGTCGCGGCGATTTTGGTATTCCTGTCGAAGAAGTTCGGACTGCTGTAATCGAGTTGCAGTTCATCTTCGTGTTTGAGTGATGAGGGTCAGATGGATTTAACACAGAGGGATACGGAGGATTCGCCGAACAGCACAGAGGATGACGAATTAAATGACTTTCCCGAATTTCACCATTGAGGACGCGAGAGGGCGCGGAAGATGTGAAAGACAGGATCATCAATCAGGTCAACAGCTGGGTATGCTCGGCGTCCTCGGCATTCGCGAGCGGTGAATTTATTTTGTCTTCAATCCAGAGTGTTGAGTGGTTTTCTCTGTGTCCTCTGTGTCTTCAACTCTGTGCCTCTTGTGTTAAATCTGACTGCGGCCTCATACGACCTGACACTGTTCACGCATCTCGCCATCAAATCAAAACTCTTCAATCGGGCTGAGTCTGTTGCTGCTGCTCCGCCGCCTGCACGCGCAGTTGGTCGATGATCGAGCGGATCGCTGAGGCGTTGCGTCCTTCGGGTGCGAGTTGCAGATACTTCTCGTAAGCGGCGAGCGCTTCCTTGTACCTTTCCAACTTCTCATACGCCGCGCCGATTAAATTGTAGAGCACCGGCTCGGTGTCGGAGAGTTGCTCGATGGCTTTGCGAAAAGCGTTCACTGCGCCTTCGTGGTCTCCTCTGTCCTCCAAAACAATTCCGAGTCCCGTATAGGCTTCCGGCTGAAAGCCACGCGCTTCGCGAATCGCACGCCGGTAAGACTCGATGGCCTGATCGTTGAATGATGTGTCGCGATGGATGCGCCCTTCGACCGCCGATGCTTCCGGGTAGACGGGACGCGCGCGGCGGGCGGCGGCGATGGCGACGAGCGCTGCGTCGTGGTCATCCATTGCGAGCAGCGTGCGCGCGAGTCCGACGTGCGCCGCCGCGAACTTTGGGCGCAGTTCCAGCGCGCGGCGGTACAGTTTGACCGCTTCGGCACGCGCTTCTTCACCGGACTTCTCGCTCAGCGTCTCGGCCTGCTGAAAGGCGAGTTCGGCTTCGTCGGTGGTGCGCGTCAGACGAACCGGGATCACGCCGCGTTGCGTCGGGAGCAAGGCGCGCGTGCGCTCTTGAAATCCGACGGCACGGACGCGCAGCGTGTGGCGTCCGGCGGAAACATTGTCGAGCACGAATTGCCCCGCCTCGTCGGTCGTGCCGCGCCGCACCTCGTCGAGCCAGACGACGGCCTTCGGTTCGGTGCGGACGGTGATTGATTTCGCGGCGGCGCGGGGCGCGGCGGCAATGTCGGTGGCGGGGCGTGATTTGCTTTTCTGTTGCGCAAGGACGGGAAGTGAAAGAACAACGAGCGCCTCGCTCAAGATTAGGACGGCGAAGCAAAGCCGCACCGCTAATGAACAAGTGTGGACAGAAGGGCGCATCACTCATCCTCTTCATCATTGCCAGTCGCGCGCCGCGGACGAACGTTGTGATCGGCGGGCATCGTCGACGCGGGTGCTTGATTAGTCGCCGACGTTCGGCGCGTGGCGCGCGTCCCGACTTCAGCGCGGAAGCGTCCACGCTCGTCATAGAGCCGCCGGTACTGCAACATGTTGCGCACCACCCCTTGCACGTAACCGCGTGTCTCCTTGAACGGAATCGCCTCCACCCACTCGTCGATCTCAAGCGGCAGCGACGCGCGCCACGGCCCGACCCGGCCCGGCCCGGCGTTGTACGCGGCGGCGACGTACTCAATGCGCCCGAACTTATCGATGTTGTCACGCATGTAGCTGGTGCCGAGTTGAATGTTGAGGCGAGGCTCGAACAGCGCGGTCGCGGTGACGGGACGTTCGACGCCGGCGCGCTTCGCCATCAGCCTGCCGGTCGGCACCAGCAGTTGCATCAGACCGTAAGCGTTCGCGCTTGAGACGGCGCGCGGGTTAAAGACCGACTCCTGCCGGATCAGACCGGCGACCGTGTACGGGTCGAGGTTCCGGGCGCGTGCCTCTTGCGTGATGATCTCCCAGTGCGCGAGCGGGTAGAACACGTCCCACTCGTCGCTCGTCAATTCTTCGGGCTTCATCTGCGAGTAGTCGGGGAAGCTGCGGCGCAGCACGTTGAACGCCTGCACGTTCTCATCACGCGAACGAAAGATGCGCGCTTTTGCCAGATTGAGGCGCGGACTGGTCGGCGTCGATTCCAAAGTTTTATCTAACTCTTCGTGCGCCCATTCGTCGAGTCCGACGATTGACAGTTGATCGGCTTTGGCAATGCGCTCGTCCGCCTCCG
>Ga0136614_10000377_pt1 | contig 21544 bp, 20 predicted proteins | sample AntDrymUQ2792106_2_FD_106643 | JGI IMG/M metagenome (GOLD analysis project Ga0136614, IMG submission 106643) | Polar desert sand microbial communities from Dry Valleys, Antarctica - metaG UQ279 (21.06) | ecosystem: Environmental > Terrestrial > Soil > Desert | place: Antarctica: Dry Valley... | reverse complement strand
CCCGTCACCCTGTCTCCCCGTCTCCCCGACTGCCCGTCTCCCCATCCCCTCGTCGTCCCGTCTCCGTCCCCCTCTCCGGCGTGATGGCCGAGTTTGATAACCCGAGCGATCTGGTTGCTGCCGCTCGTCGCACATACGAGGCGGGTTATCGTCGTATCAACGGCTACTCTCCTTATCCGATTGAAGAGCTATGGGAGGCGATTGGTTTTCATCACACCAGGTTGCCGGTGATCGTTTTGATAGGGGGCATTCTGGGCGGCCTCGGCGGATTCTTTATGCAGTATTACCTGTCGGTCTTTGAATATCCGCTTAATGTAGGCGGCAAGCCTCTCAACAGTTGGCCCGCGTTTGTTCCGATCACTTTCGAGATGACGATTTTGTGCGCGGCATTAGCGGCAGTGTTTGGCATGCTGGCTCTCAACAAGCTGCCGCAGCCATATCATCCGGTATTCAACGCGCCAAACTTTGCGTTGGCGACCCGCGACCATTTTTTCCTGGTAATCGAAGCGAACGACGCCCGCTACAACCACGATGAAGTGGTGGAGTTCATGAAGGGCCTGGGACCCAAGGAAGTGTCGGATGTTGAGGTCTAAAAGACAGAAGGCAGTCGGCAGTCGGCAGAAGGCAGCAAGAGGAAGCGCGCCGGCGTTCTGCCTACTGCTTTCTGCTTACTGCATTCTGTTCACTGCCGGATGTCGTCAGGATATGCAGGACCAGCCGCGGATGAAGCCTTATCGCTCAACCACCTTTTTTAGTAATGGGCTCTCTTCGCGTCCACCCGTGACCGGGACGGTGCCGCGCGGTTACCTGCGGGCAGACAAGGAATTCTTTACCGGTAAGAAGAGTTCGGCGAGATCGACGCCGGCGGCCGGGGCAACCGCGCCCTCGACCAGCGAACAACCCGCGTCCTTTCCCGACGATGTTGAGGTTTTTCCTCTTCCAATCACGGCCGAGATAGTGGCGCGCGGTCGCGAACGTTACGACATCTTCTGCTCCGCGTGCCATGGGCTGACCGGCAATGGCGACGGCATAATAGTCAGACGCGGTTTTCGCCGGGCCGCATCTTTCCATACCGACGCCCTGCGTCAGGCGCCCGTGGGTCATTACTTTGACGCCATCACAAACGGCTGGGGCGCGATGCCGTCGTACGCTCCTCAGGTTCCCCCGCGCGATCGTTGGGCAATCGTCGCCTACATCCGCGCGTTGCAGTTGAGTCAGCAGAACACGCAGCCCGAATCAGGCCCCTCGACATCGGCGGCAACTGCAACTCCTCAGGCTACTCCAGAAAGCGGAGGTCATCAGTGACGATGAATGGCGCCTACACGGCACCCGTGCAAGTAGGGATCTACCAGAAACGCGCGCTAATCGCTGGCGTGTCGTTCATGGTGCTGTTCGTTGTCGGCGCAGTCATCAATCGACCACAATTTTTTCGTTCATACCTGGTCGCCTACTTGTTTTGGGCGGGAATCGCAATCGGCTCACTCGCACTCTTGATGCTGCAACATCTGACCGGCGGTGGCTGGGGGTTGGTGATCCGGCGGGTCCTGGAGGCAGCGGCCCGCACACTCCCGCTGCTGGCGTTGATGTTTGTTCCAATCATCATCGGAGCGCACGATCTCTATCCCTGGACGCACGCTGAGGAGATGTCCAAAACTCCTGCGCTCATGCAGAAGACCCGCTTGTATTTGAACCTCCCCTTTTTTATCGGCCGGGCTGTTTTGTATTTCGCAATCTGGAGCCTCTTCGCGTACTTGTTGACGAAATGGTCGTCGGCGCAGGACCTAACTGGGGACCGGCGTTACACGAAACGGATGCGCATGTTGAGCGGGCCCGGCATTGGAGTTTTCGTACTTACAGTCACATTTGCTTCCGTCGATTGGGCGATGTCTTTGAATCCGGAATGGTTCTCAACGATCTACGGTTTACTGTTCGTCGCGGCCTGGGCGTTGAGCGCGCTCGCGTTTGTGATTGCTGTGATGGCTTTCCTTGGCCGTCATGAGCCGCTTTCGCGCGTCGTGCGGCCAAACCACTTTCAGGATCTCGGCAAACTGATGCTGGCCTTTGTCATGCTCTGGGCTTACTTCTCCTTCTCGCAGTTTCTAATTGTGTGGTCAGGCAATTTACCGGAAGAGATTCAGTGGTACCTGCCGCGATTGCGCGGCGGGTGGGGCGCAATTGCCTTGAGCGTGGTGATCTTCCACTTTGCGTTCCCGTTCATGTTGCTCCTGTCCGCCTCGTTAAAACGCAACGCCGGCAAATTGCTCGTTCTGGCCATACTGATCCTCGTAATGCGACTGATCGATTTCTTCTGGATGGTAGCGCCCGAATTCAGTCACGGAGGTTTTCATCTGAGCTGGATGGACGTTGTCGCACCGATCGCGATTGGTGGTCTCTGGTTGGCTAAGTTTTTCCGGCAACTAGCTAAGCGTCCGTTGATGGCGATCAACGATCCGCAATACGACGAACTATTGAAACAGGCGCAGGCGCCGGTCCACGCGGGACACTGACGAGTAGGCAGTAGGCAGTAGGCAGGAGAATGCAGAACCGCGAGCGATAGCGAGCGGATGCCATGGTCAATCAGCGGGCCGGAAATTAGATAATGGCGAAGCACGATCACAAAGGTAATGGCCATCAGCACGTCACGGAAACACCGGACGTGTCGCACATTAAGAATGTCGACGTCGTTCACGAGACAAGTGACGTTAATGTGCCGGCACTGCTCAAATTCGTTTTGGCGCTCACGATCATGACGGTGGTTGTGTACTTTCTGATGTTGTTCCTCTTCAACTTTCTGAATAAGCAGGAAGCGAAAAATGAACCTCCTGCAGGGCCGATGGCGATGAGCGAGAAAGAGAGTTTGCCTCCGGAGCCAAGGCTGCAATCTGCGCCCGGCTTTGCTGAGGATCTTGCGAAGTCAGTAGCAGATCCCAATCCGGAAGCTCCTAAAGATCCGCTTTGGGAGATTCACGTCTTGCGGGATCAATGGCAGCAGACGCTCAAGGAAGGACCGAAAGACCAGTCCGGTAGACTTGTGGGAATTCCAATCAAGGAAGCGATGCAAAGATTAGTTTCGGGTCAGGGTTTGCCCACGCGCCCGAACAGTGCGCAACAGGAAGTGGAAGGCTCCGGGGACACCATGCCAACGGCAGCGAGCTCCGGCCGAGTATCGATGAAGGGCCAACCATGAAAAGAAGTGGACGGGGAGAAAGGGTGATAGGGAGCCATGAAAAGAGTAGGCAGTAAGCAGACGGCAGGAGGCAGGAAGAACGATCGAAACACAGCGATCGTTCGAATGCTCACGTTGTGTTGTGTGCAGCTAGCTCTTTTTATCCTACTGCCTACTGCCTACTGCCTACTGCCTACTGCTTTCGCGCAGCCCGGCGGGCCTGGACCGAGTTCGCCGCTCTACGGAGCCCGGCCGAGTAGTGGTACTTCTGTAAACGGTCTGCCGAATGCTCTCAAGCAGGTTGGAATCCATCAGAAACTCAACGAGCAACTACCTCTCGATCTCGTCTTTCGTAACGAACAGGGCGAACAAGTGCATCTCGGTGACTACTTCGGCAAGAAACCGGTGGTTCTCGCGCTCGTCTATTACCAGTGCCCGATGCTATGCAATCAAGTCTTGAACGGAATGGTGACCAGTTTCAAAGTGCTTAATTTCAAAGCCGGCGAAGAGTTTGATGTTGTGAGCGTCAGCTTTGATCCGCTCGAGACTCCGGCGCACGCTCGCGCCAAGAAGAACACATATATCGGCTACCTCCCGGAAGCAAAACGCGCCGCGGCAACCAGGGGTTGGCATTTTCTAACGGGCGATCAGGAGAACATCCAACGTCTGACCGAGGCCATCGGCTTCCGCCACTACTTTGACGCCGCCACCGATCAGTTTGCACATGCGAGCGCAATCTATGTCGCCACATCCCAGGGCCGGCTGGCGCGTTACTTCTACGGCATCGAGTATTCACCAAAAGATTTGCGGCTGGGTTTGGTCGAGGCTTCGGAAAATAAGATCGGATCGCCGGTAGATCAACTCCTGCTCTACTGTTATCACTACGATCCGGCCACAGGAAAATACGGCGCGGTGGTTATGAACATGGTTCGTCTGGGAGGAATCGCAACCTTGATCGCGATGGTTGTTTTGTTTTTCGTCATGCGCCGGCGCACAGCGGCGCGAGTCCGTTTGCGTGCAGGAGGAAACGCCTGGTAATGCAAACGTCCTGGATTCCATTTGTGCCGCCCAGCGCTTCAACCCTCTCGGGGAAGGTCGATGCCCTGTATTTCTATCTCTCAGGAGTAACAGTTTTCTTTACCTTACTAATCTCCGGGGTTCTGATCTTTTTTGTAATCAAGTATCGCCGGCGTTCACCTTATGAGATTCCGCGTCCGGTCGCCGGCTCGCATAAACTGGAAACTATCTGGTCGGTCATTCCCTTCCTAATCTCGATGAGCATGTTTGCGTGGGGCGCCCAGCTCTACTTCCAACAGTCACGACCGCCGAAAAACGCCGTGGAGATTTATGTGGTTGGAAAACAATGGATGTGGAAGATTCAACACACGACCGGACAACGCGAGATTAATGAACTGCATGTGCCCGTCGGCCGCAGGATCAAATTGATCATGACGACCGAAGATGTGATTCACGACTTTTTTATTCCCGCGTTTCGCATTAAGGCTGACGTCGTGCCCGGACGCTATACGACGCAATGGTTCGAAGCCACCAAGCCCGGCAAGTATCATCTTTTCTGCGCCGAGTATTGCGGAATGAATCACTCGGGAATGATCGGTTCGGTTGTTGTGATGGAACCGACCGAGTTTGACAACTGGCTCAGCGGAAACACAAATCAACAATCGCCCGCTGTGGCCGGCCAGCAACTTTATCAAACGCTCGGGTGTGTTTCGTGTCACGGCGCGAGTGGCGAAGGCGGACGCGGCCCGGCGCTCGCCGGTGTTTTCGGCCGTGAGGTATTTCTGACCAACGGGCAAACGGTCAAGGCTGACGAAGCTTACATCCGCGAGTCGGTAGTGAATCCGCAGGCGAAGTTAGTCAACGGCTTCGGTCCAATCATGCCCACCTTCCAGGGGCAGATTAGCGAAGAACAGTTAGTGCAGATTCTGGCATTTATTAAATCCCTGCAGGGTCCGGCCCAGACTGCGGCACCAGCAGCGTACACGCCAAGTCCGACAGGAAGCGCGGCGTCGGCGGCCGCGAGTGCGGCTAGTCCGCAAGCCGGAAGCAGATAGTTAGTCGAGTTAATTTATGAAGGCAATGGAAACATTTGTAGCACCCACGCCCGCGCGGATTAATTATCTCAACGCGACTTACGGACTGAAGTCGTGGCTGCTCACCAGGGATCATAAGCGCATTGCGCTGCTCTATCTGGGTTCAATCAGTTTCTTTTTCTTCATCGGCGGCCTCTACGCGATGTTCATTCGTCTCGAGTTGTTGACGCCGCAAGGCGATCTGCTGCAATCGACAACTTACAACAAGGTCTTTACCCAGCACGGAATCATCATGGTTTTCTTCTTTCTGATTCCGTCGATCCCAGCCACGCTGGGAAACTTTCTTGTCCCGATGATGATCGGGGCCAAAGATCTGGCGTTTCCGCGTATTAACTTGCTCAGTTGGTATATCTATATACTCGGCGGAATCGTCACCATCTATGCTTTGCTGGCCGGCGGCATCGATACCGGCTGGACCTTTTACACCCCATTCAGCACTACGTTTTCAAATTCCTACGTCGTAGCGGCAGGCCTCGGAATTTTTATCAATGGCTTTTCCTCCATTCTGACCGGCCTAAATTTCATCGTCACGATTCACACCATGCGCGCGCCAGGCATGACGTGGTTCCGGATGCCGCTCTTTATCTGGGCCCACTACGCGACCAGCCTCGTGATGATCCTGGGGACACCCGTGATCGCGATCACGATCCTCTTACTGGCTTTTGAACGTTTGGCACATATCGGCATCTTTGACCCGGCGGCGGGGGGCGATCCGGTTCTGTTCCAACACCTCTTTTGGTTTTACTCCCACCCGGCCGTATACATCATGGTCTTGCCCGGCATGGGCGTGATTAGCGAATTGATCGCCAACTTCTCGCGCAAGAATATCTTCGGCTATTCGTTCGTTGCTTTCTCGAGTTTAGCGATCGCGGTTTTCGGTTTTCTGGTTTGGGGACATCATTTGTTCGTCGCCAGCCAGTCAGTGTATGCCGGAATGATTTTTTCTTTTTTGAGTTTCGCGGTAGCCATTCCTTCGGCGATCAAAGTTTTCAACTGGACTGCCACGCTCTATAAAGCTTCCATCTCTTACGACACGCCGATGCTCTATGCCCTGGGTTTTATCGGCTTGTTTACAATCGGCGGCATGACCGGTCTCTTCCTGGCGGCGCTCGCGGTTGATGTTCATCTGAGCGACACCTATTTCATCGTGGCTCACTTCCACTACATCATGGTGGGCGGAACTCTGCTCGCATACTTAGGTGGACTGCATTACTGGTGGCCCAAAATTACCGGTCGAATGTATCCGGAGGGCTGGGGCAGATTTTCCGCCCTGGTGATTTTTGTCGGATTCAATCTGACTTTCCTGCCGCAGTTCGTTCTGGGATACATGGGAATGCCGCGTCGCTACCATGTCTATCCGGCCGAATTCCAGGTCTTACATGTACTCTCATCAGCCGGAGCTTCAATTCTGGGCATCGGCCTGCTGATTCCGCTGTTTTATCTCATCTGGTCGATGCGCTACGGCAAGATTGCAGCGGCGAATCCCTGGAACCTGCCAGGACTCGAATGGCAAACGGCGTCACCTCCGCCGACGGAAAATTTTGAGTTGACACCGATCGTCACCTGGGAAGCCTACGAGTTTGCTCCTGCTGAAGAGACCGAGATCGTAGGAAAGTTTCACGGTGAGAAAGTAGGACAGGCTTAGCCGGTCGGTTTACGAGGGAGAGCGAAAACAAATTGGCTGAGAGCTACACAGTCGAACACGGGCACGCGGAACAGGGCCACCCTGCCCTGCAGCACCATTTTGAAAATATGGAGCAGCAGCGCGAGGCCGCCACGCTCGGGATGTGGGTCTTCCTTGTTACCGAAATCATGTTCTTCGGCGGCATGTTTCTGGCCTACACCCTTTATCGCTCAGAGTATCCAGCGGCTTTTGCTTCCGCCAGTAACCATTTGGATCTCAAGCTCGGGGCGATCAATACCGTCGTGCTAATCCTAAGCAGCTTCACAATGGCGATGGCTGTTTACAGTACGCAGGTGGGTAAACGTCGCAACCAGATTATCTCGTTGGTGTTGACGCTGTTATTGGGAGTTACTTTCCTTGGAATCAAAGCCGTCGAATACCACGAAAAGTATGTTGACAATCTGATACCCGGAAGACTGATCCCGGGAAGACCGTTCGATGCGAGCGGAGTACACCTGTTACCGGGGGCCTTAAAACAGAACGTGGAGATGTTCTACTGGATCTATTTTGCGATGACCGGGATGCACGCGGTGCACATGATTATCGGCATCGGTTTGATATCAGTAATCCTTTTCTTTACGGCGCGCGGCCGCTATGGCCCCGAGTATTACAACCCGGTGGAAGTTTCCGGTCTCTATTGGCACTTCGTGGATATCGTCTGGATCTTCCTTTTTCCATTGCTCTATTTGCTGGGCCGGCACCTGGAACACTAGTTAGACATGAGCGAGCACATAGTTTCAGTCAAAGTCTATTTAATGATCTTCGTGGCCCTGATGGCCGGGACGGCATTGACCGTCTGGGCAGGACTGCAGAATTTTCCCGGGCGTTTGAACGTGATAATCGCTATGACTATCGCGGTTATCAAGGCGATACTTGTCGTGCTCTACTTCATGCACGTGCGCTACAGCTCACACCTTATCTGGGTGATTTTTGCCTCGGCGCTTTTCTGGATGGGAATTTTGTTCGCGCTGACTTTTAGCGACTACTGGACGAGGACCTGGCTCTAATCTAAAGAACTTACTTCCTCCACCGCATACAACTCTAAATCCCGCACTCCCACCTCACGACCACAGGCTACACAGCGCAACCTGATTGTCGCGTCAGAAGTTTTGATTGGGGCCGAGCAGTAAGGACAAGCGCCGCTGACTTCATTTCGTGTGAAGAGACCGCGCATCATGATGAGCGGCAATAGCAGACCAGCCACGAGCAAGGGAATCCCAAAAATCAGGCCGATCGCGCTGCCATCTCCAAGAGTAAGCGTAATCACGAGGCCGGCGATGAAGAAGAGCAAGCCGATGGCGATGGCAAAGGAAAACCCGTAAGCGCCGTCGAAGCTTCGGCCCGATGTCATGTCCCCAACCTTCCTCGCGTCCATTACCGTTCCTCCAATGGCGAAGTATCGCTAGTTATCGTTTTGCTTTAGCTCAAGTGAGAGAATGCCTTTTTTACTCCGCCGTTACTTCTCTTGTCAACGAGAGTGGAGGGATTGCCGATTGCCGATTGCCAATTGCCGATTAGTTGAAGTCAGAACCACCAGGCGGTAGCCGGTGGGCCGATACGCAGGCACTCAATCCTTGCGACATCACGCCCAACGTCCGGAGTTCGAGTAATGAACCATTACCCGCGACGCCTGAGTGCTAGCACATCGGCCCATCCGCTTCCGCGTGATGGTACTGACCTCACTCCCAAAATGACCACAAGCCATTAGTAACCATACTTTGAGACTCAGGTTGATACTGCTAGAGTACTGGGTTTTCAAACTAACGTTTTAAAAGGCCTGACGACACTGTAAGCACTATTATGAGTACGACACCTACTATGCAGACGATACCAGAAGCTCCTTTTGAGAGTTTCCTCAGCAAACAGGACGCTGAAGCGTGGGTCGCGGCTATTACCGCGCTCCTGCGTTCAGTTCACGAGGTAGACAAAACGGCGACTCAGATCTGGTTCGCCTTTTACCCGTTGGAATTATTCCAGGCGCTTCAGCTCGCCGACGATCCTGACAAACTTGCTCGCGGATTATTGCTGCAGGGAGACTACCGGCTGAAAGATCAGATCGATACTTCGCATAAGTTCCTTTACGGACATCGATACTGGCCGGAGGTAAAGCGAGCTATCGAGGAGCATGCGGTCGCTTTCAATTCGGACGACAGTAAATCGCTACCGGATCAGATTCTCGACGTGGCCGGGAAGGTTGCGGCAAGCTTGCAGGTTGACCCTTCGCTCACCACTGGAATCACCGCAGTGGGATTCATGACGCTGCAGCAGACAGGGGTCGCGGCCTTCAAAGCGGCGGCCGGGCAACTTGCGATTGACAACAAACACGCAGAAAAATCACCGGAGCAGATCCTAAAAGAGCGCGCAAAGGATGACAGCCAGGGATTGTTCGGATTTCTGAAGACCGTAGATAAGAAATGGACGGTGATTCATGACGAAAACGACGACGCGGCAAAGTACAAACTGAACAACGCGCAGGATCTCGCCTGGGGCGCGGAAGCGGATCGCTCGCGGGATTGGCGTGCGCTTGATCCGCGCCGGACTGAAGGACCGATTCCGGTTGAATGTCGTTCGGCCTCCTGCGGGACTTGCTGGGTAGGAGTGTTGGGCGGAGCTGAAAAGCTTTCAGATGTGGCGGCGCGCGAGGGAAAACAGATCAAGCTGTTTGGGTACATCAACACCAATGAGCCGAAGCCGTTGATTCGTCTGGCTTGTCAGGCCCAGGCCCAGGGCGCGGTGTCTATCGTGATTCCGCCATGGAACGGCGTTTTCGGAAAGTATCTGCGCGAGCGAATACGCGACAGCGATGAGGCGGGCGAGTAGCGCTGGAAGCGCCTGTTGAAACCCCGGCTTGGAGTGCGGCAGCTGCTGCCGATTTGTTTAGGCAGAGATTAAGAGCGCTAACAAGTCGGCGCACTTCAAAAGTTGGCATGTGTGCCCACTACTGGTTTTTGCGGCCCCAAACTGAACCAGAATGAGTTGAAGGATTCTCTCCCAAAGATCTTGCCTAACGGTCTCGTTAAACCCGCGTACTCTCCACTCGTGCTCGTCCTGGCAGCCGCAATCATCTGGAGCACCGGCGGTCTCTTCATCAAGTGGACGACGCTTTCCGGACTGGAACTCTCCTTCGGAAGATCGCTTTTGGCCGCGATCACCGTCGCTATCTTCACGCGACGCGAAGGCTTCGGTCTGAATCGCGTTACACTTCTGGCTTCAATTCTCTATGCCGCGCTGCTCCTGCTCTTTGTGCTGGCAACTAAAGAGACGACCGCGGCTAACGCGATTTTCCTTCAATACACGGCGCCTCTTTACGTCCTGGTGTTGGAACCGCTCTTCTACAAAGAGAAGTTTCGCCGGCGGGATCTGTTGACCGTGATTTTCTGTGTCATCGGCATGTCGCTCTTCTTTGTTGGCAAGCTCCGGCCGCAGGACGTGACCGGAAATCTTCTCGCGCTGGCCTCCGGAGTCTGCTTCGCGTTCTACTTCCTGTTGCTGCGTCACTCGAGCTCACGCGACGTTAACCGCGCGTCGTCCGTGATCTACGGCAATCTTCTGGTTGTGCTGATCGCCGCGCCGGCGGGACTAAGGGCACTTCCTGACATCAACCTGCACGATGCGTTAAGTGTTGTCTATCTGGGTGTGGTGCAGATCGGCGTTGCTTATACACTTTTCACCCTTGGGATGGCGCGAGGCATCAGATCGCTGGATGCGGGCATTGTGGGTTATATCGAACCGGTTTTAAATCCAGTCTGGGTTTTTCTGGTCATTGGCGAACGACCTTCGCACTGGGCGCTTATCGGCGGCGCAATTATTGTCGGCGCTGTGGTCGTCCACACGACGCTCAAAGCGAAGAAGACTGCCGGAAAGGAATTACAAATCTCTTGAAAGGTAGTCAGTTGTGGTAATACTGGGATTGGTAGTAACCCGACGCTGCTTCTAAAGCAACACAGAGCACGCGAGGCAACGCGATTAGGTTACTTCGTGTAGTTTCGTGGATCGTTCTGTGTTTCTCCGAGTCAACCGATCCACTAATTCACACGAACGGACACGAAATGGTTCTCTTGAGTACTCGTCCGGTCGCTATCGCTTACGGTCCTCAAACAACTTTCCTGCACCGGAACCAATGGACGGCGTTCTAATTATCGATAAGCCTGTAGGACTGACGTCGCACGACGTGGTTGCCCGCGTGCGCCGCATCCTCGGTGAGCGACGCGTCGGCCATACAGGAACGCTCGACCCCTTTGCGACCGGCGTCCTGGTTCTTCTGTTGGGCCGGGCAACACGTCTCGCGCAGTTCCTGGTCGGCGCGGAGAAGGAATACGAGGCGGTCGTCCGACTTGGGTTTGCGATGGACACCGGCGACATCACAGGCAAACCAATTGGGGCCGCAGGGATATCCGAAAGACCATCACTGTCGTGGACTAAGCAGGAAATCGAGGCTGCGCTTCACAGTCTGGGAGGCGAGATCGAACAGGTGCCGCCTATGTATTCTGCGAAAAAGCAGGGCGGACGAAAACTCTATGAACTCGCCCGTCGTGGCCAGGAGGTCGAGCGCGAAGCAGTGCGCGTTACAATTTACGCTCTGGAAGCGGTGCCCAGCGCTGCTGGGTCGTTGACTAAGAATCGGGATGTCACAACTGACATTTGCATTCGCGTGGTCTGCTCGGCCGGCACGTATGTGCGCACGCTGGCCGAGGATTTCGGGAAACGATTGGGTGTAGGCGCTCACCTCGCGGAATTGCGCCGAACGAGAGCGGGTGATTTCAGAGTTAAGAATGCTTTGAGTCTGGAACAGTTGCAGGAGTTAGTGACCAGGGAATCGCTGTCCGCCGTACTGCTCTCTCCAGATGCTGCGCTACAGAGACTTCCCTTCGTGTCGCTAACCACCATTGATGTCGGCCGAACACTGCAAGGCTTGCCGCTCAAACTCGAAACTGAACCGGAATCGATTTCTGGCGCCGGCGACTATATTAGAATGCGTGATGAAGCGGGCAAGCTGATCGCTGTTGGGACCTACGATCTGGAAGAGCAACTCATACGCCCGCGCGTTGTGCTCGCGGCAGAGAGAACAGGATGAAGAAACGCTACTTTCTCGCCTGGATTTCCGGATTGGCTACAGCCGCGGTGATCACAAGACTGTTGACACGACCGCGCGACGTTGATTGGGAACAGCATCGGGAGCGGGTGTACCACGCGGAGCACTCGCGTTTCGTGGACGTCGGTGGCGTGCGCATGCACTACCAGGAAGCCGGAGACCCGGCGGCGCCACCGATAGTGCTGATCCACGGTTTCCTTTCCTCAACATTCCTTTGGAGCAAGGTCTTCCTGGAAATCGCGGCGGCAGGCTATCGAGTGATCGCTCCTGATCTGGTCGGCTACGGTTATTCAGCGAAACCTCGAGATTTTGATTACACGATTGAATCTCAGGCCCGAATGATGGCAAAGTTGCTTGAGCGACTCGTGATAGACCGGGCAATTCTGGTTGGGAGTTCCTATGGCGGGGCGGTCGCGGCGACCGTGGCGCTGAATGAGCCGGAACGGGTTGCGAAGTTAGCACTCGTCGGCGCTGTTTCGAACAATGAACCGAAACGCTACCTGATGATGCGTCTGGTTCGGTCGCCGTTGGTCGGCGATATTGTCTCACCGCTGCTGGCCAGTTCGCGCCGTCTGTTGCGGGCGCGGATGAAGGGAGTCTACAAACGCCATAACTGGGACCTCGATGAATACCGCGTTGATGCGCGTTTTATACCCTTGCGTGCCGCAGCCACGCATCGGGCCATTATTCGCACGGCGCGTAACTGGGACGCCAATCGAATCCAGCGTGACGCTCACTTGATCCAACAACCTACCCTGCTTCTTTGGGGCGATCACGATCCCGATGTACCGTTAAGTGATGGAGAGGAATTGCAGCAGAAAATCAGGAACGCACGATTGGTTGTTTTTCGCGCGTGTGGGCATCATCCTCAGGAAGAATATCCTCGCGCATTCAATGAAGTGGTTTTAAAGTTCTGCTCTGAGCCATCTGCGACGGACAGTTTTCAGGAGTAACATCCAAATGCGGGCCACCAGCTGTGCTGCAGGTGGCCAGCTTCCGCACTAATCGAAGCCCAGTAGTCTAATAACTTGTGCCTTAATATTTCGGATCGGAATAAGATCTCAAAGCTTTGCAAAGTACCCTCTCATCATTAATTTCTTTGCTTCAGGCCAGTCTCACCGTCCTCTGGGGTTGTTTGCTTATCATGACCGTGACCCAGCGGGCGTCTGCCAAGTCCTCATACGCCATCACACCGCCTCAGTCATGGGTGCGTACAGTGGATTTGGAGTCTGGAAAACAAACCGGGACCGGCGCTGCTTCGACGAGTTTCTTACTGGATGATCACCAGATTAGAGTCAACCAGAAGACCGTGGATCGCTACTTCCACCATGTACAGAAGATTGAAACAGCGGCGGGACTAACTGACATTTCCCAGCTCAGATTTCATTTCGAACCTTCCTATCAGAAACTTGCCATACACTTCATTCGCATCCGACGTGAGGGAAATCTTATCGACGCGTTGAGACCTGCCGAAATCAAAGTGATTCAGCAGGAGGAAGATCTGAGTCAACAGCTCTACAACGGAACTCTTGCGGCACTCGTTTTTCTTAATGATCTCAGAGTGGGCGATATCGTCGACTACGCCTACACGGTTAGCGGAGAAAATCCCGTTCTGGGCGGGCGTTTTGCGGAGACGTTGTACCTGGGTGACCGCCAGCCGATTCAGCATCTCAGTTTCAGGCTTGTTTGGCCGTCAGAACGTTCACTCGAAATTAAGAATGCCAACATTCAAATTGCGCCAACTGTAAGGAACTTCGGCAACGAAGCTGAATACATTTGGGAACGGCGCGAGGTGGGCGCAATCACTTTCGAGGGCGGCGTTCCTGATTGGTTCGAACCATACCCCACTGTTAGCTTAAGCGAGTTTCGAACCTGGAGTGACGTTGTACAGTGGGCGTTGCCGCTCTACGGAACAGCCAACCCGACACCGCCGGAACTGACTTCAAGAATTCAGAAATGGCAGAGTGATTTCGAATCGCCCGAGCGACGCACGGTGGCGGCGCTGCGCTTTGTGCAGGACGAGATTAGATATCTGGGAATCGAACTGGGTCGCTATTCACATCAGCCCACTTCTCCTGCGAAGGTTTTTGCCAGACGCTTTGGAGACTGTAAAGACAAGTCGTTGCTCTTAGCCACGGTATTGCAGTCGATGGGCGTTGAAGCCGCGCCGGCATTGGTCGACTCGAGTGGGGGAAGGTCTCTGGACACGAAGCAACCCTCACCCTTCGCATTCGATCACGTCATCGTCAAAGCGAAACTGGCAGGAAAAACTTATTGGCTCGATCCGACTATAAGCTACCAGCGGGGCGGACTCGACAAATACTACGACCCTGGTTATGAACGCGCGCTTGTTCTGCGTGAAGGCGTCACTGAATTGGAAAAAATTCCTTTTCCGACAGCCAGTTCAGGCCACATTTCCGTCCTGGAAAAGTATGACGCGAAGAGCAGTAAAGGGCCCGTATCGCTGCATGTGAATACCACGTACGTTGGCGCTGAGGCCGACGCTATGCGGTATCAACTTTCCAGAGATTCGCTTGCTGAACTGAGCAAAACCTACCTGAACTTTTATGCCGACGAGAATCCCACTATTAAGGCGGAAGGTCTACCTGAGATAGAAGACGACCAGCTAAGCAACCGGATTGTCGTCAAGGAAAAGTATCTCATTGATGAGTTTTGGCAAGACCGCAAACATGAATTTCTTGCGGAGAAGATCTACGGTGAAGTAGGCAAGCCTTCTGTTACCCAACGCTCGATGCCTCTGAGAATCAGGTACCCACTCTCGGTCAACCACGTAATCGAAATTAACTTAGGGGAGCGTTACAACATCGTCCCCGATCGGGGCACGATTTCGAATGATGCGATTCGATTTGACTACGGCTTTTCTACACAGGGAAACGCGGTCAAACTCGAATATACCCTGAAGACGTTTACCGACTCTATTCCAGTGGAAACAGTCCCTAAGCATTTGTTAGTGTTGGACAGAATTCACAACTTTGTAGCGTTTGAATTGACGAACGGGCCGGGTGGCGTCAGGTCTCCGAGTAGAATTCCGGGTGGAATTGCCAATTTGATTTTTGGCTTTGTTATCGTCGTCCCGCTAATCGTGATTGCTTCTGTCTTCTTAATACGCAGCCGCCTAAGAGGTCGTACAAAGAGCCAGTTTGCGGAAGGGTTGAAGGCCAAGCTCGGTTTCGCTCCGGAAACCGCTATCGAGGTGCCTCATGAGACTGACATCGATCTGCTCCTCCGTAATTTCAAATGCGGCTGCGGACAGAATCCGTACAAGCCTGAATCTCCTCCGCAGCCCGAGCACTTCACCTATGATGGTCAGCACCTGATTGGAATTCGCCTGTACTGTTCCAACTGCCGCAGCAGCAGCGACTTGTATTTCAAGCCCCGGAGTATTCAGCCGGGAGATTCACCCTCGCCCCAACCAAACTACTAGCTTTGGGTTACGGCTTTGCCAATACTTCGCTGCCCTCCCCCATATTCAGCGCTTTCCCTACAGCGGCATCACGGCGGACCCTCCAGATTTTTGAGTCGAGATAGTAATGAACAAACGCGTATCCCCAGAGAAAAGAAATGCCGAGCTGAATGGGAAACGATGTTTCGGCGGATCCATTTGCTTCATTCTGCAGACTTGCGTAGCCCAGCAACTGCCTCGGGCCCTGGTAAATCAAACCAAAGACGATTCCGAAAGCCACATAGAAGAGCAAGCGACGGCTGATCAGCTCCGCCGCTCCGTATTTCTGACGCAACTGATTCTGGTCCCCGGTTTTGCCCTTCAGTGGCGAGTACTTCTTGTTATGAAACCAGATCAACCGGTGATACTGAAGATTGTGGTAAATAGTCAGAATGGCGACGATGGCGATTGGTTTGTGCGGCATCGGCGTCAGCAATACAACCCAGTGCATCGGAATTGCTGCTGCTAACAAAAGGTATTTCGGTACGTTCAACGGCAAACCCGTTAGCGCCCGTTGGATTTGTCGCGCCAGCCAGGCGATTGCCAGAACGATTGTGCCTGCCAACAGCAGAGCCGCGAGCGTTGTTACGCCACGCTGCAGCGCTGGGGGCACTCGGGCCATCGCTTCTGGATCCTGAGCAATGAAAGCAACGAAGGGATAGTTGAAAGCGAAGAGTAGTAGTAACCGATCCAGGGCATTATCGATTGGCGCGAGATCGTTGTTCTTCTTTTTGTACAGCACCATGAAGCCGTAATGCTGTTTTACCAAATGGTAATAGGCCCACAGCGCGGCAATAAAGAAGAAGAGCAAGGCCGCACCCAGCCAAACCAGCAAAGGGCCAACCAGAAAGAAGAGCAATGAGCCCCAGAGAAGACGCGCGCGGTTCTGTCGCTCGGTGCGATCGAAGTAAGTGCGGGAAAAAGTTCCAAAGACATGAGGGGCGTCGATCAGGATGGCCCACAAAGCAACCATCGGAACAAGCGGCACGATGCCAGTGACGTATACGAAGAGCAGTACGTAACTCGACGCGACGGAGCCGATGAACCAGATGAGATCTTCGCGCGTGCTGATGATCCAGCGCAGTGAAATCGCGCGTGTCCGAGTGTCAGCGATAGCTTGAGTAACAGTTGCCACGAATAGGCCCGTAAAGGTGATAAGAACCCGGCTTTGGAACCAGACCGGATTGCCCTGCGATTCTACATCGCCTGCAGCAAACAAGTCAGGTTGTGCCGACAGTCAAAAGTAGTCAGGAGCCACAATGCCCAACGACGACTTAGCCCTGCACCATCTTTTCAAACTACTGTTCCAGGCTCATCCCTGGCATGGTGTTTCGCCCGGAGAAAACGCCCCCGCCGAGCTGGCGGGCTATATCGAGATCGTTCCCACCGACCCGGTGAAGTACGAATTGGACAAAGGCTCCGGGCACTTGCGCGTGGATCGTCCGCAGCGGTTTTCCTCGATGTGTCCCACCCTTTACGGTTTCATTCCCCAGACGTTTTGCGGCGAGGAGGTAGCAGCCCTCTGCGCCGAGCGCACGGGATTGAGCGGCATTGAAGGCGATGGCGACCCCATGGACATTTGCGTGCTGACTGAAAAAGTGTTTGCACACGGCAGCTTCTTCCTGAAGGCAAAACCGATTGGAGGGTTCCGTATGATCGACGGGCAACAAGCGGACGACAAAATTATTGCGGTCCTCAGCTCCGATGTTGCTTATGGACACATCGATGATATCAGCGGCTGTCCATCCGGCCTGGTTGATCGGCTGAAGCACTATTTTCTTAGTTACAAACAACTGCCCGGTGAAGCGCCGCGACGCGTGGAAATCGCCAACGTCTATGACCGTGGAGAAGCGCTCGATGTTATCAATCGCAGCATGCGCGATTATCGCCAAAGATTTGGCGAGCCTGAATCAAGAGTGGCTCAGTTGCGCCAACTGTTAGCCGGTTGAGAGTAGTGTCGCTAGGCGATGAAATGAACCCAAAGATAGAAGGCTCGGGATTCTGGATAGAAGAAAATATCTTCTCGGAGGTTGAGTGCGATCATCTCCTTGAAAATTTGTCAGGCTTTTCAGGCAAGCGCAGAAGAGCGGGCGCACGACACCTCATGAGTCATCCGACAATTGCCGCCTTGGCTCTTGATGAGCGACTCCTCGAAATTGCCAGGCGTGCGCTTGGGCGGAATGCGGTGCCTTATCGGGCAACTCTATTTGAAAAATCCATTTCCGCAAGATGGCTTGTCGTGTGGCATCAAGACCGAGCTTTGCCACTCGAAGCGCAGTTTAATTTGCCGGATTGGGGACCTTGGTCTTTGAAAGCAGGGGTGACGTATGCGCCTGCACCAGAATGGGCGTTGTCGCGTATAATTGCGCTTCGCATTCACTTAGATAATTCGGTGGAGGATAACGGGCCGTTGAGAATCATCGCAGGATCTCACGTTGCCGGAGTGATGTCGGAGAAAGAAATATTGGCCTATGCAGGCGCGCGGCAACCCCTCGAGTGTCTTATTGGGCGAGGGGGCGTACTCGCAATGCGTCCCTTGCTAATACATTCCTCTGCAAAGCCTCACAGCAATAGACCAAGAAGAGTGCTCCATATTGAATATGCGGACGGATTAGATCTCGCGCCAGGTATCCGGCTGGCCATCGCTTAACCGCTGCGCGATTCAACCAAGCAAGAATGGCCTCAAGGGTTGCGGATAAATTCTTTTATGCCGCAACGCCGGCAGGAGAGGGTTTGACTGGTGGGATCCCAATAAGCGAAAGCCGGCAACTCGCTTCGCGTTGAGCCGGCCGGAGTTCCCTGTTTTTGATGTTTGCGTTCGGCAGCTTCCGCGCTGCAGTGCTTGCAGAGCCAACCGTAACCGAGATTGAAAAAGTGATTGGTCTGGGTCAAATGAAAGGTGAAACCGGAGTCGGTTAGGGCGCCGTTCCGCGTGAGTGGCGCCCGATTCCAGAGTACTTACCGTCTGAAAGCTCCGCGCCTCGTGTCAGGTCCCTGCGTTAGGCGCACGGGAACCGTCATCCGTCTTCCGTTTCTTACGATTCCAACCTGAACGGTATCCCCTACCTGGTGCTGATCCAATAAGCGGAAAAGATCGTCCGCGTTGCCGACTTTGGCGCCATCGATTGCGACGATAATATCGCCCAGCGCCACTTCGCCGTTTTCAGTTTGTGTGAGTCCACGCAGGCCCGCAGTCGCGGCCGCCTCACCGGGCGCAACCTGCCAAATCAACACACCATCCGCCACAGGAAGCTCAAGCTGGCCTCTGAGAAACTCAACATTACGAGTGGTGATGCCGAGCTTCGGTCTTACCACCTGGCCGGAGCGAATCAATTGGGGAACGATCCGCTTGGCGATATTCACGGGGACAGCAAAGCCAACGCCCGCTGATCCACCCGAAGGAGACAGAATTTGTGAATTGATCCCAATGATGCGCCCGTGAGAATCGAGCAAGGGCCCGCCGGAATTTCCGGGATTGATCGAAGCGTCCGTTTGAATCGCACCTTCGATCTGGCGATTATTGCGAGCGCGGATCGGCCGTTGTAAACCACTGATGACTCCCGTAGTCAGGGTGCGATCCAAACCAAAAGGATTTCCGATCGCCAGAACTTTCTGCCCCACAACCAGCTTGTCAGAATCGCCAAGCGGCACAACAGTCAGGCCCTCCTTCGGCAACTCAACTAACTTGATCACGGCGAGATCGGTATCAGGATCACCACCCACAACCTGCGCCGCGTAGTTCTTTTGGCTACCAAAACTGACGCCCAGCTTCTGCGCGCCTTCAACCACGTGGTAGTTAGTAAGGATGTGGCCTTGCTGATCGAGAATCGATCCCGACCCGGAACCTTCCTGCGGCTCGACAAAACCAAAAAAGTCGCGAGCGTAAGAGGTGGAATGGATGTTTACAACTCCCGGAGAAAGGGTCCGATAGATTTCGATATTGTTCTGCTCATCCGTTGACGTGGCTGGATCAGTAATTCCCGCCGGCGGATTCTCCGAAAAAGCGACGCTGGTAGGCTGCACACGAGCCGATAACCGATCGACGATCGCCACCGTACCGGCGGCGAACATTCCTGAAACCAAAGCGATAACTAAGATTTGACGTGCGGTAATTTTATACATAGCTCTTTCCTGCAAAAAATGGTTTTTGGCCGCGCTAAATACTAGCGCTCATTAGATGCCGGGCCGGGTAGCGCCGGTTGTTCGTCTTGACAGCGTTGGTCTCGCCCAGGTGGATCCAATGAAACAATTCTGGATCTTTCTGCCGTCCTCAGGCAAGTGGCCCGGGGTTCAAGGTTAAAGTTTCGCGGTTTGATACTTAAAAACGTTGCTGTTTTTATGCAGTTCCGTTTTGTTCAGGGGAGAACATCGCCGGTTGGTTTGAGGATTTTCTTGAGTGCGAATGAGCGAGGGATCAGGAAAAGAATGAAAGAAAAGCGCCTGGCAAGCCACCAAAATACAAAGCAACGGTTTCGGGAGCTTTCCATCCAAGTGCCGTAAGGCCGGTAGCAACATGCACCATCATGAGGAGCAAATAGAGTCCCAAAACCAGCCTCATACCGCGGCGCGCGAGCGGGATGTGAGCACAGCGATAGAGAATGAAGGCAGCGAAGGCGCCAATTACTATTTTGACACTGAGAAAAGGAGCCTCGCCGAAACTTAGCACCCGGGCCATGAGGGCATTACCTTCGGTCGCCACATTCAAACGGACCCAAAGTATCGTTAACTGGGCGTCGAGCCAGTTCATCGCGAAGAGGAGCAGGCTTTTGTAAAGGGTGTCCATCGTAATTTCCCGGCCAACGTCGTTAAACTCTTGCCCTCTTACGTTAGAACCTCCGTAACCGAATGGCGCCGGAGGTTCTTTCGTACACGGGAGGAACGAGACTCGTACCGTTATGATAGGAAAAAAGTCTCAATGCGGTGTCCTTCCCAAAAACGGAAGACAGAATGAGCCTGGCTAAACCGGGACCGCGCTCGCATTTAGTTTCCCGAACCGATGCTTATCGAATGCGGCGTATTATAGACTTCGGTCAGCCAAGCTTAAAGGCAAAAAGTGCTTACGTGGTGTGCTAATTTCTGTAGAGGCATCCCTCCGTGGGCGCACAGGTCAGGACAAAACAGGTCAGGACAAATAGGCCACGAGCGGTTATGACGTTTTGGCGTTGGCGCCTGCGAAACTGAGAACACAGAGCGGACAAAAAAAAGAAAGTCACTTACCCGCTCTTGTGAAGCCTGGGAATACCTTTGTTCAAAGCGCTGAGTTGCATCAAGTCTGAATGAAGGTCAACCGGAAAACTATAGAAAGAGATTCACCAGTTGCAGATTGAGACGTGCCGATGACTGTTTCCATTGCCGCGGCCATTCACGAAGGCAACAAGTTGCTTACAGAGGCGGGCCTGTCCGAAGGCCGACGCGAAGCAAGTAACTTGCTCGAGCACGTGCTTGATCGCGATCGGACTTTCACCATCAGCCATCCGGAGCAGTTGTTGACCCCAGAACAGCTACGGACGTTTCGCGAGTTTTTGGTCCGACGCGCTGCTGGTGAGCCACCGCAATACATCACCGCCCATCAGTCATTTTTTGGTCTCGATTTTGAAGTTAGCAGGGGTGTGCTGATCCCGAGACCTGAGACCGAACTCTTAGTGGAGACCGCTCTCAAACTTCTACAGAATTCCAACGCGGGCGCGACCGTCGGCGATGTCGGCACAGGTACCGGGTGCATAGCAATCACTCTATTGCACCAACTTCCCGAGCTGCGTGGGGTAGCGGTAGACATTTCCCCCACAGCACTGGAAGTTGCCCGCCGTAATGCTTCACGTCATTCCGTCAGCGAGAGACTAACTCTAGTGAGGTCAGATTGTTTTTCGGCATTGTCTCCGCACGACTTTTCTTTCGATTTGATTGCTTCCAATCCACCCTATGTTGCCGAGACAGAGCTGCCGGATTTGCAACGAGAAGTCCGCGATCATGAGCCGCGCGAAGCGCTCGCGGGCGGTTCGGACGGCCTCGCGGTGATACGCCGTCTGTT
>Ga0136614_10000376_pt1 | contig 21584 bp, 18 predicted proteins | sample AntDrymUQ2792106_2_FD_106643 | JGI IMG/M metagenome (GOLD analysis project Ga0136614, IMG submission 106643) | Polar desert sand microbial communities from Dry Valleys, Antarctica - metaG UQ279 (21.06) | ecosystem: Environmental > Terrestrial > Soil > Desert | place: Antarctica: Dry Valley... | reverse complement strand
GTCGTCGCGCTCCTCGTCGGTGTTCCCATCGGAGTCGCGACGGGGCGATGGATGTGGATGCGGTTCGCCGACGAGCTCGGCGTCGTGCCCGAGCCCCGGGTCCCGCTGCTGGCAATCGTTGTCCTGGTGCCCGCGGCCGTGCTCGTCGCCAACCTGGTGGCGGCGATACCCGCGGCGGTTGCCGCCCGTACCCGCCCTGTCCAACTCCTGCGGTCGGAGTAACGATGGCCGCGGTCTGGTACCGGCTGATGGCCGAGTTGCGCACGCGCTGGCGGGCGTGGTCGAGCCTCGTACTCTTGATCGGCGTCGCTGCCGGCGCGGTGATCGCGCTTGCCGCCGCCGCGATCGTGCTCGCCAACCTGGTCGCCATGGTGCCGGCCTGGCTCGCCGCCCGCACGAAGCCCGCGGTCGTGCTGAGGGCCGAGTGATGGGGGTAGTCGGGCTCGTCGCCCGGGCGGAGCTGCGCCGCCGCTGGCTCGGCGCGCTGGTGCTCTCCCTGGTGGTCGGGATCGCCGGAGGCGCGGTGCTCACCGCGGTCGCGGGCGCTCGCCGGACCAGCACGGCGTTCGATCGGTTCGTCAGCGAGAGCCGACCCGCCGACGCGCTGGTGAACGTGCCCGACGCCTCGCTCGTCGACGAGATCGAGCGCTTCCCGGAGGTCGAGGCCCTCGCCCAGCTCTCGACGGTGGCGGCGGTCCCCGACGTCGACGGGTACTTCGCCGTCGGGGCCAGCGTGGACGGAAGGTATGGCATCACCGTCGACCGGGCGCGCCTGGTGGTCGGCCGGCGGGCCGACGCCGACGCCGTCGACGAGGTCACCCTTCCCGAGTCCACGGCACGCGAGCTCGGGCTCGCCGTCGGCAGCCGGCTGCGGCTCCTCACCTTCACGCCCGAGCAGGTCGCCCTGCTGCAACGGGAGGAGGCCGACGTCGAGCCGGCGGGCCCCGAGGTCATGGTGACGATCGTCGGGATCGAGCGTCACCCCACCGACCTCAGCGCGCCGGGCGAGGGCGCAATGGTCCTGACGCCCGCCTTCCACCGCGCCTACGCCGACCGCATCGGGGAGTTCGAGGGGAAGTTGCTCGCGGTCCGGCTCGCCGGCGGTCGCGCCGACCTGCCCGGGTTCGTCGAGCGCACCAAGCGCCTCGCCGGCCCGGGTACCGACGTTGGCTTCGATCCGGTGGGCTTCGAGTCCGCTGGGATCGACGACTCGCTGGGCGTGCTCACCATCGGGCTCGTGATCTTCGCGGTGGTCGCCGGCCTGGCGGGGCTCGTGGCCGTGGGCCAGGCGCTCGGTCGTCAGGCGTTCGCCGCGGCTGCCGATCACTTGGCGCTGCGGTCCGTCGGCGCGAGCCGCCGGCAGCGCTTCCTCGCGCTGCTCGTGCCGGCCATCCCGATCGCGGTCGCGGGGGCCGCTGCGGCCGTCGGGATCGCGCTCGTCGCCTCGCCGCTCATGCCCATCGGGATCGCCCGTCGAGCCGAACCTGACCCTGGCCTCGCCGTCGACGGCCTTGTCCTGGGACTGGGGTTCGCGTCGGTCGTCGTCCTCGTCGTGGCGCTGGCGGCGTTGAGCGCCGCGCGCGTGCACCGGCTCGCCGATCGCCCGGCGGTCGGTGGTGAGCCCGGGTCCCGCGCCGCGCCCTCGGCGATCGTCGAGCGTCTCCGTCGTGGCGGATTCTCGCCGCCGGCCGTAGCGGGCGTGCGGATGGCGCTCGAGCCGGGGCGGGGCCGCAATGCGGTCCCGGCGCGCCCGGCGCTCGTGGGCGCGGCCGTGGGGGTTGCGGGGCTCATCGCGGCGCTCGTGTTCGCTGCGAGCCTCGACCGGCTCGTCACGACGCCGCGGCTGTACGGTTGGAACTGGGACGTCGCTGCCGGCGGGCCTGGCCTCGAAGACGAGTACCTGCTCGAGAGCCCCGACGTCGGTGCCCTGGCCGAGGCCCGCTTCACCAACGTGGAGATCGCGCGGCGCCCGGTCGAGGCCGTGGGGGTGCGGGCCCTCGAGGGGGCGGTCTTCCTGACCGTCATCGACGGCCGCCCGCCACGCGGCCTCGACGAGGTCGCGCTCGGGGCCGAGACCCTGGCGGCCCTGGGCCGCGGCATCGGCGACACCGTCACGGCCGCGGGCCGGGACGGGGAGCAGAGGGTGCGCATCGTCGGCCGCGTGGTGTTCCCCAGGCTCGACGACCGTGCCGTGCTCGCCGACGGGGCCGCGTTCACCGAGGAGGGCCTGGGCCAGCTCGTCGTCGACGACGAGGGCGGTGACGGTGGCTTCACCCAGGCCCTGGTGCGCTTTGCGCCGGGGGTCGACGATGACGGGGCGCGCCGGCGCCTCCAGGAGGCTGCGGGAGAGCCACCCCAGGGCCCGCAGCTCCCGACCGAGGTCGCCCGGCTCACCCAGGTCGACCGGCTCCCCCAGGTGCTGGCCGCCTTCCTCGCGCTCCTCGCGACTCTCGCGGTGGGCCACGCGCTCGTGACGTCAGTTCGCCGGCGCCGGCAGGATCTCGCGATCCTCAAGACACTGGGCTTCGTCCGCCGGCAAGTGTCGGCCACCGTGGCCTGGCAAGCAACCACGCTCGTGATCGTCGGGCTGGTGGCGGGCATCCCCACCGGGATCGTCGCCGGGGGCTGGGCGTGGGCGCTCGTCGCCGACCGCCTCGGCATCGCCACCGGCGCGGCCGTGCCGCTGCTGGCCGTGCTGCTCGCGATCCCGACCGCGATCTTCGTCGCCAACCTCATCGGGTTCCTGCCCGGGCGCATCGCCGGCCGCACGAAGCCCGCCGCCGTGCTGAGGACCGAATAGATGACGCCTGTCTGGTACCGGTTTCGGGCCGAGTTGCGCACGCGCTGGCGGGCTTGGTTGAGCCTCACGCTCTTGATCGGGGTTGCCGCCGGCGCCGTGATTGCGCTTGCGGCGGGGGCCACTCGGACCGACAGCGCCTACACCCGGTTCCTGCGCAATCAACTCGCCTATGACGCTGCCGTCTATCTCCCACCCGAGGGCGCCGCCCCGGGGCTCGCCCGGTTCGAGCCCGACGCGATCGCGGCGCTTCCCGAGGTCGACGAGGCGGTGACGGGACGCGCGTTCGCTGCCGGCCAAGGTGTCGCGCTCGCCGACGGCGACGGGCTCGTGGGCACCGAGATCAATCGATTCAAGATCCTCGAGGGTCGGGCGGCGGACCAGGACCGGGTCGACGAGGTCGTCATCGGGTTCGATTTCGCCCGTGACCACGATCTGGACGTGGGCGATCGCGTGCGGCTCGCAAATCCGGCCGCCGCTACGGCGCCGGATGAGCCGGACAATCCGGTCGGGCAGGCATTCGTCGACACGACCCGCTGGGTGCTCGAAGCGCTACCCGATGGGCACGCGAACATCGTGGGCATCGAGGCATCGCCGGGTGAGTTCCCACCCAAGCTCAGCGGCGAGGAAACCCCGAACGTGCCCGCGGTCCATCTCACGGCGGCGTTCTACCGCCACATGGAGGCCGGACCCGACACGAGCCTGATCGACCAGTACGTCGTCCTCGTCCGGCTCGAGCACGGTTCGGCCGACCTCGAGGCGTTCCGCGGCGGGATCGAGCGGCTCAGTGAGGGAAGCCCGTTCCAGCTCATCCTCCAACGTGATCAGGCGGCGAACGTGCAGCGGTCGTTCCACCTCCAGGCCGTCGCGCTGCGTCTGCTTGCCGCGCTGGCGGCGATCGTGTCGGCGCTGATCCTCGGGCAGCTCCTCGTCCGCAACGCTCATCTCGAAGCGGTCGAGCTGTCCACCCTCGACGCGCTCGGCATGACGCACTCGCAGCGGTTCGGGCTGGCCATGCTCCGGACCGGCGCGATCGCAGTCGGCGCGGCGCTGGTCGCGGGTGCGCTTGCGATCGCCGTGTCCCCACTCCTTCCCCGGGGCTTGGCCCGTATCGCCGAGCCCGACCCCGGGGTGGCCGCCGACGTCGGTGCGCTCACCGTCGGCGAAGGGTTGACGGTTCTCCTTGCGGTCGGGCTGGCGGCCTGGCCGGCGTGGCGTGCGAGCCGACTCACCGTGACACCAGCGCGCATCGGGCTGCCGGCGGCGCGCCGCCGCCCTCGGCTCGCGTCCGCGATTGCGGGCACGGGGCTCTCGCCGCCACCGACCGCAGGTATCCGCATGGCCCTGGACTCTGGTGCAGGTCGTGATGCCGTTCCCGTCCGCAGCACTGTGATCTGCCTGACGCTGGCCGCTCTCGCGCTGGTCGCGGCACTGACATTCGGCGCCAGTCTCACCCACCTTCTCGACAGCCCGCGCCTCTACGGCGTCGCCTACGACCTCCAGTTCACGGTCTTCGACGAGGAGGGTGACTTCGAGCGCGACACACCCGCGCTCCTCCGAGCAGAGGGCATCGAGGACATCGGCTTCGGGTACACGGGCCTCCCCCTCGGAGCCGGTCGAAGTCGCTTCGATGCACTCGCGCTCGACGCGATCTCGGGCGACATCCGACCGCCGCTGCTCGAGGGCCGGCAGCCGGACGCCAGCGACGAGATCGCGCTCGGAACGCGGACGATGGAGGAGTTGGGCGTCGAGCTCGGTGACGAGCTCGAGGTCGGGTCGCAGGGGGGACCGAGCGTTCCGATGGGCGTCGTCGGTCGCACCGTCATTCCACCCGTGACCGACTCCGGTCGGCTGGGCGAGGGGGCGGTCGTCACGGTCGGCGGCGCGCAACGGCTGATCCCGGAGTTGCCCGAGCTCGACCCGGGCAGCTTCTACGTGCAGCTGCCGCCCGGCGTTGGCCAGGACGAGATCCTGGCCCACGTCGCGGACGGGCTCGGAGTCGATCCGGACGCCGTTGACGGCAGCGCGGGCTCGTCGACGCCGGCCGACATCGTGAACTTCGGCCAGGTCGAGAGCATGCCCTTGGCCCTGGCCGCGATGCTGGGTGTGCTCGGTGTGGGCACGCTTGCCCACCTCCTCGCGACCGCGGTTCGGCGCCGGCGACGAGAGCTCGCACTGCTCAAGACGCTCGGGTTCACCCGCGGCGACGTGCGAGTAGCGGTGGCGTGGCAGGCCACGACGGTGGTTGCCCTCGCGCTGCTCATCGGTCTGCCCCTCGGGATCGCGGCGGGCCGCACGGTTTGGATCCTCTTCGCCGACGACCTCGGTGTCGTACCCGAGCCGTGGTTCCCGGTCCTCGCGGTCGCGCTCATGGTCGCGCTCGCCGTGCTCGTCGCCAACCTCGTCGCCGCCGTACCGGCTTGGGTCGCCGCCCGGACCCGCCCCGCGACCGTCCTACGATCGGAGTAAACGTGACCAGCACCCTCGAACGCGCCGGGATCACCACGCCGGCCGAAGCCACCACCATCGCTCCCAGCGGGCGGCGACTCGTAGCCGTCGTGCTCATCGTCGCGTCGGTGGCGCTCGGCGCGTGGGCCGCGCTGGCGGTGACCGATGCCGACGCACTCGGGGAGCATCAGCAGGTCGTGCGGCTCGTCCTGGTGGCGGCGTGGATCGTCGCGGGAACGGCGCTGGTGGTGCGACGCCCCGACGAACCACTCGGGGTCCTCGTGCTGGCCAGCACCGTGACCGGCGCCGCCGCCACCGCGAGCGCGGCCGCGTTGCTGGGGCCCGACCAGGGCTCGGGGCTCGAAGCGCTGCGGGCGGTGGCGGTGGCGGCGGTGCCGGCGCTGACGTTGCACGGCGTCCTGGCGCTCCCGACCGGCGAGCTGATCCGCCGGTCACACCGAGCGTGCGTGGTGTCGGGCTATGCGCTCGCGGCGGTCGCGGCCGTGGTCATCTGGATCGACCGCCCGGCCGTTCCCCTGTGGGTTCCGGCGCTCCAGGCCCTCGTGACGGTGACGGTCGGAGGGGTCGCGTCGAACACCCGCTACCGCCAGGCCCGCGGCCACGAGCGCCAGCGGATGCAGTGGTTCGGCTGGGCGGCCACGGTGGCGGGCGAGGTCGCCCTGGTGGCGGTGGCGCTGCGCTTGTTCCTCTCGTGGCCCCGACCGCTCGCGACTGTGATGACCGTGGCGACGATCACCGTTCCCGCGTCGTTCCTGCTGTCGACGTCCAAGCGTTTTCTCGGCCGCGTCGATCGGATGCTGGCGTACACCGTGTCGCTGACCGGGCTCACGGGTGTCGTGGTCGCGGTGTACCTCGTGATCGTGCTCGGCCTCGGGCGCGTTCCCGACGACGAGGAGCGTGGGATCCTGCTGTTGTCGATGGTGGCGGCTGCGCTCGCGGCGTTGCTCTATCTTCCGACGCGGGCGCGCCTCACGCTGTTCTCGAACCGGCTCGTCTACGGCGAGCAGCGCGCCCCCGACGAGGCGCTGCGCACCTTCGGGAGCCGGCTCTCGCGCGCGATTCCTCTCGACGAACTGCTGTTGCAGCTGGCCGAGTCGCTGCGTAAATCGATGGCACTGCGCGCCGCCGAGGTGTGGACGGGATCCGGGGGAGTCCTCGAGCGGGCGGTGTCCGCGCCCGACCGGGGCGGGGCGCAGCTCAGGTTGTCGGACGCGGAACAGCCGGTCGTCGCGCGCGCGGGCGTGTCCGGTCCCGCCTGGCTCGGGGTGTGGCTGCCCCGGCTGCTCGATGGGCGCGACGGCGCGGTGCTCCGGGTTGCGCCGATCACCCACTCGGGCGAGCTGCTCGGGATGATCGTCGTGGAGCGCCCCGAGGACGAGGACGCCTTCAGCGACGACGAGGAGAGCGCGCTGGCGGAGCTGGCACGGCAACTGGGGTTGGCGCTCCACAACGTGGAGCTCGACTCGGCCCTCCGGGAGTCGCTCGCGGAGGTCCAGCGCCAGGCCGAGGAGCTGCGGGCGTCACGCGCGCGCGTGGTCGCAGCCGGCGACGCCGAGCGGCGCAAGATCGAGCGCGACCTCCACGACGGGGCGCAGCAGCACCTGGTCGCGCTGGCGGTGACCGTGCGGTTGGCTCGTCAGGTCGCCGACCAGGACCCGGAGCAGGCGAAGGCGATGCTCGACGAGCTGGGCCAGTCGCTCCAGGAGGCGGTGCAGGAGCTCCGCAACCTGGCCCACGGCATCTACCCGCCGCTGCTCATGGACCGGGGCCTGCCCGCGGCGCTCGAGGCGGCCGCGGGTCGGGCCGCGCTGCCGACCGACGTGCACGCCGAAGGCATCGATCGGTTCCCCCAGGAGGTCGAGGCGGCGGTGTACTTCTGCTGTCTGGAGGCGCTCCAGAATGCAGGCAAGCACGCCGGCGAGGGCGCCGGCGCGACCGTCACGCTCCGCCAAGAGGCGGAAGGCCTCGTGTTCGAGGTCGCCGACACCGGTGCCGGTTTCGACATGTCATCGGCACAGGCGAAGGGCCACGGGTTCGTGAACATGAGCGACCGCCTTGGCGCCATCGGGGGGAGCGTGCGGGTCGACTCCGCCCTCGGAGAGGGGACCCGTATCCGGGGGACGATTCCGCTGGCCGAGTAGCGGTCAGGTGGTGGGCCCGTGCTCGGACCAGAGGTGCCGCAGCACGTCGGGTCCGAACTCCTCCTTGTTCACGTACGTGGCCGCGCCGCAGGTACGGGCGTCGGCGGGGAGCTCGTCGGCGGCGTAGGTCGAGAGCAGGATCACGGCGGTCCGGGGGTGCGCCGCGGTGATCTGACGGGCGGCTTCGATGCCGTTGATCCCCGGCATGTTGATGTCCATCAGGACGAGGTCAGGCGGGGCCGATTCGACCAGAGCCAGCGCCTCTTCGCCCGTCGCCGCCTCGGCCGCGACCTCGAAGCCCGGGGTCATGGCGACCACCGCCCGCGCCGCGCTGCGGAAGGGCGCCTGATCGTCGACGATCAGGACCGAGACGGGCGTGTCGGCCACGGTCTCATGCTTCCATCGGTCGCCTGGTTCTTCCAGGGTGAGGGCAGGCGTCTCCGGGGTGGGGTTAGCCCCCGCCGGCGGACAGGAACAGCAGCACCGCCTTGACCCGCCGGTGCACGTCGGGCTCCTCGGACAGCCCGAGCTTGGAGAAGATCGAGTTGATGTGCTTCTCGACCGCCCGCTCCGTGAGCGTGAGCGCGCCGGCGATGCCGGCGTTGTTCTTGCCCTGGGCCATCTGCTCGAGGACCTCGCGCTCGCGGGGGGTGAGGTGGGTGATGGGGGACTCGGCGGCGCGCGCCCGCGCCGCCACGAGCGCCTCGACCACCTTGGGATCGATGACCGACCCGCCCCGGTGGACCTCGACGATCGCGTTGCGGAGCTGGTCGAGATCGGAGACCCGTTCCTTCAGGAGATAGGCCCGTCGCCCCGAGCCTTTCTCGAGGAACGACAGGGCGTAGGCGGGATCGGCGTATTGGCTGAGCAGGACGACGCCGGTTTCGGGGTGTGTCTCTCGCAGATGCTCGGCGGCGCGGATGCCTTCGTCGGTGCCGGTCGGGGGCATGCGGATGTCGGTGAGCACGACGTCGGGCTGCTCGGCGTCGACCGTGGCGAGCAACGAGTCGTAGTCGTCGCAGGCGGCGACGACGTCGATGTCCGGCGCGGTCTCGAGCAGGCGGGTCACACCCTCGCGTACGAGGTAGTTGTCCTCGGCCAGGACGACCCGGATCGGCACGGGGTGAGGGTAGCGTGACGCGCTTGTTCGCCGAGCGTTCCGGAGCCGGAATCGAGCGCGAGCACCTCGTCTACTGCGCCGGTGCCGCCGGTGTCGTCGTGCACGGGGTCGACCACCTGGCGTCGGACCCGGAGTGGGGCTTCTGGTTCACGGCCGCGGTCGTGCTCTCGGTGCTCACCGCCGCGATCGCGCTCATCTATCCCTGGCTCGCGCCCGCGTGGCGCGAGGCGGCCGGCATCCCGCTCGGGCTCATGTGGGCGGGGGTGGCGTTCGTGCACCATGTGGTTGGGCTGCTCGTCGCTGGCCCCGGCCCGACCGACTACACGGGGATCGCGGCAGCGGTCGGCGGCGGCCTGATCGTGGTCGCCGGTGTGCAGGCCGACCGGGCGCGCCGGGCGTCAGCGGGTCTTGCCGCGCCCAAGCGATAGGACGCGGTGACGCTGCTCGGCGGCCAGCGCGGCCCGGGCGGCGTTGGCGCCGCAAGCGCCGTGGACACCGCCGCCGGGGTGCGCCGACGCCGACGCCAGGTACAACCCCCGGATCGGGGTCTCGGCCCGGCCGAGCCCGGGCGTGGGTCGGAACACCAGCTGCTGGTGCAGCTGGGCGGTTCCGCCGTTGATCGCGCCGGCGACGAGATTGGCGTCGGCGGCCTCGAGGTCGGGTGGCGCCATCACGTGGCGGGCCCGCACGAGGTCGCGGAATCCGGGAGCGTGGCGTTCGATCTCGGCCTCCACCCGGTCGGCGAACCGGTCCTTGTCGCTGCCGTTCCACTGCCCGGTCAACTCGCCTCCGGCGTCGCCCCGCACTCGGGACGGCACGTGGGTGTACGCCCAGAGCGTCTCGGTGCCGGCAGGGGAGCGGCTCGGGTCGGTCGTCGTCATCTGGCCGACGATGAGCGCGGGGTGCTCGGGGACATGGTCGGTGACGAGTTGCGCCGCGTACGCCGTGAGGTCGTCCATCGAGTCGGCGAGGTGCACCGTGCCGGCGTCGCCCAGACGCTCGGACTTCCACGGGACCGGCGCGTCGAGGGCCCAGTCGACCTTGAAGGTGCCGTGGTCGTACTCGAACCGCCGCAGGCCACGGAGCAACGATGCGGGGAGGTGCTCCTCGCCGACGAGGTCGCGGTAGAGCGCGGGCGCGCCGGTGTCGGCCAGCACCGCCCGCCGGGCGCGGATCTCGGTGCCGTCGGCGCAGGTCACGCCGACCGCCCGCTGCCCCTGGACGTCGACCCGGGTGACGGGCATGTCGCAGCGCACCTCGACGCCACGGCTCTCGACGCGCCGGACGAGCGCACCCGCGAGCTGACCCGCGCCGCCTTCGGGGATGGGGAACCCGTGCTCCTGACCAAGGCATCCGAGCAGCCAGCCGAACAGCGCGCCGGTGGCGGAGTCGGGGGTCAGGTCGGTATGGAGCGCCAGCCCGGTGAGCAGCAGCGCCCCGCCCTCGCCGGCGAAGGTCTCTGCCGCGAACCGGCGGACCGGCAACAGTGCGAATCGACCGAAGTCGAGTGCCCGGCGCGGCCCGAGGTGGGTCGCCAGCCGGGCCCCGGCGCGGATGGGCGGGAACGGGGTCATGAGCGCGGCGACGACGTCGGCGCCGATGCGCTGCCAGTGCGCGTAGCTCTCGCGCCAGGCGGTGCCGTCGCCGGCGGCGTACTTGTCGAGCGAGGCCGCGGTTTCGTCCAGGTCGGTCGAGAGGAGGATGGCGCGCCCGTCCGGGGTGGGATGGCCCAGCACCAGGGGCGCGCGCTTCCAGCGGAGCCCGTAGCGCTCGAGCTCGAGCGCCAGCAACGGTGGTGACGCCGCCGCCAGCGGGTAGAACGCGCTGAAGCGGTCATGGACGAAACCGGGCTCGGTCAGCTCGGCGCTGCGGACGGCGCCGCCAGGATCGGGCTGGGCCTCGAGGACGACGACGTCCCAGCCGGCGTCGGCGAGCACGTTGGCGGCGACGAGCCCGTTGGGCCCGGCGCCGATCACGATCGCGTCAGGGTCACCCACCCCTAGAGTCTGGCGCGTGCCTGAGGCCGGAGCGGGAACGATGGATCTGTCGTTCAGCGACGAGGAGGAGCGCTTCCGCGCCGAGGCGCGCGCCTGGCTGGAGGCCAACGTGCCCGCCGAGCCGCTCCCCTCCGGCGACACCGCCGAGGGGTTCGCGCTGCACCAGCGGTGGGAACGGAAGCTCTTCGACGCCCGCTGGGCGGTGGTGTCGTGGCCGGAGGCGTACGGCGGGCGCGACGCCAGCCTGTGGGAGTGGCTGATCTTCGAGGAGGAGTACTACCGCGCCGGCGCACCCCAGCGGGTCACCCAGAACGGCATCTTCCTGCTCGCACCGACGCTGTTCGAGCTCGGGACCCGGGAGCAGCAGGACCGGATCCTGCCGGCGATGGCGTCGGGGGAGGAGACGTGGTGCCAGGGGTGGTCGGAGCCCGACGCCGGCAGCGATCTCGCTGCCATCCGCAGCCGCGCGGTCCGGGACGAGAAGGCCGGCGGCTGGCGCCTCACCGGGCAGAAGACATGGACCACGCGGGGCGCGTTCTGCGACCGCATGTTCGGGCTGTTCCGCACCGACCTCGACGCCGAGCGGCATCGGGGGCTGACCTACCTCCTGGTCGACCTACACGCCGAGGGTGTGACCGTGCGCGGCTTCGGCCGCCTCGACGGCGACGAGGGCTTCGCCGACGTCTTCCTCGACGACGTCTTCGTGCCCGAACGTGACGTGCTCGGCGAGGTCGACCAGGGCTGGTCGGTGGCGATGGCGACCACCGGCTCCGAGCGCGGGCTGACGCTGCGGAGCCCGGGACGCTTCAGCGCCACCGCCGGGCGACTTCTCGATCTCTGCCACCAACAGCCGCGCGCCGACGTCGACCTGCGTGACGCGGTCGTACAGGGGTGGATGGACGCCGAGGCGTACCGGCTCCAGACGCTGTGGACTGTCACCCGCTTCGTGGACGGTGAACGGACCGGGCCCGAGTCGAGCTTGACCAAGCTGTTCTGGTCCGAGCTCGACGTGCGTCTGCACGAGACTGCCCTCGCCATGGAGGATCCCGAGCTGGAGAGCGAGTGGACGAAGGGGTACCAGTTCGCGCTGGCCGGGCCCATATACGCGGGTACCAACGAGATCCAGCGCAACGTCGTCGCCGAGCGCGTGCTCGGGCTCCCGAGGAAATAGCGACGATGCGCTTCGCGTTCACCGATGAGCAGCTCGTCATGCGGGACGCGGTCCGGGACTTCCTGGAGAAGGAGTGCCCGCCCGAGGTGGTGCGGGACGCGTGGACGAACGACACCGGCCGGTCCGGCTTGTGGCGCAAGCTCGGCGAGCTCGGCGTGCTCGGTGTGCTCGCGCCCGAGTCGCAGGGTGGGCTCGGCGGCGACTTCCTCGATCTCGTCCTCCTGCTCGAGGAGACGGGGCGAGCGGCCCTACCCGAGCCGGTCGTCGAGCACGCCGCCGTGGCGGTGCCCGAGCTCGACGACGCCACCGATGCCGCCAGTGGTGCGGTCACCGTGACGGTCACCGATCCGCCGCACGTGCTGTACGCCGAAAGCGCGGACTTCGTCCTGGCAAACGGCCGGTTCGTCGAGCCGGGGACGCTCGAGCTCGAACGGCGAGGGACGGTCGACCGCTCGCGCCGCCTCTCCGTCCTCGGCAGCGCGGAGGCCACGATTGCGCGCAACCCGGCGGATCGCGGCGCGGTCGGCACCGCCGCTCAGCTCATCGGTCTGGGCCAGCACCTGCTCGACGTCTCGGTCGAGTACGCCCAGCAGCGCCACCAGTTCGGAGTGCCGATCGGATCGTTCCAGGCGATCAAGCACAAGCTCGCCGACGTCCGCCTGGCGCTGGAGTTCGCCCGACCGGTCGTCTACCGCGCCGCCTACTCCGTTGCGCGCAACGACCCCGAGCGGTCGGTGCACGTCTCCATGGCCAAGGTCTACGCATCCGACGCGGCTCTGCTCGCGGCCCGCCACGCCCTCCAGGTGCACGGGGCGATCGGGTACTCCTTCGAGCACGATCTCCACCTCTGGATGAAGCGGGCCTGGGCCTTGGCGGCGGCGTGGGGCCACGCCGCCTCGCACCGCGAGCGGGTCGGACGCGCGATCCTGGATGCGAAGGAAGGGATGCCGAATGGCTGAGGCCTACATCGTCGACGCCGTCCGCACCCCGGTCGGCAAGCGGGGCGGCGGCTTGAGCACGGTCCACCCCGCCGACCTGGGCGCGCACGTCATCAACGCACTGATGGACCGGACCGGCATCGACCCGGCCGCGGTCGAGGACGTCGTGTTCGGGTGTGTCGACCAACTCGGGCCGCAAGCCGGCGACATCGCCCGGACCTGTTGGCTTGCGGCCGGTCTGCCTGACGAGGTGCCGGGCACCACTGTCGATCGGCAGTGCGGGTCCTCGCAGCAGGCGGTGCACTTCGCCGCCCAGGCGGTGATGAGCGGCACCACCGACGTCGTCGTGGCCGGGGGCGTGCAGAACATGAGCATGATCCCGATCGCGGCCGCGCTCACCGCCGCCGAGCCGTTCGGGTTCACCGATCCGTTCTCGGGCTCGGAGGGATGGCGGGCCCGCTACGGCGACCAGGAGGTCTCACAGTTCCGGGGCGCCGAGATGATCGCGGAGAAGTGGGACGTGTCCCGCGAGGACATGGAACGCTTTGCACTCGAGAGCCATACGCGCGCGGCCCGTGCCATCGACGAAGGTCGGTTCGAGCGGGAGATCGCTCCCTACCGGGACGTGGCCATCGATGAGGGCCCCCGGCGGGACACGTCGCTCGAGCGGATGGTGACGCTGCCGGCGCTCGTCGACGGCGGTCGGCTCACCGCCGCCGTCTCGAGCCAGATCTCTGACGCCGCCGCGGCGATGCTGGTGGTGTCGGAGCGGGCGGTCACCGATCACGGCCTCACCCCCCGGGCACGGATCCACCACCTGAGTGTGCGGGGCGCCGATCCCATCTACATGCTCACCGCGCCGATCCCCGCGACCGCGTACGCGCTCGAGCGCACGGGCATGAGCCTCGACAAGATCGACCTGATCGAGATCAACGAGGCGTTCGCGTCGGTGGTGCTGGCGTGGCAGCAGGAGACCGGGGCCAACCTCGCCAAAGTCAACGTCAACGGCGGCGCGATCGCGCTCGGACACCCGCTCGGCGCGACCGGGGCCCGCCTCATGACCACCCTCCTGAACGAGCTCGAACGCACCGGCGGCCGCTACGGCCTCCAGACCATGTGCGAAGGCGGCGGCCAGGCCAATGTCACCATCCTCGAGCGGTTGTGACAGTCGAGCCGGCGGCGCTGCTGACCGGCAAGGTCGCGGTCGTCACCGGCGGGGGCGGCGGCATCGGACGGGGGATCGCCGAGGCCTTCGCCGCCCACGGCGCCGGGGTAGTGATCGCCGAGATCGACCCGGCGCGCGCGACCGAGACCGAGACGGCGATCCGGGACGCCGACGGCGACGCGTTTGCAGTCGTGACGGACGTGCGCGACGCCGACCACGTGGACGCGCTGCGCGCCACCACACTCGAGCAGTACGGGCGGGTGGACGTCCTCGTCAACAACGTCGGGCACTACGTCGTCCGCGGCGGCGCCGACTTCGTCGACACGGCGCCTGACCAGTGGCAGGAGATCTACCGAACGAACCTCGAGCACGTGTTCCTGTGTACCCGCGCGTTCGTACCGTCCATGATCGAGCAGGGCGACGGCGGCAGCGTGATCAGCCTGTCGACGGTGGAGGCGTTCCGGGGCATTCCCCGCTTCGCGGTGTACTCGGCGTTCAAGAGCGGAGTCACCGCGTTCACGAAGAGCCTGGCGCTCGAGCTCGGCGGCAAGGGCATCCGGGTCAACGCGATCGCGCCCGACCTCACCCGGTCACTCCAGGTCCCCTACGACAAGTGGGTCCCGGAGGAGCAGCAGAACCTGATCCCGACCTGGGTACCGGTCGGACGCTTCGGCACCGCCGACGACCTGGCCGGGGTGGCGCTGTTCCTCGCCTCCGACCTCTCCGCCTTCGTCACCGGCACGACGGTGCACGCCGACGGGGGCAGCCTCGCCGCCGGCGGCTGGTTCCGCCGCGAGGACGGCACCTGGACCAACCGACCAATGCGTCCCTGAACGTAATTCGGTGGCGGCCTTCAGGGCACTCCTGCCATGGTGCGCCCGTGCCAGAGATCTACTTCGACGAACGGGTAGCGAAGGAGTACGACGCGGACTCGGCGGACATGTTCGACCCTGCGGTCGTCGACCCGGCTGTGAGCTTCCTCGCCGATCTGGCAGGAACAGGCGCCGCCCTCGAGCTCGGCCTCGGTACCGGTCGTCTCGCATTACCGCTCAGCCGGCGGGGCGTCCGCGTGCACGGGATCGAGCTGTCGCCGGCCATGGTCGCACAGCTGCAAGCAAAGCCGGGCGCAGACGACATCGGCGTGACGATCGGCGACTTCGCCACCACCAGGGTGAGTGGGGCGTTCAGGCTCGCCTACCTGGTGTACAACACGATCGAGAACCTCACCACGCAGGATGAACAGGTTCAGTGCTTCCAGAACGTCGCTGCGCAGCTCGAGCCCGGTGGGTGCTTCGTCATCGAGGTCGAGGTTCCTGCGCTCCAACGCCTTCCGCCCGGCGAGACCGTCCGGGCGTTTCATGTGAGCCCGACGAGGCTCGGCTTCGACGAGTACGACATCGCCGCGCAAGGCCTGGTCTCTCACCATTACCAGGTCGGCGACAGCCAGCTCGGAGTCTTCTCGCAACCCTTTCGCTACGTGTGGCCGTCCGAACTCGACCTGATGGCGCGACTCGCCGGAATGTCCTTGCGGGAGCGCTGGAGCGGCTGGAAGCGGGAGCCCTTCACGAGCGACAGCAGGAGCCACGTCTCGGTCTGGGAGAAGGCCGCGTAACCGGGAGCCGATCGGTACTGCCACGAGGCGCTATCGCACCCTGCCCTAGTCGGCTGTTTGGCGCGCGGCGGCCTTCAGCTTCTTGACCTCCGGGTTGTAACAGACCCCCTTCATTCCCAGCAGCTGCGCGGGTACGCACAGGTTCGAGCTCTGACACAACGCGTGCGCGTCGTGATCGTCACCGAGGATGTGCTGGGCGAGATCGTCTTGCGCGTAGAACGGACGACCGAACCCGACCATGTCGGCTTCGCCGTCGGCGACGATCTGGCGCGCCTCCTCGCCGGTGCGGATGCCGCCGACCGCGAACACCGGGATGGAGACGCGTCGCTTCGCCTCCCGGAAGAACGTGCGGTTCCAGACCGGGTCGAACGGGTTGCGGCGCCCGCCGACGTACGAGCCGGCTTTCAGGGTCGCGCGTCGTACCCGTGACGGCGCCGCGGTGCGCAGCCGGGCCTTCATCGACTGGTTCTTCCACAGCGACGACGGCACGCCGCCGCGGCTGAGGGTCGTGTCGGGGAACACCGAGACCTCCACGGGGGTGACCGCGTCGTAGCCCCACTCGGCCACCAGCTCGCACGTGCGCATCGCCTCGTCGAAGGTGACGTGGCGGGCGAACGGCGGCGCCTTCTCCGCCGGCACCTTCACCGTGCACGGGAAGTCGGGCCCGGCGTGGTCGGCGACGTGCTCCCGGATGAGCCGCAGGATGTGGGCGCGCTTCTCGGGTGAGCCGCCGAACTCGTCGGTGCGGCGGTTGTAGAACGGCGAGAGGAACTGGTCGAGCAGCTTGGCGTTGGCCGAGCCGAGCTGAATCCCGTCGTAGCCCGCTTCCCGAGCCCAACCGGCGGCTTCCCCGTTGCGCCGGCAGAGGGCGTGTACCTCGTCGGTGGACATCACGTGCACCGGCACGCCCCGGAAGCTCGGCCGCAGCGTCAGGGGGAGTGGCGACGCCGCCAGCAGCGGTCCCTTCCGCTCGCTCGCGTACGGCTCGTGCCATCCCTCCATCGCGTAGATGCCGCCGTGCCCGATCTGGAGGAAGATCGCCGCGCCCGCGTCATGGACCTCTCGCACCATCTCGGCCATGGCCAGCATGAGCTCGCGGGTATGGACGAGGGTCATGCCCGGCGAGGTGCGGCCCTCCTCGTAGACGCAGGCGCTGCCCTGGATGATCAGTCCGACGCCGTGGCGGGCATTGGGCACGAACGCCTTGGTGAAGGTGTCGGCGGCGTCGGGCCCGGAGCCGGCGCCCTCGAGCACGGGGGCGCGGTACACGCGGTTGCGGATCGTCGCCGATCCGACTCGCAGCGGGGACGACAGCACATCGCTCACCCGTTCGCTCCGGTCACGAACTGGTCGTACCCGTCGAGTACCTTCATCACCTTGTCGGCGGGAGCCGACGGCAGCTGCAGGATGACGTCGTCGATGCCGAGCGTCGCGTAGTGGTCGAGCTTGCCCTGGTTGGGCAACGTCCCGAACGGAACGACCTGAATCGTGTCGGGTTCACGGCCCGCCGTCTCCAGCGCGGCGCGCAGCTCGGGCAAGGCCTGCGTGAGCCCGCGGCCGCCAATGGGTATCCAGCCGTCGGCGTACTCGGCGATATGGGCGAACAGGGAGGGGCCCCCGCCCCCGCCGATCAGGACCGGCGGGTACGGCTTCTGCACCGGCTTGGGCCACGACCAGCTCGGTGAGATCTTCACGTGCTCGCCCGAGAACTCCGCCTCGTCGTCCTGCCACAGCCGTTGCATGGCCAGGACCTTCTCGCGGGCGACGGCGCGCCGCTCCCGGTACTCGACGCCGTGGTCGGCCATCTCCTCGACGTTCCAGCCGAAGCCGATACCGAAGGTGAAGCGACCACCGGATAGGAAGTCGAGCGTCGCCACTTCCTTGGCGGTCACCACCGGGTCGCGCTGGGCGACCAGGCAGATCCCGGTGCCGACGCGTAGCCGACTTGTCACCGCGGCGGCGGCCGTGAGGGCGACGAACGGGTCGAGCGTGCGCCGGTAGTACTCGGGCAGCTCCTCGTCGCCGGTTGGCGCCGGCGTGGCCCGGCTGGTGGGGATGTGGGTGTGCTCGGGCACATAGAGAGAGGAGAAGCCCCGTTCTTCGGTCGCGCGCGCCAACTCCCGGATGTCCATCGACCGGTCGGTGGGGAACATCGTCACGCCCAGCCGCACGGGCGCTACCGTACCTGACGCCCCGTCAGATCGAAGTGCCCGATCGGAAGTGGCTGGAGGAACGCGAGTTGACCGGTCTCTGCGAGGGAAGGGTCGTGGTCGTCACCGGTGCCGGTCGCGGCCTCGGACGCGCCCACGCACTCGAGTTCGCCCGCCAGGGCGCGCGGGTTGTCGTCAACGACCTCGGCGCCGAGCTCGACGGGACCGGTTCATCGAACGGTCCCGCCGGTGAGGTCGTTGACGCGATCCGTGCGGCCGGCGGAGAGGCGATCGCCAACGGCGACGACGTCGCCGACTGGAACGGCGCCGGACGGCTGGTCGCAGCTGCGCTCGACGCGTTCGGTCGCCTCGACGTGCTGGTGAACAACGCCGGGTTCCTGCGCGACCGGATGGTCGTGAGCACGTCCGAGGAGGAGTGGGACGCGGTGATCCGGGTCCACCTCAAGGGCCACTTCTGCCCGACGCGCCACGCGACCAGGTACTGGCGCGAGCAGTCGAAGGCGGGGGAGGCAGTCGATGCCCGCGTCATCAACACCAGCTCGGGCGCGGGCCTCATGGGCAGCGTCGGCCAGGGCACCTACTCGGCGGCCAAGGCCGGCATCGCCGCGCTCACGCTCGTCGAAGCGGCCGAGTTGGCCCGCTACGGCGTGACCGCCAACGCGATCGCGCCGGCGGCGCGGACACGGATGACCGAAGGCACGTTCGCCGAGACGATGGCCCAGCCGGACGAGGGTTTCGACGCGATGGCGCCCGAGAACGTGAGCCCGCTGGTGGTGTGGCTCGGGAGTGCCGAATCCCGCGACGTCACCGGCCGGGTGTTCGAGGTCGAGGGTGGCATCATCGGCGTCGCCGACGGCTGGCAGCACGGGCCCCGGGTCGACAAGGGCGCCCGGTGGGACCCGGCTGACGTGGGCGCAGCGGTGCACGAGCTCCTCGGCAAGGCCCCGCCGCCTGCGCCGGTCTACGGTGCAGCTGACGGCTAGGGCCCCTGGCGCACCGCGCACGCCGATCGGGCATCTGTCGACAAGTTGGCCGCTGCACGGCTGTGATCAGAGGGGAGACCTCGTGGATCATCAGGAGATGGAACGGCTGTTCCGCACCCACCGCGAGGCGGAGGCGCGCCGCGACTACGACGCCATCATGGACACCTTCACGCCGGACTGTTACCTGGAGACCATCGCCCTCGGATTCCGCAGCGAAGGGCGCGAGGCCGCTCGTGCGGCTTACGTGGGCTACTTCACCGCGTTCCCCGACCTCACGCCGGACGACCAGGGCGTGGCCTTCGGCGACGATGTGATGGTCGCGTGGGGCTTCCTGCAGGGCACGAGCGGGGGTGACTGGCTCGGCGTCGCGCCGAGCGGCCGGTCCTTCGCCGTACCGTTTACGAACGTCGCCCGGTTCGAAGGCGATTTGATGGCGGGCGAGAGCATCTACTTCGACCTGGCGACGCTGTGCGAGCAAGCCGGGCTGCCCCTCGACGAAATACGGGCTGCAGCAAGAGGTCGGGCCGGAGTCGCTGCTCGAACGTCGTAGGCGCCAGTGACCGCACGCGGCCGGGACCGAGACCGATCGCGACTAGTCGGCAAAGACGTCCCGGCTGTGCTGGATGAAGAATGGGATCGGCCGTCCACGAGCTCACCAAGGCCCCGCCGCCGGCGCCGGTCTACGGCGCAGCTGACGTTAGGTACGGAGTGAACCGGGCGAGCGGCCCGTTGATTGGGGGGCGATGAGCACGGACGCCGCCGACTCGGTGAGGATCGCGGAGGCTCTGGTCCGCCTTGCGCCAGCGCTAGCCCGGTTCAACGAGTTCGAGGGACCCGATCCGACGATCTCGCGCCGGCCGGAGTGGCAAGCACTTCTCGAGGCTCCCCTGCCCCGCCATGGGGATGGTCTCGATGAGGTGGTACGCCAACTCGAGGAGGTGCTCATACCTAGCGGCTTGCGTCTGGGGGCGCCTGGCTTCTGTGGGTGGGTGACCGGGCAGCCCACGACCTCGGGTGTGGCTGCCCTTCTCGCCCAGACGGTCGCGGGTCCTCAGCGGTTCTTCGTTCATCCGTTCAACGAGCTCGAACGAGTGGGGCTGTCGTGGCTGAAGGCTCTTCTCGGGGTCGCGCCGGATGCCTCGGGCGTCTTCACCAGCGGCGGGTCTGCGGCGAACCTGATAGGTCTCGGAGCCGCCCGCCAGCGCGCGTTCGAGCGCAAGGGTGTGGATCCAGCCGCCGATGGCGTCTCCGTGGGTCGTTGGCGCACCTACGCGAGTGGTGAGGCACACCATGTGGTTGCCCGGTCCGCTGCGGTCCTTGGCCTCGGCCGCAACCACGTCGCTGCGGTTGGATGCGACGAAGCCCAACGCATCGACCTTGACGCCCTTGCCCGCATGCTCGACGCGGACGAGCGTGCAGGCGTGGCCCCCGTCGCGCTCGTAGCGACGGCAGGGACCGTCAATTCGGGGGCGATCGACCCGCTCCCCGAGCTGGTCGAGATCGCAGAAGAGCGCGATCTCTGGCTTCATGTCGATGGCGCCTACGGGCTCTTCGGGCGCCTCGATGCGCGTCTCGCCTCGCTCTTCGAGGGTCTCGAACGCGCCGACTCGGTCGTCGTGGACCCGCACAAGTGGATGGCGACTCCCGTGGGTTGCGGCGCCGTGTTCGTCCGCGATGGCGCGTTGCTCGAGCGAGCGTTCACTCTCGAGCCGGCGGCTTACCTCGAAGGTGCGGTGGGTGAAGAGCACGCCCCGATGGGTTCGCCCTGGGACTCCTTTGCCGGCAATCACCACCATCTCTCGATCGAGCAGTCGGCGCCCCCTCGAGGGGTGCAGGTGTGGGCGATCCTTCGCGAGATCGGCGCCGAGGGGCTTCGATCACGGGTGTCCCGGCATCTCGAGCTCGCCCGGCGGCTCGCCGACCACGCCCGAAGAGACCGACACCTCGAGCTTCTCGCGGAGCCCACCCTCTCGATCTGCTGCTTTCGGTATCGAGCCGACACCCGCACCGAGACCGAGCTCGACGCGCTCAACCACGCGCTCGTGCAGCGGCTCCACGCAGAGACACGCTTCGTACCCTCGACGACCAGGGTCGGCGGCCGACTGGCCATCCGGCCCTGTTACATCAACCCGCGCACCTCCGAAGCCGATGTCGACGAGCTCGTGCAGACGGTGCTCGCCCTGGGCGACGACCTGACACAGGCAGCCCGATCGGAGCGATAGCGAGCGCCTCCAGCCCGCTCGGGCTGGACGACTCCAAGAGCTGTCCCCGTGGATGGGGCCACGCGCCGTCCGGCTCAGGGCAATCGTCGCCGTGTCGACTCGAGGGCGCCGTGTCGAGATGCCTGCCCGCTCGAACATCCCGCCGAGGGCAGCGAAGTCGTTCTGCATGTCCACGACGACCACCGCGGTTCGTGCTTGGCGCGACACGCACCGGTCCCGGACGCGCGTCGAGGGTGAACTCGCCTGACCCTGGTGCCATGCCATCATCCCTGGCCGCCGACGACAACTCTGGCAGCGCGATCGTACGTCGCTCCTCGGGCTCGCGTTCGTCTGGCGCAGAGATCTCGGCCGCTCCCCGCTCGTAGACGCGTCCAGTCGACCCGGCGGCCGCCCGCCGGCCCCGAAGCTCCGAAGAAGTCACCAGGCCAGGCTCATCGTCGCGCCGAGCGGCCGGCGACCGGATTGCGACTATCGGAGCGTCAGATCAGCGTCAGGCCGCCGTCGACGGCGAGTACCTGGCCGGTGATGTAGCTGGCGTCGTCGGACACCAGGAAGACGGTGGCGGCCGCGATCTCCCACCCCGTCCCCTGGCGGCCGAGCGGGACCGGCGTGCGGTCGCGGGCCGGCCGCCCCCGGGTGGCCCACCGCCCCATCGGTGTGTCGATCAGGCCAGGCGCGACGACGTTGGCGCGCAGGCCACGCCGCGCGCCTTCGAGGGCGACGTGGCGGCACAGGCCGATGAGGCCGGCCTTGGACGCGTCGTAGGCGGGCAACCGGCTCCCCGGTTGCAAGCCGGCG
>Ga0136614_10000373_pt1 | contig 21647 bp, 18 predicted proteins | sample AntDrymUQ2792106_2_FD_106643 | JGI IMG/M metagenome (GOLD analysis project Ga0136614, IMG submission 106643) | Polar desert sand microbial communities from Dry Valleys, Antarctica - metaG UQ279 (21.06) | ecosystem: Environmental > Terrestrial > Soil > Desert | place: Antarctica: Dry Valley... | reverse complement strand
GATCTCGTCGCCCGCGGCTTCTCCAATCCCGACATCACCCGCCAGCTCGTGCTCAGCCCAAAGACGGTGCGCAACCACGTCTCGAACATCTTCGCCAAGCTGCAGGCCAGAGACCGCTCGGCCGCGATTGTCCGCGCGCGCGAAGCGGGGCTCGGTCTGGAGCCGCTCGGCTGAGCGCCGCGCCCACCGGCGTGAGGCGGGCCGCGTCTACGGCGGCGGCCCCAGGTACGTGCGCCCCTCGTCGTCGTAGTAGATGTCGAGGCGGCCGTCGGCGTCGATGAAGACGTCGTCCTCGTGGCTGACCTCGGTCGGCGCCCTGCCCGTGACCTGGCTGCGGGCGACGAGCCGATAGTCATACCGCCCCGTCTTGGCGACCGTCGCCGTGACGCGCGCGCGCGGCGACCGCTCGTCGACCTCGAGGACGCCGATGTTGCGCCCGTCGAGGAACACGCTGATCTTCTCCCTGACTTGATCGGGGCCCAACTCGTTGACGATCGTGACCCTGACGGGGCCCACCGAAGCGCGCGGGTCCTCGCTCGCCAACAGGATCGAGGCGGCGACGACGCACAGCATGCCGACACCCGCGATCGCGATCCGCGGCGGTTGTCCCATTCGCAGACGCCCCGCCAGCGCACCGGTCAGCGCCAGCGCGACCCCGACCAGCAAGAACAGCCATTCGCCTGCCATCGAATCACCCTCCGGCGATCGTGTCGCCCCACTATATGCAGCTACATCGCCGCCCGGACTCACACTGTGCGCATCGTCACACGGCCTGCCATTCGGGACACCTGCCTCATGACGGTGGGTCATCGGCCGCCTGAGACTGCGCCAGTAGCACACCGGAGCGTCCCATTGCGGCGAAAGGAATCACATGCACATCGCTTCAACCCGTTGGCTAGGGCTGCACGTCCACACCAGGAGAAGGGCATAGCTGTGATACGACAGACGAGCACTATGCGCAGCAAGCGGTCGCGGCAATCTCCCGACGCGGGCAGGCGGGTGGCGGGCAGTCGCGTCGGCCTGCAATCTGCGACGTTGGCGTTGGCGTTCGCCGCGATGCTTGCGTTGCCCAGTGGCGCGGTGGCGATGAGCCCGGAGTCGACCGTCAACGCGATCAATGCGGTAGGCGGGCTTCACGGCGTCGTGGCTGGAGGGGCGTCGGATGCCGACTCGGCGAGCGTCACAACGGCCGACGGCACCACGGTCGACGTGCCCCGGCGGCCGTCGGACCCGATGAACGTGATGACCCCCGAGGGTGACCAGATTCGCCTCGGGCTCCCGCCAGCCGACTCGTCCGACGCCGTCCGTACCGCCTCCGGATCGGTCGTGTATCCCGCGTCTGCCACGTCCACCACCGCGCAGGCCCTCTTCAACGGCGATGCGCGACTGCTCATCACGATCCCCGGCCCCGCTGCACCGCACGACTACGCGGTGCCGGTGAACGTGCCCGCCGGTAGCCAGGGCGTGCTGCTTGAGGATGGTGGGCTCGCGTTCGCGCACGATGGGCGAGTCTTCAGTGAGCTCGCCGCGCCGGTCGCGCTGGACGCCAACGGCAACCGGCTGCCGACGTACTTCACGATCGACGGCGGCACGGTCACACAGCACATCGACTTTGATGCCTCGACCGCGTTTCCGATCGTTGCCGACCATTGGTTGAAGAAGTTGCGCGCCGTCGTCAAGAAGGTGCTCAAGTTCGTGGTTGAGACGGTGGTCGCGCTGGTGAGGCGTGTCGTCGTCGGTTGTGTCACGTGGGGCGCGGTCGGAGCGGTCAAGGGCCTGATCACCGGCGGCTGGCCGGGCGCCTTCGTGGGCGCGGCCGGTGGCTGCGTGGCCGGAGTAGTTGCGACCCTGCCCGGCGGTGATCCCCGCCCGAGACCGCCGCGCCCGGGGGACCCACCGAGGCACCAACCCTGAGCAAGCCGGCTCAGGCGCGCTGCGCCGGCGGGAGGGCATAGGGCCACGGCTCCCCTGCAGAAGCCGACCGGGCTGCGACCCGTCCGACCAACGATCCGGCGCACGGCTGGCGCTGCGCGATGCGCAGCGCCGGCCTCCGGTGCCGGACGGATCACGGTGAGTGGTGCCGCGCAGGGATGTACCGAACAGGCTCGCGATTTGCGGCCCACGTCGCATGTCCGACGCAGACCTGCGACCGGAACCCATTTTATGTTCGATTTGTCAGGAGATGTGATGAATACCCCGCTGCTCTTTGCTCGTCACAGGCCCGCCAGCGCCGGCAGGGCTCGCCCTCGCGGCTTGAGCCGCTTGATGCCCGCCGCATGTGGCGGGGCGCTGCTGTCGTGCTGTCTTGCGAGCTTCCTCGCGGCGCCCGCGCCCGCGGCGGCGAACACGCATCTGACCCAGCTTGCAGGCATGGCCGCATGCACGTCGCAGACCGGAGATCCGCCCTGCGCCGACGGCGTCGCGCTCGACGACGCGTGCTCGATGACGGTCAGCCCCGACGGTCGTAGCGCCTATGTCGCGTCCGGGATGAGCGATGCGGTGGCCGTGTTCGATCGCGCCGCAAACGGGGCGCTGACCCAGAAGCCTGGTCTGGCGGGCTGCATCTCTGACGCCGGCGCCGGGCCGTGCACAGACGGAACGGCCCTCAACGGCGCGAGCTCGGTGACGGTCAGCCCCGATGGCCGCAGCGTCTACGTCGCCTCGCAGTACAGCGACTCGATCGCCCTCTTCGATCGCTCCGCGAGCGGCACGCTGACCCAGAAGCGCGGCAGGCAAGGCTGCATCTCGGAGTTCGAGATCAACAGCTGCGTGACCGGAAGGACGCTCGCCGGCGCCACGTCGGTGACGGTCAGCCCTGATGGCCGCAGCGTCTACGTCGCCTCGCAGATCGCGGGCGCGGTCGCGGTGTTCGATCGCCGCTTCAACGGCTCGCTGACCCAGAAGCCGGGTGCCGCGGGCTGCATCTCGGGGAGTTGGGGGGACGGCTACTGCACCGCGGGGACGGCGCTCGACAGCCCCACCTCGGTGACGGTCAGCGCCGACGGCACGAACGCCTACGTCGCATCGGCCAGCGCGGTCGCGGTGCTCGATCGCGCTCAAAACGGCACGCTGACCCAGCGGCTGGGCAAGGGCGCCTGCGTCGGAAGCGGCGCCTCGTGCGTCGGCGCGACAGCGCTCGAGGGTCCGAGCTCTGTGACCGTCAGCCCCGACGCCCGCACCGTCTACGTGGCGTCCACGGGGAGCGACGCGGTCGCTGTGTTCGACCGCGGCCCGAGCGGCACGCTGAGCCAGAAGCCCGGCACGGCGAGCTGCATCTCGAACACCGGGGCCGGGCCCTGCGTCGACGGGACGGGGCTCGAGAACGCCTACTCGGTGACGATCAGCCCCGACGGCGAGAGCGCCTACGTCGCTGCGCTGAGCGGCGCCGTGGTGATCCTCGATCGCACCGCGGACGGTGTGCTGAGCCAGCGTCCCGGCAGTGCGGGCTGCGTCTCGGAGACCGGCGCCGGGCCCTGCGTCGACGGGGCGGGCCTCGCCGCCGCGACGTCTGTGACCGTCAGCCCGGACTCCCGCAACGTCTACGTGGCCTCGGCGGCGAGCGACGCGGTGGCGGCGTTCGGACGCTCCTTCAGCGCCCCCTGCCCCCCGGAGGACTGCCTGATCGAGGACCCGTCGGGCCCGCCGTCCTCGTAGGCCACGGCGCCCGCCCCGAACCCGGGCGACACAGGACGGGGCCGCCGCGAGCCTGCGGCGGCCCCGGCCTGCCACCGGGAACGTTCTGGGCAGGCTCATCGCAACGACCGGCGAGGTGAACGCTATGCGGGCTCGTCGGGCCAGCGCCCGTGCAGATCGTAGAAGTCGCGCGCCGCGTCCTCGTCCTGGCGATCGGCGAGGCCGGTGCGCGCCGCCCAGATCAGGACCACGACGCCGACGGCGCCACCGACGACGCCGACGACGCTCCAGATCGTGTCCGCGACGGCCGCGAGGGGCAGGATCTTGCTCGACTACTTGCGCTCGACGACCATCGTCTTCACCGAGGCGGTGACGCCCTCGGCGACCTCGACGACGACGACGTACGTGCCGACGTTCTTGATCGGCTCGTCGAGGTGGATCTTGCGCTTGTCGACCTTGACGCCGCGGGCCTCCTCGATCGCGTCGGCGATGTCCTGGTTGGTCACCGACCCGAACAGGCGGCCGTCGTCGCCGGCCTGCTGGCTGATCGTCAGCACCGTGCGGCTGAGGACCTCGGCATCCGCGGTCGCCTTGGCGACGACCGCCTGGGTGGCCTTGTCGGCGGCCTCGTGACGGCGGCGGGCCTCATCGAGCGCGCCCTTTGTCGCCGGCTGGGCGAGGTTGCGCGGCATCAGGTAGTTGCGCAGGTAGCCCTTGGAGACATCGACGACGGTTCCACGGGCGCCGAGATGATCGACGTCCTGCAGCAGGATTGCGGACGGCATCCGGGCGCGCCTAGCGGTCGTCGCGGCCGCGGCGTCCGCCACGACCCTCGCGCTCGGTGTCGTCACGTCCGCCCTCGTTGACGTAGGGCAGCAGCGCCAGCTCGCGGGCACGCTTGACGGCACGGGCGATCTGGCTCTGGTGACGCCGGCAGGCGCCGGTGATCCGCCGCGAGCGGATCTTGCCCTTCTCGGAGATGAACTTGCGCAGGACCGCGGTGTCCTTGTAGTCCACCTGCTCGATCTTGTCCTTGCAGTACGGACACGGCTTGCGCCGCCCGCTGCCGAGGCCGCCCTTCTTGTCACGACGACGCGTGGGCTTGCCACGGTTGCGCTGCTTTGCCACGGAAGAAAGTCCTTGTGTCGCTTGCGGAAGCGCGCACGGCGACGCACGCGGGGCCGTCATTGTGACAAACGCGGCTCAGTCGCCGCGGATCGCGGCGAACGCGAGAACCGCGAGCATCATCCACACGCTCGCGTAGACGAACGCGGCGGACGGCGAGACGAGCGTCCACAGCAGCCCGGCGACGGCGCTGGCGGCGAAGTTGCCGAGGCTCTGGACGGTCGCGAGCAGGCCGAACGCCGAGCCGCGGATCCTCTCCGGCGCCAGGGACGCGACGGCCGCGTGCTGGGCCGTCTCGACGCAGCCGATCCCCACCCCCGCGAGCGCGAAGCCGACTACGAGCAGCCCGAGCCCGGGGCCGGTCACGGCGAGCGCGAGGTACGCCACCGCGAACGCGGCGACCCCGGCCAGCAGCACGATCCGCGGGTTGCTGTGGTCCGCTGCGCGGCCGGCCGGCACGCTCACCACCGTCGCCGCGACGTTGTAGGCCGTGTACAGCGCGAGACCCAGCTGCGCGGCGACGTCCCCACCGTGCTCGGGTTCGAGCAGCTCGATCGCGCGCAGGATGAGCAGGGTGGCCGCGATGTTGCCGAGCTCGAAGGCCGACACCGCCGCGAGTAACCGCCCGAGCCGGCCCTGCAGCACCGGGCGCACGTGGATGCGGATCGGCCGGCGCTCAGCGGCGCGCGGCAGCTTCGCCGCCCGGATCGCGTAGACGATCGCGCCGACGGCGAGCAGGCCGGGGACGATCGACAGCAGGATCGCGTCGCGCACGCCGACGAGCGCGACGAGCGCGATCCCCAGCAGCGGTCCGATGATCGCGCCGAGGTTGTCCATCGCGCGCTCGAAGCCGTAGGCGCGGCCGTAGGCCGCCGGCGCGACGACGTCCGCCAGCAGCGCGTTGCGCGCCGGCACGCGCAGGCCACGCGCCGCCCATGCCGCGGAGCGCAGCACCGCGACCTGCCAGACGGCGTTCGCCACGCCGATCAGGCTCGACAGGACGGCGGTGGTCGCGTAGCCGCCGACGGCGATCGTGCGCCGCCGCTGCGGATCGTCGGCGAGCGCGCCGCCGCCGAACCGCGCCGCGCCCGCCAGGCCGTCGGCGACGCCCTCGATGATCCCGAGCGCCGCCGCCGGCGCGCCGAGCGTGCCCGTCAGCAGCGAAGGCAGCAGCGACGTCGGAATCTCGTGGCCGACGTCGGCGAGCAGGCTGGCGGTGCCGATCCCGCGTACGCCCGGCGTCAGCCACCGCTCCTCGACGTTGTCGGCAGGCGCTGTCTCGCCCGCGGGCATCGCGGCACGGTAGCGGAGACGGGCGCGGCCGGCCGGCTAGGCGTTACCTACGCACTGGTGGCCTTCTCTAGGCGCCGGGCGAGGCCTTGACGAGCTGCCCCCGGGTCAGGGCCGCGAGATCGATCTCGTCCAGCGTGGCGACGACGATGTCGGCGTCGGCTTCGCCCAGGATCGCCTCGTCGTCGTGGCGCGCGACGCCGAGCGCGGCGAACGCGCCGGCCTTGGCGGCCTGCACGCCGGAGACCGCGTCCTCGACGACGAACGCCGCCTGCGGCTCGACGCCGAGCTCCTGCGCCGCGGTGAGGAAGATCTCGGGATGCGGCTTGCCGCGCTCGAAGTGGCGCCCCGAGATGTCGACGTCGAAGGCGGCCAGCAGCGTCAGGCCGGGCTCGATCCAGCCGTAGTCGAGGCCGTCCTGGGCGGCGAACTCGTCAAGCCGGATCTGGCGCAGGAACAGCCCCGCGTTCTTCGATGACGACGCCGCGGCGACGGCGATCCCCGCGTCCTTGACGGCGAGCAGGAAGCGCAGCGCGTCCGGATAGGCGGAGAACTTCCCCGCCTCGATCAGCTCGACGACCATCGCCTGCTTGCGCTCGGCGTAGGCGTCGACGCGCTTCTGCGGCTCGGGCACCCCGAAGTGCTCCAGCGCCGCGATGGCGCCCTCCATCCGCGGCTTGCCTGAGAGCACCTGCTGGTAGACCTCAGCCGTGAACGCCTCGGCGGTCCAGCTCGTCTGGTCGGCGATGTCGGCCCAGTCGCCCTGCATGAGCTCCTGCAGCGCGTCGCGCCACGCGGCCTCGTGGGGGGAGTCGACGAGCACGCCGTCGACGTCGAAGATCGCGCCGCGAAAGCCGTCACTCACTGGTCGCTCCCTTGGGTGTCGCTGCTCTGGCCGACCGGCTCGGCCGGCGGGCGGGCTCCGTCGCCCAGCGCGAACGTGCAGCGCTCGCCGGCGCCGAGCTCGCGCACGTCGTCGCCGATGCCGACCTTGATCGCGCGGCTGAAGCCGCCGGTGATGACCACCGTCAGCTCGTCCTCGCGCAGCGTCACGCGGATCGGCGTCCCGTGCACCTGCATCGGGAACGTCAGCCCGTCGAGCCGGCCGGTCAGCGTCGGTGCGAAATAGAGCACGCCGTCGCGGATCTCCGCGCCCGTGTACGCGCGCTGGACGAGGTCGACCGTGCCGGCCATGACGCCGAGGTGGATGCCCTCCTTCGTCGTGCCGCCCTGGACGTCGCCGACGTCGCTCTCCAGCGCGACGAGGAAGCGCTCCCACGAATGCTCGGGATCGATGTGCGCCAGCACGCCGGCGTGAGCGATGTAGCTCAGCGTCGAGCCGTGCGAGGTGCGCTCGTCGTAGTACTCGATGTTGCGCCGCGCGCTGTCGGGGCTCCACTCGTAGCCCAGCCGCGCGAACAGGCCGTTGATCTCGTCGGGCGAGAAGAGGAAGAACAGCAGGACCGTATCGGCCTGCTTGGCGAGCTTGTAGCGGTCGGGGTCGTCACCCTCGGCGCGCAGGATCCGGTCCAGGCGCTGGATGTTTCCGTGCGCCGCGCGGTAGCCCTCCCAGTCGAGCTCCTCGAGCTCATCGTAGCCCTCGAACTGGCTGATGATCCCGTCGCCGTGGAAGGGGACGTACATCTTGCGGCTCATGTCCTCCCAGCGCGCGATCTCCTCGTCGGAGAGGCCGATCTTCGCCCGCAGCGTGTCGCGCCGACGCTCGGTCAGCAGACCCAGCACGACCTGTGCCTGCTCGCAGATCCAGGCGACCATGATGTTCGTGTAGGCGTTGTTGCGCAGGCCGCTCTCCGCCGCGCCGGGGTACTTCTCGTGAAATTCGTCGGGGCCCATCACGCCATGGATCTCGTAACGGTCGCGGTCGACGTCGTAGTGGGCGATCGAGCCCCAGAAGCGGGCGATCTCGAGCATCATCTCGGCGCCGTGATCGCGCAGGAAGTCGAGGTCGTCGGTGGCCTGGTGGTAGTGCCAGACGTTGTAGAAGATCGCCGCATTGACGTGGCGCTGGCGGTGGCTGAGATCGGGATCCCACTGCCCCGAGAGTGGGTTGAGATGGACGATCTGCGTCTCCTCGCTGCCGTCGCTGCCGCTCTGCCAGGGGAACATCGCGCCGCGGTAGCCGGCGTCCCGTGCGGCCGCGCGCGCCTCGCCGAGGCGGCGGTAGCGGTACATGAGCAGCTCGCGCGTGATCTCGGGCAGGCGCGACGTGAGGTAGCGAAAGATGTACAGCTCGTCCCAGAAGACGTGCCCGCGGTAGGCCTCGCCGTTGAGGCCGCGCGCCGGGACGCCGGCGTCGTGGTTGGTCGTGTGCAGCGAGCAGACCTGCAGGATGTGCGAGACGTGCAGCCGCAGCAGGTGCTGGACGCGATCGTCGCCGGGCAGGTGAACGTCGCTGGAGCGCCACAGCTCGTCCCAGGCGCGCGTATGGCGCGCGAGCGCCTCGGCGAAGTTCGGGTAGCGCCCGACGGACTTGCCGGCGTTCGTCAGGGGCTCGTTGATCGCGCGGTCGCGCGAGGTGTAGAAGGAGACGAGCTTCTCCACGCGGATCGGAGCGCTGCGCCGCACCTCGAAGCGCAGCACCTGCTGGATGTAGTCCTCGACCTGAAACAGCGAGCGCTGCACATAGAGCTGGTCGGCGCCGCGGAAGATGCGCGTGCGCGCGGCCTGCGCGACGTAGATGTTCGACTGGCGCGTCTCGACGTGCAGGGCGATGATCTCCGGGCCGAACGTGCGCGGCGAGACCGGGTCGAGGTGGCGTCCCTCGAGCGCGCCGTAGCGCGCGACGTTGCCGTTCGTCACGCGCCCGTCGAGCGCGGACACGATCTCGACGGAGCCCGACCAGTTCTCAGGGGTCAGCGTCCACTCCAAGGCCGCCTGGTGGGAGTGCGCCATGCTCGCGAAGCGGCGGCTGCGCACGGACGTCTCGCGGCCGGCCCGGTCGCGGAAGCGCAGCTCGCGGATGACCATCGCGGTGGCGATCTCGTACTCGTGGCGATAGTCCAGCAGATCGACGTTGCCCAGCCGGATCGCGTCCTCGTCCTCGATCTTCAGCTTCAGGACGAGCCAGTTGGGCAGGTTGACGAGATCCTCGTTGAGGACGGGGCGCCCGCCCATGATCGTCGTCTCGCGGTTGTAGAGCCCGTGGGCGTACGTCCCCGGGTAGTGGATGTCGTCGGCGTCCTCCCACTCGGCGGTGCCGCGGGTGCAGAAATAACCGTTGCCGGTCGAGGTCAGCGCCTCGCGCAGGTTCTCGTCCCGAGGATCGAACCCGTCGTAGGCCAGCGCGCGTTCGTCCACGCCGCGTGACGCTAGCGCAAGGTCACGTCAGGCAGGTTGCTCGCGTGCGTCGATCGAGCCCAAGACGCGGACGAGCCCCCGTCGCGATCGCAGGCGGCGGGGGCTCGAAGGCGTTCGAACGCGAAGGACGTCGATCTACCGTCGTGAGTCGACCTTCCGCCTCACGCCGGATCAGAACGGAATGTCGTCATCGGCGGGCGGACGGCCCCCGCCGGACGGCACCGGCTGGAAGTCGTCGGTGTTCGCCGGGACGTCGGAGCGCGGGGTGAAGCCGTTGGACTGGCCGCCGCCGCCGCTGCCCTCGTCGCGGCCGCCGAGGAACTGCACCGAGTCGGCGACGATGTCGACGGCTTGGCGCTTGCCGCCGCCCTCGCTCTCCCACTCGCGCCACTCGAGGCGACCGTCGATCGCGACGGGGCGGCCCTTGGCGAGGTAGCGCGCGCAGTTCTCGCCCTGCGCGCCCCAGACCGTGACGTCGAAGTAGTTGGGCTTGTCCTCCCAGTCACCGCTCGCGCCCTTGCGACGCGTGTTGCAGGCGACGCGCAGCTTGCAGACCGACGTGCCACTGGGCAGGTTGCGCAGCTCGGGGTCAGACGTGAGGTTGCCGGTGAGGACCACTCGGTTGATGTTTGTCGCGGCCATCTGCGGCCTCCTCCTTCGGGGACGAACGAACGTTGCGGCGAGTCTAGACCGGGCATCTGACGGTACGGCCGTTGCACGCCGCTCCTTGCGGTGTTTTGTCACAGGGTCGTGCGCGGGCGCGCACGATCGACGCGTCCGCCGGCGCTAGGCGATGGCGTCAACGGGCTCCGCGGCGGGCGCGGGAGCCTCGGTCGCGACCGTCTCGCCGATGCCCGTGGGGCGCGGCTCGGGACGGTTCGCGGGGGGCGCCGGGGTACCCGGCGCGAGCTTGATGATGCGAAAGCGGACGACGCCGTCGGCGATCTTCAGCGTGCGCTGCAGCGTCTCGAGCACCTCGCGGGTGCCGTGGAACTGCAGCAGGTGGTACTCGGCGTCGGTCTTGTGGCGGATCTCGTAGGACGTCTGGCGCACGCCCCAGTCCTGCGTGTTGACGATCTCGCCGGCGGAGACGATCGTCGACTCGACGCCGGTCAGCACCTTCTGGCGCTGATCATCGGGCGCCGCGCTGTCGAGCATGAGGACGAGGTCGTAGAGCGGATCGTGTGCAGGCACGCGGCGGCGCATGATAGCGAGCAGGTCTTGATCGGGCCCCCGCGCGGGGGCGAGTTGCGGCGCTGCGGCGCCTAGAGCGAGCATGGTCCTCGAGCCACCGCTGCCGCTGCACGCTCGCGTGCGCTGGGGCAACGTCGCCCGGGCCGGCGCGCTCGTCGCGCTGGCGGCGATCATCCTCGCGTGGCCGCACCTGCGCGCACGCGGGCCCGCGCTGCCGCCCGCCGAGGCCGTCCCCGTTGCGCCGCCGGTGCAGCCGGCGACCGTTGCGCCGGCGCCGCCCGCCGCGGTCGCGCCGGCGCCCGTGCCACCCGCGCGCCCGGCGCAGGCCCCGCGCCACCCGGCCACGCGGCCTTCGCCATCCCGCCTACGCCCGCCGCGTCCGCGCAGACGACCCCGGAGCGTGCGTCCCCGCTCCCGGCCGCCACGCGTGAAGACGCAGGAGCCGGCCGCCCCGCGGCCGGCACCACCGCCAGCGGCGCCGCCACCGCCAGCGGCGCCACGAGCGCGGGCAGAGCCACCACCGCGGGCAGAGCCACCCCCACCGCCGGCCTCGCGGCCACGGCCGCCGAAACCACCACCGCCGCCACCACCACCACCGCGCACCCCCACGCCGGCGGGCGACTTCCAGTCCGAGTTCGGCTGAGCCTCTAGGCGGCGGGGTCAGGCGCCAGCGCGGCGCCCTTGGCCTTCATGTCGGCCAGCTGGTCGTCGATCCAGTCGCCGGGATCGCGCTCGGTCACCGCCGTCTTGAGGCCGCTCGCGCGACGCTCGCGCTCCTCGGCGCTCATCGTCAGCGCGTGGAAGATCATGTCCGCCGTCTCCTTGATGTCGAACGGGTTGACGCTGAGCGCCCACTCGCCGAGCTCCTCGTGCGCGCCGGTGTTCTCCGAGAGGATCGACACGCCGTTGCGCTCGTTGACCAGCGGCCCCTCCTTGGCGACGAGGTTCATCCCGTCGAACATCGCGTTGACGATCATCACGTCGTACTGCTTGTAGGCCGCGACCGCCTCCTCGAGGTCGTCGCGCAGCTTGAGCTGGATCGGCATCCAGTCCGGCGTGCCGTGGCGGTGGTTGACGATCGCGACGAGCGCCTCGATGCGCTCGAGGTACTCCTGGTACTCGGGCACGTCCATCCGCGACGGCATCAGCTGCGCGATGAACGTCACGTTCTCGTGGAACTCGGGGTGCTCGTCGAGAAACTGATCGAAGGCCGTGAAGCCGCGCAGCACGTTCTTGGACAGGTCGGCGCGGTCGACGCGCAGGATGATGTGCCTGCGACGGCGGCGCTCGATCTCGGCCTCGAACTGCTGCGTGCGCTGGCTGCCGGCGACCTCGCGCGTCGCCTCGTAGTCGATCGGCAGCGGGTAGTGGCGCACCCACACCTCGCGCCCCTCGACCTGCACGACGCCGCGCTCGAAGTCGACCTCCAGGTCCATCAGGTCGCGGCAGCACTGCAGGAAGTTCCAGCGGTACGAGCGCGTGTGGAAGCCGACGATGTCGTTGGCCAGCACGCCGCCGTAGATCTCGTCGCGGATGCGCTTGGGCAGCACGCGCCACGCGTCGGGCTGCGTCCACGGGATGTGGATGAAGTGGTGCAGGAAGACGTCGGGCCGCGCCGCGCGAACGACCGCCGGCAGCGTGTAGAGGTGGTAGTCGTGGACCATCACGACCGGGGCGTCCTCGCCCTCGATCTGCTCGATGACGGCCTGAGCGAGGTCGTCGTTGACGACCTTGTAGCCCTCCTCGAAGGCCTGAACCTCGTTCTCGCGGATGTCCGGCGCGTTGGAGAGGTCCCACAGGTAGTGCTGGATGAACCACAGCAGCGGGTTGGCGACGACGTTGTAGAAGCGGTCGTAGGCATCCGGATCGGAGACGACGAGGCGGACGTGGAACTCGCCCAGGGGCGTGTCGACCTTGAACGCGCGGCCGCCGCGCTCGCGCGACTTGCGCACGTCGCCCTCGCTCATCGACGACGCGATCCAGACCGCGTCGCGGTGCGTTGCAAGCCCGGTCAGGGCGGTGACGAGGCCGCCCGTGCCGCGGGTGAACGAGCCGTCGACGTCGAACGTCACCGGGCCGCGGTTGGAGACGAGCACAAGCGGCCGCTGCGACTCCGCGCCGCCGTTGGACGCGGCCGTCGTGCGCGGCGATCCTGAATGTTCGGCTCCAGCCATCAGGGCGCTTCTTCCCGTTGACCGCGCTGATGATGTCTGCAGCTACGCAGATGTGCGTGCCTGGAGGCGCTCCGTGTCCGTCGACGCCGTCCTGCGCCGGGACCTCACGCCGGCAGCTCCAGGGCGAACGTCGTGCGGCCCTTCGCCGGATCGACGTCCAGCGAGCCCTCCATCCGCTCGGCGAGCTCGCGCGCGATCGCCAGGCCCAGGCCCGAGCCCTGGGCGTCGTCGGAGGTGAAGAACGGCTCGAAGACGCGCTGGGCGGCGGCACCGGAGATGCCCGGCCCGTCGTCGCTGACGGCCAGCCGCACCGAGCCGTTGTCGCTTGCCGCCGAGACGACCACCCCGGTCCCCGACGGCGTGTGCGTGAGGGCGTTGTCGATCAGGATCCGCAGCACCTGCGCGACGCGCTCGGGATCGCAGACGGCGTCGACGCGCTCGTCGCTCAGGCGCACCTCGAGCGTCGCATCGTGCTTGTCGACGGCGGGTGCGAACTCCGCGCTGACGGCGCGCGTCAGCGCGCCCAGGTCGGCTCGCTCGCGGCGCAGCACCACCGATCCGGCCTCCAGGCGCGAGAGGTCGAGGAGGTCCGTCGCGAGCTTGCCCAGGCGGTCGACCTGCTCGCGCACCGTCGCCACGAACTGGCGCCGTGTCTCGTCGTCGAGCTCCTCGTCCTCCATGAGCTCGAGAAAGCCGCCGATCGAGAAGATCGGCGTGCGCAGCTCGTGTGACGCGGTCGCGATGAAGCGCCGCCGCGCGCTCTCGAGCTGCGCGAGCTGGCGCTGCATGTCATCCAGGGCGCGCGCGAGCTGGCCGAGCTCGTCGTCCTTGCCGAAGGGAAAGACCGCGGTGAAGTCCCCCGACGCGACCTGGTCGGCGCCGCGCTCGAGCACCCGCACGCGGCGCGCGATCGCGCGCGACACGACGAAGCCGACGACGAGCGCGAGCAGCAGCCCGAGCGCGCCGGCGGTCAGGATCTGGCGGCGGATCAGCGCGACGTTGCCCTGCACGTCGGCCATCGGCGCGGAGAAGACCGCGACACGGCTGACGGTCCCCTCGTCGCGGATCGGCACGGCGACCTGGCCCAGCTCGCCCTCGCGCGATGACTCCGAGCCCTGCTTGATGCGCCCGGTGCGCGCGGCGACGTCGGCGACGTCGAGCTGCAGGTCGGTGATGCGGTTGTCGGTGTAGGAGTCCGAGAAGATCACGACCTGCAGCCCCTCGATGCCTTCGCGGACCGACATCAGCGTGACGCGCGCGTTCGTGCGGTCGGAGATCGTCGAGACCAGGTCGTTGATCTGGTTGTCGCTGCCGTTGCCGCGCACGAGCCGGGTGATCTGCGGCGTGAAGGCGCGCGCCGTCTCGCTGAGCGCCTTCATCTTCTGGTCGCGCAGCGAGGACCGCAGCTGCGGCGTGACGTAGAACAGGACCGCGAGGATCGCGACGAGCGTGACCGCGAAGGAGAGGATCGTCAGCTGCGTGCGCAGCGAGCCCCAGCGCATCGCTGACCTACGTCGGGCCGTCGTCGCGGAAGCGGTAGCCGACGCCGCGCACCGTGAAGAGATACTCGGGGTGCTTGGCGTCGAGCTCGAGCTTCTCGCGCAGGTGGCGGATGTGGACGTCGATCGTGCGCGGGTCGCGGTAGGCGGCGTCGCCCCAGATCCGCGTCAGCAGCATCTCGCGCGTGAACACACGGCCAGGCGCCGTGGCGAGCGCGGCGAGGATCTCGAACTCGACGAACGTCGTCTGCGCCGGCGCGCCGCGCACCGACACCGCGTGCTTGTCGAAGTCGATCCGCAGGCCGTTGACCTCCAGCGGCCCGGTCGACCCGTCGCGCGCGTCGCGGCCGTCCTGGGGCTGCATCTCGGCGCGGCGCAGCGCGGCCTTGACGCGGCTGCGGAACTCGCGCATCGAGAAGGGCTTGGTGATGTAGTCGTCGGCGCCGATCTCCAGGCCGACGACCTTGTCGATCTCCTCCGCGCGGGCGGTCAGCATGATGATCGGCACGGTGCTGCGGGCGCGGATGCGGCGGCACACCTCCAGCCCGTCGAGCTTGGGCAGCATGAGGTCCAGCACGACGAGGTCGTAGGACCCTTCGGCGAAGCGATCCAGCGCGGCGCGCCCGTCGGTCGCCTGCACGACCTCGTAGCCGTCTTTGCGCAGCGGATAGGAGAGCAATGTCTGAATTGCGTGCTCGTCATCGACGAGAAGGATGCGAGGAGCACGATCCACGATCACCAATAGTGTGACAACGACGATGATCGATCCGCGCATCTACCGCACTGCGCTGGTTCCTGTGCTGCTGGCGTTCGTCTTGTTGGCGTTCTCGCTGGAGAACCGGCCACAGCCGATGCGCACGCCGCTTGCGCCCGACGCCTTCCAGGGCGACCGCGCCTTCGAGCGCGCCTACGAGTCCGGCGAGGGCCTCGCGGACCGCTTCCCCGAGCGCCGGCCCGGCTCCGACGGCGACAACCGGCTGGCCGGGGAGATCGCGGGGCAGATGCGGACCGCCGGCTTCCGCGTGCGCACGGTGCAGCGCGAGGGCGACACGATCGACGGGCGCCAGACGCTGCGCACCGTGATCGCGCGGCGCCCGGGGACGATCGACGAGCAGATCGTCGTCGTCGCCCACCGCGACGCGGCGGGCCGGCGCGCCGAGGCCGAGCTGTCGGGGACGGCGGCGCTGCTCGAGCTGACGCGGATCTTCGGCGCCTCGCGCCAGGCGCGCCACACGCTGACGCTCGTGTCGACGAGCGGCGGCAGCGGCGGTGCGGCCGGTGCCGCCGAGATCGCGCGCGAGCTCGAGCGGCTGCCCGTCGGGGCGGTGCTCGTGCTCGGCGACCTGGCGTCGCGCAACGTGCGCGCGCCGCTCGTCACGCCGTGGTCAAACGCGCTCGGCGCGACGCCGCAGCGGCTGCGCGCGACGGTCCAGGAGGCCGTCCGCGTCGAGACCGGCTCGGGCTCCGGCCCGCCGCGGGCGCTGAGCCAGTTCGCGCGCTTCGCGATGCCCGCGACGTTCGGGGAGCAGGGCGCGCTGCTGGCGCGCGGGCTGCCGGCGGTGCTGCTGTCGGTCGGCGGCGACACGCCGCCGCCGGCGAACGCACCGATCGCGCGCGAGCGCCTCGAGGCCTTCGGCCGCGCAGCCCTGCGCTCGGTGACCGCGCTGGACGCCGCGCCCAGCGCGAAGCCGATCACGGCCGAGGCGTCCAACCGCGACCTGTTGACACGCCGCAAGATCGTGCCCGCCTGGGCGATCACGCTCTTCAGCGCGGCGCTGCTGCTGACGGTGCTCGTCACCGCGGTCGACGCGCTGGCGGCGCTGCTGCGCCGGCGCGAGCCGATCGGGCCCTGGCTGCGCTGGACGCTCGCCGGCGCGCTGCCGTTCCTGCTCGCCGCGGTGTTCGCGCTGCTGCTCGGCACCGTCGGGCTGCTCGACGCCCCGGCCGCGCCGGTGGCACCGCAGGCGCTGCCGCCCGAGCTGCCGGCGCTGCTCGCCGTGCTGCTCGTCTTCGCGCTCGGCTGGGCCTGGCTGCGCCCCGCCGCGCTGCGGCTGCTGCGCGCCGAGCCGGTCGATCGTTCCCAGCCCGGCGCGGGGATCGCGGTCGTGCTCGTCGCGACGGCCGTGGCGTGCGTCGTGTGGTTCGCCAACCCGTACGCGGCCGCCCTGCTGATTCCCGCGTTGCACATCTGGCTGTTCGCGCTGGCGCCCGACCTGCGGATGCCGCGCGCGCTGCGCCTGTTCGTCGTCGCGCTCGGCGTGGCGCCGGTCGTGCTTCTCGCGCTCGCGCTGGCACGCTCGCTGCAGCTCGGCGCAGTCGACGCCGCGTGGCAGCTCGTGCTGCTGATCGCGGGCGGGCACATCTCGCCGCTCGGCGTGCTGCTGTGGAGCATCCTCGCGAGCTGCGGCGTCAGCGCGCTGCTCGTCGCCGCGCACGCCCCCGCGCCCGCCGGCGACATCCCGATCACGGTGCGCGGCCCCAGGACCTACGCGGGGCCTGGCTCGCTCGGAGGAACCGAGTCGGCTCTGCGACGATGACGGGCGATGCGGCGCGCGATACGGGCTCTCTCCACCGTGCTGATCGTCGCGGGCGCCCTGATGCTGGCGGACGCGGTGCTGACGCTCGTCTGGCAGGAGCCGGTCTCGGCGGTCTATGCGAAGGTCGTCCAGGGACAGCTCGGCGGCGAACTCGAGGAGCTCGAGGCGCGCGAGCCCACCGCGCTCGACCGCGCCGCGCTGCAGAGGCTCGCGACCGAGCGCAAGCGGATGGCCTTCCTCGCGCGCCGCCTACGCGCCGACAGCGACGAGGGCGCCGCGGTCGGCCGGGTCCTGATCGACAAGATCGACGCCGACTTCGTGCTCGTCGACGGCACGGACGGAAACGATCTGCGCAAGGGACCGGGGGTCTACGACGACGTGCCCTTTCCCGGCGCTCCGGGCACGACGGCGATCGCCGGGCACCGCACGACGTACGCCGCGCCGTTTCGCCGCATCGACCGCCTGGACCGCGGCGACCGCGTCGTCGTCGCGATGCCCTACGGCCGCTTCACCTACGAGGTCGAGAAGACGCGCATCGTCGCGCCCTCGGAGGTCTCGGTCATCGATCGGGTGACGTTCGACCGCCTCGTGCTGTCGGCGTGTCACCCGCTCTACAGCGCAGCGAAGCGGATCGTCGTCTTCGCCCGCCTCGTCGCCTCGCGGGCGGCCGGCGCCGCGCAGCTCTGAACCGGACGATCGCGCAGGCGACGGGCTCTTCACTCAAGCGCGAGGGCGACTCGCTCGATACCACCGGCGGGATGCCAATGCAAGAGATCAAACTACGCGTGCAACGCGCGGACTACACCGTCGACCCTTCGCTCGTCGCGGACGCGATGCTGCGCCACGCCGTCAGTCACAGGCGGTGCTGGAAGCCGCGCGCCGCCTGGGCCACGCCCTCCGCCAGCAGCTCCACGCCGGGCGGCCCGTCGCGCACGACGCCGATCCAGGTCAGCAGCGCGGCGGATTCGGCCGCGTCGCGGTCCTCCGGCGCGACGCACACGAGCAGCTCGAAGTCCTCCCCGGCAGCCACGCCGAGCTGCCACGCGGGCAGCCCGAGCTGCTCGGCGACGCCGGCCACGCCGTCGGCGAGCGGCAGCACATCGAGGTCGATCCGCAGAACGGCGTCGCTGGCCCGCGCCACGTGTGCGCCGTCGGCGGCCAGGCCGTCGGACAGGTCGATCATCGCGTGCGCGCCCGCCCGCGCGAGCGCTCGTCCCGCCGCCAGCCGCGGCACGGGGCGCTGGTGGCGCGCGGCGAGCGCGGTCGGGCCCTGCGCGCGGCCCTCGAGGATCGCCAGGCCCGCACCGGACGCGCCCAGCGTGCCGGTCACGCCGACGAGGTCGCCGGGACACGCACCGGCGCGCGTGACGATCTGCTCGGGCTCGTCGGCCCAGCCGACGACGGTGACGGCGAGCGTCAGAACGGGCGCCGCCGTGATGTCGCCGCCGACGAGGGCGACGCCGCAGCGCTGCGCCAGCGCGGACATCGCGTCGGCGAGCGCGATCGCGTCGGCGCGAGCGAAGGCGGGCGGCAGCCCGAGCACGACGTAGGCCTCACCGGGATCGGCGCCCATCGCGGCGAGGTCCGAGAGGGCGCCGGCCAGCGCGCGGTGTCCGGCGTCGGCGGCGCTCGCCGTCGTACCGAGGCGAAAGTGCACGCCGTCGACCATCGCGTCGGTCGAGGTGACCGCCAGCGCCCGCGCGCGAACGACCGCGGCGTCGTCGCCGCTGCCCACGAGCACGCGCTGCGGCGGTGGAGCGAAGCGCTCCCGCAGCGCGGCGATGAGTTCAAACTCGTCGGTCAGCGGTGGCGGTAGACGATGCGCGCGCGGTCGAGGTCGTAGGGCGACAGCTCGACGCGCACCCGGTCGCCCGGGAGGATGCGGATCCGGAAGCGGCGCATCTTGCCTGCGACGTGCCCGAGCACCATGTGATCGTTGTCGAGCTTCACGCGGAACATCGCGTTGGGCAGAGCCTCGACGACCTCGCCCTCGAACTCGACTTTCTCTTCCTTGGCCATTGCGCCGCAACGGTAGCGAACTTACGCCGGGTTGCTAGGGCGCGCTGGCCCCGCCGTCATCAGCGGGATCCTGCGGCACGACCTCCTCGTCGGGGGGATTGTTGTTGTAGGCGTCGGGGTTGTAGGGGTCGCCGCCGCTGTCCGGGATCCCGCCCGGCGCGGGCTTGATCGCGCCCTGGTCGCGCTGCACCTGCTCCTGGGCCCGCTTGGCCTGCTCGGCGAGCTCGTCGGGGCGGTAGCGAGGCGCGACCGGCACCTGGCGGCTGCGCTTGCCCTTGAACGTCTTGGGCTTGAAGGCCTGCTTGGGCGTCTCGAACTTGCCGCAGAAGCCGCGCGCGGCGGTCTTCATGTACTCCCCCCAGATCTTCGCCGGGAAGGTGCCGCCATCGACGTTCCGGCCGTTGAACAGCGGGCCCATCGGGATCCTGCCCTTCGGGAAGCCGACCCACGTCGACGTCGCCAGGCGCGGCGAGAAGCCGACGAACCAGGCGTCGGAGTTCTCGTCGGTCGTGCCGGTCTTGCCGCCGACGGGACAGCCGGTCCTCGCCAGCCCGCCCGTGCCGGGCTTGGAGACGTTCATCTCGAGGATCTTCACGACCTCGTACATCGCCGCCGCGTCGAAGACCTTCCTGCGCCGCGGCTTGGACAGGTCGTCGACCTCGCCGCCCGGGAACGTGACCTTCGTGATCGCCTTGGGCGAGTTGCGGTAGCCGCCGCTGACGATCGTCGCGTAGGCGTTGGCCATCTCCAGCGGCGAGCAGCACTTCTGCAGCCCGCCCAGCGTCTCGGACGGAAGGGCCTGCAGCGAGGATGTGATGCCGAGGTCCTTGGCGGCCCGCTTGACCTTCATCGGTCCGAGGTCGAGCGCCAGGCGGGTGTAGACCGTGTTGTCGGAGCTCAGCGTGCCGGCGACGAGGTTCTTCGACCCGCCCGAGCACCTGCCGCCGTAGCAGTTGATCGTCACGCCACCGTACTGCGGGGCGAGCGTGATCGGGCCCGAGGCGTAGCTCGTCGACGCCGGGTTGATGCCCTGGCGCACGGCGGCGACGAGCGCGATGATCTTGAATGCGGAGCCGGGCTGGCGCTTGCCGTCGGCGGCGAGGTTGTACTGCGAGTTCTTGTACTTCGCCGACGACGCCATCGCGCGGATGTAGCCGTCGCGGGGATCGATGCTCACGATCGCCGACGACGGCGCGCCGGAGAAGCTCAGGTTGTCGGCGATCGCCTTGCGCGCCTTCTTCTGCAGGTCGAGGTCGAGCGTCGTCGTGACCCGCAGGCCGCCGCTGCGCACGCGCTTGACGCCGTAGCGCTCGATCAGCTGGTCGGTCACGTAGTCAAAGAAGAAGCTCTCGCGCTTCTGGCGGAAGTAGCCGCTCGGCTTGAGCTGCAGCGGCTCGGCGATCGCCGCCGCGGCCTCGCCCTTGCTGACGTAGCCGAGGTCGGCCATCTTGCGCAGCACCTGGTTGCGGCGGGCGATCGCGGCGGCCTCCGCGCGGAACGGGTTGTAGTCGCTTGGCGCCTGCGGCAGGCCCGCCAGCAGCGCCGACTCGCTGAGCGACAGCTGCGAGGCGCTCTTGTCGAAGTACGCGCGCGAGGCCGCCTCGATGCCAACCGCCTGCTGGCCGCCGTTGGTCCCGTACGGGACGGAGTTGAGGTACGACGTGAGGATCCACTCCTTGCCGGCGCGGCCGTGGCGGAGGTTCTCGAGCTCCTCGGCGAGCTTGGCCTCGCGGACCTTGCGCTCGAAGGACTTCTCGCGGTTGCCCGTGTAGAGCGTGCGGACGAGCTGCATCGTCAGCGTCGAGCCGCCCTGCATCGCCTTGCCGGAGCTCGCGTTCTTGAAGGCCGCGCGGATGACGCCCTCGAAGTCGACGCCCTTGTGGTGATAGAAGCGCTCGTCCTCGATCGCGACGGTCGCCTCGCGTACGTGCTTGGGCATCTTGTCCGACGGGATCTTGATCCGCAGCACGTCGTTCTGGATGATCCCGAGCTGCTGCCCGTCGGCGGCGAAGACGCGCGACAGGCGGCCGGGATCCTGCGGCTTGAGCGACTTCAGCTCGGGCGCCGAGTTCGCGATGCCGACGACGTAGCCCACCGCGCTCAGGCCTGTGATGACGAACGCCGCGATCATCACGGAGATCGTGATGATGATGACGCGGCCGGCCCCGCCTCGTTGGCGGCGTCGACGCTGGCGTTCGAGGCGAGCGGACATTGGCGGAAGGTGGCGCGGACTCGGGAGCCGGGGCGCAACGGTGAAGGATTCTACGGCAGACCGGACTTCGCCCTGCCCGTACCCGATCCTGCCCGTGCACGCCTGCGACCAGCCGTTGCGAAGATGGGCCGGTGGGCCTTCTCCTGCGCGCTCTGCCCGCTCGCATCGCCGTCGCCGTCGACGAGGCGGTCGCCGACGCCTGGCGGGCGCTATGGATCTCGCGGCTGCTCGTCTGGGCGGCGGGCGTCGTCGGCGTCGCGCTGTTCGGCCTGTCGGCTCGCGCGCAGGACTTCGATCCCGCCGGGTCGACGACCCCCTACGGCCCGACCGGCGACGCGCTCGTCGCGCCACTCGGGCGCTGGGACTCCGTCTGGTTCATGGCGATCGCGTCCGACGGCTACGGCGACGGTGCGCGCGAGGCGTTCTTTCCGCTCTATCCGCTCGCGGTCAGGGTCGCCGGTGCCCCGTTCGGCTCCGCGCTCATCGGCGGTGCGCTGGCGTCGACGGCCCTGCTGGGCGTCGCGCTCGTGCTGCTGCACCGGCTCGTCGCGCTGGACCACGGGCGCGCCGTGGCGCACAACGCCGTCCTCGTCACGGCGCTCTTTCCGATGTCGTTCTTCTTCTCGGCCGTCTACAGCGAGTCGCT
>Ga0136614_10000372_pt1 | contig 21687 bp, 16 predicted proteins | sample AntDrymUQ2792106_2_FD_106643 | JGI IMG/M metagenome (GOLD analysis project Ga0136614, IMG submission 106643) | Polar desert sand microbial communities from Dry Valleys, Antarctica - metaG UQ279 (21.06) | ecosystem: Environmental > Terrestrial > Soil > Desert | place: Antarctica: Dry Valley... | reverse complement strand
GTCGGTGCCGGGACGTCGCCGTTCGGGAACTTCGTGATCTCGGACACCGGGTACAACCTCGACTACTCGTTCCGCGCAGGCATCTTCATGGGCGACTACGAGAACGTCGCGATCGGCCCGGACAACCAGGCATGGGCGATGTGGACGGACGCGCGCAACGGGCGCTCGTCACGGAATCAGCCCGGCCGCAACCCCGCGTGCGAGCAGTCCGACGTCTTCGTCGACAGCTTCAGCGCGGCGAGCGGCAAGAACACCAGCGGCAACAGGGCCGAGCAGGGCGAAGAGCTCCTCTACGTCACGCCATGCCCGACCGGCGATCAGGACAAGGGCTCGGGAAACTAAGCGCTGGCTCCGGGTCCCGGTACGAACGCGAAGGGCCGCCTCTGGCGGCCCTTCGCCGTTCCGGCTCGGGTCTATGGTTGACGCGTATTCCGATCGACGGTCTGCGGTGCGAACTATTCCCATCGGGAATAGCTCGCTAGCAGGGAAAAGTGGAGGCGGCGGGAATCGAACCCGCGTCCGCGGGCGTACCGACAGAGCGTCTACAAGCTTAGGCTGCCTTTACGTTTCGCCCGCCGGCCGGTAGGCAGCCGACCAACCGCCGGGCTAGTCATCCTTTAGATGTCGCGCCGCGGGCGATGACATTCCCTTGGCGCCGAGCCCGTTAGTTGACGCCGCTTGCCGAGCCACGGGCCGAGCTCGGGGCGACGCGCTTCGCTACGGGTTAGGCAGCGAGAGCGAGTGCGCGATTGTTATCCGCACTTGCGTGTTGTCCCGGTTGTTTTACGAGGCCGACCGGGGACCTCGGCTTGCAACTCTGTCGGAGAACCGACCACGTCGAAACCTGATCGCCCCCCTATGTCGGTTCACATGGTAGCCGCGGTCAATACTCGTCGCGGCGGCGCGGCCAGCCCTCGGGCTCTCCGCTGCGGCCCTTCGGCGAGCGGTCGAGCAGCTGCCAGGTCGAGCTCAGCACGTCGGTGCCGCGGTCGAATGTGGAGTACGTGTGATAGACGACGCCGTCCTCGAGGGCGAAAGCGCTCAGCCCGTGCACTTCCGTGTCGTGGACGTTCTCGTCGGAGCTGCCAAAGTTGAACCCCTTGCCGGTTCGTCGCTCCTCCTCGGTGAACAGGGCGAAGTCGAGGTTGAAGTCGCTCTCGCCGAACGAAACCCAGGGAAAACCCCACCCCATGCGACGTTTGTAGGCATCGATCCTCTGGAGCGGGGCGCGCGAGACGGCCACGAACGTCACGTCGCGGTTCTCCAGGTGGACGACCGAGCCGTCGAGCGAGTCCGCCGTGTACGAGCAGCCTGGACAGCCTGCCTCCGGCCAGCCGTCCACCGAGGGGCCGAACATGAAGTGGTAGGTGAAGAGCTGTGAGCGGCCGTCGAACAGGTCGCTCAGGGTCTTCGTGCCGTCGCCCGTCTCGAAGCGGTACTCCTCTTCGACCTTGACCCACGGCAGCTCCTGCCGCTGCCGCGCGAGCTTGTCACTGCACCTCGTCAGCTCCTTCTCCTTCTCGAGCAGCTGTTTGCGCGCCTCGAGCCACTGCTCACGCGTTCCTACCTCATGGCTCATCGCGACCTCGTCTTCAGCGCGCGCTGGATCTGGCGATTCGAGTCTCGGTCTGCGATGGCGCGCCGCTTGTCACGGACGTCTTTGCCTTTGGCGAGCGCGATCTCGACCTTCGCACGCCCGTTCTTGAAGTAGAGGCGCGTCGGGACGAGTGTGAAGCCGCGTTCCTGCACCTTGCCGGTCAACGAATCGATCTCCCTGCGCTTGAGAAGCAGCTTCCGGTCCCGGTCGGGATCGTGGTTCCGGTCTCCGGCCTGGTCGTAGCTCGCAATGTGCGAGCCGATGAGCCAGAGCTCGCCGTTGCGAAGATCCGCAAAGGCGCGTCTGAGCTCGGCCCGGCCCTCACGAAGCGACTTCACCTCTGAGCCCGTGAGGACCAGTCCCGCCTCGACGCGGTCCGAGAGCTGGTACTCGTGCCGCGCCTTGCGGTTCTCCGCAATCAGCTTCTCGCCCGGAGCCATGACCCCATTGTTGCTATGCCACGCGCTGGGTGGTTCGAGGGCTTCACGCACCAGATCCCGCGAGTTTGAGCTCGACCTTGCCCTCCGCCTTGTTGATCGCGGCCACCGAGACCTCCATCGCGTCGCCGAGGCGCAACGACCGTTTCGTCCGGCGGCCGACGAGCGCCGTGCCGAGCGTGTTGAGCTCGTAGTAGTCGCCGCCCAGCCGCCGGGCCGGCACATAGCCCTCGAAGACCTCGCCGAAGCGGGCGAAGAGTCCCGAGCCGATCACTCCGTTGACCTCACCCTCGAACGTCGCCTCCCACCCGCGCTCGAAGAGAACCGACTCGAGCAGCCAGGCGAGGCAGATGTCATCTGCCCGGTACTCGACGTCAGCCGCCTGCCGCTCCTGCAGGGAGCAGTGCTCCGCAAGGCCGACCGGATCCTCGGGCAGCGGGTCGTCGCCGACACCGAGCTCCTGGAGGAGCGCGCGGTGCACGACGAGATCCGGATAGCGGCGGATCGGCGAGGTGAAGTGGCAGTAGGCCTTGCTCGCAAGACCGGAGTGGCCGAGATTCCCTGTGTCGTAACGCGCCTGCTTCAACGAACGGAGGACGAGCGAGGGAAACGCTTCGCGGCCCCGCCCGGAGCGCTCGACGTAACCGCAGACCGCCTCACTGATCTCGGCGGCCAGCTCTGCGGCGATTCCCGGCGTCAGGCGCTCCTGTTCCGGTGCAGGGGGCGTCGGTACGTCGAGGTCTCCGAGCTTGGCGAGCAAATGCCCGATCGCCTGGGGATCGGGGCGCTCGTGCACCCGGTAGAGCGCTTCCCGGTTTCGTCCGGCGAGCAGCCTTCCCACTGCCTCGTTGGCGAGGATCATCAATTCCTCGACGAGCATGTGGGCGTGAGGCTCGGATTCGCGCCACGCCCGCTCGACGCCTCCTCGCCCGTCGAAGGCGAACGTGGTCTCCGGTTTCGTGATCCGTAGGGCACCGCGGGCGAATCGCCGCTTGCGGAGCTCGAGCGCGAGCTCCTCCGCCCGCTTCAGGCCTTCTGTCACTTCGGGGTCTGCCTGCTCTTCCCCGCGCAGGATCCGCTCCGCCTGGCCGTACGTCAGACGCTCACGGCTGCGGATGACCGATCGGTAGAACGACGGCTCGCCGGGCTCGAGGTCTTTGCCGAACGACACCTCCACGGTCACGCAGAGCCGATCCTGGCGCGGACGGAGGCTACACAGGTCCTCCGAGAGCTCCGGCGGCAGCATCGGGGCCACCCGCCCGGGTACATAGACAGAGAACCCACGTTCCGCCGCGCCAAGGTCGAGCGGCGTTCCGGCCGGCAGGAAATGCGAGACGTCGGCGATGTGGATCCAGACGCGTAGGCCTTCGCCCTCCCGCCGAACCGAGATCGCGTCGTCGAAATCCTTGGCCGTGTCGGGGTCGATCGTGAACGCGACCTGGTCGCGCAGGTCGACACGGCCTTCGACGCTCGGCTCCGGAGGGTCGTGAGGCTCGAACTCCGTTCGGACGCCCTCCTGCTCGAGGAGTGCCTCGAGCACGTTCTCGATCCGGTCGGCAGGCCCGAGCGTCTTCTCCAGGCGCGGCCGCCCGCGTCCGGTCTGCAACACGGCCAGCTCGCCGGGACGCGCGTCGTTGAGGCCGCGCTTGTCGATGGTCAGCGGGACGCCAGGCGTGAAGAACGGCTCGCCGACGACGAATTTTCCGCGCTTCGCCAGTTCGACCACGATGCGCTCAGACATCGACTTCACTTCGAACCACGGACGAGGCCGATCCGAACGTGTCTAAACGCGCAGGAACCGGCGAAGCGTGAGCCCGGAGCCCGCGGCGCCGAGCAGGAGACCGAGACCGAGCAGGATCAACGCATTGAGCCCGAAGCCGAGCGCCCGCACGTCGGGGTCGCTCGTCAGCCGCGGAAGCAGCGACGGGAGCGCCGCCTCCTTGCTGATGAAGAGGAGGATGACGGCGAGCAGCGACCCGACGAGGCCGCAGATCAGCCCCTCGAGCATGAACGGCCCGCGCACGAACCAGTTCGTGGCGCCGACGAGCTTCATCACCTCGATCTCCCGCCTCCGCGCGAAGATCGAGAGCCGGATCGTGTTCGCGATCAGGATCGCCGCCGCCGAGAGCAGGACGAGCACGGCGATGCCGAAGATCGCGTTGATGATGTTCGCCACGCGGAGGATCCGCTTCGCCTTCTCCTTCCCGTACGTGACGTTGTGGACGCCGACCGGGTATGGACTGGCCTTGGTTCCCGCTCCGATCCGGGCGGCGATCGTCTCGACGTTCTCGGCCTTCGCCGGGTACACCGTCCACGCATGACCCAGCGGGTTGTACGGAAGCTTCGTGCTGAAGAGGTCCGGCCGATCCTTCTGGATCACCTTCAGGCCCTCCGCAGCTGACACGAACTCGAACGTGCGGACCTGGGGATCCCGGTCGAGCATTGCGCGCACGGCGTCGACCTGCGTCGGGGTCGCGTCGCGGTCGTGAAAGACCTTGACGACGAGCCCGGCCTTCACGTCGTCGCTCCACGAGCGCGCGTAGGTCGCAAAGGCGATGACGAGCCCGAGCAGGAACATCCCGATCAACACGGTCATGGTCGCCGCCACCGTCGTCGAGATGTTCGCCCCGATGGAGCGAACCGCCTCGCCGAGCATCATCTTGAACCTCATTCGGAGGTGTACCCCCCACGCCGCTCGTCGCGGGCGATTCGCCCGTCCTCGAGCGCGATCACACGGCGCCGCATCTTGTCCACCATCTCGCGGTCGTGCGTCGCCATCAGAATCGTCGTGCCCGAGCGGTTGATGCGGTAGAGAAGCTGCATGATCCCGACCGACGTGTCCGGGTCGAGATTTCCCGTCGGCTCGTCGCAGACGAGCAGCGGCGGATGGTTGACGAACGCTCGCGCGATCGAGACACGCTGCTGCTCGCCGCCCGAGAGCTCGTCCGGGAAGGAGTTCGACTTGTGGCTCAGGCCGACGAGACCGAGCACCTCCGGCACCTTGCGCCGAATCGAGTTGCGGCTTTCGCCCTGCACCTTGAGCGCGTAAGCCACGTTCTCCGCCGTCGTCCGCTCGGAGAGGAGCTTGAAGTCCTGGAAGACGCAGCCGATGTTCCGGCGCAGGTGCGGAACCTTCGAGCGACGCAGCCGCCCGAGGTCACGTCCGCCGACGACGATCCGCCCCGTCGTCGGCTCGATCTCCTTGAGCAACAGCCGGATCAGGGTCGACTTACCGGAGCCCGAGGGCCCGACGAGGAAGACGAACTCGCCCTTCTCGATCACGAACGCCGCTCGCTCGAGGGCGACGACGTTCGGCTCGTAGGTCTTCTCGACGTTCTCGAACACGATCATCGCCCCCGCGGCCGCAGCTGCGGACGGAGTCTGGGGCGCCTCTGGCTCCGCCAGGGAAGTTGGCGAGTCTGTCACGAGAGTGTTTTCCTGCACGGCGGTCATCGCTATACGCGCGTTCGCGGCGCGCCGTTCATGGTCTGGACGACGACCGAGTGTAGCGAAAGGCCCTGCTAGACGACCTTTCCGGCCGCCTTCGCGAGGAGGTAGGCCTGGATGAACGGGTCGAGGTCGCCGTCGAGCACGGAATCAGTGTTCCCCGTCTCGTGGTCGGTTCGATGGTCTTTGACCATCTGGTACGGGTGCAGCACGTAGCTGCGGATCTGGCTCCCGAAGCCGGTGTTCTGCGCAGCGCCTCGCTCTCGCGCCATCTCCGCCTCGCGCTCCTCTTCCGCAAGCTCGACGAGCCGGGAGCGCAGAAGCCGTATCGCCGTCTGCTTGTTGGACATCTGTGAGCGCTCGTTCTGGCACTGGACGACGATTCCCGACGGGAGATGCGTGATCCGCACGGCGGAGTCCGTCTTGTTCACGTGCTGCCCGCCGGCGCCGCTCGCCCGATAGGTGTCGATGCGGAGGTCTCCCTCGTCGATCTCGACCTCGCCCTCGTCACCCAGGAGGGGCGCAACGATCACCTGGGCGAACGACGTCTGCCGCCTGTGCGCCGAGTCGAACGGCGACAGGCGGACGAGGCGGTGGACGCCTCGCTCGGCCTTCAACGTCCCGTACGCGTTCTCTCCGGCGACGGTGATCGCAGCCGACTTCAGACCCGCCTCCTCCCCCGGGCTCGCCTCGATGACCTCCGCCTGGTAGCCCCGGCGCTCTGCCCAGCGGAGGAACATCCGCACGACCATCTCCGTCCAGTCCTGGGCGTCGGTCCCCCCCTCGCCCGCATGGATCGTCAGGAGCGCGTCGCCGGCGTCGTACTCACCCGCGAAGAGGGCGTCCTCGCGCAGCCGGTCGAGCTCGGTCTCGATCGGCCGGAGGTACTGCTCGAGCTCGCCGGCAAGGTCACCGTCGAGTGACAGGAGCTCCTGGGCGTCGTCGTAGTCGCGAACGAGCCGCTCGTAGCGCTCGAGGCGCTTCGTCAGTCGGGCGTGTTCGGAGGAAACGTCAGCGGCACGCCGCTGGTCGTCCCAGAAGCCCGGCGCGCCCATGACCTGTTCGAGTTCGGAGAGCCTGGGTGTGATCGACTCAGGGTCAAAGGTAATCACGGACCCAGGCCAACTGGGTCCCGATCTCCCCAAGTCGCGCGTTGAGATCAGCGGCTTCCATCAGGACGATGCTAGTCGCACGCGGCGGAGCGGGCTTCGCCCGCTTCGCTCATCAGCATTGCAAACTCTCCCCCTCGGACCGGGCTAGGCGCACGAGGCGCTTAGGCGCCGTGGCACTTCTTGTACTTCTTGCCCGACCCGCACGGGCAGAGGTCGTTGCGACCGACCTTGTCGAACTCAGAGGCGACGCGCTGTTGAGTAGCGACACTCGTGGCGCCTCCTCCAAAAGCTCCCGCCTGCGCCCCAACCATCGCTCCCGCCCCGGCTCCGGCTGCCGCGATCGCGTCTGACCCTGCGAGCGACTGGTGCTCGTACGCGAGACCGCCGTTTCCGCTCCCGTCGAGATCGCCCTGTTCGGCGGCAAGATCCTCGGCATTCCCCGGCTCGACCTCGGCGTGGAACAGGAGCGAGACGACCTCGGCGCGGATCTCGCGATTGAGCTGCTCGAACATCATGTGACCCTCGGCGCGGTACTCGACCAGCGGGTCCTTCTGCGCCATGGCTCGAAGGTGGACGCCCTCGCGGAGGTAATCCATGTTCTCCAGGTGCTCGCGCCAGCGCTGGTCGACGACCTGCAGGATCACGTAGCGCTCGACCTGGCGCGCGAGCTCATCGCCCCACCCGCGGGCCCGCTCCTCGTACTCCTCCCGTGCGGTCTCGCGGAAGTCATCCACGAGAGCCTCGCGGCTCAGCTCGGACAGATCTTCGCGAATCTCCTCCTCGGTGATGTCCGTCCCGAGCATGTCGTTGACCGCCTTCACGAGCTCCACGATGTCCCAGTCCTCGGCGAAGTCCTCGGCGGTGTACTCGGCGACCAGCAGCTCGACGACGTCGTCGATCCAGCCCAGCACGTCCTCGTAGAGGTCGTCGCCCTCGAGCACACGGCGCCGCTGCTCGTAGATGACCTGGCGCTGAAGGTTGAGGACGTCGTCGTACTTGAGGACGTTCTTCCTCATGACGAAGTTCTGCTCCTCGACCTTCTTCTGCGCCCCCTCGATCTGTTTCGAGAGGATCGATGCCTCCATGGGCTGGTCGTCCGGCATCTTGAAGCGCTCCATGATGTTGTAGATCCGGTCCCCGGCGAAGAGGCGGACGACCTGGTCCTGGCCCGAGAGGTAATACCTGGACTCCCCGGGGTCGCCCTGGCGGCCCGAGCGGCCGCGAAGCTGGTTGTCGATCCGGCGTGCCTCATGCCGCTCGGTGCCGAGCACGTACAGGCCGCCCAGCTCGCGCACACCCTCGGCGAGCTTGATGTCGACGCCGCGACCGGCCATGTTCGTCGAGATGGTGACCGCACCGATCTGGCCGGCGTCCTCGATGATCTCGGCCTCGCGCTCGTGCTCCTTGGCGTTCAGGACGGAGTGCTTCACGCCGCGCCGCTGCAGGCGCTGGGCGAGATGTTCGGAGGTCTCGACGTCGATCGTTCCGACCAGGACGGGCTGACCGGACTCGTTCCGCTCGACGATGTCCTCGACGACGGCGTCGAACTTTGCCTCCTTCGTCTTGAAGATCAGGTCGTTCTGATCCGCGCGTACCACCTGCACGTTCGTCGGGATCTCGAGGACGCTGAGGCCGTAGATCTCGACGAACTCCTTCTCCTCGGTCTTGGCTGTACCGGTCATGCCGGCGAGCTTGTCGTAGAGCCGGAAGTAGTTCTGGAGCGTGATCGTCGCGAGAGTGACGTGCTCCTCCTGGATCCGGACGCCCTCCTTGGCCTCGATCGCCTGGTGGAGGCCTTCCGACCAGCGGCGGCCTTCCATGATCCGGCCCGTGAACTCATCCACGATCTTGACCTCGCCGTCCTGAAGGACGTAATCCTGGTCGCGGTTGTAGAGCGCCTGGGCCTTGAGTGCCTGGTTCAGGTGGTTGACGAGCTGGACGTTGCGAGGGTCGTAGAGGTTGTCGAGGCCGAGCGCGCGCTCGACCTTCTCGATCGCCGCCTGGCTCGGCGAGACCGTCTTGTGCTTCTCGTCATAGGTGTAGTCGAGGCCCGACTGCTCCGTCTCGTCGATGCCCTTGGGAGTCAGCCCCTGGCTCTGAATACCCTCCATCGCCTTCACCACACGGGCGAAGTCGTAGTAGACCTGCGCGGCCACCTCGGGCTCGCCGGAGATGATCAGCGGCGTCCGCGCCTCGTCGATGAGGATCGAGTCGACCTCGTCGACGATCGCGTAGCTGTGGCCTCGCTGAACGGTGCCCTCGATCGCGACCGCCATGTTGTCCCGGAGGTAGTCGAAGCCGAACTCCGAGTTCGTCCCGTAGGTGACGTCCGCCTCGTAGGACCGCTTGCGCTCGGCGAACGGCATCATGCTCTGAATGAACCCGACCTTCATCCCGAGGGCGTCCCAAACAGGTTTTGTCCACTCCGGGTCACGCTTGGCGAGGTAGTCGTTGACCGTGACGAGGTGGACGTTGCTGCCGGTGAGCGCGTTCAGGTAGAGAGGCTGGGTGGCAACGAACGTCTTGCCCTCACCTGTCTTCATCTCGGCGATGTCGCCCTCGTGGAGGGCGATGCCGCCCATCAGCTGCACGTCGAAGAGGTGAACGCCCATCGAGCGCTTGAACGCCTCGCGCACGGCTGCGTAGGCCTCGAAGAGGATGTCCTCGGCGCTCTCGCCATTCTCGATCCGCTGACGGAACTCGGCCGTCTTTGCCGGAAGATCCGCCTGCTCGAACTCGTCCTCGAGCGTGCCGATGTAGGCGGCCTGGTTCTTGAGGCGCTTGAGCCGCCGGCCTTCGCCGACGCGCAGGAACTTCTCGAAGTTTCCGAGGTCCGTAGCCACGAACCTAGGGTATCGGAGGCAACACGGCCGGCCCTGAGCCTCTCCGACGGTTCACAAAGGGTTTACCTTGACTGCCCACAGATCACCGTCGAGCCGCTCTGCGTGGAGGACGTACTCGGCGTGCCGGGACGCGCCGTACGCCTCGAAGCTCGGGATGCTCTCCCAGGCAGGGCGGTCGTCGACGAGGAGCGTGCGCTCGCCGTCCTGCATCGCCAGGCTGACCGTGTCGCCGGTTACGTCCTCGGAAATCTCCAACACCTCGATCCGGTTCGCGGCCACGGCCCAGAGCGCAGCGTCGCGACGCACGGCGCGCGCCGTGTACGGCGGAGGGATCGAGTGCTCGACCGCCTCGGCCAGGGGAGCCAGCGCTCCGTCCTCGATCGCGTCGTCGACGAGGAGCGTCCCGTCGGGGAGGGCCGTGAACTCCAGTTCGTCGCCCGAGAGGTCCGCCGCCTCCGCGGCGCCGACCGCGTCCCACTGGCGCGGCCGCCCGCCGTGGAGCACGTCAAGCGTGCCCGCGAAGGACGGCGGCACGACGGGCGCGTGGGCCGACTTCCACTCGAGAAGGCCCGTCCCGTCAGCCAGTTGCTCGTGCAGCGGCTTCTCTCGCCGCTTCCAGAACGGCATTCAGTCCATCGCCGGAAGGCGCACTACGTCTGCGGCTCGATCAGGCCGTACGCGCCGTCTCGCCGTCGGTAGACGACGTTCACGTCGCCGGTGTCGGCGTTCTGGAAGACGAAGAAGTCATGGCCCACGAGCTCGAGTTGCAGCACGGCCTCCTCCGGGCTCATCGGCTTGACGGCGAATTGCTTCGACTTGACGATCCTCAGGTCGTCGTCGACCGGGAGCCCGTCTGCGGGGATCTCCGCCTCAGGCGAGCTCCCGCGGCGCGGGCGGCGCTTTTCCCGGTACCGCTTGACCTGCCGCTCGAGCTTCTCGACGAGCTGGTCGATCGACGCCTTGTGATCGGCGGAAGCCTCACGAGCTCGAAGGATCGGGCCCTTCGTCCAGATGGTCGCCTCGGCGACGTGGTTCTGAGAGATCGAGGGGTTTTTTTCGACTGCGAGCTCGAGCTCGACCCGCGTCGGGTCGGCCAGCTGGCGTTCGAGCTTCGCGAGCTTCTCCTCCGCGTACTCGCGGATCGAGTCCGTGACCTCGACGTTCTTGCCCTTCACCTGGAGTCGCATGGAGCCCTCCCGAGATCGCCGTTGCCGATCGCGCTCCTGATTGTATTGTCCGAACAGCCCGGGCGAAGGTCACGACCTCGACCCGTCGCGCTCCGCCTTTTCGCAATGCCGACGCAGCCGCCGAGACGGTCGAACCCGTCGTGTAGACGTCATCTATGAGAACCACCCGGCCGGGTACCCGGCCTCGGGCTCGGAACGCCCCCGCCACGTTTCGGCGACGCTCCGGCAGTGAGAGGCCTCGCTGCCTTGTCGGCGTGCTCGGGCAGGCCCGCGCCAACGACGCGATCACGGGCAGACTCCAGTGACGCCCGAGGTCGCGGGCGAGCCGCTCGGCCGGATGATGGCCTCTGCGCAGGCTCCGGTCACCGTCGGGCGGGATGAACGCGATGGCGTCAGCCGTCGGGCTGGCAACGGTTTCGCAAACGAGCTCCGCCGCCAGCTCCGCGACTCGCCGCAAGCCGCGCTCTTTCCAGGCTGCGACCAGGGCGGGCACGGCGGCCTGGTATGCCACCGCCGCCCGTGCGGAGGCGAACGCGATCCGCCGTCCCGCACACTCGCGGCACCGCGACACCGGCCAGGCGGTGGGCGTCCCACAGCGCGCGCAGTCAACCCCGAGAAGCAGAGGCAGCGCAGCTCGGCAGCCCGCACAAAGATCTGCACCCACGCGGGCGCATGACAGGCAACGACGAGGCAGCAGCAGGTCCAGAACCACATCGTCTCGACACTAGGGAGAAAAGCCGTCCGCATGGCGCACGTCTCTGTGCCGACAGAGCTACTTCTCGAGCGTGTACCTGGACCGTGCCGGAAGGCCCGCCCGCGCGCGCATCCGGTTGTCAGCGTCGAGCAGCTGGTCTCGGTTGCCGATGTCGAGCCATTCGCCGGGGAACCGGTAGCCGTACACCGGCACCCGCGGATAGAGCCACACGACAAAGCGACCAGGCTGATCCGGCGAGTTGCCCTCGGCGAGGTACTCGTGAACGAGCGCCACATGTTCGGCCATGTACAGGTACACGGCGATCCCGGCCAGCGTGCTGCTCGGCTCCTCGGGCTTCTCGACGAGCAACGTGACTCGGTCGTCATCAGCGAGTTCGACCATCGCGTACTGGCGCATCAGCTCAATGTCCCCGATTTCGTGGACGCCGATGACGCTTCCGTCACTCTTCAGGCGCCAGAACGAGGCGAAGTCGCCGAGGTCGAACTCGAACAGGTTGTCGCCGGCGACGACGAGGAGGTCTTCGCCCTCCAGGCCGGCGTGCTCCAACACGAAGCGGATGTCGCCGATCGCCCCCAGCCGATCCTCGTTCGTGCTGGTTCCGTCGTCGTGGACGGCGACGGCGAGCGGCCGTTCGACGCTCTCCGCCCACACGCGAAAGTCAGGTGCGAAGCGCGAGTTCGTGACCACGTGAAGCTCGTCGATCTCGTCGACGCCGGCAATCTGCTCGTAGAGATAGTCGAGCATCGGCCGCCCAGCGAGCGGGAGGAGCGGTTTTGCAACCAGGTCGGTGAGGGGGCGCAGCCGGGTTGCATACCCGGCTGCGAGCACCAGTGCCTTCAATGCTCTCGGAGGGCTTGGTGGATCAGTGCTCGTGCTCCGGGTGCGAGCAACGCGGCCGGAGGGCATAGCCGACGTCTTGGCAAGCCCTCTAAGTCCCCTCGTTCCAGGACGCCAGATAGTTCGCCTGATCCTCGGTCAGCTGGTCGATGGTGATACCCATCGTCTCCAGCTTGAGGCGGGCGATCTCGCGATCGATGTCGGCCGGCACCGGGTAGACCTTCCGCTCGAGCTGCGCGGCGTTCTCGACCGCGTACTCGGCGGAGAGAGCCTGATTGGCGAAGGACATGTCCATGACGATTGCGGGATGCCCTTCGGCCGCCGCAAGATTGATCAGCCGCCCGTCCCCGAGGAGGTACAGCCGGCGCCCGTCCTCGAGCGTGAACTCCTCGACGAACTCGCGCGCCTCGCGCGATTCGGCCGCCATCTGCCTGAGCGCGGCGATCTCGATCTCCACGTTGAAGTGACCGGTGTTGGCGAGGATCGCGCCGTCCTTCATCCGAGACATGTGATCACGGGTGATCACGGACTTGTCACCGGTCGCCGTGCAGAAGATGTCACCGTCCTCGACCGCCTCCGACATCGGCATCACTTCGAAGCCGTCCATCGCCGCCTCGATCGCGCGCAGCGGATCGACCTCGGTGACGATGACATGGGCGCCCATGCCCTTGGCGCGCATCGCCACGCCCTTGCCGACCCAGCCGTAGCCCGAGATGACGAAGCGCTTCCCGGCAAGAAGGACGTTCGTCGCGCGGATGATCCCGTCGATCGTCGACTGCCCTGTCCCATAGCGGTTGTCGAACAAGTGCTTCGTCTGCGCCTCGTTGACCGCGATGATCGGAAAGCCGAGCGCGCCGTCGGCCTCGAGCGCCTTCAGCCGGATCACGCCGGTGGTGGTCTCTTCGGTGCCGGCGATGATGTCGCCGAGCTGCTCACGACGGTGCGCGTGGAGGACCCCGATCACGTCGGCGCCGTCGTCCATCGTCAGCTGCGGCTTGTGGTCGACCGCCGCCTCGATGTGCTGGTAGTACGTGTCGTTGTCCTCGCCCTTGATCGCGAAGACGGACACGTCGAACTCGTCCACGAGCGCTGCGGCCACATCGTCCTGTGTCGAGAGCGGGTTGGACGCGCACAACACGACGTCGGCGCCTCCGGCCTTGAGCGTCCGGGCGAGGTTCGCCGTCTCGGTGGTGACGTGGAGGCAGGCTGCTATGCGGTACCCGGCAAGCGGCTGCTCGGCCGCGAAGCGCTCGCGAATCGCGGCCAGAACCGGCATCTGCCGGTCGGCCCACGCAATCCGGCGTATGCCCTCGGGCGCGAGGGTCAGGTCTTTGACGTCGTGGCGCTTCGTTGTAGCCATCAGCTCTCTCTCTGTTTCGGGGATCGCGGAGTATTCCAGCGAGTCAGGCCGCTAGGAGCCGCTCGTGCTTGCGCTGCTCCCAGTCGACCCAGTCGGTTGAACGGACGTCCGAGCCGGCGAGCCAGGCGTCCACTGCAGTGCGCAGAGGCTGCTCGCGTCGCAGCCGGGCGGCGAAGACTAGCTCGCTGAGCTCGACGCCGAACCGGGTGCGGAGCTGCCGGAGCGACCGCAGCTGGTTCAGCTCGCGGAGGCCGTAGAGGCGGTATCCGGAAGGTGAGCGGCGTGGAACCACGAGGCTCGTCCGCTCGAGATACCGCAGCATCCGGGCCGACCAGTCGGTGCTCTCAGAGGCTTGTCCCACGGTAAATCCATCCACTGCCGGCAAACCTTAGCACGCTTGTGTCAAGCTCTGCTGGACGTTACGGATTCGAGGTGCCGGCACGCCCGTATACGTCGTCCAGCCGTACGACGTCGTCAAGATGTGGGGTGGAGACCTCGAGGATCGTCGTGTCCTCGATCGCCTCGATCCGATGAACGGTGCCCGGGGCAAAGTGAAACGCGGCGCCGGACGTGACGACCTCGCTCGACGTCGCCTTCTCTCCCGCCGCCGCGAGCTCGACCTTCGCACGCCCTTCGAGGAAGTACCACGACTCGTGCTTCTCCCGGTGAAACTGCAGCGAGAGCTTCTGCCCGGCCCGCACGAACAGAACCTTGCCGGCGTAGTGCTCGCTGAGCGCCCAAATCAGCTCGTAGCCCCACGGCTTGTCGACGCGCCGGGGCTCGAACGCCCAGCGCTCCAGGAGGGTCAGGTTGGGCGACAACCGGGGCCTCGACACACGGCGATCATCTCACCCGCTCGCGGGGAAACGCTGCGGTTGCGACTCGACGAACTCGTGGGCGAGGCGGAGGTCTTTCGGGGTGTTCACCGTCAGCCAGAGCCCCTCGTGGCGGAACGCGCGGAGCCGGCCTTCCTCAGCCAGCTCGGGGAAGGTCGTTGCTTCATGGTCGCCACGCTCGGGGAGCCGCTCGATCGCCTCTTCCTCGAGGACGTAGATCCCAGCATTGACCCAGTAGGGCAGCCGCGGCGCCTCGCGGAACCCTGTGATCACATCCTGATCGTCAAGATCCACGACTCCGAGGTTGCTCATGAGCGGCGCCACCAGAATGGTTGCCGCGCCGCCTCTCGCCCTGTGCGCGTCGAGCATGGTCGTGAGGTCGACATCGAAGAGTTCATCGCCGTTGAGTGCGAACACCGAGCCACTCTCGCGTCGCGCGGCGGCGGCGAGGCGCAACCCCCCACCCCGCCCGAGCGGTTCGGGCTCACCGACCGGAACGATCTCCGGGCCAAGGCCTCCGAGCTCGCGCTCGAACGTCTCCTCCTGGCCGGCTGCGCAGCTGACGAGGACGCGGTCGACACCGGCCTGCGCGAGCAGGGCGAGCTGGTAGGCCGCCAGCGGCCGCCCGCCGATCCGCACCAGCGCCTTGGGTCGGCCCTCGGCGGCGTCGCCCAGCCGTTCCGCCTTTCCGCCGGCAAGGACGATCGCCTCCATTAGTGCACCTCCGGGTGGTTCTGCCTGAATTCCGGGCTGCGAGCACCAAGCCAGGGAGCGCACTCGCGCGTGGGAAGGCTTTCCGGCCTTCCCTCGTGTGAGGGTGGCCACTGGCGCCGCGTGATCGCGGGCCAGAAGCAGGCGTGCGTTGCCGGGCGGGGCACTTACTCAGACGAGCCGGTGCTAGGGCTCTGCGGTCTCGGGAAATCGACAAGCGGTGAGCTTGCCCGCCCGATGCCCTCGTACGCGAAGCCGGCCTTCCGGACGGCATTCGGATCGAGGACGTTGCGCCCGTCGACGATCAGGGGGGTCCGCATCGAGTTGCGGATCTCTGGCGAGGCGAGTGCGCGAAGCTCGTCCCACTCGGTCACGATCACTGCCGCGTCGGCGTCCTTCACCGCCTCGGCCACCGTGCCGGAAATCTCGACGCCTTTCAGCAGCTCGCCGGGCTCGGCAACCGGGTCCCAGCCACGCACCTCGGCACCCTCTGCGAGCAGCCTCGACGCCAGGACGATGCTCGGCGCCTCGCGCATGTCGTCGGTGTTCGGCTTGAACGCGAGCCCCAGAAGCGCCACGCGCTTCCCGCGGAGCTTGCCCAGATGCTTGACGAGCTTCGCGACGACACGCCGCTTTTGGAGCTCGTTCACCTCGATCACGGCCGAGAGCAGCTGGAAGTGATAGCCGGAGTTGGACGCGAGCTGCTTGAGCGCGGAGGCATCCTTCGGGAAACAGGAGCCGCCGTAGCCGATCCCCGCCCGCAAGAAGTGCGGGCCGAGGCGGTGGTCGAGACCAACACCCCGCGCCACCTCCTGGACGTCGGCCCCGACCAGCTCGCAGACGTTGGCGATCTCGTTGATGAAGCTGATTCGCGTCATCAGGAAGGCGTTGGCTGCGAGCTTGATCATCTCGGCCGAGCCGACGTCGGATCTGACGATCGGTGCCTCGAGGCTCTCGTGCAACTCCTCCACGCGGTCCCCGTCCGCAGGCTCGAAGGCGCCGATGACGATGCGGTCGGGATGCATGAAGTCGCGGATGGCCGTCCCTTCCGAGAGGAACTCCGGGTTGGAGGCGTAGCCGATGTGCTCCAGCCCCCGGGCGTCGAGCGCGGATCGCACCTTCTCGCCGGTGCCGACCGGAACAGTGCTCTTCATGACCAGGACGGGCCGCCCGTCGAGCTCGGGCAGGTCGTCAAGCACGCTCCAGACGTACGACAGGTTCGCATCGCCCGAGTAGGTCGAGGGCGTTCCCACGCAGACGTAGAGGAACTCGGCGTCGCCGGCGGCTTCCGCCGGGTCGAGGGTGAAGGTGAGACGGTGACGGTTCCGCTCGACGACGTCGGCGAGCTCGGGCTCGTAGAACGGAAGGTCCCCTTGCTGCAAGGGCTCGATTCGCTCGGTCGCGACATCCCGGATGACGACGGTATGGCCGAGCTCGGCGAAGCACGCGCCGGTCACGAGGCCGACCCACCCCGCGCCGAAGATCCCGATCTTGCTCACTGCTTGCCCCCCAGGGGCCGCAGGCCACGCGCGATTGAGAGCATCGTCTCGTTCGATAGCGTGTCCCGCAGGGTGTTGACAACCCAGTAGCTCGCCTCGGCAGTGCGGAGGACGACCATGTGCAGCCTGGCCCCGTCGTAGTACAGGTCGTAGTCACGGTTGCCGATCCGTCGGCTCACGTTCTTACTCTCCAGAACCGGCGCGTCCTCCCACGTCGTCTGCTGGATCCCCCAGTACTCCAGCGCACCGGTGCGGAACGTCATCCGGACAGTCCGTTCGCCCTTCTTGACCGCGTACACGCGAACCGGGTTCTCGAAGTGGAGTGAGGAGCTTCGCTCGATCAGGCTCGGCACCATCAGCGGGAAGTCCACGCGACGCCGCACCGCTCTGAGTTGGGCGAGGGAGGCGGACGGGTTACGCGTCGTGTTGGGTGGCCGGCGCTTCGGCGTCCGGTCGGCAGGGGCCGGGGCAAGGTTGTTGTGGAACGTCGTGCCGACGACGACAACGAGCATGGCGGTGTTCGCGAAACCTGCGATCGCCGGCGTCATCGGCCCCGCGACCTCGGCCGAGCCGAAGAGGTTTCGCACTGCGCGTGCGGCAGCTCGGGCGCCGCGCTTTTGCGGGTCGAAGTACACCTGCGTCTTGAAACGGATCGGCGGCGGGGCGTTGGCCAGCACGCCTTCCGGCGGCGGCAAGGTCTTGTAACCGCGTCGACCGAGAACGAAGCTCGCATTCGCGGCGGAACCGGTCACACCATTGCCGTTCAGGACGACCATGGACGTGCGAGCCGGCGGCGGAGCCTTCCCGCCGGCAATTCGCGGGCGCTGGCCCAGTGCCGCTGCCGTCGCCTTCTCGCCGGCGCCGACATCCGGATTCCCGAACTCCTCGACGGCCGACTGGATATTCGACGGATCGACCCGAAGGGGATCGCCCTCGGTACCGGAGCCGTAGAGGCCGCCGACCTTCGACTGGAAGATCCGGCCCGGCGGCAGCTGGAGCGCGAAGAACGCCCAGGCCCGGAACTCGCTCGGCTCGAGCGCCTTCTCGCCGCCCTTTCCGACCTTGACGTTGTCGCGGACGATCTTCGTCAGCTTCGGGATCGCGGTGAGCTTGAACGAGCTCGCAAGGCGCTCGTTGAGCGAGCGCATGAAGATCCGCTGACGCTCGATGCGGTACAGGTCCGAGTCCGTGTGGCGGTAGCGGACGAAGGAGAGCGCCTGCCGGCCGGTCAGCTCCTGGTAGCCGGGTTGAAGGTCGATCGGCGGGAACGTTCCCTCGGGGCCGGGGCTCGAGTTATCGTTGAAGTACCGCCGGTCGATGTCCATCCAGACGCCGCCCATCTTGTCGACCGTCTGGATGAAGCCGCGGTAGTCGATCGTGATGAGGTAGTGAACCGGTAGGCCCGTGAGCGCCTTGACGGTCTCGACGGTGCCCTGGAGGCCGCAGAGCGCGTACGCCGAGTTGATCGGGCCGGGGAACGACGCGCGGCCGGGACAGTGGATGTCGACGGTCAGGTCGCGCGGAAAGGAGAGGATCGAAAGCGTCCCGATGTTCGGGTCCGCGCGCATCAGCATGACCGTGTCGGCGCGTCCTCCCTTTTCCTCGTCCTTGGCCCACTTGCGGAAGTCCTGGCCGACGACCATCGCGATTGCGGGGCGCCCCGGAAGGGCGATGTCGAGCCTCCGTGCCGCCTTGCTGATCTGCGGGTCTTTGCGGGACACGCGATCCAGGTCGACGATCGTCTGCTCACCGTCGAGCCAGTAGCCGCCGGCGACGCCGATCCCGAGCGACGTCACCGCCGCGAACAGGAAGAAGACGACGCGGCCGATGATCCCCATGACGCTGCGGCGGCGGGCCGGCTGGCGATAATGGGTGATCGGGGTCAGGCCGGCTGGAGGCAGCAGCGAGCGGCCGTTGCCATTCGCTTCGGCTGCCCGACCTACTCCTCGCTTTAGAGTCGTTTTCATAAAAAGACGACAGACGCCCTCGCGGGCGCCTCAGGCCCAGGATAGCTCAGGCGACAGCGGCAGTCGCTTCGGGGTCGTAGGACAGGTTGGGTCTCAGCCAGCGTTCGGCCTCCGCCACTGACATTCCCTTTCTCGCGGCGTACTCCTCGACCTGATCCCGCCCGAGGCGGCCGACGGAGAAGTACCGGGCCTTGGGATGCGCGAGGTAGATGCCGCTGACCGCAGAGGCCGGCAGCATCGCGCACGTCTCCGTCAGCTCCACACCGACCTCGTCGACGGGCAGCAGGGCGAAGAGTGTCCGCTTCTCCGTGTGGTCGGGGCAGGCTGGGTACCCGTAGGCCGGCCGGATGCCGCGAAAGCGCTCCGCCACGAGGTCCTCCGAAGAGAGCTCCGGGCCGGTCTCGTACCACTGGCGCCGCGCCCGCTCGTGAAGATATTCAGCGGACGCTTCGGCGAGCCGGTCGGCGAGCGTCTTGACCATGATCGCACGGTAGTCGTCCTGCTCGGCCTGGTAGCGACCCGCGAGCTCGTCCGCGCCGTGAATCGCGACAGCGAAGCCGCCGAGGTGGTCAGCTTCGGGCGCGATGTAGTCGGCGAGAGAGCGGTTGGGGCGCGAGTCTCCGTACGTGGACTGCTGGCGGAGCATCGGGAGCCGTGTGCCGTCCGCGAGCACGATGTCGTCGTCCTCGGTGTGGGCCGGCCAGAATCCATACGCCCCGCGGGCCTGGAGCGACTTGTCGCGCACGATCTCTGCAAAGAGCCCCTGTGCGTCGTCCCAGAGCTCGCGGGCGGCGGGCTCCTCGAGAATCGACGGGAACTTGCCCTTCAGCTCCCAGGCGTGGAAGAAGAACTGCCAGTCGATGTAGCGGACGAGGGTCTCGAGCTCCGGCTCGACGAGGCGGGTTCCGGTGAACTCGGGCACGGGGAGATCTGCGAAGTCGACGTCGTCGCGATTCGCGCGGGCCCCCTCGATCGGAAGCAGCGGCTTCCGTTCCTTCTCGGCATGCTGGTCGCGTAGCCGGTCCTGAAGCGTCGCGTTTTCTTCCTCGAGCTTGAGCCGTCGGCCCGGGTCCAGGAGATCGGAGACGACGCCGACGACGCGAGACGCGTCGAGCACGTGCACGATCGGCTGGCCGTACGCCGGCGCGATTCTGACGGCGGTGTGCTGCTTGGACGTCGTCGCGCCGCCGATCAGGAGCGGGAGCTCCATCCCGCGTCGATCCATCTCGCGCGCCACGTTGACCATCTCGTCCAGCGACGGCGTGATCAACCCGGAGAGCCCGACGACGTCGCAGCCTTGCTCGAGAGCGGTGTCGAGGATCCTGTCTGCCGGGACCATCACACCGAGGTCGATGACCTCGTAGTTGTTGCAGCCCAGCACGACCCCCACGATGTTCTTGCCGATGTCGTGGACGTCGCCCTTGACGGTCGCGAGGACGACCTTCGCCTGGGGCGGTCGGCCGCCATCCTTTTCGGCTTCCGCCTCCATGTACGGCTCGAGGTAGGCGACGGCGCGCTTCATCGCGCGCGCGCTCTTGACCACCTGCGGCAGAAACATCTTTCCGGAGCCGAAGAGGTCGCCGACGACCTTCATCCCGTTCATGAGGGGTCCCTCGATGACGTCGAGTGGCCGGGGAAGCAGCTGCCGGGCCTCCTCTGCATCCTCCTCGATGTGATCGACGATTCCGTGGACGAGCGCATGCTCGATCCGCTTCTCGACCGGCGCATCGCGCCACGCCACGTCCAACTCGCGCCTCGTGCCCTCGCCCGAAACCGTGTCCGCGAAGGTAACCAGTCGCTCGGTCGCGTCGGCGCGCCGGTTGAAGATCACGTCTTCCACGTGCTCGAGGAGCTCCGACGGGATGTCCTGGTAGACGGCGAGCTGGCCCGCGTTGACGATGCCCATGTCGAGGCCGGCCTGGATAGCGTGGTAGAGAAACGCCGCGTGCATCGCCTCTCGAACGACATCGTTGCCGCGGAAGGAGAACGAAAGGTTCGAGATCCCGCCACTCGTCTTCACGCCCGGGCAGCGCTCCTTGATCAACGGCAGCGCCTCGATGAAGTTCTTGGCGTACTCATCGTGCTCCTCGATGCCGGTTGCGACCGCGAGCACGTTCGGGTCGAACACGATGTCCTCGGGAGGAAAGCCGACCTCGTCCACGAGCAGCCGGTACGCGCGCTCACAGATCTCGACCTTGCGCCGGACCGTGTCTGCCTGTCCCTGCTCGTCGAAGGCCATGACGACCACACCCGCGCCGAAGCGCCGGACCGTGCGGGCCTGCTCCAAAAATGAGTCTTCGCCTTCCTTGAGGCTGATCGAGTTGACCACGCCCTTGCCCTGGATGCACTTCAACCCCGCTTCGAGCGCGCTCCAGCGGGAGCTGTCGACCATGATCGGGATCCGGGCGACCTCGGGCTCGGTGGCGACGACGTTGAGGAAGGTCGTGATCGCCTGTTCTGCTTCGAGCAGGTCGGCGTCCATGTTCACGTCGAGGAGGTTCGCGCCGCCTCGGACCTGCTCCAGCGCAACGTCGACGGCGCCCTGGTAGTCGTCGGCCTCGATCAGGCGCCGGAACCTGGCCGAACCGGTCACGTTCGTGCGTTCACCGACCATCACGAAGCCGGTGTCCGGCCCAATCTCGAACGGCTCGAGGCCGCTGAACCGCGTCCGCCGTTCTCCACCGGCGATACGTCTGGGGATCAGACCTCGAGACACCTCCGCGATGGCCACGATGTGCTCCGGCGTCGTTCCGCAGCACCCCCCGATGACGTTGACAAGCCCTTCCTCCGCGAACTCGCGCAGAGCCCGGCTGGTGTCCCCCGGGAGCTCGTCGTGCTCCCCCATCGCGTTGGGCAGACCGGCGTTCGGGTGGCAGGCGACGTAGGTCGGCGCGCACCGCGCCAAGTCTTCGACGAACGGGCGCATCTCGGTCGCACCGAGCGAGCAGTTGACGCCGACGATCAGCGGGTTGGCATGTTCGACCGAGGTCCAGAAAGCCTCGACGGTCTGGCCGGAGAGATTCCGGCCGCTGCGATCGATCGCGGTGAACGAGATCCACAGCGGCAGCCCGGGGGCCACGTCCTTCGCCGCGACGATCGCCGCCTTGGCGTTCAAGGTGTCGAAGATCGTCTCGATCAT
>Ga0136614_10000371_pt1 | contig 21716 bp, 22 predicted proteins | sample AntDrymUQ2792106_2_FD_106643 | JGI IMG/M metagenome (GOLD analysis project Ga0136614, IMG submission 106643) | Polar desert sand microbial communities from Dry Valleys, Antarctica - metaG UQ279 (21.06) | ecosystem: Environmental > Terrestrial > Soil > Desert | place: Antarctica: Dry Valley... | reverse complement strand
TGCTCAGCAGCGCCGCGCGGGCGGCGTCGAGGGCGTCGTCGCCGGGGGCGTCGACGACATCCAGCAGCTCCTGCACCGCGGCGCGACCGGCGCACAGTGCGGTGACGAGCGCCGTGCGCAGCCGCGGTGCAGGAGCTGCTGGATGTCGTCGACGCCCCCGGCGACGACGCCCTCGACGCCGCCCGCGCGGCGCTGCTGAGCAAGGTGATAGCGGCCACCGACACCCCGCCGCTGCACGCCTGCCTGGCCCGGCGCCCGGGCGGCGACGTCCTCATGCTCAACCTCAACAGCGCCGCCGCCGACGGCGTCGGCGCGATCGCGGTGCTGCACGCGATCGCGCGCGCCTATGCCGGCGCCGGCGAGCCCGAGCAGGCGCTGGATTTCCTCGCCGGTCATGACCTGCCGGTCCGCCCCGCGGCGCCGTCTTCGTCGCTGCTGTCGCGGTTCGCCAAGCGGCTGATCGAGTGGCTGCGCGACCGCCTGGCGCGACCCGGGCGCCTCGCCACCGACGGGGCCGTCGACCGCGACGGCTACGGCTACCACATGGTCGCGCTGTCCGCGGCGCAGACCGAGCACGCCGTGCAGGGCACCCGCTCCGGCACCGAGCGCAACGTGCTGATGGCTGCCCTGCACATGGCGATCGGCGACTGGAACCTCCAGCACGGCACGCCCGGCCGGCGCATCGGCGTCCTCGTTCCGGCCAACCTGCGCCCGCCGCAATGGCCGCAGGCCACGATCGGCAACATCTCGGTGACCGCGCGGGTGTCGACCAACCGTCGCGAGCGCGCGCGCCCGGCGTCTGCCCTGAAGGCGATCAACGCCCAGCGCGCCCGCAACAAGCGCACCCGCACCGGCGTCGCGCTGATCGCCGGGCTGCACCGGGCCGGCCTGCTGTCGTTGTGGGCCAAGCAGTCCAGCGTGGTCCTGCAGCCGCTGACCGGCAACCGGCTCGTCGACACGGCGACGCTCTGCGACCTGGGCTGGATCGACGACGCGCCGTCGTTCGGCTCCGGCGCCGGAGCGACCTCGGAGCTGTGGTTCTCCGCGCCGGCGCGGTCGCCGCTGAGCCTGTGCGTCGGGGCGGTCACGGCCGGCGGCAGGCTGCACCTGACCTTCCGCTACCCGCACCGGCTGTTCGGCGCGGACGCGGCCCGGCGCTTTGCCGCCTGCTACCTCGGCCACCTGCAATCGGTGGCCGACAGCCGTTCCTGACGCGCCGCGTGCGCGAGGATGTCCGCGTGCGCTGCCTGTACGTCGACCTCGACAGCACCCTGCTCGGCCCCGGTGGCGCGCTGCTGCGCGGCGCCGACGGCACCTTCTCGCTGCAGGGCGTGCGCGCGCTGCAGGCCTGTGATCGCGCCGGCGTCGAGGTGGTTCTCATGTCGGGCCGGCGCAAGGGGACCGTCGCCGAGAACGCGCGCCTGTTCGCCCAGCCCGCGTACATCTACGAGGCCGGGTCATGCCTCGTGATCGAGGGCGAGGAGAGCTGGCTGACCGGCGACTACCTGCCCCACGGCGACGCGGGCTCGATCCACGACCAGATCGAGGCCTCGGGTGCGCCCGCGCTCCTGCTCGAGCACTACGCCGGGCGCCTGGAGCACCACGATCCCTGGCACCACGGGCGCGAGGTGTCGCACCTCTTCCGCGGGCTCGTCGATGCCGCGGAGGTGGACGCGCTGCTGGCCGAGCGCGGCCACGGCGGGCTGCGCCTGGTCGACAACGGCGGCGTGCACCGCCGCTCGCCTGACCTCGTCGCGCTCGCGGAGGTGCGCGCGTACCACCTCGTGCCGCGCGGGGCCTCGAAGGCCAATGCGGTGGCACTGCACATGCGCGTGCGCGGCTACGCGCCCGAGGACGTCATCGCAGCGGGCGACTCGCGTGAGGACATGGAGACCGCGGCGCACGTCGCCACGTTCTGGTTCGTCGCCAACGCCGTGCAGCGCGACCTGACCTTGCGCGAGGCGATCGGCGGACGCGCGAACGTGAGGGTGGCCGAGGCGTCCTACGGCGCGGGCGTCTACGAGGCCGTCGTCACGACGCTGGCGTCGCGCGGGTAGTCCCCCGCATCCGCGCCCACATGCGCGCGAACAGGCCCGGCGCCGGCATCCGCCGCCAGCGCGCCGGCGGTGGCACCGTCGCGCGCACGAGCCCGACCCACTCGTCGAGCGGAAGCTCACCGGAGATGAGCTTCGCCAGGCCGTCGGTGACGGTCGCCTCGAGGCCGGCGTTGCCGAGCGCGCGCGCCAGCAGCGGAACGGACTCGAGCGCCTCGACGGCCTGCCCGACGCGCTCGGGGATATCCTCCGCCGGGACACCGTCGGCGAGCAGCTCGCCGGCGCGGCGGTTGCGGCTCTGCGGCGCCAGCACGGTCGCGACGAGGTCGCCCGTGCCGGCCAGCCCGAGCATCGACTCCGGCCGGGCGCCCTGCGCCTCGGCATAGCGCCAGACCTCGGCGAAGATGTGGCCCGCGGCGGCGCCGGCGGCGTTGTGGCCTTGCGCCTCCGTCGCGCCGGCGGCGAGGCCGGCGGCGTTCTTCGCAGCGCCCGCGAGCTCCACGCCGATCGGGTCGTTGGACTGCTCGCAGACGACGCCCGCGCGGATGAAGGCGCCGGCGATCGCCCGTGCGAGCTCCTCGTTGGTCGAGGCGGCGACGAGGCCCGCGCCCTCGCTGACCATCTCGCGCGCGTGCGCCGGGCCGCCGATGCAGGCCACGCGCGCCTCGCCGAAGCGCTCGCGCAGCAGCACCGTCGGCGCGATCCCGTCCGGCGGCGTCAGCCCCTTGGCGAGCGAGATGACGGCGGTGCGCGCGCCCAGCCCGCTCTTCGTCAGCCCGCGGATCGTCTTGCCCAGGCCGTCCGACGGTACGGCGAGAAAGACGTAATCGGCGCGGCCGAGGCCGACGTCGACGGACTCGATGCGCAGCTCGCGCGGCAGCTCGACGCCCGCCAGGTAGACGCGGTTCTCGTGGTCGTCCTGCAGCCGCCGTGCCTGCTCGGGCGTACGCGTCTGCAGCGTCGTGCGCAGGCCGCCGCGCGCCAGCAGCACCGCTACCGCCGTTCCGAACGAGCCCGCGCCCACGACGATCGCGCGCCTGGCGACGGGCGACGGCAGCGACCGGGTGGGGCGTTGGCGGCCGTCGAGCATCGGCCGCGAGCGTACTGCCGATCAGGCAGCGCGCAGGTTCTCGGGGTCGGCGGCGGTCAGGCGCCCGGACCGCGCCGCGACGCCCTCCCGGGTACTCGCGCGGCCCGGTGCGTGCGTCGCTGCCTCAGTGCCCGGCCGCGCGCCGGTAGCGCGACACCGCCAGTGGCGCGAAGACCGCGATGATCGCCAGCGACCAGGCGACGGCGCCCCAGACGCTGTTGCCCGCCGGCTGGCCGACCCACAGCGCGCGCATCGCGTCGACGAGGATCGTGAACGGGTTGATCTCGGCGAACCACTGCAGCGCGCTCGGCATCGATTCGACGGGCACGAAGGCCGAGGAGATGAACGTCAGCGGGAACACGGCGATGAAGCCCAGCGAGTTCGCCGCCTCGGGCGAGGAGACGAGCAGCCCGAGCAGCGCGAACACCCACGAGAAGGCGTACCCGAACAGCAGCAGCAGGGCGAACCCGCCGACGATCTCGAGCACGCTCGCGTCGAAGGAGAAGCCGATGATCAGCCCCGTCACGAGCAGGACGAGCACCGACAGCGTGTTCGTGACGACATCGGCCAGCGTGCGTCCGGCGAGCACGGCCGCGCGGGCCATCGGCAGCGATCAGGCCCTTCTGGAGGTCTTCGTTGAGCCCGAGCGCCGTCACGAAGCCGCCGAAGGCGATGTTCTGGACGATGATCCCCGGCAGCAGGAACTCGGTGTATCCATCAGTAGGTCTGCGGGATGATGATCGCCCCGCCGAAGACGTAGACGAAGAGCAGCACGAACATCACCGGCTGCACGGTGAACGCCAGCAGCAGGTCGGGCGCGCGCGTGAGGCGCACGAGGTTTCGCTCCGCCACGATCATCGTGTCCGTCACGAGGCGGCTCATCGCGAGGACCCACCCTCGTGTTCGATGTCGACTGCGGTGCAGCAACGGCGCGATGTCATGCTGTCGCCTCCTCCTTCTCGTCGTCGTCGGCGGCCTCGGCCACGCGGCCGGTCAGCGCCAGGAACACGTCGTCCAGCGTCGGGCGGCGCAGCGTGATGTCGTCGACCTCGACGCCGGCCTCGTCCAGCCGCCGCACCGCCTCGACGATCACGCCGTTGCGCTTGCGTACGCCCGCGGTCACCGTGTCGCCGTCGACCGTCGGCGGCTCCTCGGCCATCGGCGCCAGCGCGTGCGCCGCGACCAGCGCCTCCTCCCGCGCGGACAACCGCACCTCCAGGCGCTCGCCGCCGACGCGGTCCTTCAACTCGTCGGCTGTTCCCTCGGCGATGACGCGACCGTGATCGATCACCGCGATCCTGTCGGCGAGGCGGTCGGCCTCGTCGAGGTACTGCGTCGTCAGCAGCACGGTCGTGCCCTCGGCGACGAGCTCCTCGATCGTCGTCCACAGCTCCAGGCGGCTGCGCGGGTCCAGGCCCGTCGTCGGCTCGTCGAGAAACAGGATCGGCGGCGCGGCGACGAGCGCGGCGCCGAGGTCCAGGCGCCGGCGCATGCCGCCCGAGTAGGTCTTCGCCGGCCGGCCGGCGGCCTCGGTCAGCTCAAAGCGCGCGAGCAGGTCGCGCCCGCGCGCGGTCGCCCGCGCGCGCGACATGCCGTACAGCCGGCCGACCATCACGAGGTTCTCGAGGCCCGTGAGGTTCTCGTCGATCGCAGCGTACTGGCCGGCCAGCCCGATCTGCTCGCGCAGCGCCGGCGCCTCGCGCACGGCATCCAGGCCGGCGACGCAGACCTCGCCCGCGTCGGGCTTGAGCAGCGTCGCCATCACGCGCACCGCCGTCGTCTTGCCGGCGCCGTTGGGGCCCAACAGCCCCAGCACCGTGCCCGGCGCCGCCTCGAGATCGACACCATCCAGCGCACGCACGTCGCCGAAGGACTTGCGCAGCCCCCGCACGCGGATCGCGAGTTCCGAGCCCGCGCGCTCCGGCGCCCCTGAGTCGGTCACCGGTGCTTCCAATCTGGTTGGCATGGGCGAACCCTACGAGCCGTTTAGGCCAGGACCTGGCCGCAACATGTGACATCTTCTGCAGCACATGACCGAGACCTCCGGCCGGCTCCTGAAGCTGCTCTCCCTGTTGCAGACGCGCCGCGACTGGCCCGGCGGCGAGCTCGCTGAACGGCTCGGCGTCTCGGGTCGCACGATCCGCCGCGACGTGGAGCGGCTCCGTGAGCTCGGCTACCCGGTGGATGCGGTCACCGGGCCCGCCGGAGGCTACCGGCTGCATGCCGGCACGGCGATGCCGCCGCTGCTGCTCGACGACGACGAGGCGGTCGCGATCGCCGTCGGCCTGCGGACCGCCGCGGGCGCGTCGGTGACGGGCATCGAGGAGACGTCGATCCGTGCGCTCGTCAAGCTCGAGCAGGTCCTGCCGTCGCATCTGCGCCGGCGCGTCAACGCGCTCAGCTCGGTGCTCGCGACCTTGCCGGCGAGCGGGCCGATGGTCGACCCCGCGGCGCTGACGACGATCGCCGGCGCCTGCCGCGACCACGAGCGCCTGCGCTTCGCCTATCGCAGCCGTGATGCGCAGGAGTCGCGCCGCCACGTCGAGCCGCACAGCCTCGTCAACCTCGGCCGGCGCTGGTACCTGGTGGCGTGGGACTGCGAGCGCGAGGGCTGGCGCACGTTTCGCATCGATCGCCTCGAGCGCGCGTCGCCGGCCGGCGCGCGCTTCGTGCCGCGCACGCTCCCCGGCAAGGACGCGGCGGCGTTCGTCGCGTCGAGCCTGAAGACCGCGCCGGCGCGATACCAGGCGCGCGTCACGGTCCACGCGCCGGCCGCGGAGCTCGAGCGCCGCCGCTATCTGTGGGGTACGGTCCAGGCGCGCGGCGAGAACGCCTGCGAGTACCGCACGAGCGACGACTCGCTGGACTGGCTGGCGATGCGCATCGGGATGCTCGGCGTCGAGTTCGAGGTCCATGAGCCGCCCGAGCTCGTCGAGTGCTTCGGTCGGCTCGCGGATCGGTTCGGGCGGGCGGCGGGCCGCAGCGACTAGAAGACGTCGACGCAGTTGTCGATGCCGAGCCGCTCGGCCAGCGGCTCCTGTTCGTCGTCGTGCTTCTCGCCTTCGGCGACGGCCCGGCGCCCCGCCGCGCGATCGTCGTCGCGCGCCGCCGCGGTGAGCTTGTCGAGCGAGGTCAGCAATCGCTGCACCGCCGCGAGGTACGCGTCGACCTGCGCCTGGTCAGCGGCCGGTGGCGACAGCGCCTTCAGCCGGTCATAGCCCTCGCGGGTCGTCTCGAGCGCGTCCTCGAGGATCGGCGCGGCCGCCGGAAGGTCGCCTCTGTCGAGCTTGTCGATCCGGTCGTCGAACGTCTCCTGCGCGATCTCGGTGTCCTTGCAGATCCGGTTGGCCTGCGCGACGTACTCGGTCTTCGTGGGTCGCTTCTCTGCGGGCGGGTTCGACCCGCCCGGCGAGGAGCCGTCGTCGTCGCCGCCGCAGCCGCCGATGGCCAGCGCGACGCATGCGAGCACCGGCGTGTACGTCCTGAACATCTGTACCCCTTGCCGATCGGACCGCCCCCCGCGCCGCCAGTATCCCACCGATGGGCCGGCGGTCAGAGATACGCCGTCAGCGCCTCGCCGGCGGACTCGATCGCATCGCGCGTGGAGGCGACGAGGATCGCCTGCAGGTCGAGGATCCGCGCGTCGAAGCGGTCGATCGCGTCTGCGCCGACGACCGCGTGGCAGGGCACGCCCGCCTGGCGTGCGCGCGTGGCGATCTCGCCGGTCACGCGGCCCTCCAGCGTCGCGCGGTCCAGACGGCCCTCGCCCACGATCACGGCGCGCGCCGCGCGCAGGCGCCGGTCGAAGCCCAGCTCCTGCAGGACGAACGGCGCGCCGGCCAGCAGGCGTGCATCGTAGTGCGACCACAGCACGCCTGCGAGGCCTCCGCCGGCGGCGGTCATCGGGATGCCGCGCGGATCGCGCGGCAGGTCGCTCGCGGCCGAGTCCGACCCCGTCCACCCAGCCCGCAGCTCGCAGAGCACGACGAGCGCGGCGCCGCGCAGGCCGCCGCCCTGCTCGATCGCGTCGACGAGGCTGGCGGCGCCGTCGAACTCGGGCGCCGGGCCGCCGGCGGCGACGAGCACGACCGCGGCGCCGGCGCCGGCCGCCGCGGCGATGCGCTCGCCGGTGACGCCCGCCGTGGGCGCCCGCTCGACGATCGCCGTCCCGCCGCCCTCGATCAGCGCGAAGCCGTCCGCGGTCTCGCCGCCGAGCACGGGCAGCAGGACCTCGATCGTCCCGGGTCCGCCCCCGGCGACGGGGCACAGCTCCGGCGGCGGCACCACGCCCGCGCGCTCGAGGCCGCGCGCGATCGCCGCGGCGACGACCGGCGCGCGCAGGTCAGCGCCGAACGCGTCGGGCGCGACGAGGATGCTTGGCCGGGTGCTCATCGGCGGGAAGGATCACAGGAGCCCCGGTTGCGGGCCCCACGCCTCAGGACGAGCGCTCGGCCCGCAGGCGCTCGTTGAGCGCGGCGGCTCGACGCGCGATGTGCCGTCGCCGCCGGGCGGCCCGCCCCTTCGACGGCATGGCCTGGCTGGCGATCAGGCTCACCGGGCGGCCGTGATCCACGACGACGAGGAGCGCGGGCACCAGGCGCGCGTGCTCGCCGACGGCGGGCGCCAGGCGCTCGTGCTCGTCCTCCGAGCCGACCCTCGAAGCGCACGATCTCATCCCACGCGATCAGACGCCGCGTGCCGGGCACCGCCACCCCGTCGACGCTGACGCGCATCCCGCTGCGCAGACGCTCGACGCCGAGCCGGATCGACCAGAACACGCTGTACAGGCAGGTGATCGCCAGGACCACGGTCTCCGCGCTCGGATCCGAGACGCACAGCACCCCGGCGACGATCGCGATCAGCAGGCCCAGCGCGATCCAGACCGCACCGAACGCCCGGTGCTGGTCGGGCAGGCCGTGGAAGCCGTCGGCCAACGGCGCGGTTCGTGCTGTGTCCGGCGCGGCCATCGGCCACAGCCTACGGTCGCGCTCGCAACCGATCATCCGCTGCCGGCCGCCCCGCGCTGGCATGCTCTGCGCATGCCCAAGGCGGAGTACACGACGCTCGAGGCCGCCGGCCACGAGATCCGGATCTCGAGCCCGAGCAAGGTCTACTTCCCCGAGCACGACGGCCGCGGGCCGTTCACGAAGCTCGACCTGGCCCAGTACTACCTGCGCGTCGCCGACGCCACGGTCAACCACCTGCGCGAGCGCCCGACGACGCTCAAGCGCTGGCGCGACGGCATCACCGGCGACTTCTTCTTTCAAAAGCGCGTGCCGGAGAAGCGCCCCGAGTGGCTGCAGACCGCGACCGTCTCCTTTCCCTCCGGCCGCAGCGCCACCGAGCTCGTGCCCAACGACGCGGCGCATCTGCTGTGGGCCGTCAACCTCAGCAACATCGACTGGAACCCATGGCCCGTGCGTCGCGACGACCTCGACCACCCCGACGAGCTGCGCATCGACCTCGACCCGACGCCGGGCGTCGCGTGGGACGACGTGCGCCAGGTCGCGCTCGCCGTCAACGAGCTGCTGACCGAGATGGACCTGCGCGGCTTTCCGAAGACGTCGGGGTCGCGCGGGATCCACGTGAACGTCCGCATCCACCCCGAGTGGACGTTCACCGAGGTGCGCCGCGCCGCGCTGGCCCTGGCGCGCGAGATCGAGCGCCGGATGCCGGGCAAGGCGACGAGCAAGTGGTGGAAGGAGGAGCGCCAGGGCGTGTTCCTCGACTACAACCAGAACGCGCGCGACCGCACCGTCGCCAGCGCCTACTCCGTGCGCCCGGTGCCCGACGCGCGCGTGTCGGCGCCGCTGCGCTGGGAGGAGGTCGCCGACGTCGAGTCCGCGGACCTGCGCATCGACACGGTCCCCGACCGGATCGAGACGCTCGGCGACCCGTCGGCCGACATCGACGACCACGCGGGCTACCTCGACGCTCTGCTCGAGCTCGCCCGCCGCGACGAGGAGGAGGGCCTCGGCGACGCGCCCTGGCCGCCGAACTTCGCCAAGCAGCCCGGCGAGCCCAAGCGCGTGCAGCCCTCGCGTGCCAAGCAGGAGCCGCCGTGAGGCGCGCCGATCACGTTGCCGCGCGCGCCTCGTCGTGCGCCGGCGCGCTGTCGTGAGCGCGGCGGCCGCGTCAAGCGGCTGCTCGCGTGGCCGCTGCGGCGCGCGCTGGACCCGCGCGTGCGGATGACCGTCCACGAGATCGACGCGCGCCCGGGCAGCGAGGGCCAGGCGCGCCCGACGCTGCACGACCGCCTCGACGACCTCGACCGGATCGGCCGCGACATTGCTCGCCGGCCTCGGCTGGCGCGAGGTGCCCCAGCCGGGCGGGCGGCCTGGATCAGCTCGACGCCCCCCGCCGCCTGCCTCAACTGGGCCAACCGGCCCGAGAGCTACGCCGCTCGGGCCGGGCTGTGGTTCAACCCGCCGGTCCCCGGTGCACTACGACGCCGGCGGTGCAGCCACTGCTCGTCAACGAGCGGATCGTCGAGCAGCCGTTCGTCTTCCGCGCGCTCGCGGGCCTGGCGCAGCCGGCGCGGATCCTCGACGTCGGCGGCAGCGAGAGCACCGTCGGCCTGTCCTCGCCACGCTCGGCCACAACGTCACCGTCGTCGACCCGCGCCCGCATCCGCTGGCGCATCCGAACTCACGCAGGCAGCGTGCCGCCTGGACGAGCTGCCGACCCCCCGCGGCGCTTCGACGTCGCCGTCGCGCTGTCCGCCGTCGAGCACTCGGGCCTCGAGCACGACGGGCTCGATGCCGTTGACGAGCCTGGAGCTTGCCGCACTCGCGCGCCTGCGCGGGCTCGTCGCGCCGGGCGGTCTGCTCGTCCTGACGGTCCCGTTCGCCGAGCAGCCCAGCGCCGACAGCTTCCAGCGCGTCTACGACGAGGCGGGGCTGCGCGAGCTGCTGGCCGGCTGGGAGGTGCGCACGTCGCTGCGCGTCGGGCGGACGGACCGGCTCACGTGGGAGCTGGCCAGCCGTCCCTGGAGCGCCACGGCGTTGCGCTCGTGGCGGCCGCGCCGGCGCGCTCGTAGGACCCCACCGCCGGCGCGTTGCCGGCCGGCGATGGGGTCGTTCTACGATTGCGGACCACCCCTGATCCGAAACGCGTGAGGCCACATGCGTTGTGATGAAAGTGCGGCCTGCGCGCTGATGGCATCGTCCGCCTCGGAGCAGGGGTCCGCACTAGGGTCCCGCCCCAGGGTTCGCCTCCGCTGGACGAAGGTTCCAGCGAGGCGCGCGCCTGCTACGGGTGTTGGTGTCGTACTCTCGGCATCCCAGTGCTGCACGGGGGCGTTGGGCCTGATGGGGTTTCAGTTGTTGAGTGCCTGCAGCTGCGGGTCGCGAGCAAGCCGTGCCAGCGCCCGTGCCCGGATCGGCCCGATGCTCCCGACCGGCATGGACAGCAGCTCGCCGATCTGTCGGTAGTCGAGCGCCGGCTGTGTCAACAGCACCGTCACGAGCCGCCGGTGACGCATCGGTAGCGTGCTGAGCGCGGCCGTCAGCGTGGCGTCGCGCTCCTCCACGAGGACGCGCGCCTCCGGCCCCTCGGCTTGCGCCGGTGGCCCGATATCCGGATCGTCGGTGAGCTGTTCGCGCCCGTGCGTCTGGTGGTGGCGCAGCGCGTTGCGACGCACGGTCGTCGCGAGCCACCCGGCGACGGCTGCCGGCTCGCGGATCCGCTGGATGTTCTCCAGCAGGCTCAGCCACGTCGCCTGGACGACCTCGTCGACGTCGGCCGGCGCAAGCCGGTAGCGCCGGGCGATGGCGCGCAGGCAGCGGTCGAAGCGGGCGACCAGCTGCGCCCACGCTGCCTCGTCGCCGGCGCGTGCGGCGCAGACAACGGCGGCAAGCTCCGAGCGCGGCGTGATCGGCCGGCGGACGGCGGCGTGCTCGCCGGATGCTTCGGCCAGCGGGTCGGCGAAGTCGTCCCGGCTCGTGGGCTGGAGCGGTCGTGGCAGCTCTCGTACGGTTGGCGTGGTCATAGCCTTCTCGCTTGGTCCGGTGGTCGATGCGGCGCCACCGTCCCGCGCCGCGGCAACGGCGCGGTCACATCCGGTCACACCCGGGCAACCACCTCTGCGAGTGGCACCGTGCGAGGCGGCGATGTCTTACTTCTGGCGGTGCGTAGGCTGGGTGGCGCGCTCGGCTTCAGCCTGAGCACGGGGTAGGGGCGGCAATGACCACTTACGCGATCCTGGGTCCGATCGAGCTCTCCGACGGTGGGCGGCGAGTGCCTGCGGGAGGACCCCGCCAAGTGGCGCTGCTGGCGTTCCTGCTGGTGCATGCCAACCGCGCGGTGCCGGTCGATCGCCTGCTCGATGCGCTGTGGCGAGAGCGGCAGGACGGGAGCTCCCTGAAGCCCGTGCACATGGCCATCGCGCGGCTGCGCAAGACGCTCGACAGCCACGGATCGGGCGCCGAATCACGGCTCCAGACGGCGGCGGGCGGATATCTGCTGAAGGTGCGTCACGGCGACCTGGACGCCGACGTCTTCGCGAATCGCCTCCAGGAGGGCCGCGGCGCGCTCGACCGGGGGGAAGCGGCGCAAGCCGCGGAGGTCCTGCGAGACGCGCTGGCGTTGTGGCGCGGGCCGCCGCTCTGCGAGGTCGGCTACGAGGAGTGGGCGCAACCGGAGATCCGCCGGCTCAAGGAGCTGCGGCTCGCTGCGCTGGAGTGCCGGGTGGACGCCGATCTGCGGCTCGGGCACCATGCCGAGCTGATCGGTGAGCTCGAAGCCCTTGTCGCAGCCCATCCTGCTCGTGAGGGGCTCGTGGGCCAGCTGATGCTCGCGCTGTATCGCTGCGGTCGGCAGGCGGAGGCGCTGGATGCCTACCAGCGAACGCGCATCCAGCTGGCAGCGGAGCTGGGGCTGGAACCGGGTCCCACGCTTCGCTCGCTGCAACGGGAGATCCTCGAGCAGGCGCCATCCCTGCAGGTCGAGAAGGCGCCGGTTCCGCGCCGGCTGGACGCGCGGCGGGTCGTGGCGGTATTGGCCGTGCGCGGAGACGTAGACGATCCCGAGGCGCTGCATAGCGTGTTCACCCGCTGTACGGCCCTCATCGAGCAGCACGGCGGAACCGTCGAACGGTATTACGGCGACGCGCTCGTGGGCTTCTTCGGGATCGCTCAAACACACGGCGACGAGCCGCTGCGCGCTGTCCGCGCGGCCGCCGAGCTGCGTGCCGCGATCGCTCATCTGCGCATCGGGATCGAGCTCGGCGAGGTCTTCCTCAGCTGCGGTCCGCGGGACGAGACGATCACCACCGGGGCGGTGATCACGGCCGCCGGTCGGCTCGCTGAGCGCGCGGCGCACGGCGACATCCTGCTGGGCGAGCGCATGCGTCCCGCCGTCGCGACGGAACCGAACATCGACCATGACGGCGAGCGGCTGCTGGAGCTGCGCAGCGGGCCGCCCGCGCTGCTGCGAGCGTCCGAAAAGCCATTCGTGGGACGAGCCCGGGAGCTCGAGGCGCTGCATTCGGCATTTGCGCGCGCGCGCGATGAGCGAACCTGCCGTCTGGTCACCGTTGCCGGTCCGCCGGGCATCGGCAAGTCGCGCCTCGCCGCCGAGTTCCTGAGCGCGGTCGGCGATGAGGCGATGGTCTTGGCCGGACGCTGTCTGGCCTACGGCGAGGGGACGGCCTACCAGCCGCTGGTCGACATCGTGCGCGGGCTCGCGGGAGAGAACACGCAGGGGCTCGAGGACCTGGTGTGCGACGAACAGGTCGTGCGTGGAATCCACAGTGCGATCGGCCTCACCGACGAGCCCGCGCAGATGGAGGAGACGTCCTGGGCGTTGCGCCGGCTGTTGGAGCGGCTGGCGCAGGAGCGCCCCGTGGTCCTCGCCATCGAGGACATCCACTGGGCCGCGACCGTCCTGCTGGAGCTGCTCGACCACGTCGTCACCCTGTCGAGCGGGTCGCCGATCCTTGTCGTCTGCCTGACGCGGCCGGAGTTCCTGGAGTCACGGCCGGCCTGGTCTGCGCCGCAGCCGAACCGCTCCTTGCTGCTGCTCGACGCACTTCCTGGTGGGCACGGCCGCGAGCTCGCGGAGCGGCTGGGCGCGAAGGAGCGCGCCACGCGCATCGCCGATCGGGCCGAAGGCAATCCGCTGTTCATCGAACAGCTCGTCGCCGTCGGCGCGGACCTCGATGACAGCGAGCTGCCGGCGAGCATCCAGGGCGTGCTCGCCGCCCGCATCGACCGCCTCGCCGCCGGCGAGCGCAGGCTCCTGCAGTGCGCCGCCGTGGAGGGACGGACGTTCCATGTCGGCGCGCTCGGGACCCTGCTGCCCGACGAGGAGCGACAGCAGATCGGCTCGCGCCTCGTGGGGCTCGTGCGCAAGGGCCTGATCGGCACGAACCGCGGGACGGCCGCCGGCGAGGACGCATTTCGCTTCACCCACGCGCTCATCCGCGAGAGTGCCTACTGCGGGATCCCCAAGCTGTTGCGCGGCCAGCTGCATGCCGGCGTCGCGGGCTGGCTCGAGCAGTGGCCGGCGGCCGCCGACGAGACCGTCGGCTTTCACCTCGAGCGGGCCTGCCATCTGCTCGCCGAGGTCGGGGTCGGCGACGAGCGCGAGCGCGAGTGGGCAAAGCGCGCGGTCAGCCGGCTCACCCGGGCGTCACGCTCGGCGCTCGCGCGCGGCGACCCCGCGGGGGCGAGCGTCCTGCTCGAACGCTGCACCGTCCTTGCCCGGAGCGACGAGGCCACGTACTGGGCGCTGTTGCCCGCGCTCGGAGCGGCGCTGTTCGAGGCCGGGCGCATGACCGAAGCCACGCGCGTGCTCGACGAGGCGCTCGCCCAGGTGCGCGACCCGTGCTCCAGGCGCGCGCGCAGGTCGAGCGCGAGTTCGTGCGTCTGGAGACGCAGACCAGCGCTGGAACGAGCCGCGCGCGTGAGGTCGCCGACGCGATGCTGCCGGTGCTCGAACGGGCGGGCGATCACGACGGGCAGTCGCGCCTGTGGTGTCTGCGCGCCCGCGTGGCATGGGATGTGGGCGCCGTCGGCCGCGCCGACGAGGCATGGTGCCGGGCCGCCGAGTGCGCCCGCCACTCGGGCGACGAGCGCCAGCTCTACGACACGGTCATGCGCCGGGCGTCGGCCGCCGTCTACGGGCCCACCCCCGTCGACGAGGCGATCAGCCTCTGCGAGGAGATCCGCGGGCTCGTCTACGGCGGGGCCGTCGCCGTGACGGCCACGATGCACGCCCTGGCATCGCTCTACGCCATGAAGGGCGAGTTCGAGCGCGCGCGCACGCTGCTCGACGAAGCCAACGACACGCGGCGCAAGCTCGGCGACATCGGCTCAAGCGTGTCGCATCACGAGGCGCTCGTCGAGATGTACGCGGGGCGCCCGGAGTGCGCCGAGGAGCGGCTGCGCGACGATCTGACCGCACTGGAACGCATCGGCGACGGCTCGATGCTGGCGACGACGACGGCGATGCTCGCCCAAGCGGTCTATGCCCAGCGACGGGCTGCCGAAGCCGCGCAGCTGTGCCGCGCTTCGGAGCGCGCCGCCGCGATCGACGACATCGTCACGCAGGTCCTCTGGCGGGGCGTTCAGGCCCGGATCGCGGCCGACGAGGGACGCTGGGAGCAGGGCAGGCAGCTGGCCCGGCAAGCGCTCGAGCTCATCCGGCCCACCGATCTGCTCACCCACCACGGCGATGTCCTCCTCGACCTGGCGCATGTGCTGCGCGCCAGCGGAGACGTGTATCAGCCCACGGCGCGCCGCGCTCTGTCGGTGTACAAGGCAAAGGGCAACGCCGCCGCGGCTGCACGCGCGACGGCGATGCTCGAACAACCTCCGGGGGAGAACGCATGTCGCTGAACACGAATTTCGATGACCGCGCCGAGCTGGACGCAGATGAGCTGCGGGTGACGGGAACGACCGGTCCGGACGAGGACGGATGGACGCTGCTTTCGCGCAACTTCATCGTAACGCAGGGCGCGGTGAACGTTCAGCGAGAGGCGACGAAGGACCGCAGCTGGAGAGCGTCGCGGCGCATTCCACCGAGCGGCTTCGCCGATGGAGACGCGGTCGCCATCGGAACCGAGACGTATCTCTACGACGTCGACGGATCCGACAAGCCCAGCTCCTTCATCACCGTCTCGTGGTCGCAGAGCATCCGGATCGAGCAACAGCCATGAGCCCGCCGGCGACCGCTGCCGTCCCGCTGCGCTGCGGCGCAGCGGTGGCGGCGCACGACACGCGTCATGCGCCCGGCAACACCCTCGCGCCGCACGGCGCGAGGGTGCCCCGTGGCGCCGACGCGCCGCCCACCCGTGGGCGCTTCGGGAAGATGTTTCCCGGCCTCTCGCACCAGGCGCTGAGCGAGGACGCGATCAGCGCGCTCCTGGAGGTCATCGACGCCAGCGCGTCCGTCGGGGAGAACTCGACCATCCCGGCTGGGTTCACCTATTTCGGGCAGTTCGTCGATCACGACATCACGTACGACGCGACGCCACAGTCGCAGAAGCTGCTGGATCCGCATGCCGCGACGAGCTTTCGGACGCCGCGGCTGGACCTCGACTCGCTCTATGGCTCTGGGCCGCGGGACCAGCCATTTCTGTACGACTCCCGACCCGGCAAGGATGAAGGCGTGAAGCTGCTCGTCGGGGCGACTCGGCCGTGGAACGGGAGGGCGACCCTGCCGGATCTGCCCCGTAACGATCAGCGCCGAGCGCTGATCGGTGACCCGCGCAACGACGAGAGCATCATCATCGCCCAGGTCCACCTGCTGTTCATCCGCTTCCACAACAAGGTCGTCGACTACCTTCGCGCGCAGTGTTGTGGTCTCTCCGGTACCGAGCTGTTCGACGAGGCGCGCCGCGTCGTCTGCTGGCACTACCAGTGGATCGTCGTGCACGACCTCCTGCGCCGGTACGTCGGCGAGGAGCTGCTGAAGTCCGTGCTGCGAGCCGGCGAGACGTTCACGTCGGAGGAGGACGTCCCGTTCATCCCCGTCGAGTTCTCGGGCGCCGCGTATCGCTTCGGTCACAGCATGGTGCGCGACTCCTACAACGTCAACGCGGGCCGACGGGGCGTGCCGATCTTCGCCGAGGAGGACAATCCCTCGGAGCTGGCGCACCTCGGCGGGTTTCGCCGGCTCCCGCGCGGGCTCGTGATCGACTGGAGCTTCTTCTTCGAGTCGACGACCCGCAGGCCACAGTCCAGCCTCGCGATCGACACGTATCTCGCGGCGCCGTTGCGGGAGCTGCCCGTCAACGTCGACGCCGAGCGCAACTCCCTGGCGCTGCTGAACCTCAGGCGCGCGAGCATGCTCGACCTGCCCACCGGCCAGGCCGTCGCCGACGCCATGGACGAGCCACGGCTCGACGCAGCGCAACTGCGCCTCGACGAGGTCAGGATCGCGTCGAGCGAGCTCCGCGGCGAGCTCCTGGACGCAACGCCCCTGTGGTACTATGTCCTGCGCGAGGCAGCGGCGCTGACGGATGGCCGGCGCCTGGGACCCGTCGGCGGGCGCATCGTCGCGAAGACGCTCGTCGGGTTGCTGCTCAGCGACTCGCAGTCCTACCTCGCCCAGGATCCGGGCTGGCGTCCAGAGCTGCCCGGCGCCGACGGCGACTTCACGATGGCCGATCTCGTGCGGTTCACCGAGGGCCAAACGCCCGCGGGCGTCGCGTGACGGGGGCGCCAGGACCGACGCGGACCCGTAGCGGCGACGGTCGCCGGCTGCGCTGACTACATCCCGAGCTGCTCGATCCGGCACTCCCCCGGCGCCTTGTCGTCGCGCCAGCGCAGGACCTTCGTGCCGTGGCGGATGCGCCCGTCGGAGACGTGGTCGAACGTCACCTCGACGACGAGCTCGGGGCGCAGCGCGACCCACTCGAGGTCGCGGCCGTGCGTCCAGCGCGACGGCTCGCCGCTGCCGCGCTCGCCGGTCTCGTACGGGGCCAGCTCGGCCACGAGCTCCTTCTTGCGCTTGGCCGTGAAGCCGCTGGAATGGCCGATCTCGCGCAGGCGCCCGTCGTCGTCGTAGAGGCCGAGGATAATCGCGCCGACGGTGTGCTCCGCCTTGCCGGGCCGCCAGCCCATCACTACGGCGTCGATCGTGCGCACGCGCTTGACCTTCACCATCCCCTTGCGCTCGCCGGGCAGGTAGGGCGCGGCGAGCTCCTTGGCGATGATGCCCTCCTCGTCCTGCAGCCAGTGGCGCGCGCCGTCGGCGCTGCGCTGCACCGGCGTCAGCTCGAGGCCGTCGATCGTCTCGAGCACCGCGCGGCGCTCCTCGTAAGGGCGCTCGAGCAGCACCTCGTCGCCGAGCGCGAGCACGTCGAAGGCGACGAAGCGCGCGGGCGTCTCCTCCGCGAGCCGCGCGATCCGCGACGCCGCGGGGTGGATGCGCTGGCCGAGCGTGCCGAAGGTGGTCGCGACGAGCTCGCCGTCGACGACGTAGCGCCCCGCCGGGAAGCTCACCTCGGGGAAGTAGCGCGACAGCTCCTTGCCGTTGCGCGACTGCAGGTGGCTGTCGTCGCCGTCGACGAAGACGATCGCGCGAAAGCCGTCCCACTTGGGCTCGTAGGCCCAGCCCTCGCCCTCGGGCAGGTTCTCGCGCGGTCGCGCAAGCTGCGGCAGGATCGGCGGGCGCAGCGGCAGGCTCACGCCCGCAACGCTACCTCAGCGGTTCGTGCGCGAGCGCGACCGCGGACGGCGCCAGCGTCCGCGCATCGCGCAGCTGCAGCGCGATGACGGCCGCGAGCACGAGCACGCCGCCGAGCGCCTGCAGCGGGCCGAGCGTCTCGTCGTACAGCGCGACCGCCAGCAGGCAGGTCAGGACCGGCTCGAACGTCGACACGATCGACGCCGTCGAGGCGCCGACGCGCTCCATCCCGAGCATGAACGTCACGATCGGCAGCACGGTCGACAGCGTCGCGATCGCGCCGATCCAGAGCCATCCCGCGGGCGTGAACTGTAGCGCGCCGCCGATCGCGCCCGCGACGAAGAAGGTCGCCGCCGCGCCCGTCGCGACGAACGCGCCCAGCAGGATCGGGTCGATGCGCCGCACGATGCCCTCGGCGACGATGATGTAGACCGCGTACGTCGCGCCGGCGCCGAGCGCGAGCAGGACGCCGGTCGCCTCCAGGCCGCTCGTGCCGGCGCCGAGCAGCACGAGTGCGGCCCCCGCGCTGGCGAGCCCGAGCGCGAGCGCCTTCCACGGCGTGACGTGCTCGCGCCCGAGCGCGACCGCGCCGCAGAACACGAGCGCGGGGTACGTGTACAGCAGCAGCGACGTCAGCGACGCGTCGATGTGCTCCAGCGCGGAGAAGAAGAGGCCGGCCTGCGCGGCGTAGCCGACCGTTCCGAGCCCGAGGCAGGCCAGGACGGCCCGGGGCGACGGCCGGCCCGGGCGCTCACCAGCGGGGCGGGCGCGGATCCGCGCGCGCACGGCGACGATCGCCCAGAAGACGCACGCCGCCAGCACGAAGCGCGCCGCCAGCAGCGCCGTGACGCCGAGGCCGGCACCGTAGGCCTCCTTGGCGAAGATCGCCATGAGGCCGAAGCCGGCGGCCGAGATGAGGCACAGCGCGAGGCCCGCGGAGCGGCGTGATTCAGATGTTGCGGTGGACCGCACGTTCGGGGCGTTCGTCGAAGCCCGGACGCGACTCAGCGCCGTAGCGATAGGCGAGCACCTCGAACAGGGCGAACCCGGCGAGGAGTGAGGTCAAGATCAGCACGACACCACGATGAGGGTTGTGCGCTCTAGCGGTAGCCTTGATTGTCTTGAGCATGTCAAGGCAGCACCTATGAATCTGCAACAGCTCCAGTATGTTCTCGCCACGTTCGATCGCGGCTCGTTCAGCGCGGCCGCCGAGGCGCTGCACCTCGCCCAGCCGTCGCTCTCCGAGCAGGTCCGCCGCCTGGAGGCGGAGCTCGGTGTCGCGCTGTTTCAGCGCGTCGGGCGCGGCCTCGTCCCGACGGAGGCGGGGCGCGCGCTGCGCCCGCACGCCGAGGCCGCGCTGGCCGCCGTCGAGGCCGCCCGCCGCTCGGTCGGCGCGGTCCGCGAGCTGCGCGCGGGGACCGCCGCGTTCGGCACCTTCGGCACGGCGCGCATGTACCTCGGCACCGATCTCGTCGAGGACTTTCGCCGCAGCCATCCCGACGTGCGCGTGCGGATCGTGGGGCAGAACTCGTCGGAGACCGTCGAGGCGATCCGCGCCGGCGCGCTGGAGGCGGGGCTCGTCGTGCTGCCCGTCGATGACCGCGGCCTGGAGATCCGGCCCGCGATGCGCGACGAGGTGCTCTACGTCTCCGCCGACCGCGGGCGCCTGCGTCATGCGATGTCGATGGAGCGCCTGGCGCGCGCTCCGCTGATCCTCTCCGAGGCGAGCTGGGGCAGCGAGGATCCGACGCGCCGCCAGCTGCGCGAGCTCGCCCAGCGCGCCGGTGTGACGATCGAGCCGCAGATCGACATCGAGGACGTCGAGGTCGCGCTCGAGCTCGCCACGCGCGGCCTCGGCGACACGATCGCACCAGCCGGGATGCTGCGCCGCCTGGCGCCGAGCGAGCTCGGCTGGGTGCCGTTCGCCGACCCGATCTATGAGACGTTCGCCTTCACCTGGCGGCGCGGCGCGCAGCTCTCGCCGGCGACGAAGGCCTTCATGACGTTCGCCGAGCGGCGGCTGGACGCGCTCGCCGAGGTGCTGCGCACCGAGCCGCCGCGCCGGCGGGCGCCGGCGCCGGCGTAGGGCCGCGGCCGCGACTCAGTCGCGCCGTGGCGCCGCGGTCTCGCCGCGCAGCCGCCGCAGGACGCGGTCGGCCATGGCCGGCGACAGCCCGTGCAGGATCCCCATGCCCTTCACCAACGGGCGGTAGTGCAGGTGGCGGCTGTCGCGCTCGACGGCCTTGATGATCCGCTGCGCGAGCACGTCGGGCGAGGCGGCGTCGGGGCCGCCGCGGTACCAGGCCGGTAGCCGCGTGTGCTCGTGGTCGTGCAGCGAGGTGCGGATCTCGCCGGGGTAGACGGTCGTCACCGAGACGCCGGTGCCGGCGAGCTCGTGGCGCAGCGCCTCGGCGAACATCCGCTGCGCGGCCTTCGTCGCGCCGTAGGCGGCCGCGCCGGGAAAGCCGCGCAGGCCCGCTCCCGAGGACATGACGACGATGTGGCCGCGGCCGCGCTCGAGCATCTGCGGCAGCGCGGCCTTCACGGTGTGGACGGTGCCCAGCCAGTTGACGGCCGTCATGTTCTCGATGTGCTCGAGGCTCTGCTCGGCGATCGGCTCGTAGTGCGCGATTCCCGCGTTGGCGACGAGCAGGTCGATCGCGCCCTCGGCATCGGCGAACTGCTCGATCGCGGTGGCGATCGACGCCGGCAGCGCGACGTCGCACGTCAGGACGCGGTGGGTCCCCGGCAGCTCGGCGGCGAGCGCCTCGAGGTCGGTCGTCGAGCGCGCGGCGAGCCCGACCGTCGCGCCGCGCCGCGCGAGCGCATGGGCGAGCGCGCGGCCGATCCCGCGCGAAGCGCCGGTCACGAACGCGCGGGTGCCAGATCCGATCTGCACGCCGGTCGAAGGCTACGGCTGTGCGCCGTGGCTCGTCGGACGTGGCCTGCGAGAACAGCGTCGGTCCTCGCTACGCGGGAGCTTCATACGGGGCGTTCGCCGACGCCGGTAAGATCGACTGTCGTGGCCACCGAGCACGCGACCGTCGCCGAAGAGGAGTACCTCCAGACGCTCTTCTGGTTGCAGGAGGCCAAGCTGCCGATGACGGGTGCCAACGTCGCCCGCGCGATGCAGCTGTCCGCTCCGACGGTGCACGAGATGATCGGCCGCCTCGAGCGCGACGGCTACATCACGCGCGCTGGCGACAAGGTCATCTCCTTCACGGCGAGCGGCCTCGATCACGCCGAGGGCGTCGTGCGGCGCCACCGGCTCATCGAGCGCTTCCTGACCGACGTGCTCGGCATCCCCTGGGACGAGGTGCACGAGGAGGCCGAGCGCCTCGAGCACGCGATGAGCCCGGTGCTCGAGGAGCGGATGCTCGCCGCGATCGGCGACGCCAAGACCTGCCCGCACGGGCATCCGATCGCCGCCGGCCAGCGGATCGACGGCGTGCCGCTGGCCGACGTCGCGGAGGGCGCGACGGTCAAGATCCTGCGCTTCGAGAACGAGGCCGAGGACCTGCTGCACTACCTCAAGGACTCGGGTATCGAGCCCGGGATGCAGGGCACGCTGACCGCCAGGTCGGCCGACGAGGTGACGGTCACGTGCGAGGACGGGCAGCGGTGCACCGTCACGCACTCGGTCGCCGAGACCGTGTCGGTCCTGGCCGATCCGTCGCCGCCGTCGCGCATCGCGCTGCCCGAGCAGCTCGTGCTCGCGCGCGAGCGCTACGGCCGCTAGGCACGCCGGCGCCGCCGGGCGCGGGGCGCAGGGTTGTACGCTGCCCGCTTCTCGAAGCAACGGGGGAACCTCGACGTACTGGGTATCCATCTAACCGGACTAGAATGCGGGTGTGGAGCGTCCCATGGCCGGCAGCCAGTACCCGCGGTCGCTGGGCGAGTTCCAGGCGTGGTTCTCGACCGATGCCGACTGCTTGGAC
>Ga0136614_10000370_pt1 | contig 21750 bp, 23 predicted proteins | sample AntDrymUQ2792106_2_FD_106643 | JGI IMG/M metagenome (GOLD analysis project Ga0136614, IMG submission 106643) | Polar desert sand microbial communities from Dry Valleys, Antarctica - metaG UQ279 (21.06) | ecosystem: Environmental > Terrestrial > Soil > Desert | place: Antarctica: Dry Valley... | reverse complement strand
TGGAGGAAGTACGGGATCCAGCCGATGTCGCCCTCGCTGAGCGCGAACCGCAGCCCGGGGAACCGGTGCCAGAAGTCGGCCCACAGCAGGTCGCCGAGCGTGTAGATCGACATCGCCGACGACAGGTTCATCGGGACCGGCGGGGGCGCGTCAGGGGCGGTGGATGCCGCCTTCGACGACGACCCGACGTGGCAGCACAGCACCGTGCCCTCGTCGCAGCACGCGGCAAAGAGGGGGTCCCAGGCGTCGGTGTGGATGCTCGGCATCCCGAGGCCAGCGGGGTTCTCCGAGAAGGTGACGGCGTGACACCCCTTCTCCGCCAGCCGGCGCACCTCCTTCCCTGCCTCCTCGGCGTCGAACAACGGCAGGAGCCCGCAGGGGATGAAACGGTCCGGGTGGGCGCCGCACCACTCGTCGACGTGCCAGTCGTTGTACGCCCGGATCATCACCAGGTTCACGCCGCGGTCGGGACCGAGGTTCAGCACCTGACCGGCGAACCCGGTCCAGTTCGGGAAGTTGAGGCCGGCCAGCTGGCCGCCGGCCGACATGTCGCGCACACGCTCGTGGACGTCGTAGCAACCGGGCCGCATGTCCTCGTAGCGGGACGGGTTGACGTTGAACATCTCCGGCGGCTTGCCAGCTACCGCGTTGAGCCCGAGGTTCCGGCCACGGACCTCGCCGTAGTACCACTGCTGCGATCCGTCGGGCTCGTCGACGACCCGGGGCATCTGGGCGCGGTACTTCTCGGGGACGTGCGCGTCGAACATGTCGGCCGGCTCGCAGATGTGATCATCGACCGAGACCAGGATCAGGTCGTCGGTGCGCACTCCGGCCATCACATAGCTCCCTCGCTCGGCGGCAGGGTACCTGCCGCCGCCCTTCGGGACGCTCGTCCGCACATCGCCCCGACCGCTAGCGAGCCGTGGTCGTCGCAGCCCGCTGGAGAGGGAGTCGCTGCCGGGTCCGGGGCGCGAGGAGCAGGGCCGCGCCGTTGCTCCCCTTCGCCATCCGCACCTCGTTCGGCTCCGGAGCGGGATCGGCGGTCGGGTCGATCACCATCTCCCAGGTGAGCCGGGCATCGCCGGCGGCCTCGACCGGGTGACAGCGGGCGCGGGGGTTGCCGACGCGTGCGATGGCGTCGAGCGCAGGATGGGGTGCCCGGCCGAGCTGCGCGAACCACGAGTAGGGGTCGCCCTCCTCGAACGCGGGACACTCGCGGAACGAGATGACCGCGCGCTGGTCGTCGAGCACCTCGACGCGCAGATCCACGTAGGTGCGGGGCTGGAAGCACGGGTGCAGCTGGAACAGCTTGGCGACTGCGCCGGCGTCGTCACCCTCGACCGCCATCGCCGCCCGGAGGCGCTCGGCGGTCAGTCCCGCCGCGCCGACCCATTGGATGGTCGCGATCTCGCGGGCTTCGTCGTCGTTGCCGAGCCGCTGGGCGACAGCGAGCAGGAACGACCGGCACAGCAGGTGTGACTGGACCGCGAACTCCTGGTCGGCGAGCACGAGCGTCCGGTGCGAGAAGCTCTCGAGGGAGAAGTCGGGGTCGAACTCGCCGGCGTAGTCGGGCATGCCCCCGGACTCTCGATCGGTCCCGGGGTCGACGATGTCGACATCGGCGAGGCGGGACCGCCGCATCGCCTCGACGTTGGGGTGCTCCGCGAACGGAGTTGCGTTCGGCGCGTCGTCGAAGAACACCCGCCACCGGCAGTGCGGTTGCTGGTCGGCGGGAACCCGCGGCGGCCGGTGCACCGGGCGGATCCGGATCAACGGGTTCGTGGCCGCCGCGGTGGCGTCGAACGTCGGGTCTTCGATGTCATGGCACATGCCGTGCACCATGTCCTCGCCGAACGGCTCGACGTCGAGCAACGCTCCACAGGTGGCGAGCCAGAACTCGCCCGAGCGCTCATCGTGCAGCTCGTACCGGACGTCCATGTACCCGTGGGAGAACCCGATGTCGAGCTGGAGGTTCTTGAACAGGGTGCGCACGTCGTTGCCGGTGAAGTCGAGGGCGCGCTGCATGCGCTTCGAGTAGATCGGGCTGGCGCTCATCCACTCGTCGATGGCGAGACCCACCCGGGCGTCGATCCCCGTGCGCCCGAGGACGGGCGCCATCGCGCCCCGGTCCTGGAGCTGGCCGTGGAGGAGGTATTCGCGACCGAGTACCGCGAGCGCCGAGCGCGACAGGTCGGCGAGGGCGAAGTCGGGATCGAACGGCCCCGAGTAGTCGGCGCGCGGGGCGACGGTCACCGCTCCTCCACACCCCTCATGGCGCCAACTCCGACGGGCCGACGTGCTTGTCGAGCCAGCCGTTGAGCGGGCCGGCGGCGTGGAGGAACTCGACGACCCGGTCCTTGGCCTTGGCCGTGCCCATCCAGGCCGCCACCGGCCACTGCTTCCAGGCGATGAGGCCCTTATGACGGAGGAGCTCGATGCGGGGGTGGTCCTTGGGGTAGCCGCGCGGCGCGGTCTTGAGCGCGTCGTGCGCGGTCACGTCGATTCCCGCGCCGCGCAGCTCGTCGACGATCCCGACGAGCTGCTTCCCGGTGCGGTCGTCCGCAATCGCCTGGCGGAACCGCTCGAGCTGGTCGGTGGCGGGCATGTACATCCCCGACCCGGCGCCGAGACCTTCGGCCGAGAACGAGATGTAGCCGCCTTCGGTGAGAGCGGCGGCGATGGCGGTCTTGTACGGCGACTTGTCCTTGCTGAAGTGGACGTCGCGGTACGGGCGGAAGACCTTTCCCTCGCCGAACTCGGGCCCGAGCTCGGTGAGGAGGTCGTCCATGGGCGCCCGCACCTGCTTCTCGTAGACCGGCTTGTGCTCCTGCCAGTAGGTCTTCGAGTTGTCGGCCTCCAACCCCTCGAAGAACTCGATCGCCTCGGCCGGCCATCCCGCGAACGCCATCGCGGGTGAGGCTACTCAGACCGGGCTCACGCCGGCTCGGTGTCGGCGACTGGAATCAGGCCCCGCTCAGGCCCTCGTCTCCATGTACTCGCCGAACCAAGCGAACATCGTCTGCCATCCGTACTTCCGCTTCTGCGCCGCGACATCCGGGGGCAACAGGTCGAGCCCGCGATGCTCGAGCGTGACCCGGGTCCCGCCGGGAGCGGCCTCGAACCGCACCTCGACCTCGGTGACGGGGTCGGGCGGCGCGCTCGACGTCAGGTCGGTGTACACCAGCCGCCTTCCCGGCTCCCACACGGTGACCCGGCCGAACGCGAAGCCTTCGCCGGTCGCCTCGTCGTGGACCTCCAGCAATCGTCCGCCGACGCCGGGTTCGCACCGGATGCCGACCGCGCGGTCAGGGAAGCGCCAGCTGTGCGGACCGCGCTGGTACCAAGCGTCGATCTCCTCGGTGAAGACCTCGAACGCGGTCGCGGGATCGACCGCCACGTCGACGGCGGCGGTGACGCTCGCCCCCTCCGTCATTTGCGTCTGCGCGTGCGTTCGGCGTGCGCCTTGAACGCGCCGAGCTGCTCCCCCCAGAACGCCTGGACCTGGTCGAGCCACGCCTGGAGGGCGACGAACCGCTCCGGCCTGAGCCGGTACAAGCGCAGGCGGGCGTCGTCGTCGCCCGACTCGGCCTCGACCAGTCCGCTCGACCGCAGGACGCGCAGGTGACGGCTCATCGCCGGCGCGCTCATCGCCGCCTCGGCGGCGAGCTCACCGGCCGGTCGGGGCCCGGCGCGCAGCAGGTCGACCACCTTCCGCCGGGTGGGGTCGGCCAGGGCGGCCAGGGTGGCGTCGAGATCGTTCACCGCCCTATGGCCGCCCTCGCGCGCTCGGACGCCAGGTCGTACCCACAAGCGCCGGTGCTGCCGCTGGCATCGTCTCAGTCGACCGACTGCATGAACATCCAACGGTGACCCTCGAGGTCCTCGGCTCGGTACATGCGGCCGTAGGGCTGGGTCTCGGGCTCGGAGAGGATCGTCGCGCCGGCGCCCTTGGCCCGGGCACAGTGACCATCGACGTCGTCGACATGAACACAGACGCCGTTGATCACCCACGGCACCTTGGACCACGCGCGCGCGGCGGCGCAGCCGGTGCGATGGCGGCGCGGTCCCTCGTACCCGGGCGGGCCGGAGGCAAGGACGACAACACCGCCGTCGTCGAGGATCAGCTCGGCGTGACCGATCGTCCCGTCGGGCTCCTCCATACGGGTGCGCTCCCGGAACCCGAACGCCTTCGCCAGCCATCCGAGGGCCTCCGGCGCGTCTCGGTACGCCAGCATCGGCACGACCTGGGGCCAGGGTGTGGCTTCATCCGCCATGGAGACTCCCTTCATCGACACCAGGGGGACTCTCGACCTGGCGCGGGTCGTCGGCCGTCGACATCTCGCTCGGCCCCGGGGTCAGGTACAGCTCCTCGAGCCCGGTTGAACGGCGCCAGCTGACGGAACTCCATCTCCGGAAGCCCGTCGATCGTCCCCCCGATGTCGTGCGCTTCCATGGCGATAATCATTAACTTGCTCGTTAAGGAAAGTCAAGCGCATCATCGGGGCGTGGCGATCCCTCCCGACGAACCCCTGATCCGCCCCGCCACCGGCCCGCTCACGGGCCGGCTGCTGGTCGCGGTCCCCGGGATGTACGACGCCAACTTCGACCGGACCGTGGTCCTCGTGCTCGAGCACGGCGACGAGGGCGCGGTGGGCATCGTGCTGAACCAGCCCAGCGACACCGAGACCGGCGCGGCGGTCCCGGGCTGGGGGACGGTGGCCGCGCCGCCTGCGGTCGTGTTCGTCGGCGGCCCGGTCCTCCCCGCGGGCGCGCTCGCGCTCGGTCAGGTCTCCGATCCCAGTGCGGCCGAGGGCTGGACGGCGGTGCTCGGCCCGGTCGGGCTGGTCGACCTCGGCCGAGCCACCGACGGCGCGCCCCCCGACGTGGAACGCGCCCGGCTGTTCGCGGGGCACGCGGGATGGTCCCCCGGTCAGCTCGAGGGCGAGATCGCCGCCGGCGGATGGTTCGTGGTCGATGCCGAGCCCGGTGACGCGTTCGCGTCCCGACCCGCCGGCCTCTGGCGCGCGGTGCTAGCTCGTCAGCGGGGACGGCTGGCGTGGTTCGCCAACTGCCCGCCGGACCCGTCGGCCAACTGAGATGCCGCGCTTCGTCGTCGACGGGATGAACGTGATCGGGTCACGGCCCGACGGCTGGTGGCGCGACCGCGACGACGCCGCCCGCCGGCTGCTTGCGCGACTCCAGGCGCTCGCCGCCGAGTCCGGCGACGAGCTGACGCTCGTGCTCGACGGCCGTCCGCTCGACGACCTGCCCGAGGGCGTGCACGACGACGTGGAAGTGCTCTACGCGCGGCGGCCGGGACGGGACGCCGGCGACGACCGGATCGTCGAGACGCTCCTCGCTGCTCCCGATGCCACCGCGGTGCGGGTGGTGACGTCGGACCGCGACCTCGCAGACCGGGCCCGCGACCTGGGCGCCGAGGTTGTTGGCGCGCGCTCGCTCCTCGCCCGCCTCGACGACCTCAAGCCCTGACCGACGTCACCCGGTGAGCGCGGAGCACTCCTCCTCACCGGAGAAGAAACCCAACCGGAAGTTCTGGAGCCGCGTGTACGCGGTCAGCTCGTCGGGGTCGCCGGTCGCGGGCTCAGAGAAGGCGAGGAAGCCCCGCACCACCTCGTCGAGGTCGCCCGGCGAGAGCAGGATCGCGGCCAGGGGATCCCCCGTCGCCGGATCCGGGTCGCGGATCAGCGGTTGGCCGTTGGCGGCGAAGTCGGCGATGCCGTCGCCGTCCACCTCGATCGGGATGCTGCCGGCCCACGAGCCACTGAAGCAGTCGACCTGCGCCTGCCCACCCTCGAGCTCGAGGTCCTCCTGCATGCCCGCCGCCCAGGCGTTGCCGATCAGCTGCATGGCGGCGAAGTCGCCGATCTCGCCGTGGGCGTCCTCGACGATGTTCTCGTCGTAGGCGATGAACTCCTCACCGGGGCAGTAGAAGACCGCGTTGTTGTAGTCCCTCGCCCGGCGGGGGCTGAGATCGAGGCCCTCGCACTCGGGAAGGGTGCTCTTGCGCCGGGGGTCGAAGCTCTCGACACCCTCCTCGATGCCCTCGTAGGTGAGGCCGCTGAGTTCGAACACCACCGCCCAGTAGAGGTCGAGGTCCTCGATGCCGAACTCGAGCGCCTCGTCGATGGGGAGGTTCCCCTCGTTGGCGAGGTCCGACTCGGTCGTGAAGGGGATCTCGGTGACCGGCGGGAGCAGGCCGAGGTCGTCGTACTCGGCGCAGCGCGCCGCGCCCGACTCGAAGCCCTCCGAGAACGCGTTGGTGCGGTCGAACCCGTTGCCGTGGGCACCCTGCTCCGAGGGGTCGAAGCCCAGCGGGTCGCTGAACTCGAGCATGCCGGCCAGGCCGGTCTCGAGGTCGCCGGGCTCGATTTCGAACGCCTCGCTCTCGCCCGCGTCCACCCAGGCGACGTAGGCGCCGGTATAGCAGTCGGCCTGGAGCTCCTTCTGGATGCTGGGCGCGTTCACGAACGAATCGAACGTGAACACCTGGCCCTGGATGGCGTGCCCCCATTCGTGCGCGAGCACCTGGACGAGCGCGAACGGCCCGAACTCCTCGAACAGGCGGGGGAACAGCATGCCGTCGTCGTAGGCGACGAAGTCGTCGTCGGTGTCGGCGCCGATCACGCAGTAGAAGGCGTTGTCGGCGATGTCTTCGTAGTCGACGCCCTCCTCGCCGCAGGCCGGGAGGTCGTCGGGATCGCTGTCCTCGCTGTACGGGATGAACTGGTCGTCGCGGATCTCGCGGTACTCGAGGTCGTAGACGTCAGGCAGGGTCTCGGCCCAGAACGTCTGGATGTCCTCGAACGCGAAGTCGATGGTGTCCTGGTACTCGAGCTCGCCGCCACCACCCTTGTTCTCCACGTTGTCTTCGCCCTCGCCGGCAGGGACGGCGAATGCGGCTCCGGTACCGGCGGCCACGAAGATGGCCACACCCAACAGCCCTGACAGCCAACGACGCACGTCATGTCCTCCCATGGGAACCGCCCCGGGTCACGAAGGTCGCCAGTCTAGGACGGCGTTCCACCAATGGGAGATCGCCGGCCCGGGCCGCGCTGCCGCGCGGCTCTGATGGACTGACCCCGTGCGCTCCGACGTCGCCGCCGCGATCGAGCAGGGAGACCTCGACGAGCTGATCCGCCTGGTCGACCGGCTGTGCGCGGCCGAGGACTGGGACGGCCTCGCCGAGCTCCGGGAGCGCTGCCACCGGGCCCACGAGCGCTCGGGCCGCCAGCTCTGGCCCGCCGCCGCCCACGCCGAGTACCGGCTGGCCCTCGAGGCGCCGGGGTCGTGGGCCGCGAGGGTGCTCGTCGAGGGGGCGGGCCGCTTCACGCCCGGGCCGCTGTCGGAGGTGGCGGCCTCGACCCACGAGTGGGGCGACCTCGCGCCGCATCTTCCGCCCGGCCCTCCCGCGGGGCTCACCGCGCACGAGCGGGTCTTGCGGGGCGAGGACCTCACCGCGGCCGCGGTCCCGGGGCCGGCGGTGCTCGACCTGCCGCTGCGGCTCGAGCCGTGGGAGCCGGCGTACTCCCTAGCGGAGTACCGGGCCCACGAAGCCGACTTCCCCGCGCCGGCCCTGCCCCGGCTCGAGCCGGTGACGCTCCCGCCGGGGCGGGGACGCGGCTCCGACCGCGACGGCGTCGACGCGTTGCTGGGCGTGGTCGAGGCGTGGGTAGCCGACAGCGCCGGACGCGCCGACGCAACGGTCGTCGACGGCGGCGCGCTCGAAGCCATCGCCACGCTCGGCGCCGGGCGAGCCCGGCTCGGGACGCTCGACGGCGCGGACGCGCTCGCAGTCCTCGCGTGGGCAGGCTCGGCCGGTGGCGTCCACGGCCGGCGGCGGGGCGCGGCCGCGGGCCGGTTCGCGGCGTGGTGGGCGGCGGCCGCGGTCAGCGGGCGGCTCGATCCCTGGCCGCCCGATCCCGCCGCACTCGGCGAGACGGTGTCCCGGCTGCGCTGGTTCGTGTGGGACGCGGGCGAGCCCGTCACGGGATGGGTCTTGCGGGTCGCGGTCGAGGACCCGGATGCCGACCGGGCGTGGGCCCTCGACGCCCGCGACCCCGGTTGATCCATTGGGCCTGATCCGGCGCGAGCTACGCGATTCTCCGCGAGCATCGGGGCCTGAGCCCTGGAGTCCGGCCCCCTAGAGTCCGCCGGTGGGCGCCACCGGCTTTTTCGGACTGGAGCGCACCGAGGACCCGCGCGCGTGGCGGATGAAGGTGGTCCCCGAGCTGTGCTCGGGGATGGGCGCGTTGTTCGGCGGGTGCGGCCTCGGCGCCGCGATCGAGGCCCTGGAGGTCACCACCGGCCGACCCCTCGTCTGGGCCACCGCCCAGTACCTGTCGTTCGCCCGGCCGCCGGCGGTCATCGACCTCGGCATCACCGAGTCCGTGCGCGGCCACCAGGTCTCCCAGGGGCGTGCCGTCGCTTGTGTCGACGGCGAGGAGATCCTCACCGTGAACGCGGCCCTGGGTCGCCGCGCGCTGCGGTGGTCGGGCGCGTGGGCGGTGCGGCCGGAAGTGCCGCCGCCCGACGAGTGCCGGCCTCGGGTGCTCCAGGAGCGCCACCAGGGGTCGATCATGGACCGCCTCGACATGCGCCTGGCCCACGCCCGCGACTTCGAGGACCTCGACGGGGAGCCGGGCGACGGCCGCAGCGCGCTGTGGGTGCGGCTCCCCGACCTCGACGTGTCGGCGGCGGCGCTCGCCATCGTCGGCGACTACGTGCCGTTCGGGATCGGGCAGGCGCTGGGCGGTCGCACCGGCAGCAACAGCCTCGACAACACCCTCCGGGTGGCCCGGCGCGCGCCCACGGAATGGATCCTGGCCGACGTGCGGGTGCACGCCGTCGCCGACGGCTTCGGGCACGGGCTCGTGCACCTCTGGGCCGAAGACGGCACGCTGTTGGGCACGGCCAGCCAATCGGCGATCGTGCGCGAGCGGGGAGACTGATCACGTATGCAGCAGAGGCACGGCATCACGGTTCCGTTCGAGGGTGTGCCGCTCCACGCGCACCGCGAGTGGTTCGAGGAGGCGGAGGCGCTCGGATACACCGACGTGTGGTCGGCCGAGGCCGGAGGCGCCGACGCGTTCACGCCGCTGGCGCTGGCGGCGGCGTGGGCGCCGAAGCTGCGTCTCGGCACCGCGATCGTTCCCGCCTACACGCGCGGCGCGGCGACCCTCGCCCAGACTGTCGCCAGCATGGCGCAGGCCGCACCGGGACGGTTCGCGCTGGGCATCGGCACGTCGTCCAACGTCATCGTGGAGAACTGGAACGGCATCCCGTTCGAGAACCCGTACCAGCGCGTCCGCGACACGATCCGCTTCCTGCGGTCCGCGCTCGCGGGCGAGAAAGTGACGCAGGACTACGAGACGTTCTCGGTGAAGGGGTTCCGGCTCGGCATCCGGGTCGACGAGGTCCCGCCCATCCTGGTGGCCGCGCTGCGCCCGGGGATGCTCAAGCTGGCCGGCACCGAGGGTGACGGCGCCATCATCAACTGGCTCTCGGCCGACGACGTCAAGACGGTGGTCCCGCACGTCGGCGAGGGCAAGGAGGTCGCGGCGCGGATCTTCGTGATGCCGTCGGAGGACACCGACACCGTCCGCTTCGTCGGAAAGCGGGCGATCGCGGCGTACCTGAACGTGCCCGTGTACGCCCAGTTCCACGAATGGCTCGGCCGCGGCGACATCCTGGCGCCGATGTGGGACGCGTGGAAGGCGGGCGACCGGGATGCCGCGACCGCCGCCATCCCCGACTCGCTCGTCGACGAGCTGATCGTGCACGGATCGGCCGCGGACTGCCGCGACCACCTGGATCGCTACGCCGCCAACGGCGTCACCACACCCGCACCGGCGATCCTCGCCGGGCCCGACGACGCCCGCCAGGCGATGCGCGATCTCGCGCCGGCGGCGGCAAAGGCGTAGCCTGGTGTCTGCGGGCCGCGTTCCCTCTCCCTCCTTTGGAGGTGGCGCTTTCCCTCCGGGAGAGACGATGGCCGCCACTGCCACCGCGCACGGGACCAAGGCCGTGATCATCGAGGTCGCCCTGCGCCGCTTCGCCGACCACGGCTACGCCGGCACCAGCCTCAACGACATCGCCGACGAGGTCGGCATTCGCCGCCAGAGCCTGCTGCACCACTTCTCGTCGAAGGATGCGCTTTACCGGGCGGTGGTCCTCGAGTCGTTCGCCGACTGGCTGGCCCTGGTCGAGGGCGCGATCCAGAAGCAGGAGCGCACCGGCTGGCCCCAGGTCGAGCGGGTGCTGCGGGCGGCGTTCGAGTTCTTCGAGGAGCACCCCGAGTTCGTGCGCCTGGCCCGCTGGGAGGCGCTGGTCGGGGGGCCGATCCTCACCGAGGAACTCGGGGCGCTGCTACGACCGCTCTTCGATCGGGGCGTCGGCTTCCTCGAACGGGAGATGGACGCCGGCCGTCTCAACCGCTACGACGCCCGCCAGCTGTTGCTGACCGGCTACGGGGCGATCCTCTCCTACCTCTCCGACGCGCCGCTGATCAGCTCGCTCGTCGACGACGACCCGCTCAGCCCCGTCGCGCTCAAGGAGCGGCGCGAGCACGTGATCGACGTCCTGCGGAACGCCTTGGAACCGCGTTAGGAGCTGCCATCGCCGAACGAGGGGCCGGGTCCCCGGCCCCCGCCTGCCAGCTGCGTGCGGAGCGGCGAGCGAAGCGAGCGCGACCAGAGAGCTAGAACTTCGCGCCTTCTCGCCAGCGCTCGACCAGCGCGGCGTCGCCGAGCATCTCGATGCTCGAAGCCGGTGCCCGGCCGATCGTGACGAGGAGAAGGTCGGAAGCCGGGCCCCGCAGCGCGACGTCGCCCTTGGCGTGCTCCCGGCTCACCTCCAACCCGTCCGGTGCCAGCCGAACCCGCCACTCGCCATCGATATCGGTGCAGTGCCAGTGGATCGTCTCGCCGTCGCCCCGCAGCCCGTCGCTGCCGATCACCCGCATGACACCGAAGTACTCGTCGATGGCGTCGACAGCGTGGTGGGCGTCGACGGCCTCGGGCTCGCCGGCGGCGTTCTGCATGTCCCACCGGTGCACCGCGGTCTCGTTGGCGGTGCGGCGGGCCCAGAAGCCAGTGGTGGCGAGGTCGGGCACCCACGTCCAGCAGCGCTGGTCGGGGCCGACCTCGGCCAAGCGATCGGCGAGCGCAGCCGCGCCCTCTGCGACCCAGTCGGCGGCGCGGTTGTCGTCGGGGGCGGGCTCGTAAGCGTCGAACGGATGCATGCCGTCCTCGGGAGTCCGGTCGAGGTTGGCGCGCACCCACCGGTGGTGCCCGCCGATGTGCTCGAGCAATCGGTGCACCGTCCACTCGGGGCACGACGGCACCAGCGCATCCATCTCCGTCCCGCGCGCCGCGTTGGCGAGCGCGGTCGCGTTCGAGTGCAGGGCAGCGATGTAGTCGTCGTGCGTCACAGGTTGTCCAAGTGGGGGTCGGGCTCGAACGGTTGCACGAGCTCGGGGCCGTCGTTGTCGGCGCTGTTCACGAGCGGGCTCACCGGATAGACGGCGACGAGGTCGTCGGGCGTGGGGACGAGGAGTCGCCGGAGAACACCGGGATCGGAGGCGGGGTCGAGCCAGGTCTTCCAGGCCGACTCGGGGAGGATCACCGGCATGCGGTCGTGGATGGGTTCCAGCAGGTCGTTGGCATCGGTCGTGACGATCGCGCACGATCGCAGCCAGCCTTCGTCGTCGCCTTCGGCCTGGGGGTCCTTCCAGATCTCCCACAGGCCGGCGAAGGCCATGGGCTCTCCCGAGCGCAGGTGCACGAACATCGGCTGCTTGCGCTTCTGGCCCGGCTGCTTCTGCCACTCGTAGAAGCCGTCGGCGGGGATGATGCAGCGGCGCTTCTCGAACGCCTTCCGGTAGGCGGGCTTGTCGGCCACCGACTCGGCCCGGGCGTTGATCAGCCGGTCGCCCATCTTCGGGTCCTTGGCCCACGACGGCACCAGGCCCCAGCGCAGGCTGGACAGGATCGTGCGGTCCTGGCGCCGCCGGACCGCCGGGACCTCGGCCCGGGGCGCCACGTTGTAGTGGGGCTCGTACCCCTCGATCCGGACCTCGTCGACCCCGAACCGCTCCGCCAGCAGCTCGGGTGACGACGCCTGGACGTAGCGGCCGCACATGGGGCGCACGGTACCTGTGCCCGACGTCACCGCCCGCGGGCTTGCATCGGACGCTCCGACCCGTCAGAATCAGACCGAACGGTCGGTATTTTTTGTGACACCGGACACACCGGACAATTCCGGAGGCGAGCGATGGACACGGCCACCACCACCAAGCTCGGCAAGGGCGAGCGCACCCGCCGGCGCATCGTCGAGCGGGCCGCGCCGGTGTTCAACCAGCGGGGCTTTGCCGGCGCGTCGATGAACGAGCTGGTCGCGGCCACCGGACTGGAGAAAGGCGGCATCTACAACCACTTCGGCAGCAAGGAGGCCCTGGCGATCGAGGCGCTCGACTACTCGGTGTCGCTGCTGGTCGACCGCTTCACGCGCGCGCTCGAGAGTCCCGAGCACGCGGCCGACCGGCTGGCGGCGCTGATCGACGCGTTCGCCGACCTCGAGGGCCACCCCGACGTCCCCGGCGGCTGCCCGGTGGCCAACACCGCGCTCGAGTCCGACGACACCAACCCCGAGCTGTGCACGCACGCCCGCACCGCCATGGACTCCTGGCACCGACTCATCGGGTCGATCGTGAAGACGGGCGAGCAGCGGGGCGAGCTGCGGGCCGACACCGATCCCTATGCCCTCGCCACCGTCATCACCGCGACCCTCGAGGGCGCGCTCATGCTCAGCCGCCTCATGCAGAAGCCCGCGCACATGCACCGAGCCGCTGCTCATCTGAAGGCCCACGTCGACTCGTTGAGAGCGGGTGCGTGATGGCGTACGCAGCTGTCCCCCCCGCTGCGACGCCGCCCGCGCCCGCCCTCGGCGAGGTCGTGGGCCTTCAGAACGGCGCGACCGTCACGGTGCGCCCGATCGAACTGACCGACGCCTTCAAGCTGCGGCGCATGTTCGAGCGGCTCTCGCCCGAGACCGTGTACCACCGGTTCTTCGCGCCGATCCCGACGCCGCGGGACGAGATGCTGGTGCACATCTCCGGGGTAGACCACGCGACGCGTGAGGCGTTGGTGGCCGTGGCCGCCGACGGCGAGGTCGTCGGGATCGCCCAGTACGAGGGCCGCGCCGGTGGGGACGAGGCCGAGGTGGCGATCACGGTCGAGGATGCCTGGCAGGGGTCCGGCCTCGGGACCGAGCTGCTGCAGCACCTCGGCAAGCTCGGCGCGCGGCGCGGGTTGGTCGGCTTCACGGCCATCGTGATGGGCGAGAACAGCGCCGCGGTGCGCTTCCTCAAGCGGCTCTCGCCCGAAACCACCGTGCAGCTCGACCGAGGTGAGTACGTCGTCTACGCGCCCTTGCGCCGCCCTCCCGCCCGCGGTCGGGCGCCGGGCCGGTCCGCCACCCGGTAGACGAGGCGGAGGCCCGACCAGGTCTCGTCGATCGCGCACACCTTGTTGTCGACGAGCCCACCGGGTATGCCGATCTCGCGCACGACGTCCTCGGTCATGTCGGTCGACACCCCCGAGGCCCGCTTGGGCCAGGCGATCCACAGGCCGCCGTCGGGATCGAGGGCGCGCTCGAGACCGGCGAAGCGGCGGGAGAGCTGAGCCCGGCTCGTGACGAAGCACACGATCACATCGGCGCGCCCGCGCGTGTGCTGGCGGACCTCGACACCCGCAGGCAGCTTGCCGAGCGTCCGGTCGAAGCCCGCGGGCACCTCCCCCACGATCGCCAGGCGCGTCTCCTCCTTGATACCGAGCTTCTTCGGCAGCGGGGTGCCCGAGTAGCCCGCGGTCTTCGTCATGCGGTCCCATCCTCCACCGGGTCCGGTGATTCCCGCTCCGGTGATTCGTAGCGCGCGAACTCCGGAACCGCGGCCGCGAGCGCGAGCACGCCGACGATGCAGATCACGCCGCCTGAGACAACCGACACCGTCGGCGTGAACACCGATGCCACGACACCAGCCTCGAAGTCGCCGACCCGCGGCCCTCCCGCGACCACCACGATGTGGACGGCCGAGAGCCGGCCCCGCAGGTCGTCGGGAACCGACTGCTGGAGGATCGTTCCCCGGAACACCGCCGAGATCACGTCGGCCGCACCCGCAACCGCCAGACACCCGAACGCCAGCCACAGGAGGTCGCCGACGAGCCCAAACGCGGTGATGCCGAGTCCCCAGATCCCCACCGCCACGAGCACGGCCAGCCCCTGGCGGCGGACCCGCCCGACCCAGCCGGTCGTGAGCGCGCCGAGGAGCGCGCCCACCGCCACGGCCGAGAAGAGCGCGCCGACCACTTCCTCGCCCCGGTGGAACTGGGTGAGCGCGAGGACGGGGAACAGCGCGCGGGGCATCCCGAAGATCATCGCGATCAGGTCGGCGGTGAACGTGGTCTGGAGCACGCGTCGGCCCTTGAGGAAGCGGAATCCCTCGACCACCCCCCGCCAGCCCGTCGTCGCCCGGCCCATAGTGTCGGAGCCGCCGTTGCGGGGCGGCTGGGGCGACATCAGCAGCGCGGTCACGATCGCGCCGGCGAAGCTGGCGACATCGAGCCCGTACGCCCACGACAGGCCGATGCTGCCGACAATGAGCCCGCCGACCGCGGGACCGACGATCTGGCAGGTCTGCCACATCACCTGGTTGAGCGCGAGCGCCTGTGGGAGCTGCGACGCGGGGACGGTGTTGGGCGTGGTCGCCGACCGGGTCGAGAGCGAGAACCCCGCCAGTCCGCCCGACAACCCGGCGCCGACGTACACGAGCAGCAAGTGGGGCCGCCCCGCCAGCGCGCCGAGGAGCAAGACGACCGAGGCGACGGCCTGGCCGCCGGCGGCCACGACCATGAGGCGGCGGCGGTCGATGCGGTCGACGAGCGGACCGCCGAGGAGCGTCATCACGATCAGCGGGCCGAGTTGGGCCACACCGATGATCCCCACGGCCGCGGACGAACCGGTCAGCTGGAACACCTGGATGAAGACCGCGACCAGCGTGATCTGCGAGCCGGTCTGCGAGATCAGCTCCCCCGTCCACAGCAGCCGGAAGTCGCGGTGACGCCGCAGCGGTGTCGTGTCGACGGCGAGGCGCCTGATACCGGCCGCCACGCGCTTCCCGCGGCCGTCCGGGAACACGTCGGGGCGAGGTGGGGTTGTCACGGCGCGGGGTATCTTGTCCGCCTTCGCTCCCCACGAGCGACCGGTTTCCTCCCCTTTTACAACCAGCTCCCTAACGACCAGGAGACGACGACATGACCATCCGACTGGGTGACGAGGCCCCCGACTTCAACGCCGAGACCACCGAGGGAACGGTCGACTTCCACGACTACCTCGGTGACGGCTGGGGGATGTTGTTCTCCCACCCCAAGGACTTCACCCCGGTGTGCACCACCGAGCTGGGCGCGCTGGCCAAGCGCAAGGGGGAGTTCGACAAGCGCAACGTGAAGCTCATCGGCGTCAGCGTCGATCCGCTCGAGTCGCACCAGGGCTGGTCCAAGGACATCGAGGAGACCCAGGGCACTGCGCCCAACTTCCCGCTGATCGCGGACGCCGACAAGAAGGTGGCCAACCTCTACGACATGATCCACCCGAACGCCAGCGACACTGTCACGGTGCGCAACGTGTTCATCATCGGGCCCGACAAGAAGGTGAAGCTGATCATCACGTACCCGCAGAGCACCGGCCGCAACATCGACGAGCTCCTGCGGGTGATCGACTCGCTCCAACTGACCGCGGGCTACAGCGTCTCGACCCCGGTGGACTGGAAGGACGGCGACGACACCATCATCATCCCGGCGATCTCCGACGAGGACGCCAAGGAGAAGTTCCCCAAGGGCTGGAAGACGCTGAAGCCCTACCTTCGGGTCACCCCTCAGCCGAACAAGTAGCGCCAGGCGCCCCAGAGCGGGGAAGCCAGAGGCGAGGATCAGCGGCGCAGGTATCCTGCGCCGCCCGAGCCGGGGCCCGAGCGGCCCGGCGCCGAAGGCGCCCAGAGCGGGGAAGCCGGCTACACGTACCCCATCGGGTCGACGGGGGTGCCGTTGACCCAGACCTCCCAGTGGAGGTGGGGGCCGGTCGAGTAGCCGGTCGAGCCCACGTAGCCGATGACCTCGCCGGTGGTCACCTGCTGACCGGGTGACACCGCGACGCGCGACTGGTGCGCGTACAGGGTGGCAAGGCCGTCGCCGTGGTCGACGAGGACCGCGTTGCCGTACCCGCCGCGCGGGCCCGCCTCGAGCACGGTGCCGTCTCCGCCGGTGCTGATGGGCTGACCGTACGAGCAGCTGATGTCGACGCCCGTGTGCAGCCGGCGGGTGCCCGAGATTGGGTGGACGCGGTAGCCGAATCCGCTGGCCACGCTGCCGTCGCAGGCCCACTTGAGCCTGCCGTTGCCACTCCCCCGGCTGACGCCCTGCGACAGCGCGGCCTGCTCGGCCTGGAGCGCGGCGAGCTGCGCCTCCCAGGAGTCCTTCTGGGAGGAGATCGTCGCGAGGAGCTGCGCCTCGCTCGCCTCCTCGGCCTCGGCGGCCGCGCGCGCCGGCTCGTGCTCGGCCCGCAGCCGCTCGACCTCGACCCGCTGGGCCTCGGCGACGGCGCGCGCCTCCTCGGCGGCGGCCTGCTGCTCCTCGAGCAACTCCTGGGCGGCGTCGACGTCATCCTGGAGCGCGTCGTAGTGGTCGATCTGCGCCTGGGCATCGCGGGCGACGTCGCCGAGGTAGCGGCTGGCCGTGATCCCCTTGCGCGGGTTGTTCTGGAACGCCAGGACCGACATGACCTGGGATCCGCTGCCGGCGTTGCGGTAGAGCGTCGCGGCCGAGTTCTCGAACTCGCCCTTCGACGCGTCGATCTCGGCCTGGAGCCGGTCGATCTCGAGCTGGAGCGCGGCCACGTCGGCGGCGATGCGGTCGACTTCCCGCTGGGCCGCCTGCTGGCGGCCGGTGGCCTCGGAGATCTGGGCGTCGAGGGCGTCGGCGACGGCTTCGAGCTCGGCCCGCCGGCCCTGGATCTCCTTGAGCTGCGCGACCGCGAGGGTCTCCTCCGCCGAGGCTTCGCCGATGGCGTCCTTGAGCGCGCGCTGCGACTTGGGGTCGGGGTTGGGCTCGCCCGCGAACGAAGCGCCCGAGAACGAAGCGGAGGCGGTCGCGGCGAGGCCCGCCACGAGCGCGAGCGCGACCAAGGACCGGAGCGGGCGGAGGGGCATCACCGACTGGTCAGCGTAAACAACACCAGCAACAGTGGCAACATCAGCCCCCGGAAGCCCTTGAGGTGTATGGGCAGGGTCGGGGGTCAGACCCGGAGGAAGCGGCGGAGGCCGATGGACGAGCCGAGCACGCCGATCAGGGCTCCCAGCGGCAGGATGATCCAGAGGCCGATGAAACCCGCGTTGGACGTCGTGACGTAGAAGCCCTCGAAGAAGCCCTCGCGGTTCTCGATCGTGCCGAACAGCCATTGGAGCACGAACACCCCACCCACCGCCATCCCGGCGCCGACCGCTCCCTGCACGAGGCCCTCGAGCATGAACGGGATGCGCACGAACCAGTTCGACGCGCCCACGAGCTTCATGACCTCGATCTCGCGTCGCCGGGCGAACGTCGCCAGGCGGATGGTGTTGACGATCAGGAACAACGCCGACGCCAGGAGCACCAGCGCGAGCCCGATGAACGCCCACCGGAGGAACCCGGTCACGTCGACGAGGTCGCGGATCGCCTCGTCGGCGGTGATCACGACGTCGACCCCGGCGAGCGTCGAGTACCGCGCCTTGAGGTCCTGGGTGTCCTCGACGTTCTGGGGCGCGACCCGGAACGAAGGTGGCAACGCCTCGGCGCTCGTCTCGCTCACGAGGTCGGGCTTGTCGGCGAAGAGGCGCTTGAACTCCTCGTAGGCGTCCTCCTTCGTCAGGAAGAAGAACCGCTTCACCCGCTGGTCGGAGTCGAGCTCCTGGCGCACTTCCTCGATCTGCTCCTCGGTCGGGTTCACGGTCATGAAGACCTCGAACTCGACGCCGTCCTTCCACCGTTGGGTGCCGTGGTCGACCCACTTCTGGAACAGCAGGATGCCACCGAAGAGCACGAGCGAAACCGTGACCGTCAGGATGCCGGCCAGCGTCATGAGCAGGTTCCGGCGCAACGAGATCAGCGTCTCGCGCGCGAAGTACCGCAGCTTGCTCCCCACCGCTTAGCTCCCGACCCCGTAGACCCCGCGGGCCTGATCGCGGACGATCGAGCCCTGGTCGAGCTCGATCACGCGCCGGCGCATGGCGTCGACGATGCGCTGGTCGTGGGTGGCCATCACGATCGTGGTGCCGGTCCGGTTGATGCGATCGAGTAAGCGCATGATGCCGACGGTCGTGGCCGGGTCGAGGTTCCCGCTGGGCTCGTCGGCCAGCAGGATCAGCGGCCGGTTCACGAACGCGCGGGCGATCGACACCCGCTGCTGCTCACCACCGGAGAGCTCGGACGGGAAGCGTTCCTGCTTCTTGGACAACCCGACCAGGTCGAGGATCTGGGGCGTCTGCGCCTGGACCACGTGCCGGGGCCGGCCGATCACCTCGGACGCGAACGCGACGTTCTCGTACACGGTCTTGTTCGGGAGCAGCTTGTAGTCCTGGAACACGCACCCGATGTTGCGCCGGAGCTGGGGCACCTTCCACGAGCTCAGCCGGGAGATGTCGCGGCCGGCGACGATGATGCGACCGTTCGTGGCGGGCTCCTCGCGGAGCAGCAGCCGCAGCGCGGTCGACTTCCCCGACCCCGACGGGCCCACGATGAACACGAACTCGCCCTTCTGCACGTCGAGTGAAAGGTCGCGGAGCGCGACGACATCGCCCTTATAAATCTTGCTGACGTTCTCGAATCGGATCATGCGCGATCAGATCGACTTCAACTCGCGGGGGACGGAGATGGCCTCAGGGTATCAGGCGTCGCCGTTCCGGCGGCGGCGCCACTGCAGGTAGGCCTCGATGAACCCGTCGAGGTCGCCGTCGAGGACGGCCTGGACGTTGCCGGTCTCGTGGATGCCGCGCTCGTCCTTGACCAGCTGGTAGGGCGCGAGCGTGTACGTGCGGATCTGGCTGCCGAACGCGACCTCCTTCTTGTCGCCTGAGAGCTCGTCGAGCTCGCGCTGGCGTTCGGTCCGCTGCCGCTCGGCGAGCCGGGCGGCGAGGATCTGGAGCGCACGCGCCTTGTTCTGCGCCTGGGAGCGCTCGTTCTGAACCGACACGACGATGCCGGTCGGAAGGTGCGTGATGCGGACCGCGGAGTCGGTCACGTTGACGTGCTGGCCACCCGCGCCCGACGACCGGTACGTGTCGACGCGCAGGTCGCCGGGGTCGATCTCGGGTTCCTCGGTCTCGTCGAGCGCCGGCACCGCGTCGAACGACGCGAACGCGGTCTGGCGGCGGGCATTGGCGTCGAACGGCGAGATCCGGATGAGCCGGTGGACGCCCTTCTCACCCGCCAGGAGCCCGTGGGCGTAGCGCCCCTTGATCGTGAAGGTGGCTGAGGTGATGCCGGCCTCGGTGCCGGGCTGGACCTCGTCGAGCTCGACCTCGAAGCCGCGCCGGTCGGCCCAACGCGTGTACATGCGCAGCATCATCTCGGTCCAGTCCTGGGCGTCGGTCCCGCCCGCGCCCGAGTGCACCTCGCAGATCGCGTCGCGCTCGTCGTGCTCGCCGGTGAAGAGGGCACGCAATTCGAGCTGGTCGAGCTCGGCTTCCAGTGACTCGATGCCTGCGGCGAGCTCGGCTTCGACCGAGTCGTCGCCCTCCTCGCGTGCGAGTTCGTACAGGGTCTCGAGGTCGGAGACGCGCGCTTCGAGACCCTCGATCAGGTCGATGTCTTCGCTCACCCGCGCGAGCTCGGTGTTCACTTGGCGCGCCGCCGCCTGGTCGTCCCACAGGTCGGGTCGGCTCGCCGTCGCTTCGAGCTCGGACTTCCGCTCCCCCGCCGCGTCGACGCGCAGGTATCCGTGCGCCTCGTGGACGCGGCGGCGGACATCGACGAGGAGTTCGGTGAAGTCGCGCATTCCGGGTTAGGTCGTTAGGGAGATGGACGGCGGGTGCACCGGGAGGTCGTTAGGGAGATGGCGCTTCAGCGGCCGTGGCAGAGCTTGAACTTCTTGCCGCTGCCGCAGTAGCAGGGCTCGTTGCGGCCGGGGGTCTTCTCGACCCGCACCGGCTGTTGCGGAACGTCCTCGGGCGGGAGCTCGGCGGGCGCCGGCGCCATCGCCCCGCCCTCGAGCATGCCCGCGCCACCGCCCATGTCGCCGTTCCCTCCAATGTCGGGCGGCGGCCCGCTGGCGGCAGCGGCGCGCAGGGCGCCCGATCCCTGGACCGGGTCCTCGGCCGCGCTGTAGCGGACGTTGCGCGGTCCCTGCCGGGGCGCGTCGTCGGCGACGACCTGGAGGTGCGACACGTAGCGCACGAAGTTGTCCTGGGTGAGGTCCATCATCGCCGAGAACATGTCGTAGCCCTCACGCTGCCATTCGGCGAGCGGGTCCTTCTGGCCCATGGCCCGCAGGTTGATGCCCTCGCGCAGGTAGTCCATCTCGTAGAGGTGCTCGCGCCAATGCTGGTCGATGACCGAGAGCATCACGCGGCGCTCGATCTCGCGCAGCGTCTCGGCGCCGACCTCCTCCTCCTTGGCCTCGTACAGGGCCAGGGCATCGTCGGTGAGGAGCGTGACGAGCGCGTCGCGTTCCGGTACCTCGCGGAGCTGCTCGAGCGTGACCTCGGTCGGGTACGTCACCTGGATCTGACGGTGGAGCTCCTCGACATCCCAGTCCTCCGGGTAGTCGCCCGGGCACCAGGTGTCGACCGCGTGCCGTACCGCTCCTTGGATGGCCTCGAGCGCCTCCTCGCGCAGGTCGCCGCCGTCGAGGATCTGCTGCCGGCGCTTGTAGATGACCTTGCGCTGCTCGTTCATCACCTCGTCGTACTTGAGGACGTCCTTGCGGATCTCGAAGTTGCGGTCCTCGACCGTGCGCTGGGCGCGCTCGATCGCCTTCGTGACCATCTTCGCCTCGAGCGGCACGTCGTCGGGAAAGGCCTTGCCCATCACCCAGTTCATCGCGCCGGTCGCGAACAGGCGCATGAGGTCGTCCTCGAGCGAGAGGTAGAACCGGCTCTGGCCCGGGTCGCCCTGCCGGCCCGAGCGGCCCCGCAGCTGGTTGTCGATGCGGCGGCTCTCGTGGCGCTCGGTGCCCAGCACGTACAGCCCGCCGAGCTCGCGCACGCGGTCGCCCTCTGTCAGACAATCCTCGCGGAGCCGTTCGACCAGCTCCTCGTACTTCTCCCGCGAGTCCTCGGGGGTCGTGCCCGACGCCAGCAGCTCTTGGCGGGCGAGGCCCTCGGGGTTGCCGCCCAGGAGGATGTCGACGCCGCGACCCGCCATGTTGGTGGCCACCGTGACCGCATGCGGCCGTCCCGCCTGGGCGACGATGCCCGCCTCCCGCTCGTGCTGCTTGGCGTTGAGCACTTCGTGCGGGATCCCGCGCCGCTCCAGCAGGCCGGCGAGCCGCTCCGACTTCTCGACCGAGATCGTGCCCACGAGGACAGGCTGGCCTCCCTCGTGGCGCTCGGCGATGTCGTCGGCGACGGCGCCGAACTTCGCCGCTTCGGTCTTGTAGATCAGGTCGGGCTCATCGAGCCGGACCATGTCCTGGTTGGTGGGGATC
>Ga0136614_10000369_pt1 | contig 21761 bp, 16 predicted proteins | sample AntDrymUQ2792106_2_FD_106643 | JGI IMG/M metagenome (GOLD analysis project Ga0136614, IMG submission 106643) | Polar desert sand microbial communities from Dry Valleys, Antarctica - metaG UQ279 (21.06) | ecosystem: Environmental > Terrestrial > Soil > Desert | place: Antarctica: Dry Valley... | reverse complement strand
GTATTGCTGCGCCGCGTGCAGGACCAAAGCACCCCACCCGCATCCCACGTCGAGAAAGCGATCGCCCTCGGTCAGGCCGAGCTTGCGACAGATGTGATCGAGCTTTGCTCGCTGTGCTTCGTCGATCGACTCGGTGCCCGTCTTGAAGTACGCACACGAATAGACCATGTTCTCGTCGAGCCATAAGCGATAGAACTCATTGCCCACGTCGTAGTGATAGCCGATCGCGGCGCAGTCCTGCCGTGCCGAATGGCGTGCGAGGATGCCGGCAACCCTCTGCATGACCGAGGAACCGGCGGCGTTGGCAAGCCGCTCCGCCAGCGGTATCGCTTCAAGCAGATTGCCGACCACGTCGATGCGGCCGTGCACGTAGGCCTCGGCCAGCGAGGCGATCGTCGCATTGGCAAGCTGGCCCAGCGTGGACTGGTCGCGAATCACCAGCTTGACGCGGGCAGGCCTACCGAAGCCGATGCGTGCCCCGTCTGGAAGCACGACTTCAAGCGCTGCCCCGCCGGCGGCGATGATCGAGTCGGCGAGCCGCGCCACACCCGCGTGCACCGCACGCTCAGCGAGGCCGGATTGGGCTACCAGATCCCGTGCGACCCACATGGCGACTCCTCAGAATCGAAGATGAGAGGCGAGCGGTAATTTATCCCCGTCTACGGTGCCTTGGCAATGATTCGAGCCGCGGCCGGAAATCGATCAAATCGCTGCCGCGATGGCCTTGCCGAGATCTGCGGTGTTGGCCGAGCCGCCGATGTCGCGCGTCAGCGGCGCGTGCTTCGCGCCCGCGGCCAGCGTCGACTCGATCGCGGTCAGCACGCCGGCGGCGGCGGCCGGGTAGCCGAGCCAGTCGAGCATCATCGATGCACTCCAGATCTGACCGATCGGATTTGCAATTCCCTGGCCCGCGATGTCGGGCGCCGAACCGTGCACCGGCTCGAACAGCGACGGCGCCGAGCGATCCGGATTCAGGTTGGCCGACGGCGCGATGCCAATCGTCCCGGTGCACGCCGGACCAAGGTCCGACAGGATGTCGCCGAACAGGTTGGATGCCACGACCACATCGAACCAGTCGGGATTGCGCACGAAATGCGCGGTCAAAATGTCGATGTGAAATTTGTCGACTCGCAGCCCAGGGTGCTGCTTCGACATTGCCTCGACCCGCTCGTCCCAATAGGGCATCGTGATGGAAATGCCGTTGCTCTTGGTGGCCGAGGTCAGATGCTTCTTGGCGCGCTTGCCGGCCAGCTCGAACGCAAAGCGCAAGACGCGATCCACGCCCACGCGGGTCATCACCGTTTCCTGCACCACGAATTCGCGCTCGGTGCCCTCGAACATGCGCCCGCCGATCGAGGAGTACTCGCCTTCGGTGTTTTCGCGCACGACCACAAAATCGATCGCGTCGGGCGCCCACGGGCGGCCATCGCGGTCGACCAGTGGCGAGCGGATACCCGGCATCAGCTTGCACGGGCGCAAATTGACGTACTGATCGAACTCGCGCCTGAACTTGATCAACGAGCCCCAGAGGGAAACATGATCGGGCACCGTCGCCGGCCAGCCGCACGCGCCGAAGAAAATCGCATCGGCGCCTTCGATCCGCGCTTTCCAGTCGTCAGGCATCATCGCGCCGTGCTGCGCGAAGTAATCGCAGCTTGCAAAATCGTGATGCTCGTAGCGCAGATCGATCGAGTGCTTGCGCGCCGCGGCGTCGAGCGCACGCAGCCCTTCGGGCACCGTTTCCTTTCCAATGCCGTCGCCGGCAATCACTGCAATTCGATGCGCCATTAGCTCTCCAGGAAGCGGGCAAAACCGGACACCGGCTCGCGCTCGGTTTGCAACGTGTTCTCGATCTTCGACATGTCGGCGTAGCCCAGTGACATGCCGCACACCACCATTTCGCTTTCGGAAAGTGCCAGTTCACTCGCGATCACGCGGTGAAACTGCATGAACGCCGCCTGTGGGCATGTGTCAAGACCGCGGGCGCGGGCGGCGATCATGACGTTTTGCAAGAACATGCCGAAGTCGAGCCAGCTGCCCTGCTCCAGGATGCGATCGATCGTGAAGATGATCCCCACCGGCGCGTCGAAGAACATGTAGTTGCGGCCGTGCTGCGCGTGCATCTTCGCCTTGTCTTCACGACCGATACCGAGCAGGCCGTACAGGTCCCAGCCGATCTTGCGCCGGCGCGCCAGATACGGATCGACCCATTGTGTCGGGTAGTACGCGTATTCCTCGACGTGCTGCTTGCGCTGCTCTGCATCGTTGTAAACGGCCAGGATCGCGGCACTCAGACGTTCTTTTGCCGGCCCAGTCAGCACAGTCACTTTCCATGGCTGCGTATTGGTACCCGAGGGCGCGCGCGACGCAATTTCCAGTATCTCCTCGATCGTGGCGCGCGGCACCGGAGTCGGAAGAAACCCCCGCACCGATTGCCGCGTCGCGATGGCGTGGTCGACGACTGTGTGACTACCGGCGGCGCGTCGGTCGATCACTTGGCGATCCTTTGCAGCGCAGCCTGCAGCCTGGCCGGCACGCTGGTCGGCTGGCCGGTCGCGCGCTCGACATAGACGTGCACAAAATGACCCTGCGCACTCGCTGAATCGGCACCTTCGGCAAAGATTGCGATCTCGTAGTGCACGCTCGACCTGCCGATCTTGCTCACTCGCAAGCCGGCGTCAATCGCGCTGGGGAACGCGAGCGGCGCCAGGTACCGACAGTACGTTTCGGCGACATACCCAACGATTTCGCTGCGTTGTACATCGAGCACGTCGGAGCGAATCAGATACTCGTTGACCACGGTGTCGAACCAGCTCAGATAGGCGACGTTGTTGACATGGCCGTACGCGTCATTGTCCATCCAGCGCGTCGCGATCCGGTGGAAGTGCCGATACTCGGTCCGAGCGTGCGGCGGCCCGCGCCCGCTAGTCATAACAATCTGTCTGCATGTGCACCCTGCTTGTCTCTTTGCTTGCCCGCTGCGAGCACCAGCGCGACTCCCGTCATCGTGACCAGCACCCCGCCCCATGCGATCGGCCCGAGTTTTTCGCCGAATAGCAGCCAGGCCATCAGCGCAGTGGTCGGCGGCGTCAGGTACAGCAGGCTCGTCACGTCGGTCGCGCGGCCGCGCCGAATCATAACGAGCAGCAGCGTGATGGCTACCAGCGACAAAGCAACGATCGACCATCCCAGTGCGAGCCAGAACTCGAGTGTGTAATCGACCGTCAGCGATTCCAGAAGGATGGCGAACGGCAACAGCACCGCAAACGACGCTGCAAACTGAATCACGCTGCCGGTGCGCAGATCGACCTCGCCGACGTATCTCTTTTGGTAAAGCGTGCCGGCGGTGATGCCGGCAAGTGCCAGCAAATTGATCGCCAGCGCCAGCGGGCCGACACCCGCCAAGGTCAAGCGGTCCGAAAGCACCAGGGCGATGCCGATAAAGCCAACGATGAGCCCAGCCCACTGCATCCGGGTCGCACGTTCGCCGACCGAAAAAGCGAAAAGCGCTGTGAGCAGTGGCTGCGCGCCGACCAGCAACGCCGAAATTCCCGCCGGCATGCCGAGCGCGATCGCGACCCAGACTCCGCCGAGATACGTCGCCTGCAACAGAACGCCGACCACGGCGACATCGAACCACGCGCGCGCCGTGCGTGGCCAGGGCGCCCGCGTCAGCGCCACAATGGGCAACAGGATCACGATCACGCCCGCGAATCGATACAGCAGGAACGTCAGCGGCGGCGCATGCGGAACGGCGTATTTGGCGACGATGAAGCCGGTACTCCACAGCAGCACAAATGCAAGCGGCGTGATTGTCAGCCAGCGCCGCTGCAGGCCGGATAGCGACTCAGACACGTACCGCCCGCCTATTTCCGCTTCGCGTCAATTCTCGCCGCTCATGAGCCTCGGGACCGCGTCGGTACCCGCCTTTGCTTTTGCGGGTTATGGTCATTGCGGCGCGACTTTTAGTGCGTTGCACCAAATTGACTTGACATCGGCCGCGGCACGCATAAAATACATCATTGTGCAATGCAGCAAATCGCATGGAACCGATCCCCACCGAGGGGACGTCTTTTAATCACTATGAGGAGTGTTTGAATGTTTGCTACCCCCGCACAATTTACGGAAATTCAAAAAGGTCAGATGGACGCCGCGATCGCGCTGAGCCAAACATGGTTTGACGCTGCTGAGCGCTTCATGGAGTTGAATCTTGCGGCGGCCAAAGCCACGCTTGAGGAGTCGGTCGAGCGTACGCAAGCGCTGTTGTCGGTCAAAGACGTGCAAGAACTGCTCTCACTGTCCGGCGGCATGACCCAGCCGTCTTTGGAAAAAGCGGTTAGCTATTCGCGCAATGTATACAACATCGCCAATGGCGCCAGCACCGAGGTTTCGCGCATCGTCGAGGCGCAAGTTGCCGAGAACAACAAGAAAGTCGCGCAGCTGATCGACTTCGCATCGAAAAATTCGCCGGCGGGTTCCGAGACCGCGGTTTCGATGCTCAAGGGCGCAGTCGCCGCTGCCAACACCGCGTATGACACGTTTGCTCGTGCCACACGGCAAGCCGTTGAAATGGCGGAATCGAATGTGTCGGCCGCCACGACGGTCAGCATGAAGGCCGCCTCGGCCGCGAATGATTCAGTCAAGTCGGCAACCAAGCGCAAGGCCGCGTAACAACGGTCGTCCGCATCGTTTGATGCAGTTGCAGCGTCGCGCTATCGCGTTAAGTTGGCAGGAAAGACTCGTCAACTTAGCGCTTCGACAATGTCGAAGGCGCGTACAAAGAATGCTGTAACGGTTGTCTCCTTGGCACCACTGTCGGGCTCACGCCCGACACAATCTGTCTCCTCCTTGGTGGTGCTTTTCGAGCCCGATCTGATGATCGGGCTTTTTTTATGCGCCGACCTCGGCTCCTAGTGCGAGCACGCCGGCACGCAGCTCACCGAACGCGATGCCGATGACGGACTCCTCCGCGCCGCGCACACCCAGCTCGACGTGGCGTCGCGCCGGCTTGCCGTCCTGCCCGTCTCCTACCGAGGGCAAACTGAAAGACCGCACACCGGGAAACTTTCGCTCGACGTCTTCCATCAGCGGCGTTAGCAGTGATTCCGCAATCTCGAAGACGATCATCGATCGCTCTACGCGCGACTGCGTGTTGAAGTGGTTCGCGTAATGCGTATCGAGCACCCATTCGATCATCGGCCACGCCATCACCGGAAACCCCGGCACGAACCAGTGGTCGCGCAGCGAGAAGCCAGGAATACGGTTGAACGGATTCGGAATGATGACCGCGCCTTCCGGGAAGTCACCCATTTTGAGCCGCTGCAGATTCTCGGGCGTGCTCATGTCGGCGCTGCCGTTTCCCTTCAGCGCCATCTCGGCGCAGCGCTGCGATATCAATGCCGAGGCTTCAGGATGCAATTGCAGCGGCAGTCCGAGCGCCGCAGCGGCGGCTTGACGGGTGTGATCATCGGGCGTAGCTCCAATGCCACCGCAACTGAAAACGATGTCGGTGCCCGCGAAGGTGCGTCGATACAGCTCGATCAAGGCATCGCGATCGTCGCCCGCGTAGTGCGACCAGGCGAGTTGCAGGCCGCGCGCGCGCAGCAGCTCGATGGCTTTGCTCAGGTGCTTGTCTTCGCGCTTGCCCGACAGAATTTCATCGCCGACGATCACCAATCCGAATCGCGCGGGCTCGTGCTCGATCATCATGCCCGAGCTAATCATCGTCGGTTTCAACTCTCCTTATCGAGCTTTAAATTCTAATCGACAGAACTGGCTGCCAAAAGAGAACGCAGAGCGCAACGTCTATACATTTTGCTGGTCCAAAGCCGAAGGACAATGGACGCGAACGCAGCTTTCCGTGCGATGCCGTTTCGCTTTGTGTGATTTAATTGAAGTGCCTATCCGAACTGCTCATTCTCGGAGATTGTCATGACATCCGGCATTAAAGCGATCATTATTTTGGCTGCTGCCACGGTAGCCGCCGGTTGCGTGTCTCAGAATCCATCAGACACCGCAGCGAAGGTGCCTTCGAGCGCGGGCGACATCAAGACGCGCTCCGCGACCATGCCGCTCACCGCGGCAGACCTGCAAGTTGTGACCGCTCAGTTCGGCGTATTCGGCGCCGACCCGAATGGCCGCCGTCTGCTGTACGAAACAGACAAATTTCCTGCGATACCCGCCGCGCCGTACGGCTGGTACATCCTTTTCAAGACCAGCAAGCCCACCGTAGTGTGGCGTGAAGAATTCGAACTACCCGAGGCGCCCCCAACGTGGGGTCCGGGCGAAGCGATGGGCGTCTTTATGATCTCGCCGGATCGCAAGACAGCGGTGACCGAACGCATCATTCCCACGCGGCTTGGTTTTATCGCCAACGAATGGCGCTATGCGCCGGGCGATCCGATCGGCGCGCACAAAATGCGCGTTTTTATCGATGGCCAGCTGGTGCGCGAGTTCAGCTTCGATATCGAAAAAAGCCCGGATGATCAGCGCGGTCCGCGCCGGGGTCCGAATCGCGATTCGAAATCCACGACCTAAACACAAGCCGGGTGCAAACGGCGTGCTCATCGGCACGCGCTTTCCCACACTTTCTGCAATCGCTTGACGCTCACCGGCATCGGCGTCTTCAGCTCCTGAGCGAATAGCGACACGCGTAGCTCTTCGAGCAGCCAACGAAACTCGACGAGTCGCGGATCGCCCGCGCCTTTGCGCGCGGCGATCATGCGCTGCCAGGGCGCCTGCAGGCCGGCAATCTCGTCCATTCGCGCTGCATCGCGCGCCGGATCGCTCTTAATCTTCTCGATGCGCACCTCGATCGCCTTGAGATAACGCGGAAACTGCGCAAGCTGCGTGGCCGGCGTCGCGACGATGAAACCGGTGATGAATAGCTGAGACAGTTGCTGCTCGATGTCTGCGACCGCGCGCGGAAACGCCTTCAACCCTTGCAGCCGGCGCGGAATCGCCGCTGCCACCTCGACGATTGCCGCCACAAGGCGCGCGATCTCCTGCGCAATCAAGCTAATCCGGCCACGCGCGTCATCCCTGCGCGCCTCAAAACTCGCTCGATCGTCTGGTAGTGGCGTCATCAAACATGTGCGATCGAGTGCAGCTGTCACGATCTGCTCGCGCAGCTCCTCGAAGCTGGGCAGCGCAGCCGCAAGCGCGGGGACAGTGGACGCGCGCACCTGCACCATCTGCAAGGCGGTCAAACTCTTTTCCAGAAACTTCACTTGTTCCTTCAACTGCAACCGAAATAATCGGCGCAGGCCGGCCCGGTGGGCGGCGGTGCTCTCATCGGCTGTATCGAAAACTTCGATCGAACAATGCGTTCCGTGATCGACCAGCGCCGGATACCCGACCAGCGACTGGCCGTCGCGCCGGATTTCGAGCAGCTCGGGAAGCTCGCCGAAATCCCACTCGGTGATCCGGTCGAGCAATCCCTCGGCAAACTTCGCGTCTTTTTCGGCCGCGCGCTGGAACGTCGCGCGCGCTGCGCCACCAAGCTCGGCTTTCAGGTGCGCCAGGTTGCGGCCCATCGCCAGTTGGCGGCCGTGTTCATCGACGATCTTGAAGTTCATCAGCAAGTGCACCGGCAAAGACTCGCGCTTGAAATCGACCGGCTGGCACGCCACACCGCGCTCGGCACGGACATCCGCGATCAACGCGTCGATCAACGACGGTTCGCTGCGCTGCTCGGCTCGCTCGACAAACGCGGCCGCGTAGTCGGGCAGCGGCACTAACTGACGACGCAATCGCTGCGGCAACGACTTCAGCAGCAGATGCACCTTCTCCTTCAGCATGCCAGGCACCAGCCACTCGCACTGATCAGCGCCGACCTGATTCAGCGCCACCAGTGGCACCGTCAGCGTCACGCCGTCGCGCGCACTGCCCGGCTCAAAGTGATAGTCGAGCGACAATCGCAAGTCGCCGCCGACAGCGTGCAATCCGATCTGCTTCGGAAACAAATCCGTCGTTACACCCGCCGCTTCATGCCGCATCAGGTCGTCGCGCGACAAAAATAAACGCTTCGGCTCGCGACGTTCGGTGTCGGCGCACCAACGTTCGAAGTCGGCGCCGTTAACGACTTCCGGCGGAATCAGGCGGTCGTAGAACGCGGCAATCAATTCATCGTCGACCAGAACGTCCAGACGGCGTGTCTTGTGCTCAAGGTCGCGAATTTTTTGCACCAATTTCAGGTTGTGCGACAAAAATGGCGCCGACGTTTCGAATTCGCCTTCGACCAATGCTTCACGAATGAAGATCTCGCGCGCCAAAGCAGCGTCGATGTGCCCGAAAGAGACGCGCCGTTGCGCATACACCACGAGCCCGTAAAGTGTGGTGCGCTCGAACGCCATCACCTCCGCGCGCTTCTTTTCCCAATGCGGATCGGAGTGATTCTTCTTGAGCAGGTGTGCTCCGACTTTCTCGAGCCAGGCGGGTTCGATCGTCGCGACCGTCCGCGCAAACAGACGCGAGGTCTCCACGAGCTCCGCAGCGACGATCCAGCGGCCGGCTTTCTTCACAAGCGCCGATCCGGGCCAGACAAAGAATTTGATGCCGCGCGCGCCGGCGTAAGGCGGCTCACCGCGCTCGGCATCGGCAATGCGGGTGCCGATATTGCCGAGCAATCCCGCAAGCAACGCAACGTGAACCTGCTCGAACGTGGCGGCCGACGTGTTGACGCGCCAACCGTGCTCACCGACGATCGTTGCGAGCTGCGTATGCACGTCGATCCACTCGCGCGCGCGGCGCGGACTCACGAACTGGCTCTTCAGCTCGTCGGTCAACTTGCGGTTGGATTTCTTATGACTCACCTTGTCCTGCACGAAGGCCCACAGCTTGACCATTGATAAAAAATCGCTTTGTGGGTCAGCGAAGCGGCGATGAGCGTTATCGGCGGCGTCCTGCGCTTCCGGCGGCCGTTCGCGCGGATCCTGCACCGACAGCGCGGCGGCGATCACCAGCATCTCGTGCAGGCAATGCTGTTCGCGCGCGGCGAGCAGCATGCGGCCGACCCTTGGATCAAGCGGCAGCTTGGCAAGCTCATCGCCGATCGCGGTGAGCTCATTGCGATCATCGACCGCGTTGAGCTCGGCCAGAAGTTGGTAGCCGTCGGCTATCGCTCGTCCCGGCGGCGGCTCGACAAATGGAAACTCGGCAACGTCGCCGAGCCCGAGTGATTTCATTCGCAAAATGACGCCGGCCAGCGAAGATCGTTGGACCTCCGGATCGGTGAAGCGCGCACGCCGCGCGTAGTCGTCCTCGCTGTAAAGCCGGATGCACACTCCGTCGGCCACCCGGCCGCAGCGTCCGGCACGCTGATTGGCCGCAGCTTGCGAAATCGCTTCCACTTGCAACTGTTCGACCTTGTTGCGATACGAGTAGCGCTTGACCCGCGCCATTCCGGCGTCGACCACGTAGCGCACACCGGGCACTGTGAGCGACGTCTCGGCCACATTGGTCGCCAGCACGATACGGCGAGCGCTGGACGACGGCTTGAACACGCGCTCCTGCTCTTCCACCGACAGCCGCGCGTACAACGACAGAATTTCCGCCCCGGCGGCGGGATGGTGCTTGCGCAGCGACTCCGCGGCCTCGCGAATTTCACGCTCACCGGGCAGAAAAATCAATACGTCGCCGCGCCCGACATCGGACAGCTCGTCGACCGCGTCGACGATGGCGTCCATCAACGTGCGGCCGTCGGCATCGTCACGGTCGGCGATCGGGCGATAGCGCAACTCCACCGGGTACAACCTGCCCGACACTTCGATGATGGGCGCGGGTCCGCTCGCACCGGCGAAGTGCTGCGCAAAGCGCTCGGCGTCGATCGTCGCCGACGTGATGATGACCTTCAGATCAGGGCGCTGCGGCAACAGTTGCCTGATATAGCCGAGCAGAAAATCAATGTTCAGCGAACGCTCGTGCGCCTCGTCGATGATCAGCGTGTCATACGCCTGCAACGCGGGATCGCCTTGCGTCTCTGCAAGCAGGATGCCGTCGGTCATTAGCTTGATCGACGCGTCGGGCCGCGTCTGGTCGCTAAAGCGAATCTTGTAGCCGACCACTTCGCCGGGTGCGGTCCCCAATTCCTGCGCGATCCGTCGGGCGATGCTCGAGGCCGCGATGCGACGCGGCTGCGTGTGTCCGATCAACTTGTCGGCGCCGCGGCCGAGCGTCAGGCAAATTTTCGGCAGCTGCGTGGTTTTTCCGGATCCCGTTTCACCGCTGACGATGACGACCTGGTGTGACTCGATGGCGCGTGCAATCTCGTCGCGAGCGGCCGAGACCGGGAGCTCCGCAGGAAAAGTGATCGCCGGCAGCGGCGCGCGTCGACGAGGAGGCCGTTGCGACTGCGCAACCGATGTCGCGCTTGCCACACCACGGATCGAACGCATGAGGGCCGTCAGTATACTTTTGCAAATGAACGATGCCGCTGCCGCGGATCCAATTAGCACGCTATCCGCAGCGACCACTGATCATGCGCGGTTCGTCGCCTGGCTGCGCGACGTTGCCCCTTATGTGCACGCGCATCGTGGCCGAACGTTTGTCGTGGGTTTCGCCGGCGGGCTGATCGAGGCAGGCCATCTTGTTGCGCTGGTGCAAGACCTGTCGCTGCTCAACGCAATGGGCATTCGCCTTCTGGTCGTGCACGGTTCGCGTCCGCAGGTGCAGGCGCAGCTCGCGCTGAAGGGCGTCGAGTCGCGGTTTGCAAATGATGTGCGCATCACCGACCCGGCCGCGCTCGAATGTGCGAAGGAAGCGTCGGGTGAGATTCGGCTCGACATCGAAGCGGCGTTTTCGCAGGGCCTGCCGTCGACTCCGATGGCGCATTCGAAGGTGCGTGTGGTCAGTGGCAACTTCGTCACCGCGCGCCCGCTCGGCGTGATCGACGGCATCGACTACCAGCTGACCGGCGTCGTGCGCAAGGTCGACGCCGACGCGCTGCGCGTGACGCTCGCCAACGGTGCGATCGTCCTGTTGTCACCGCTCGGATTTTCGCCGACCGGCGAGGCGTTCAATCTGACGATGGAAGACCTGTCGTGCGCCGTTGCAACCGCGGTCAAGGCCGACAAGCTCATTTTGCTGACCGAGACTGAAGGCGTGCGCGGCGCCGATGGCGAGCTGCGCAGCGAGCTGACTGTACAGTCGGCTGAGTCTCTGCTTGCAACTGGCGAAGTCAAGCCCGACGCAGCGTTCAATCTGCGCTATGCGATCAAGGCGTGCAAGGGCGGCGTGGCGCGCGCTCACATCATTTCATTCGCGCTTGACGGCAGCGTGCTCGCGGAGCTCTTCACGCACGAAGGTGTCGGCACGATGGTCGCCTCCGAAGACCTAGAGCAACTGCGCGACGCGACCGCGGACGACGTCGGCGGCATCATCAAGCTGATCGAGCCGCTGGAAGCCGACGGCGCGCTGGTCAAGCGGCCGCGCGAATTGATCGAGCGCGAGATCGATCGCTTCGTCGTGCTCGAGCACGACGGCTTTATTTTCGGCTGCGCGGCGCTTTATCCGTTCCCGCGTGAGCAGATGGGTGAGCTGGCCTGCCTGACCGTGGATCCGGGCTATCAGGCGTTCGGCGACGGCGAGCGGCTGATGAAGCGGATCGAAGCGCGCGCAAAAGCCGCCGGCATTGAGAAGCTGTTCGTGCTAACGACGCGCGCTGCGCATTTTTTCATCAAGCGCGGTTACAAGCCGGCAACGGTCGACGATCTGCCGCAGGCGCGACAGAACATGTACAACTGGCAGCGCCGATCGCAGGTGCTGCTCAAGCAGATCTAGGAGTGTTATGGCAAGAATGGTGAACTGCGTAAAGCTGGGCCGCGAAGCCGAAGGGCTCGACTTTCCTCCGGTGCCGGGAGATCTCGGCAAACGACTGTGGGAGAACGTCTCGAAGGAAGCATGGGCCGGCTGGCTGAAGCATCAGACAATGTTGGTCAATGAAAACCGTTTGAATCTCGCCGACACGCGCGCTCGCAAGTATCTGCTGACGCAGATGGAGAAACACTTTTTTGGCGATGGGGCCGATGTGGCGCAGGGATACGTTCCGCCGAGCGCTTAAGGCAAATTCGTCGCAGCGCGCAAGCGTTTGGCGTAGCTGCGCCGCCTTTGAGTCGTCGCCCGAGGAACAGAGCAGGCGCCGGGCAGTCGGCGAAAAAGCGCTTTAGCCCTTTTTCGCCGCGGCGTCTGCGAGTACCGCAGTGGTTGGCACGAAGTGCCCGACGACGCACGCGGCGCAGCTGCGTCAGCCGCTGCTGACGCTATCGCTTGATCTGTTGTAGTTGGTAAAACAACGCAGTATCGAACGGCGACCAGAGTGGCGCGCGCACGCCTGATTCGCTCAGCGCCTTGCGCACCCACTCGTTGCAGGTGAACCAGAACTTGTAGCCGGTACTTGCTTCGTAAAACGCATCGTGCGCGAAATAGCCGGGCAGCGGCTCGCGCTTGGGGCGCCCCGCCGCGTCGCGCGCGAACGAGGCGCGGATGTGCGACACCAACCGCGCGTATTGCTGCGAGCTGATCTTGACCTCGCGCGCCTTGTAGGAGCGCGGTGTTTCGATGTACTCGACATGCATCGCGCCGGGACCGAAGCCGCTGAGCGCGACCAGCGCGGTGGCTAGTTTCAAGTCAGCCCAGGTGGGCGTGTGAGCAAAAAATCCACGGTCGCCCCAACCGAACGCCACCCATTCGAGCGGCTCGGCCAGCGAACGCATGTGCGCGGGCGGATGCTCGACGCTCCAGTCCACCTCGCCCGCACGCGTGGGCAGGATCAATTCGGCGTGAACTCCATTGGTGCGCAGATAAATCGGAATGCCGTCGGCGGACTCGACGAACGATGCGTTGACCGGGAGCGCTCCCAGCGCAATCGCAGCAGTCACGTACGTCGCAGCAATCACGATCATTGCCGCAACAAACCCGCCGAGGCCGCGCAGAACCATCGCGAGCGGCGATCGACCGCGGTAGCGCTTCAGCGTTCGAGTCGGCACTACCGACTCCCGGCACGGACGCTGTCTTTGCGTGATTCGATCACGCCACTGGCGGTGCCCAGCAGAAGCACATCGGCGCCGCGCGCAGCAAACAAGCCGTTGGTGACGACGCCTGCAAGCCGATCGATGCTGTGCTCGAGCGCGCGGGCATCGTCGATCTTGAGGCCATGCACGTCGATGATCGCGTTGCCGTTGTCGGTGACAAAGTCCGTCCGAATCTTGGGCACGCCGTGGCGCGCCAGCTCACGCATCACGTACGCGCGCGCAATCGGCACGACTTCAACGGGCAACGGAAAGCCGCCCAGCGTTTTTACTTTCTTGGTTTCATCCGCAATGCACACAAACGTCTGCGCTACCGCGGCGACGATCTTCTCGCGCGTCAGTGCACCGCCGCCGCCCTTGATCATTGCAAAGTCAGCGTCGATCTCGTCGGCGCCATCGACGTAGATCGACAGTGCTTCGACGTCGTTCAGATCGAACAGGCGGATTCCATGCTTCGCAAGCCGGGTGGCGCTGCGCTCGGAACTAGGCACTGCACCTGCGATGCGGTGCTTGCACTGCGCCAGCTCGTCGATGAAGTAATCGGCTGTCGAGCCCGTGCCGACGCCGATGATCTCGCCGTCTTTGACGAAACGAATCGCGGCCCGCGCGACCGCCCGTTTTGAATCGTCCTGCGTCGACATGCTGCGCCCGCGTTTGCCTGGCGCGAATGATACGGGCGAGCGACGGCGAGAAGGGTCAGTGCACCGCGCTGCGGGCAGTGCTCGACTGCACGATCCAGAATGCGCGCGGACGATGCTCGCAGTAGCTGCGCATTTTTTGGTCGGCAAAGCGAACTACGCGCGGGCGCAGCGCAAGGTTGGTCGTCACCAGCTGCGGCGAGTTGTCTTCACTTTCGACGATGTAACCGTGGCCGTAGGGCTTCATCACGACATTGCCGCAGATGCGAACGTGGCGCGATCCGACGGTGACGATGCCGCGCTGATACGACTGATGAATCAGGCAGCCGACCACAGAACTCTCTGCGGCGTCGCCATTGTTGTGCCAATGCAGCGGATAACGGCCGGGGCAATTGAACTGGCCCATGCGGCGGAACTCGACACCGGAGAAACGGCCGATCGATTGCCGCGCAGGGTGCTCCGAGGTGGCGCCGATGATGCAGTACGCGCCGACACTATTGCGCTCAGAATCCACGCAGCCTTCGATCACGATATTGCGCGACAGCAGCACGACCTTGGCGATCGAGCCCGGCAACACGTGGCGCAGTGTGGCCTGCTTGCCGTGATGCCGATGCCACAGCGGCGCTGCGAGCCGCATCGTCAGGCAATCTGCGCCCGCATCAGCGATCGTTCGCTCTTCGAGCAGGCAGTGATCGGCGCCCGAGGCGACTGCGATGCGTTCGCCGGCACGCCAGTCGACTGGTTGGAACAAGCGCAGCGTGTCGTGCCCCGGCGCGGTGCTGCTGCCCAGCGGCACCCAGGACGTGCGTGCTTCGCCGTGCAGATCGATGGTTCCGCCATCAAGGGCCGCGAGGAACTTGCTTCCCAGCAGCGGATGAGCAGGCGCATTTTCCGCTCCATCCGAGCACAGCGTGATACGAAGTTGCTGCTTGAATGGTTTATCTGCGCTGCCGGCGATCAGTGCGCCCTCGTTTTCCACCAGGATCCATTGGGCGCCGATGCGAACGTCGCTGCGCGCGACGACGACCGTGCCCTTGATATGCAACGAGCCGACGTCGACATCCTGGTCGATGACTAAGGTGCGCCCGGCTTCAACGACGACGGCGGCGCCTTGGGAGGGAATGCCCCCGCCCCAGGCCTTCGGATCGGACCAACGCGGCGAGTCGGAGGCAATGTCATCGTCAGCGACCGCTTCGGGCGGCGCGCCTGCAGCGAGAAATTCGAGAAAGCCCATCGCCCGATGACTATCAGTCTATGAACAAATATGGAGGTGTCATAGAGTACGACGCCGCGATGGCAAATCAAATCGCGCCAAAAGCATCCAGACGGTTGACCTAGAGGTTCCTACCGACGCTGCGGAGGCAGATCGGTGCAGGTGCCGTGCGCGACTTCGGCGGCCATGCCGATCGATTCGCCCAGCGTCGGATGGGGATGGATCGTCTTGCCAATATCGACGGCATCGGCGCCCATCTCGATGGCCAGCGCGACTTCACTGATCAAGTCGCCGGCGTGCGTGCCGACGATGCCGCCGCCCACAATTCGATTCGTCGCCTCATCGAATATCAGCTTGGTAAATCCTTCGTCGCGCCCGTTGGCAATCGCACGGCCGCTCGCCTGCCACGGAAATTTACCGACCTTGACCTTGATACCTTGCGCCTTGGCCTCGTCTTCGGTGATGCCGGCCCACGCGATTTCAGGATCGGTGTAAGCCACCGACGGGATCACGCGCGCATCGAAGTAGCTCTTCTCGCCCGCCGCGACTTCGGCGGCCACATGGCCTTCGTGTACCGCCTTGTGCGCCAGCATCGGGTTGCCGACGATGTCGCCGATAGCGAAGATGTGCGGCACGTTGGTGCGCATCTGCCGATCAACCTCGACAAAGCCGCGCTCGGTCACGTTCACGCCCGCGGCGTCGGCACCGATCGTCTTGCCGTTCGGTGCACGACCCACGCTGACCAGCACCAGGTCGTACAGCTGCGCCTCCGACGGCGCCTGCTCGCCTTCGAACTTGACGAGGATGCCGTCCGGCTTCGCTTCGACGCTCACCGTCTTCGTTTTCAGCATCACCTGGTCGAAGCGCTTGTCGTTGAACTTCTGCCATACCCTGACCAGGTCGCGATCGGCGCCGTTCATCAGGACATCGAGCATCTCGACGACATCAATGCGCGCGCCGAGCGTCGAATACACCGTCGCCATCTCAAGCCCGATGATGCCGCCGCCGATCACCAGCAAGCGCTTGGGTACGGCGCTCAACTGCAACGCGCCGGTCGAATCGACGATGCGCGGATCCACAGGTATGAAAGGCAGCGCCACCGCCTCGGAGCCGGCGGCGATGATGGCCTTCGCAAAGCGAACCACTTTTTTCTCGCCGCTGACGTCGCGGCCGTCGCCGGCCGTCGTGTTGACCTGCACCCGATGCGGGCCGGTGAATGCAGCAACGCCGCGCAGCACCGTCACACGGCGCGCTTTGGCCATCGTGTTCAGCCCGCCCGTGAGCTTGCCGACCACCTTGGTCTTGTGCGCGCGCAGCTTGTCGAGATCGAGCACAGGCTTGCCGAAGTCCACGCCAATCTGCGCGAAGTGCGACGCCTCGTCCATCACCGCGGCCACGTGCAACAGAGCCTTCGATGGAATGCAACCGACATTGAGGCACACGCCGCCGAGCGTCGCATAGCGTTCGATCAGCACCGTTTTCTGGCCGAGATCCGCGGCGCGAAACGCCGCAGAGTATCCGCCGGGGCCGGCGCCGATGACCAGTACGTCGCACTCGACGTCCGCCGTAGTACCGTCGACGCTCGGTGCGGTTTCGGCATCAGGCGAGGGTTGCGCATCCTTGCGTGATGCGGCAGGAGGCGGCGCGGCGGCAGCAGACGCCTCTGCCGCGGCAGCAGCAGATTCGAGTAGCAACACCGTGCTGCCCTTCGAGACTTTGTCACCCAGCTTGATGCGCAATTCCTTGACGACTCCGGCCGCAGACGAAGGAATCTCCATCGACGCCTTGTCGCTTTCGACGGTGATGAGCGACTGCTCTTTCGCAATCGTGTCGCCCGCCTTGACGAGTACCTCGATGACTTCGACTTCTTTGAAGTCGCCGATGTCCGGCACATTGACTTCTATAGCACTCATCGTTGCTCTGGCGAAGGTTGAGCCTCCGACGCAGACGCCGCAGGAAAACTGAAAACGCGCAGGGGCAGCGACGAGCTCTTGTCGAACTCCGAGCCCGCCTTGATGCCGATCTCGGCAACGCTGCGCGCACTCTTGGCCCGCTCGTACGAGGCGTACATGGCACCCAAGGCAAAGTTGCGGCCTGATCCGATGCCCCAGAAACGATCGAAGCTGAACACCTCGCGGTACGAGTACACACCGTAGATGCCGGACGGATTGGCGATCAGCGCGGTGATTTGCGACGACTCGTACGGATCAGAGTCGTCCTCCTTCGGATTGAGAAAAAACTTGTCCTTCAAAAGCACGTGCAGCCGCTGAAACGTGCCGAACACTTCCTGCCGGCTGCCGAGCTTGCACTCGTCGACCAACTGGCGCATCGCTTCGGACAGCACCACGAAATGCGCGGTGCTCCCCGCCAGGCCGACATACGAATTGCCGATCGAGAAAATCTTCTCGTTGACTTCATAGCCGTGCGGCAGCCGCGTCTCACCGAAGGTCACCAGAGCGTCAGAAGCAATGGCAATCTCACCATTTTTTTTGACAACAACAATGGTCGTCACAGAAGCACGCGCCGAAAATCCGCAAGAACCTGCCCGAGATAGGCATTGAAGCGCGCGGCCCCCGCACCGTCCACGACCCGGTGATCCCACGACAGCGACAGCGGCAGTATCAGGCGCGGCGCAAACTGCTTGCCGTCCCACACCGGCCGCGTTTGCGAGCGGCATACGCCGAGGATGGCGACCTCCGGCGCGTTGATGATCGGCGTGAAGTACGTGCCGCCGATGCCGCCGAGCGATGAGATCGAGAACGTGCCACCCTGCATGTCGGCCGGGCCGAGCTTGCCGTCGCGCGCTTTCGCTGCAAGCGCACCGGTTTCCTGCGCGATTTCGATGACGCCTTTTTTATCGGCGTCTTTGACGACCGGTACCACCAGGCCATTGGGCGTGTCGGCTGCAAAGCCAATGTGAAAATATTCTTTAAGGATCACCGCGTCGCCCGTTTCGGCGTCGATCGAAGCATTGAATTCCGGAAACTTCTTTAGCGCGGCGACGCAAGCTTTGATCAGGAACGCGAGCATCGTCAGTTTGAGACCACTCTTGTCGTTTTCCTTGTTCAACTGCACGCGAAACGCTTCGAGCTCGGTAATATCGGCATCGTCGTGATTGGTGACGTGCGGAATCGTCACCCAGTTGCGAGTCAACACCGGGCCCGAAATCTTGCGAATGCGTGACATCTCGACGCGCTTGATCGGGCCGAACTTCGCGAAGTCGATCTGCGGCCACGGCGGGAGGTGCGACGGCACGCCGACCGTCGCAGCCGTGGCGGCACCCGATGACCTGGCGCCACCGGCCATGACGCCCTTGACGTGCTCGCGCACATCGTCTTCGGTAACGCGCCCTTTGGCCCCGCTGCCTCGCACCGCCGCCAGCTCGACACCCAACTCGCGTGCGAACTTGCGCACCGACGGCGACGCATGCGGCTTCGCGCCGGGAGAAGGACCGAGATCCAGCGGTTCTGGGCGTGCGCCCATTTCAGTGGCGAACGCGTGCGAGCGGATCGGCGCTTCGGTAGCGGCCGTGGGTTGTGCCGGCGCGGGTGCCGGCGCCGACGCGGGCGCGGCTGCCGCGGCTTGCGCGGGCTTCGGTGCGCCGGCTGTCGTTGTCAACGTGGCGAGCGCAGTCCCCTTCGACACCTTGTCGCCCAGCTTGATCTTCAGCTGCTTGATGATTCCTGCGTGCGACGAAGGAATCTCCATCGACGCCTTGTCGCTTTCAACCGTGATCAGCGATTGATCCTTGGCGACCGTGTCGCCGGGCTTCACCAACACTTCGATGACTTCGACCTCCTTGAAGTCGCCGATGTCTGGAACCATTACGTCGATCGATTCGCCCGAGGCGCTGTCGGTTGCAACAGGCGCGGGCGGAGGCGGCGGCGGTGAAGCAGCAGGCGGCGCGGTCTTCGCAGCCGCGGGCGCCGGCGCAGCCTGCGCTTCGCTCTCGAGCAACAGCAGCGATGAGTCTTTCGACACCTTGTCGCCCAGCTTGACCATCAACTGCTTGACGATGCCGGCCGCCGACGATGGAATCTCCATCGCCGCCTTGTCGCTCTCGACCGTGATCAACGATTGATCTTTTGTGATCGCGTCGCCCGGCTTGACGAGCAGTTCGATGACTTCGACATCCTTGAATTCCCCGATGTCGGGGACTTTCACTTCGACTTGTTGTCCCATCGTTCGCCCTACAGCGTGGCCGGGTTCGGCTTGTTGGTATCGATGCCGTACTTCTTGATCGCATCGGCGACTTTGGCGGCCGGCACGGCGCCTTCATCGGCGAGCGCACGCAACGCGGCCACTGTTACATAGCTCCGATCGACTTCGAAGAACTCCCGCAGCTTGGCACGCGTGTCCGAGCGGCCGAAGCCGTCGGTGCCGAGCACGCGATAGTCGCGACCGCGCGGAACCCAGGCCCGAATCTGATCGGCGAACAGCCGCATGTAGTCGGTGGTCGCCACGATCGGCCCGGCGCTTTTTTCGAGCAACTGCGTTGCGTACGGCTTGCGCGGCTTCTCGTTTGGATGCAAAAGGTTCCAGCGCTCCACATCGATGCCGTCGCGCCGCAGCTCGGTAAAGCTCGTAACGCTCCAGACGTCGGCCGCCACGCCCCAATCCTTTTCGAGCATCTCGGCCGCCGCGATCGCTTCGCGCAAGATCGTGCCACTACCGAGCAGCTGCACGCGCGGAATCGATTTGCCTGTGCCACTGCCGGCCGGGCCCTCGCGCAACAGATACATCCCTTTGAGAATGCCTTCTTCCTGCCCCTTCTTCAGCCCGGGCTGCGGATAGTTTTCGTTCATCAGCGTGATGTAGTACCAGACGTTTTCCTGGTCCTCCACCATGCGTTTGAGCCCGCGCTGCATGATCACGGCGACTTCATGCGCGAAGGTCGGGTCGTAGCTGACGCAGTTGGGAATGGTCGAGCTCGCCAGATGAGAGTGGCCGTCCTGGTGCTGAAGGCCTTCGCCGTTCAACGTCGTGCGGCCCGCGGTGGCGCCGAGCAGAAATCCGCGCGCCTGCATGTCGCCGGCGGCCCATGCAAGATCCCCGATGCGCTGAAAACCGAACATCGAATAGAAGATGTAAAACGGCACCATGATGCGGTTGTTGGTCGAATACGATGTCGCCGCTGCGATCCACGAGCTCATCGCGCCCGCCTCGTTGATGCCTTCTTCGAGTATCTGGCCCTTCTTGTCTTCGCGGTAGTACATCACCTGGTCCTTGTCGACCGGTTCGTACAACTGCCCCTGCGATGAATAAATGCCGAGCTGGCGGAACATGCCCTCCATGCCGAACGTGCGTGCTTCATCGGGAATGATCGGTACGACGCGCGGGCCGATGTTCTTATCGCGCACCAGTTGGGTCAGCGAGCGCACGAACGCCTGCGTCGTCGAAATCTCGCGCCCTTCGGTCGTCGGTTCGACCACCGCCTGAAATGCGTCGAGCCCCGGTGCAACGATCTTCTCGTCGGCGCTGCGACGGCGCTGCGGCAAAAACCCGCCGAGCGCGCGCCGGCGATCGAGCATGTATTTCATTTCCGGCGAATCGTCGGCCGGCTTGAAAAATGGCACGTCTTCAAGCTTGTCGTCAGCCACCGGGATCGCGAAGCGGTCGCGAAACTCGCGGATGGCGGCATCGTCGAGCTTCTTCAGCTGATGCGTCGGATTCTTGCCTTCACCGACTTTGCCCATGCCGTAGCCCTTGACGGTCTTGGCCAGGATGACGGTCGGCTGGCCGGTGTGCTTGGTCGCCGCCGCATACGCCGCGTAAATCTTGTGCGGATCGTGACCGCCGCGATTGAGCCGCCAGATATCGTCGTCGCTCATGCGGGAAACCATCTCGAGCAGCTTCGGATCCTTGCCGAAAAAGTTCTTGCGCACGAACGCGCCGTCGTTCGCCTTGAAGTTCTGATACTCGCCGTCGACGGTGTCTTCCATCACGCGCAACAGCCGGCCTTCATGGTCGCGCGCCAGCAGTGGATCCCAATAGGAACCCCAAATCAGTTTGATGACGTTCCAGCCGGCGCCGCGAAATGTGCCTTCGAGCTCCTGAATGATCTTGCCGTTGCCGCGCACCGGGCCGTCGAGCCGCTGCAGATTGCAGTTGACGACAAAGATCAGGTTGTCGAGTTTTTCACGCGCGGCCAGGCCAATCGCGCCGAGCGATTCCGGCTCGTCCATCTCGCCGTCGCCGCAAAACACCCACACCTTGCGCCCTTCGGTATTCGCGATGCCTCGCGCGTGCAGGTAACGCAGGAAGCGCGCCTGATAGATGCCCTGAATCGGACCGAGCCCCATCGACACCGTCGGGAACTGCCAGAACTGCGGCATCAACTTCGGATGCGGATACGACGTCACACCCTTGCCGTCCACGTCGCGCCGAAAATTGATGAGCTGCTCTTCGGTCAGGCGTCCCTCCAGAAACGCGCGCGCATAAACGCCCGCTGCACAGTGACCCTGAAAGTAAATCAGATCGCCGCCCGACTCGCTCGACGGTGCGCGCCAGAATTGATTAAACCCCACTTCCATCAGCGTGCTCGACGAGGCGTAACTTGCGATATGCCCGCCCAGCTCGCCTTCGCCACGATTGGCACGTACCACCATCGCCATTGCGTTCCAGCGCGCGTACGAGCGAATGCGCTCCTCGAGCGCGGCGTCGCCGGGTGAATCTTCTTCCTGATGCGGGGGAATCGTGTTGATGTACGCGGTGTTGGCGGAATATGGTATGTGCGTTCCGGAACGGCGGGCCTTGTCGATCAGCGCTTCGAGCAGGAAGTGCGCGCGCTCAGGTCCCTCGCGCTCGATCACCGTTTCGAGCGCATCGAGCCACTCTGCCGTTTCGAGAGTGTCGGGGTCGTTGGCCGCGGGCTGGGGAAGTGCG
>Ga0136614_10000368_pt1 | contig 21785 bp, 18 predicted proteins | sample AntDrymUQ2792106_2_FD_106643 | JGI IMG/M metagenome (GOLD analysis project Ga0136614, IMG submission 106643) | Polar desert sand microbial communities from Dry Valleys, Antarctica - metaG UQ279 (21.06) | ecosystem: Environmental > Terrestrial > Soil > Desert | place: Antarctica: Dry Valley... | reverse complement strand
TACCAACAAAGCAGCCAAGGAGATGCTGACGCGGCTGTCGGCGATGCTGCCGATTGACTTTGGCAACCGCGCGCGCGGCATGTGGATCGGCACATTTCACGGGCTGTGCAATCGTATGTTGCGTGCGCACTATCGCGACGCGGGGCTGCCGTCGACGTTTCAGATTCTCGACCAAGCCGACCAACTCGGTGCGATCAAGCGGTTGTTGAAAGGGGCTGGCATTGACGAAGAACGATACCCACCGCGCAGCTTGCAGCAATTTATCAGTAGCGCGAAGGAAGCGGGGTTGCGCGCAAACGTGGTCGAAGTCAATGACGATTACAACCGAAAATTCGTCGAGCTTTATGCGCAATATGACGCGCAATGCAATCGCGAAGGTGTGGTCGACTTCGCCGAGCTTTTATTGCGGTGCTATGAGCTGCTCGACCGAAACGAGATGCTGCGCGAGCATTACCAGAGTCGATTTCGCCACGTCCTGGTCGACGAGTTTCAGGACACCAATCGACTGCAATACGCGTGGTTAAAGCAGCTTGCGGGCGCCAATAACGTCGTGTTCGCGGTGGGTGACGACGACCAGTGCGTGGTCGCCGGCACCGAAGTGACGATGGGTGATGGCACGGTTAAGCCGGTCGAGCATATTCGCGTCGGCAATGTCGTCAAGTCGTTTATCGGCGGCGGCAAGATGGGTTCGTCACGGGTCAGCCGCGTGCACTATCGCACCGAACAGACGCGGCTCGTCACGATACGCACGCAAAAAGCAAGAACGCTGACGACGACGCCCGAGCACGTGCACTTCGCCGGTTACGCGGTGGGGCATATGCCGGCGCGATTTTTTCTGTACATGATGATGAAGCCCGGGGTCGGCTATCGACTCGCGGTCTCTGGCCACCGTCGCGCGCGGCACAGCAAGTACCTGCCGCCGGGGTTTCGCTATCGCGCGCGTAAAGAGGGCGGAGAACAGATCTGGATCATCGGGACTTACGAAGGCGCCGTTGAAGCGCACGAGGATCTGGCGGTGATGTCGTTGAAATATGGCCTGCCGATGCGCGCGTTCACTGCGGGCCGCAAGCGCAAAGGCGAGCCGGGCGTGCCGCGCGAGTTCTTGGAGCTGAACACCGAGCGCGCCGCCAAGTGGCTGCTTGCCGATCGCGGGCTGGCGTTCGAGCATCCCGACGATCGGCGTCGGCCCTCGTTCGGCGATGAGGGCGATGTGATCGTCAGCATGTGCAGCGACTCGCGGCGCGAAAAGCCCGATCACCGCATTTACGCCCGTACCTGCAACGAGGCGGCGATGCAGCAAGCGGTGGAAGCAGGTTTCGTGCTGAAGCCGATTACCCAGGGCAAGGGCGGATGGGCCGCCAAGTTCTGGCGGCGTGATTTTGGTGCCGCGGTCGAGGACGCGTCGCGCTTGCGCTCGGCGCTGGGCGGGCGCCTGATCCAGCGCGCGCGGATGGGCAAAGGCTACCTGCCGTTGATTCAGGCGCAGTACGTGCGCGCCGGCATGGCGGTGGCCGACGCCAAGGGCGGCTACGACATCGTGCGCGAGGTCGAGCTGCATGAGGTTGAATCGCGCACCGTGTACGACCTCGACGTTGAAGACTCGCACAACTTCGTCGCCAACGGCATCTGCACGCACAACTCAATCTACGCGTTTCGCGGCGCCAACGTCGGCAACATGGCGGACTTCGAGCGCGAATTTCGCGTGAAAAATTTGATCAAGCTCGAGCAGAACTATCGCTCGGGCGGTCACATTCTCAACGCCGCCAATGCACTGATCGCCAACAATCAGCGCCGACTCGGCAAAGACTTGTGGACCGATGCCGGCGAGGGCGAGCCGGTACGCATTTTTGAAGCGCAGACCGACGGCTACGAAGCGGCGTGGATGGTCGAGGAAGTCAAGAGCCTGATCGCCGAGGGCCACACGCGCGGCGAGATTGCGATTCTTTATCGCTCGAATGCGCAATCGCGCGTGATCGAGCATGCGCTGTTCAATGCGGCAATTCCGTATCGCGTTTACGGCGGGCTGCGATTCTTCGAGCGCGCCGAAGTCAAGCACGCGCTGGCGTACCTGCGCCTGATCGAGAACCCGGCTGACGACACGGCGTTTCTGCGAGTGGTGAATTTTCCGCCGCGCGGAATCGGCGCCCGCACGCTGGAGCAGCTGGGCGATGCCTCTCGCGCAGGCGGCCAGACGCTGTACGCAGCGGTGGCCGCGATGAGCGGTAAAGGCGGCTCCAACCTCGGCGCGTTCGTCAAGCTGATCGATACGTTGCGGACCCAGACGACTGAATTGCCGCTGTCGGAAATTGTCGACGCGGTGATCAAGCAAAGCGGGCTCATCGCGCACTATCAAAGCGAGAAGGAAGGCCAGGAGCGCATCGAGAACCTGAACGAACTGGTCAACGCCGCGGCTGCGTTCGTGATGGAAGAGGGTTACGACGCGCAAACCCCTGGTGGGCAAGGCGATGCGGAAACCGCGCAGTTATCGCCGCTCGCAGGATTTCTGTCGCACGCATCGCTCGAAGCGGGCGACAACCAGGCGCAGGCCGGCCAGGATGCCTTGCAGATGATGACGGTGCATTCAGCGAAGGGGCTCGAGTTCCATGCGGTGTTCATCACCGGCCTCGAAGAAGGCTTGTTTCCGCACGAAAACAGCATGAACGAAGCGGGCGGCCCCGAGGAGGAGCGGCGCCTGATGTACGTGGCGATCACGCGTGCGCGCCAGCGGCTTTACATCAGCTTTGCGCAGAGCCGGATGCTGCACGGCCAGACGCGCTACGGAATCAAGTCGCGTTTTCTCGTCGAGCTGCCCGAGGCCGCGGTCAAGTGGCTGACGCCGCGCGTCCGGTCGAGCGCGGGGGGGCGCTTCGGTCAATGGCACGACACCGGCATCGCTCCGGCGATACGGATTTCAACGCGCGAGAACCCCACGCACGGTTATCGCATCGGCCAGGCGGTCAATCACGCGCGCTTTGGCGAGGGTGTAGTCATCAACCTCGAAGGCAATGGTGATGATGCACGCGCGCAAATCAACTTCGGTCCGCAAGGCGTGAAGTGGCTGTCGCTTGCGGTGGCGAAGCTGACTTGACGTTGAGGAGCGCCAACGCAGCAGCGGCTGCCAAACGCTCGCGCCTGCGATTAACTAACGCTGTCCGTCGACAGTGCTTCGAGGCAATGATGCGGAAGCACGATGCCGCGCAAGCTGTCTTCGACGGCCGATATGCGGATCTTCGGTGCCTGCGCCCGCACGCCGCCGAAAATCGTGGCGAATGCCACGTCGGCCGCATCGCGCCCGGTGCCAAAGCGCACGAAGCCCATCGGAATCGCGGTGCCGGACGGATCGAAGATATACCAGCGGTCACCTAGATACACCTCGACATAGGCATGGAAGTCCGGCGGCCCCAGGGCTGGGTCGGCGCCGAAATCGGTCCCGGTGGTAAAGCGCGCGGGAATATTCAGCGCGCGGCACAGCGCGATCATCAGATGCGCGAAGTCACGACACACGCCGACTTGCTCGATCAGCGTGTCGACCGCCGACGTATTCGAGTTGGACGTGTTGGGCGTGAATGAGACCCGGCGGTTGACCCACTCACGGATCGTCTGCACGCGGCTATACCCCTGACGCAGCTGGCCGAACTCGTTGTTGGCCAGCTTGAGCAGCCGATCCGATTGGCAATAGCGGCTCGGATAGATGTAGCTGATCACCTCGGGCGGCAGGCGCGCGATGGGAACTTCGCCGAGCTGTGCGGCTTCGGTCCGGTGATGCGTGAGCTCCACCGTGGCGGTGTACGACAGCGTCAACGGGCCCGGGTCAGCGCGCAAGCGCATGTAGCGGTTGCCGGTCACCGGATCGATATACATCTGCGGGACGATCGACTGGTTGAGCACCAGATTCTCGGCCACGATGATCTGGCACGGTGTGCTTGCCGCGTGAACGTTGAACACGAAGTCGCCACCGTACTGGTCGATCTGGTAGCTCAGCTGCACGTGCAGTTCAAGTCGGATCATGGTGCGGGTTTCAGTGACGAATGCAGTGTGCCTCAATTCGCGCCATCGACTGGCGGCGAATCGGTGCGTCGTCCGGCAGGCACTTCGATCAGGCTGCGATAAATCGGGTACTGCGTGGCGTAGCCCAGGCTGATCAATATCAACAAGACGGGCGCGAAGAGCATCGATGCCAGTTGAGGGGAAGCTCCCAACGCCTGCAGCAACTGCAGGATGACGATGGCGGCAAACGCCAGCGCCGTCAGCGCCGCGGCGAAAATCAGAAATGGCCAGCGATTGCGCCAGCACGCAAAGAACGAAAAGAACAACGATTTGGCGACCGATTGCCCGTGCCACGCCACCAGCTGCGGCGCGAACCAGGTCAACATCAAAATGGGTATGTAGGCGAGCGAGGCGGTGAGAATCGCATCCCACGGAACGTTCTCGCTGAAGCTGGCCCGGTCGATCTGCCCGTCGATGAATTTCCAGTTCGCCTGCTCGTCGGCGGCAAGCAGCGAGATCAGCAATACCAGCACGAGCCACATCGCCGCGTTGACGATACCAAGGCGAATTAGCGATTTGCGCTGCCGCGGATCGCGAAACGGTTCTGCCATCAACGTGGGCAGCGGCATGACGCCGCGCTCGGCGTCCCTGCCGGCCAGAGTCAGGCCGATCGTGCCGAACGGAATCAGCACTGCGGCGAGTGGAAAGCCGACGAGCGGCACGAACGTGAGCAGGGAAACCGCCATCGTGTAAAGGATGACGAGCGACGTGAAGGCAAAAGGTTGACGGCGATACAGCTTCAGCCCATCGCGCAGCCACATCAAGCCGGCGCGGGCGGGTAACGTTTTAACGATCATCAGATGTCATCGACCGCGCTCAACGCGCCACCCAGGGCAGCGATGCGTCGACCGTTCTGCGCTTCAGGATGCGCTCGAAATGCGCCGGGTCGTGCGGCGTCAACAAATGCGCGGGGCGGGGAAGGTAGTAGTCGTACAAGCGAGAGATCCAAAATCGCAGCGCAGCCGCGCGCAGTACCGTCCGCCAGCACTCGTGTTCGTCCTCGGTGAGCGGGCGCACCGTGTGGTACGCGTCAAGCATGGCTTGTGCCCGCGCGGCTTCTAATTCGCCGGTGGCGCGCACAATGCACCAATCGTTGACGGTGACGGCCAGATCGAAGAGCCAGATCGAACATCCGGCAAAATAAAAATCAATCACGCCGCCGATGCGGTCGACTTCGCCCTCGCGGACCAGCAGCACGTTGTCGCGAAACAGGTCGGCGTGAATCGGGCCGGTGGGCAGCTTCTCGAAGCGCGCGTTGCGAAAAAACGAATCCTGAAATATCAGTTCCTCGGCCAATCCATGCATCACATCATTGGGAAGATGCGGCTCGAGTTTCGGTACGACGCTTTTCCACCAGCCGATGCCGCGCAGATGCGGCTGAAACGGCTCGAAGTCCTGCCCCGCCAGATGCATGCGCGCCAGAAATTCGCCGACCAGAGCGCACTGGGCCGCGGTCGGCTCGGTGGTGGCCTGGCCGGGAAGGCGCGTCACCAATGCCGCGGGCTTGCTCTTCAAATCCGCCAGCAGCGCGCCGGTGCGAGTCGGCTGCGGCTCGGGCACCGGTAGCCCATGGTGAGCCAGGTGGCGCATCAGCTGCAGGTAGAACGGCAGCTGCGTGCTCGTCAGTCGCTCGAACACCGTCAACACATACCGGCCGTGATCGGTGGTGACGAAATAATTGGTGTTCTCGATGCCGGTGTGGATGCCGCGCAGATCGGCCAGTTCCCCGATGCAGAACTGGCTTAGGAACGTATTGACTTCTTCGCGCGACAGCGCGGTGAATACCGCCATCGCCGGCGAAGTTAACTGGCCGGCTTGGACGGTGCCGACGGATGAGGAGCTGCTGGCGGTGGAATGATCGGCGTCGGAGCCGGCCGCCCGAATTCAAAGCGGAAAAAGTTGGGGACCGAGAGCCCGGGCGTCATCTGCGTGGTGCCGAATGGCTGCTTGCCTTCCCGGTTGATCATCGAGTAGCTGCGCGAGGAGCCAGCCGGCGTCACGATGACTTCGCTGACGCGATTGGAGGTTCGGTATTGCTCGATGCGCGTGGTGTTGCCGCCTGTGTTGCTCCCCTCGTCGCGCTCGATTTTTGCATCCTCCGGCGTCGGTTGCAGCGCTTCTTCGACGCTCGCCGGCTTGACCTTCTTCAGCTCGCGCGCGTCGATGGCTTGACGCTCGGCAGGGGACAATTCAATGGCACGACGCGGTGTGGACGCCGGCGCGGGTTTCGCGACCTTGCTTTCCGGCGGCATCGGCGGCGGTGGCGGCGCGCCGGTCGTCTGTGCGTAGACCGCCATCGCCCAAAGCAGCAACACTGCAAATGCAACGGTCCTCATGTCAACCTCGCGTCGGAACGCCTGAAGTCTATAGATAAAGCATCTGCTCGCGCTCGCTCGCGGTTTGCGAAAAACCGCGCGCATCGTAGAAGTCGAAAATCGTGTTGACCACCGCATCGCTGTCGTCGACGATGGTCATCATGTTCAGATCTTCCGCAGCGATCATGCCTTCGGTCACCAGCGTATCGCGCATCCAGTCGATCAAGCCGCTCCAGAAGCGCGAGCCCACCAGCACCAGCGGCATGCTCTTGCCCTTGCCGGTTTGCATCAACGTCAACGCTTCGGACAATTCGTCGACGGTGCCGAAGCCGCCCGGCAGAACGACATACGCGGCCGCGTATTTGACGAACGCCACCTTGCGCGCAAAAAAGTGCCGAAAGCGCAGCGAGATGTCCTGGTAATCATTGCCGCACTGCTCGAACGGCAGCTCGATGTTGAGGCCGACCGACGGCGACGCACCTTCGTAGGCCCCGCGGTTGGCGGCCTCCATGATGCCCGGGCCGCCGCCGCTGATGACGGCAAACCCGGCGTCAGACAACTTGCGCGCAATCTCGACCGCGAGCTGATAGGTCGGTGTACCGGGCGTCGAGCGCGCACTGCCGAAAATCGACACCGCCGGCCGAATCTCCGACAGGCGTTCGGTCGCTTCGACGAACTCTGAAATAATTCCCCACAGGTGCCACGATTCGCGCGCCTTCTGGGCGGTGGCGCGCTCCGGCATGGTCACCGCGCGAAGGCTCGGAATGTTTTTTCGATGATCGAGCACCGCATTTCTCCTAATGATTACTCCAGGCTAATGAACACGTGAAGACTTTGCTGCTGGTCGACGGTTCCAGCTACTTATACCGGGCGTTCCATGCGTTGCCTGACCTGCGCACGTCCGACGGGGAGCCGACCGGCGCGCTGCGCGGCTTCATTTCGATGCTGCATGTGCTGCGGCAGCAAGTTCAAGCCGATTACCTCGCCTGCGTCTTCGATGCCAAGGGTAAGACGTTTCGCGACGATCTTTATTCCGAATACAAGGCGAATCGGACCGCAATGCCGGACGATCTCGCGCGTCAGATCGAGCCTATTTACGCTGCAGTGCGCGCGCTCGGCTGGCCGGTGATCGAAATCGCAGGGATCGAAGCCGACGATGTGATTGCCACACTGGCGCGCCGTGCCAGCGAGCAGCAGTGGCGCACGGTGGTCTCCACCAGCGACAAAGACCTCGCGCAACTGGTTGACGAGCACATCACGCTGGTCAACACGATGAGCAACGAGACCCTCGATATCGCGGGGGTCAATCGAAAGTTCGGCGTTCCGCCCGAGCGCATCGTCGACTATCTGACGCTGGTCGGCGACAGCGTTGACAACGTACCTGGGGTCGAGAAGGTCGGACCCAAGACTGCGGCCAAATGGCTGCACGAGTATGGCTCGCTCGACGGCGTCGTCGCGCACGCAAGTGGCATCAAGGGCGTGGTGGGCGACAACCTGCGCAAGGCGGTGCCCTGGCTGCCGACTGCGCGCGAGCTGGTCACGATTCGCGCCGATTGCGATCTGGGCGCAGAGCTCAGTTCCATCGAAACGCTGGCGGAGCAACCGCAAGATGCCGAGACGTTGCGTGAGCTCTATGCGCGCTACGAATTCAAGGGTTGGCTGCGAGACATGGACGCAGCGGCAGTAAAGTCTGCGATTGACGGAGAGCCGCCGGCGGCGGCCGTTACGCGACCCGAGGTTGCCTACGAGACGGTGCTGTCGCACGAGCAACTCGAGGAATGGCTCGCAAAAATCGGCTCGGCCGAGTTGACGTCGACGGCTGTTACGACCACCGCGCTCGATCCGATGGCTGCACGCCTGGTGGGAATTTCGCTGTCGATCGAGCCCAATCGCGCGTGCTACGTCCCCTTGGCGCATCGCTACGCTGGTGCTCCGAAGCAGCTCTCGCTCGCCGACGTGCTCGAACAGCTGCGGCCGTGGCTCGAGAGTCCGCATCAACGCAAGGTGGGGCACGACCTGAAGTACCAGATGCACGTGTTCGCCAACCACGGCTTGCGGCTGGCCGGCATTGCGCACGACACGATGCTCGAATCGTACGTGCTCGAACCGCATCGCAACCACGATATCGATTCGCTGGCCGAGCGGCATCTCGGACGCCGGACGCTGACTTACATCGACGTCTGCGGCAAGGGCGTCAACCAGCTGTGCTTCGATGAAGTTGCGCTCGACCGCGCCACCGATTACGCGGGCGAAGATGCCGAAGTCACTTTGGCGCTGCATCAGACCTTGTGGCCGCGCATCGAGGCCGATGAAAAGCTCGGCTTCGTGTACCAGACGCTCGAGTTACCCACTGCGCTGGTGCTGTTCGAGATGGAGCGCACCGGCGTGTTGATCGATCGCGCCCGGCTCGACGCTCAGGGTCGCAAACTTGGTGCTCGCATGGTGGAGCTCGAAACAACCGCGCACGAGCTGGCCGGTCAGCCGTTTAATCTCGGCAGCCCAAAGCAGATCGGCGAAATTTTGTTCGGCAAGCTTGCGCTGCCGGTGCTGAAGAAAACGGCGGGCGGCACACCATCGACCGACGAAGAAGTTCTCGAAAAGCTCGCGCAGGACTATCCGCTGCCGAAGTTGCTGCTCGAACATCGCGGGTTATCGAAGCTCAAGTCGACGTATTGCGACAAGCTGCCTGCGATTACAGATCACGAGGGTCGTGTGCACACCGACTACGGTCAGGCAGTCGCCGTCACTGGGCGCTTGTCGTCGAGCGATCCCAATCTGCAAAACATTCCGATTCGCACCGCTGAGGGCCGGCGCATCCGGGAATCATTCATCGCGCCCGCGGGGCATCGCATCGTCTCGGCCGACTATTCGCAGATCGAGCTGCGCATCATGGCGCACATCTCGGGCGACCCCGGCCTCCTCAATGCCTTCGGCAAGGGCGAGGACATTCACCGCGCGACCGCATCCGAAGTGTTCGCGGTGCCGCTTTCTGAGGTCACGAGCCAGCAGCGCAACTATGTAAAAGTCATCAACTTCGGATTGATGTACGGTATGAGCGCGTTCGGCGTGGCATCGAACCTCGGCATCGAGCGCGATGCGGCCAAGCACTACATCGACCGCTACTTCACTCGTTATCCGGGGGTGGCCAAGTACATGGAGTCAACGCGAGCGCTGGCCAAACGCCAGGGGTACGTCGAAACCGCGTTCGGACGCCGCTTGTGGCTGCCGGAGATCAATTCCCCGAACGGACCACGCCGCGCGGGCGCCGAACGCGCGGCGATCAATGCGCCGATGCAGGGCACCGCTGCCGATCTGATCAAGCTCGCCATGATCGCGGTGTCGAAGTGGATCAACACCGAACAACTCGGAACGCGCCTTGTGATGCAGGTGCACGACGAGCTGGTGTTCGAGGTGCCGGACGACGAAATCGAATTGACGATCCGCCGGGTGCCGGAACTGATGTCGCGTGTTGCGGATCTGCGCGTACCGCTGCTGACAGAAGTCGGTGTAGGTACAAATTGGGATGAGGCGCATTGAGGCTTGACTGCCGGTTCGCTGCATCGCCGATCTACGGCATTTCCCTTGAGACACGAACACTCATGGAATCAACTCTGCGCGAAGCAGCTGAGGAGCTCAACAGCCTGCGGCCGCCATTTAACCTCACCCGTCGTGGTTTTGTGCAAACATCGCTCGGCGCAGGCTTGCCGCTGCCGTGCTTCCGGTTGCCGCTCAAACGATGATTACCACCGACACACAAGGCCTCACCGCTGGAGAAGTTCAGATTCAGACCAAGGACGGCTCGATGCCGGCTTATCGCGCAATGCCGGCGGGCAAGACCGGTCTGGAAACCGTACTGGTGGTGCAGGAGATATTCGGCGTTCACGAGCACATCAAGGATGTGGCGCGCCGGTTAGCCAAGCAAGGCTATCTGGCCGTGGCGCCCGAGCTTTACGCACGTCAAGGTGATGCGAGCAAGTACACCGACACCGGCGCGTTGATCAAAGAGATCGTCAGCAAAGTGTCCGATGCGCCGGTGATGGCCGATCTCGACGCGTCCGCTGCCTGGGCCGCGAAAAATGGCGGCGGCTGCAAGCTCGGCATCACCGGATTCTGCTGGGGAGGCCGCATTGTCTATATGTACGCGGCGCACAACGCGACTCTGGCGGCGGGCGTGGCCTGGTACGGGCCGACCGCACGCTCGTACTTCGCCGGAGACAAAACGCCGCTCGATGTCGCAGGGCAAATTAAGGCGCCGGTGCTCGGTTTGTACGGCGGCGCCGATGGCGGCATCCCGAATGACACCGTTGAAAAAATGGGCGCCGCGCTGAAGGCGGCGGGCAACACGCGCTCGGAAATGGTGATCTTTCCGAGCATGCCGCACGCTTTTCACGCCGACTATCGGCCGAGTTATTGCAAGGAAGCGGCCGACGACGGCTGGAAGCGGTTGACGGCGTGGTTCAAGCAATATCTGTCGTAGGCGCAAGGCTTGACAGCGTTGCTACGCTGAACACGCAACCTGGGGCGCACGCGGGTGCGCCCCTTTTTCTTTGACCCCTGGAACCTGATGACGCTTGGCTACATCATTCTCGCCAATCTGCTGTCGACGTTGCTGTCGCTCGGACTGGCAGCGCTGTTGAGCTTTCGCTATCTCGGCACGATGATCGACAAGATGGTGCCGGTGTCGGCCGGGTTGCTGCTCGCCACCGCGATCACGCATCTGCTGCCGGAGGCGTTCGCCAGCAATGCCGATCCACATGCGCTGGGGTGGGTCATCCTGGCGGGCATTCTCGGATTTTTTCTGCTCGAAAAGCTGGCGCTGATTCATCACACGCATCATCACGAAGGCGATCACCATCTGCACGATCACGGGCACGACGCGCATGAGGCCGGGCACGGCGGCGTGCCGATCCTGGTCGGTGATGCGTTCCATAATTTTGCCGACGGCGTAGTGATTGCCGGCGCGTTCCTGGTCGATACGAAGCTTGGGCTGCTGGCCACGCTCGCCGTGATGGCACACGAGATACCGCACGAGATCGGCGACTTCATGATCCTATTGAACGCGGGCTTCACGCGGCAGCGCGCGTTCATGTTCAACCTGATCTCGGGATTGTCGGCGGTGGTCGGCGGCGTGATCGGCTACTTCGTGCTCGACACAATGCAGGACTTGTTGCCGTATGCGCTGGCGGTCGCGGCGGCGAGCTTCATTTATATCGCGCTGTCGGACCTATTGCCCGAGATGATGCGGCGGTCGTCGCTCGCGAAGTCGCTGCCGGAAGTTGGATTGGTGTTGCTCGGGGTGTTGATCGCCGCATTAGCCACCGGTGGGCTGCACTAGTTGCCGGTGGCGATCGGCCGCGAGCGATCCGACACCCACTCGCTCCACGAGCCACCGTACAGCGAGGAGCCGCTCAGCCCCGCCAACTCCATTGCAAAGACGTTGTGGCACGCGGTGACGCCGGAGCCGCACTGATGTGTGATGTGTGCGGGCGCGCGCTGCCCGAGCGCAGAATCGAATTCGGATCGCAGCTCCGCTGCCGACTTGAAAGTCTGGTCGGCCTCCAGATTCGATTGCCAGGGACGGTTGAGCGCGCCTGGAATATGGCCGGCGACGGGATCGATCGGTTCCTGTTCGCCCCGATAGCGCTCGGGTGTGCGGGCGTCGAGCAGCGTACGGTCGTCGCTACCGAGCGACTGCATCACCTGATCGACGGTGACGACCGGCATCAACGATCTGCCTGCGGTGAAATCGCCGCGCGACTTCGCCGCAGGGTCGGTGCTCGAAAGATGGGTGTCGTTCAACCATTTCGGCCAGCCTCCATCGAGCAGCGCAACACGCTCGTGACCCAGCCAGCGTGCGAGCCACCAAAGTCGCACCGCAAACTGGCCGCCTTGCGCGTCATACGCAATGAGCTGCGTAGCGTTGTCGATCCCCCAGGAGCGAAACGCTTCGACCAGATCATTACGTTGCGGAAGCGGATGCCTGCCGTTTTTGCCCGTTTTTTTTCCGGACAGATCCGTATCGATGTGGGCGAACACCGCTCCCGGTATGTGGCCTGCGGCGTAGGCGTGGATTCCCGCTTCGGTGTCGAACAGGTCGTGCCGGACGTCGACGATGCACCAGTGCGAATTGCCCAGGTGCTCGCGCAGCCGCTCGACACTGACCAACATATCGGTTGAATCGGTCGTGTTCATCTGGGGATTCTAGTTCCGGGCTCTGAACTAGAATCGGCGCCGATGAAAGCCACATCCGTTGCACCTTCGGCTGCACCCGCAGCGCCGAGTTTTGAGCAAGCGCTGGACGAGCTGGACGCGTTGGTGCGTCGCATGGAAGCCGGGCAACTCTCGCTCGACGAGTCGATCGCGGCGTACCGTCGCGGCGCCGAGCTCGCTCGCTTTTGCCAGAGCAAACTGGCCAGCGCCGAGCAGGAGATCAAGCGGCTCGAGGGCGATTTGTTAAAGCCGCTCGATATCTCTGAGTTGCGCGTAAGCGCAGACAAAAGCAATAACGAATGACGTGCGCCACCGCCGTGCAACCGCCGCGGCTTGACGAGGCCGGGTTCGAGCATTGGGTGCAGGCGATCGGGCATCGTTTCGAGGATGCCGCGCATCACACGCTGCCGCGCTCCGATATCGTTCCGGTCAGACTGCATCGCGCAATGCGCTACGCCGTGCTGGACGGTGGCAAGCGCGTGCGGCCGTTGCTGGTCTACGCAGCCGGTGAGATCACGCAGGCCGATACGGACGCCCTCGACCGCGCGGCGCTTGCGGTGGAGTTCGTGCACGCGTACTCGCTGGCGCACGACGACATGCCGTGCATGGACAACGATGTGCTGCGCCGAGGCAAGAACACGGTGCACGTCGAGTTCGGCGAAGCCACGGCGATGCTGGCCGGCGATGCGCTGCAGGCCGAAGCGTTCAAGGTGATTGCCGACGGCAACCTGCCGGCGTCGCAAACCGCGTCATTGATGCGCGAACTGGCGCACGCTTCGGGCACCGAAGGCATGTGCGGCGGGCAGGCAATCGATCTCGACGCGGTGGGCACCACCCTGACGCTCGACGAGCTGGAGCAAATGCACCGGATGAAGACCGGCGCGCTGGTGAAGGCCGCCGTGTTGATGGGCGCGCTGTCCGGCCGCCCCGAGGTGCTGACCGAGTGCACGCGCGAGGCGCTCGCGCGTTATGGCGAATCGATCGGGCTCGCATTTCAGGTTGTCGACGATCTGCTCGACGTCGAAGCAAGTACGGTGGATCTCGGCAAGACGAGCGGTAAGGATGCCGAACGAAGCAAGCCGACGTACGTCTCGCTGCTCGGTGCGCAGGCAGCGCGTGCCTGGTCGGTCCGCTTGCGTGCGCAGGCGCTGCAGGCGATCGAAGGTCTCGGCGTGAGCGCGCTGCGTCTGCGAGAGCTGGCCGATTTTATCGTTTGCCGCAAAAGCTGATCGGCCCGCCGCAAGGACGTGATGGAACTTCTGAAGAGCATTGATTCGCCGTCCGACCTGCGCGCGCTCGAGCGCGAACAACTGCCGCAACTGGCCGACGAGCTGCGCGCGTTTGTGCTCGAGTCGGTATCGATGACCGGCGGTCACCTGAGTTCGAACCTCGGCACCGTGGAATTGACGATCGCGCTGCACTACGTGTTTGAAACCCCGGACGATCGCATCGTGTGGGATGTCGGTCATCAGACGTATCCGCACAAGATCCTCACCGGCCGGCGCGACCACATGGCGCGGCTGCGGCAGCACGGTGGAATGTCGGGCTTTCCGCGCCGCTCGGAAAGCGAATACGACACCTTCGGTACCGCGCATTCGTCGACCTCGATCTCTGCTGCGCTTGGCATGGCGGTGGCGGCACGCAATCAGGGATCGAAGCGCCACGCGATCGCGGTGATCGGTGACGGTGCAATGAGCGCCGGCATGGCGTTCGAGGCGCTCAACAACGCCGGTGTGACCGACAACGTGCGCCTGCTCGTCATCCTGAATGACAATGACATGTCGATCTCGCCCGCGGTGGGCGGATTGAATCGCTACCTGGCGCGCTTGATGAGCGGCAAGTTCTACGCAACCGCAAAACAGGCGGGCAAGCAGGTGCTGAAAAGCTTTCCGCCCGTGTTTGAGCTGGCAAAGAAGTTTGAAGAGCACGCCAAGGGCATGGTGGTGCCCGGCACATTGTTCGAAGAATTCGGCTTCAACTACATCGGGCCGATCGACGGCCACGACCTTGACTCGTTGATTCCCACACTGCAGAACCTGAAGCAGCTGGGCGATCAGCTGAGCGGACCGCAATTCCTGCACGTGGTCACGAAGAAGGGGCAGGGCTACAAGCTTGCCGAGGCCGATCCGGTGCTTTATCACGGCCCGACCAAGTTCGACCCGAGCGTGGGTTACACGGCAGCCGCCGCGAGCAAACCGAACTACACAAAGATTTTTGGCGACTGGCTGTGCGACATGGCTGCACTCGATGCGCGGCTGATCGGCATCACGCCGGCGATGCGCGAAGGCTCCGGCATGGTGCGCTTCGAACAGGAATATCCGGATCGCTACTTCGACGTCGGCATCGCTGAGCAGCACGCGGTGACGTTTGCCGCCGGCCTGGCGTGCGACGGCATGAAGCCTGTGGTCGCGATCTACTCGACCTTTCTGCAACGCGCCTACGATCAGTTGATTCACGATGTGGCGATCCAGAACCTGCCGATCGTGTTTGCGCTCGATCGCGGAGGACTGGTCGGCTCCGACGGCGCCACGCATCACGGCGCTTTCGATCTGAGCTATCTGCGCTGTCTGCCCAACTTGATCGTGATGGCAGCATCCGACGAAAACGAGTGCAGGCAAATGCTGACCACCGCGTTCAGGCACGACGGCCCGGCCGCGGTGCGCTATCCACGCGGAACCGGGCCCGGGGTTGCGATCGAGCAGGCGATGGTCGAGTTGCCGATCGGGCGCGGTGAAGTCAGGCGCAGCTCCCATGCGCCGGCCGGACGCCGCATCGCGATCCTTGCGTTCGGATCGATGGTGCCGCCGGCGCTGGCCGCCGCCGAGCAATTCGACGCCACGGTGGCCAACATGCGGTTCGTCAAGCCGCTTGACGATGAGCTGGTGGCGCGCCTCGCGTGCACGCACGACGCGCTGGTGACGATCGAGGAAAACGTCGTCACCGGCGGCGCGGGCAGCGCGTGCCTTGAATCGCTCGCCGCACAGCAAATCGAAGCTTCCGTGCTGCAACTAGGATTGCCCGATCACTTTGTCGATCACGGCGACCCGGCGGCGCTGCTGAAGGAGTGCGGGCTCGACGCGGCCGGCATCGCGGCGTCGATTCGCGCCCGCTTTCCCGAGCTCGCGCGCGCGCAGCGCTACGTGCAGTCAGCCGCGTAGGGCCGCGCGCAGCGCCCGCGATGAAGCCGATTGTCATCGTGCAGCACGAGGCCGACACCGGGCCAGGCCACTTCGAGCGTTATTTGATTGAGCGGCACCTGCCGAGCGAGATCGTGCGCGTGTTCGCAGGCGAGTCCATCCCGCGCACTGCCGTTCGCTACGCCGGTATTTGCTCGCTGGGCGGCAGCATGAGCGTCAATGACGATCTGCCCTGGATCGACGAAGAACTTTTGTTGCTGCGCGACGCCGATCAGCGCGGCGTGCCGATCATCGGGCACTGCCTGGGAGGGCAGCTGCTCGCGAAGGCCTTCGGCGCGACAGTGAGTCGCAATGTAATGAAGGAAATCGGATGGAGCGAAGTCGATGTCGAGGATCCCGAGCTCGCGCGCGATTGGGTGGGCACCGGGTCCAGCTTGGAGCTGTTTCAATGGCACGGCGATACGTTTGCGCTGCCCTCGGGTGCGCGACGGTTTCTGACAAGCCGGCTCTGCGCAAATCAGGCGTTCGTGATCGCGCGCGAACGTCATTCGCATCTAGGTATGCAGTTTCATGTCGAGATGACGCCGCAGCTGATACGTGCATGGGCGGGCGACCCGCACGGCAAGCAGGAGATCGACGCCGCGTTCGAGCGTCAAAACGGTGTTGGCGTACAGCGCGCGGAAGATCTCATGCTTGACGCAGATGAGCGCACTACGCGAATGAGTGTGATCGCCGACCGAATCTATGAGCGCTGGCTGCGCGGCGTGGCCACTGGCGACTAACTAGCGTCGCGATCGCACCGGTTTCCAGGGGTCGGCCCAACGCCCCGTGCCGTACAGCTCCTCGACCGGCGTGGAAGGACGATGCGAGCAGATTCGCTGATGCACACCTGCCAGCACCATGAGCTCAGCCATCGCTGCGGGTTCCAGATTCAGCGACGCATCGCGCCCGCTGTAAACCTTCTCGAAATACTGGTTGAGCTCCGGATAGCCCCACAGCAGCCGCAAAGTCTGAATCACCGCCGGATGTCGTTGCTCAAGCACTGAAAGCTGCGTGGGGCCTACTAGCGCGGTGGGCGCCGCTTGTGGCTTGACCTGGGGCCTGGCCTGGGGCACCGGCCGCCCCTCGACATTCGGATCGACCGAGACGACGAAGCTGTTAAAGCGCGAGGGTGTGGTCCGCATGGCACGGCAGGTTAAGGGTAATCCGTCCGGATGACAAAACCAAACCGACGGCCGGTCGGTGGGCAGCCGTCGATCACCGCTAGTCGCGGAAATTCTCGAAAGTCAGCGGCACTTCGGTGACCTGCGCACGCAGCAGCGCGATGCATTCCTGCAGTGAATCTTTCTTGGCGCCGGCGATGCGCACTGCATCGCCCTGAATGCTGGCGGTCACTTTCATTTTTTTTTCTTTCACCAGCGCCACCATCTTCTTCGCCAGCGTTTGTTCGATTCCGTTTTTTATCTTGATCAGCTGCTTCAATTTGTCGCCTGACATCTTCTCGGCTTTTTCGTACTCGAGCAGTCTCGCGTCCACTCCGCGCTTAGCCATTTTGCTCGCCAGAACGTCGCGCACCTGACTCAGCTTGAAATCGTCGTCGGCGTAGGCAGTCAGCTCGAACTCCTTTTGCTCGAAGCGCGCGTCGGAACCCTTGAAGTCAAAGCGATTCGCGATCTCCTTGTTCGCCTGGTCGATCGCATTGCGAACTTCGACCATGTTGGGCTTGCAGACGACATCGAACGACGGCATGACGGCTCCTGATCGGACGGGCGAAGTGTATCGACCTCTAAACTCGCGCGATGGGCGTGCTCACCGACGATTTGATTCAACGCAACGTGTCGCTGCAGCCGTTCAACACGTTCGGCGTCGAGGCGCGCGCGGCATTGTTCGCTCGCATAAGGTCGCTCGAGCAACTGCAGCAGGTACTCGCCGATCCGCGCGTGGTCGATTCCCCTCGGCTGGTACTCGGGGGCGGCAGCAATGTGCTTTTCACGCAGGACTTCAACGGCTGCGTGTTGAAGATCGAGATTCCTGGCGTGCAGCGGGAAGAAGATGGCGCGCGCTGGCTGGTGCGAGTCGGCGCGGGCGAGAATTGGCACACGACGGTCGAACGCCTTGTCGACGCGAACATGCCTGGCCTGGAAAACCTGGCACTGATTCCGGGTTCGGTCGGAGCGGCGCCGATCCAGAACATCGGCGCCTACGGCGTGGAGCTCGCCGAGCGCTTTCATTCGCTGCAGGTGTGGGACATGGTTTCAGGCACGCTGCAAACATTGAACGCCGACGACTGCAAGTTCGGCTATCGCGACAGCATTTTCAAGCACGACACCGCACCGCGCCTGATCGTCAACGTGACGTTTGCGCTGCCGACGCAGTGGACGGCGGTCACCGGCTACGCCGATGTCGAAAGTGAACTGCGCCAGCGAAACGTCGGAGAGCCGCAGCCGCGCGATGTCTTCGACGCCGTCGTTGCCATCCGCCGGCGCAAGTTGCCCGACCCCGCATTGGTCGGAAACGCCGGCAGCTTTTTCAAGAATCCGGTGGTGCCGCGGCAACAACGCGCCGGGTTGATCGAGCGGCATCCGTCGTTGGTCAACTACGATATCGGAGGGGGCCGATACAAACTGGCGGCCGGTTGGCTGATCGACGCGTGCGGCTTGAAGGGGGCGGTGCGCGGCCGTGCCGCGGTCTACGACAAACAAGCGCTGGTGCTGGTCAATCGGGGCGGCGCGACCGGCGCCGAGATCATGTCGCTCGCGCGTGAAGTGCAGGACGCGGTGCGCAGCCGGTTCGGAATCACGCTCGAACCCGAACCGCAAATTGTCTGATCGTAAAAAAAACGGCCCGCGTGCGCGGGCCGAGGAGGAGACTAAACATGCGGTGTCTCGATGCACCGGCAGGAGAGCTCACTTGCGGAGGAGGACGCGTAGAGCACCGGTACAGCAGACGACCGAACTATAAGAAAGATTCCAACTTTGCGCATTCATCCGAACGGTCAATGCGCTTACCTTACCGACGACCGGTCGGTTCAGCGGCGCGGCAGTCACGCTCGACGGCGGCGCGCCTTTGCGTTCGCCGCGATCCGCATCCGGAGCGCGTTCAACTTGATGAACCCATCCGCGTCAGCCTGGTTGTAAGCGCCTTTGTCGTCATCGAAGGTCGAGATGGCGATGTCGAATAACGAATCGGACTTCGATTCGCGGCCGACCACCATGATCGTGCCCTTGTAGAGCCTGAGCCGTACTTTGCCGTTGACCGGCTTCTGCGATTCGTCGATCAGGGTTTGCAGCAGCTCGCGCTCGGGGCTGAACCAGTAGCCGTTGTAGATCATGCGGGCGTAGCGCGGCATCAAGTCGTCTTTCAGCGCGACGACTTCGCGATCGAGCGTGATCGATTCGATCGCGCGATGGCCTTTGAGCATGATCGTGCCGCCAGGCGTTTCATAGCAGCCGCGATTTTTCATGCCGACGTAGCGGTTCTCGACCAGATCAAGCCGGCCGATGCCGTGCGTGCCGCCGATGTCATTTAACTTCGCCAGCATGTTCGCGGGCGAGAGTTTCTTGCCGTTGACAGCGACGATGTCGCCGCGCTCGTACGTCAGTTCGATCACCTCCGGCTTGTTCGGCGCCTTTTCCGGCGACACCGTCAGCCGCCACATCGATTCTTCGGGCGCGAAGTTCGGATCTTCGAGAATGCCGCCTTCGTAGCTGATGTGCAGCAAATTGGCGTCCATCGAATACGGCGCGCCGCCCTTTCGTTTCTTGAAGTCCACCGGAATGCCGTGCTGATCGGCGTACGCCAGCAGCTTGTCGCGCGAAAGCAAGTCCCATTCGCGCCACGGCGCGATGACCTTGACGTTGGGCATCAATGCGTAGGCGCCGAGCTCGAAGCGCACCTGGTCGTTGCCCTTACCGGTGGCGCCGTGCGAGATCGTGTCGGCGCCGGTCTTGCGCGCAGTCCCAATCAAGTGCTTGGCGATCAACGGGCGCGCGATCGAGCTGCCGAGCAGGTACTCGCCTTCGTACAGCGCGTTGGCGCGAAACATCGGAAACACGAAGTCGCGCACGAATTCTTCGCGCAGATCTTCGATAAAAATATTGCTCTTTTTGATGCCTAGCTGCAGCGCTTTGGCGCGCGCCGGCTCGAGCTCTTCGCGCTGGCCGATATCGGCCGTGAACGTGACAACTTCGGCGTTGTAGTTGTCCTGCAGCCATTTCAGAATGACCGAGGTGTCCAGCCCGCCGGAATATGCCAGCACGACCTTGCCAACGCTGCCCGCGCCGGCCTTTTTCGACTTGCTCATCGCTGTTCCTGTCTGCGCTCGTGGGGTCACCGAATCGCTCAACACCAGGCGCGACGCGGGATCTTGCTTCGCCGTGTCTGCCACGACGGCGTGATTATAGGCGGCGTTACCTGCGGGGCAGAACGGGTTTGATCTCGCCCGGCTCAACCGTCCCGCCGAGCGCACGATTGAGCGCTTGCGTGCTTGCCTTCTCGACGAAGACTTCGAGCCGGCTCGATAACTGCTCGAGGCTCAACGAGCGTGCGATGTTGTATCGCCGTCGAGTTCGAGTCGTGGATCTTCTCGTCGATCAGCCACGGCGACGATTCGAGCACCTGCAGTGTCTTCGCATCGAGGATGAAAAGCTTGGCGTAGTAGTACAGCGCGACATACCGATTTCGGCGCAATTCGCCCGGCGTGCCGTCGGGCTCCACCACTTCGTACTCGGAAAGGTTGTTCAGATCCTGCACGAACATCCCGACCCCGTGTAGCTTGCTGCCCAACCCGGCGCGCTCAAAACCGCGGTAGTGCGGCGTCACAACGACGATTCGATCCCATTGTTGTCGCGCCGGCATCTGCTGCAGCTCCGCAGTCAATCGCTCGAAGGCAACGCGCTCGCGGTCCTGCGGAGGCACGCCATCGAGCTGGCTCGGATTCAGGCGCATGAACACGCGGTCGGTGTCCGGGAAGCGGCGCGCGATGACGCGGTCGATGCCGCGCATCACGATTGCGTCGAGTGTGTAATCAGGCAGCGGGAGCGTCGTTCGTTGGTAAGGCTCAAGATTCGACCCGACTGACTGCTTCGCCACGATGTAGCTCAACTGGCCGCCGATCGCGGAGGCAATCGCATACACCGATTTCTTTTCGCTTGCCACGCTCGCTGCGGCCGGCTTCTCCGGCTCTGCTGGTGCGGCCTTGAACTCCTTTGGATTGACCCATATGCCGCTGTCCTGTGCGAATGCGGCCGCAAGTGGGCCGAGCCACATCACCGCGGCCAGAATTGCTTTGGCGCGATGCGAACGCGGGCGCTTAATTGACATTTCGGCTGAGCAGCAAATATTCCATCAACGCTTTCTGCACGTGCAGCCGATTCTCCGCTTCATCCCAGACCACTGATTGCGGCCCGTCGATGACGTCCGCTGCCACTTCCTCTCCGCGATGCGCCGGCAGGCAGTGCATGAACAGCGCGTCGCGAGCTGCGCCCTCCAGCATGTCGGCATCCACGCTCCAATCCGCAAACGCAGTGCGGCGCGCTTCGTTCTCTGTTTCAAATCCCATGCTGGTCCAGACGTCGGTGGTGACCAGATCGGCGCCGCGCGCCGCTACCATGGGATCTTCGAACACGCGCAGATGCTCGCCCGGCGTCGCCAACGACGCGGCGAGGGGATAGGCGGCCGGAGTAGACACGTTCAGGCGAAACCCCAGGCATTGCGCCGCCTGCAGCCACGTGTACGCCATGTTGTTTGCATCGCCGATCCACGCCACCGTGCGACCGGCGATCGGCCCGCGATGCTCGATGAAAGTAAAGATGTCGGCCAAAATCTGGCACGGGTGGAATTCGTTGGTCAGCCCATTGATGACAGGCACTCGCGAATGGGCCGCAAAGCCTTCGAGCTTGGCCTGCTCGTACGTTCGGATCATCACGATGTCAACCATGCGCGAGATCACGCGCGCGGTGTCTTCGATCGGCTCTGCACGGCCCAGCTGCGAATCGCCGGTGGTGATGTGGATCACCGAGCCGCCCATCTGGTACATGCCGGCTTCGAATGACACGCGCGTGCGCGTCGACGCTTT
>Ga0136614_10000367_pt1 | contig 21811 bp, 21 predicted proteins | sample AntDrymUQ2792106_2_FD_106643 | JGI IMG/M metagenome (GOLD analysis project Ga0136614, IMG submission 106643) | Polar desert sand microbial communities from Dry Valleys, Antarctica - metaG UQ279 (21.06) | ecosystem: Environmental > Terrestrial > Soil > Desert | place: Antarctica: Dry Valley... | reverse complement strand
GGCCGGGTTGCTCAAGACCTCGATCAATGGGTTCCGCTGCTCAAGTGGCTCGACAACTGAAAGCCCGGACTTTTAACAAAAGTTTAGGTTGCAGAAGGGAAGGGTGGCGTCATCGCGCGGGCGCGGGGGCGGGTGCACCCGGATCGTCTACTGCGGGTTCGGTGACAAAACCAATTTTGGTCAGACCCATCTGCTGCGCGGTCGACATCACAAAGGACACGCGTTCGTAACGGGTTGCCTTGTCGGCGCGTACGTGCAGTTCGGGCACCGGCGACAACCTGGCCGCGGCGCTGAAGCGTTCGCGCAACTGCTCGTCTGCGATTGCTTCAGAATCGACATAAACCTTGCCTTCAGCATCGATCGACAATCGGATTGTTCCCGCCGCTGCTTCACTGGCCGCCGCAGGGTCGTTGGGCAGGTCGAGCTTGATTGCGTACGAAAGCAGGGGCGCGGTGATGATAAATATCACCAGCAGCACGAGCATCACATCGACCAGCGGCGTGACGTTGATTTCGGACATCGGCTGCGAAGGGCCCGAGTGCCTCTCAAAGCCGCCGAATGCCACTACGCCCCCGCCGGGAGTCTCGAACCCATCGTCAGCGTTGCATGCAGGTCATGCGCAAAACCATCGAGTTGGCCGAGCACCAATCGATTAACACGCGTGAAGGCGTTGTAGGCCAGAACCGCAGGGATCGCGACCACAAGTCCGAACGCTGTCATGATCAGCGCCTCTCCGACCGGGCCGGCCACTTTGTCGATGGCAATCTGCCCCGAGCGCGCAATATTGATCAGCGCGTGATAGATGCCCCACACTGTGCCGAAGAGGCCCACGAACGGAGCGGTGCTGCCTACCGAAGCCAAAATGGTGAGCCCGGATTCAAGCTTGCCCGCTGCTTCGTTGATACGCTGACGTAGCGCGCGTGTAATCAATTCGGAACGATCGATCTGCGCTGCGAGACTTCCTTCGGATGCTGGATGCGTCGCAGCGCCGGCGGCCCCCATTGCCAATGGAACGAAAACGTTCTCACGGTCCTGCGGCTTCAGTTGCGCAATCGCCAAGTCGACCGACGTCGCGTTCCAGAAGTTTTCCAGCGCGCGCGATGCCCGCCGCACGCGCAACCAAGCCCACGTCTTCCAGACGATCAGAAACCAGCTTGCGACCGACATTGCGAGGAGCAGATACGCGGTGAGGCGAATGATCGCGTCGGCCTGCGCCCAGAAATGCGAGAGTCCGAGTGTGCTGGCTTCCATCGTTGGGCGGCTTCTAGTTGAGTCCGAGTACGTCGAACATGTCGAAAAGCCCGCTCCGGCGGCCTTCAAGAAAACGCGCCGCGCGCATGCTTCCGACAGCGTAGGTCATCCGGCTCGTGGCCTTGTGCGTAATCTCAATGCGTTCGCCAGTGCCGGCAAACAGGACCGTGTGATCGCCGACGACGTCGCCGCCGCGCACGCTGGCAAAACCGATCGCCTCCCGCGGGCGCTCGCCAACGATACCTTCGCGTGCCAAGACAGCGACTTCATCGAGCACCTGCCCGCGAGCGTGCGCAATGACTTCGCCCATCTTTAGTGCCGTTCCCGATGGCGCATCGACTTTGTGCTTATGGTGCGTCTCAACGATTTCAACATCGAAACCTTCGCGCAGAATTCGCCCAGCCAGCTCAAGCAGCTTGAAGACCGCGTTGACGCCAATACCCATGTTCGGCGCAAATACGATCGCGATGCGCTTGGAGGCATCTTCAATAATTCGCTTGCCTGCAGCATCAATTCCGGTTGTTCCAATCACCATGTTGACACCGGCAGTGACACACGACTCAATGTGCGCCAAAGTCGCTTCGGGCCGCGTGAAGTCGATCAGCACATCGGCGTCGCTTAAAGCAGTCATGTCGGCGCCAACGCTCACGCCCGTTGCGCGACCGAGGAAGGCGGCGCAGTCGCCACCAAAGCCGTGACTGTCTGTGCGATCGAAAGCCACGGTGATCGTCGTGTCGGGAAAAGAGAGCGCAGCTTCGATCAGCATCCGACCCATCCGGCCCGACGCGCCGGCGATAGCGACTCTCATGATGTTGCCAACGTTCGCCTCTGTGTCCTTGAAATGGCGGCGTCAGTTGGTGGAATCTCGTCCCGGAACCGGCGTTTGTGTTTCTGGAGCCTTCTCGGGTTGCCGAGGGGCTTCTCTGGGTTTACGCCGCGCATTGGGTCCAAGAATCAGAATGTCCGCCATCACCTCCTGCGGCATCTCGTCGGACTTAAAGCTCTCCAGTTTGTTGTCTTTGAAGTTGACCGTTAGCTTTCGGTTTTGCACTTCGCCCTGGCGCGGGTTCAGGTAATAGGCGTAATCCCAGCGTTCCTTGTGAAACTCGCTGGTCAGCAACGGTGTGCCAAGCATGAAGCGAACTTGTTCACGTGTCATTCCAAGCCGCAGTTGCTCGACCATTTCCTTGGTGATGATATTGCCCTGATGGACGTCGGGACGATACGGACCGAGAAAAGTGGGCGCCCAACCGGTGACAGAGGAAACGCCGGAGGAAATGCCGGATCCGACACTCGACATCGTGCCGCACGCGCAAGCGAGGCAGGAAGTCAGGCAAACAAGCGCGAGGCGCAGAGGCATGGAGAAGCTCGATGACGACAGCGAAGCTCGTATGATATCTGCGAAACTAGGCTCGCAACTCGGCCAAACCTGCGCTGACCACAAGCCAAACCGGCCGTCATTAAGGGGCAACGCAATGTCAAATCGCCTGCCACCCTCATCCAGTGAACTTAAGAGCATCGGCCTGAAGGCAACTTTGCCGCGGCTAAAAGTGCTTGAGATTTTTCAGCGCAGTTCGGAAGAGGTTGGTGTGCGTCACATGAGTGCCGAGGATGTGCACAACGCCCTGGTTGCGGAACATATCGACGTGGGACTGCCGACCGTTTACCGCGTGTTGGCCCAGTTCGAACAGGCGGGGCTTCTGTCGCGTAATCATTTTGAAGGTGGCCGCGCGATGTACGAACTGAACGAGGGTTCACATCATGATCATCTGGTGTGCCTTACGTGCGGACGCGTCGAAGAGTTCGTCGACGCCGAAATCGAAAGCCGCCAGCACACGGTCGCCGCCGAGCGGGGATTCAAACTGCACGGCCACGCCCTGGCGCTGTATGGTGACTGCACAAAGCCCAATTGCGAATTCCGGCGCGCGGACGTCAACAAATAGGTTGTACTAGTTGCGGGGCGGGGCTATCCGTTGCCCGGTGATGGAATCGAACCAGTGCGCGGACCCCGGCTTCAGACCGAGTTGCAAAACCGATCCATGGGCTGGGTTGTCGTGTGGGCCGGTCCGTACGATCGTGTCATGACCCGCGACCGAGCCGTGAATCAAATGTTCGGCGCCGAGCATCTCCACGGTTTCGACCCGCAGGGAAAAGTTTGTGCCGCCGAGTTGAAGGTGCTCGGGACGTAGCCCCAGTGTGACTTCACGGTTTGAAAGGGGGGTAGCCGGCTCGGGCAAAATGATTTGGGTGTCGCCCGCTTCGAAAGCGCTGCCATCGGCACTAACCCGGCCGGCAAACAAGTTCATTGGCGGAGAACCAATAAAGCTCGCGACGAATGTGGTGGCCGGGCGGGAATAGACATCGTCGGGTGTGCCGATCTGCTCGGCCCGTCCAGCGTTCATCACAATCATCCGCTGCGCCAGCGTCATCGCTTCAACCTGGTCGTGCGTCACGTAAAGGCTTGTTGTCTTCAAACGTCGATGCAGTTTTTGAATTTCAAGGCGGGTTTGTACCCGCAGCTTCGCATCGAGATTCGAGAGCGGTTCGTCGAACAGAAATACGGCGGGTTCGCGCACAATCGCACGGCCCATCGCGACGCGTTGTCGCTGTCCGCCCGATAGCTGGCGCGGCTTGCGCTGCAGAAAGGGGCCCAGTTCGAGAATGGCCGCTGCGTCGTTAACTCTCCTTTCGATATCACTGCGGGCGACACCACGGATCTTCAGTCCATACGCCATGTTGTCGTACACGCTCATGTGCGGATACAACGCATAGTTCTGAAACACCATTGCGCAATCACGATCCTTCGGCTCGAGATCGTTGACGACGCGGTCGCCGATCTGAATGGTGCCTGCACTGATCTCCTCCAGGCCCGCAACCATACGCAGCAATGTCGACTTGCCGCAACCCGACGGTCCGACCAGAACGACAAACTCGCCGTCGGCGACCACCACGTCGATGCCATGCACGACCTGCAGCTCGCCGTAACTCTTTCGCACGTCCGTGAAGCGAATGGAGGCCATTTTATTTTTCCGTCTCCACCAGACCCTTGACGAACCACTTTTGCATCAACAACACGACGGCGGCCGGCGGCAGCATCGCCAGCATCGCAGTCGCCATGATCAGATTCCAGTCGTTGGCGGCGTCGCCGCCTGAGATCATCCGCTTGATGCCGATGACCACCGGGTACATATCTTCCTGGGTGGTGATCAGCAACGGCCACAAATATTGGTTCCAGCCATAGATAAACTGAATCACGAACAGTGCCGCGATGCTGGTGCGTGACAGCGGCAGCAGGATGTCCCAGAAAAAGCGCATCGGACCTGCGCCATCCATGCGAGCGGCCTCGGCCAGCTCGTCAGGCACCGTTAAAAAGAATTGCCGGAACAGGAACGTCGCAGTGGCCGATGCAATCAGTGGCACCGTCAGGCCTGCGTAACTATTGAGCATTCCAAGATTCGATACGACTTCGTAGGTCGGGCCGATGCGCACTTCGACCGGCAGCATCAGCGTTACGAAAATCGCCCAGAAGAAAAAATTGCGAAGCGGGAATCGGAAATACACAATCGCAAAGGCCGACAGCAGCGAGATTGCAATCTTGCCCAGCGCGATGATCAAGGCGCTGACCAGGCTGACAAACATCATGCGGCCTACCGGAGCGGCTGAACCCGCACCGGCATCGCTGCCAGTCAACGCGGCTACGTAATTTTCGATCATGCGGTCGCCGGGAAGCAGAGGCATCGGCGCCTGAACAATTGCTTGCGCGGTGTGGGTCGATGCGACCAGCGTGATGTAAATCGGAAATGCGACGATCAATACACCTGCGATCAACACCAGGTGCGTCAAAACCGTCAGGACAGGGCGGCGCTCGACCATTAACGGCGGCCCATCAGTACTGGACCTTCTTCTCGACGTACCGAAACTGCACCACGGTTAGAGCGATGACAATCACCATCAGCACAACCGACTGGGCTGCTGAGCTACCCAAATCCATCCCTTTAAATCCGTCGTAATAAACCTTGTAAACGAGAATCGCCGTGTCTTTGCCTGGGCCGCCCTGCGTTGACGCGTCGATGATCGCGAATGTTTCAAAGAACGCGTAAACAACGTTGATCACCAACAGGAAAAACGTCACTGGCGACAACAGCGGGAAAACAATGGTCCAGAAACGCCGCCACGGGCCAGCACCGTCAATCGCTGCGGCCTCGATGAGTGACTTTGGGATGCCTTGAAGTCCCGCGAGGAAAAATAAGAAGTTGTAGCTGATCTGTTTCCAGACCGCAGCCATTACGATCAGTGCCATTGCCTGATCCCCATTCAGCAAATGGTTCCACTCATAACCGATCGACCGAAGCGCATAGGGAATGATGCCGATCGATGGCGCAAACATGAAGAGCCATAAGACGCCGGCCACGGCAGGTGCGACCGCATAGGGCCAGACGAGCAGCGTTTTGTAAACCGTGGCCCCCTGCATCGCCCGATCCGCAAAAAACGCAAGCATCAACGCGATCGAAAGCCCGCATCCGGCGACGAGCACCGAGAAAATGGCGGTTGTCTTGAACGACTCGACGTAGGTGTCGTCGGCAAACAACTGGCGGAAATTATCGAGCCCGACAAATTCTCGCGTCGCGCCGAATGCATCTTGAAGCTGCACTGATTGCAGCAGTGCCTGCGCCGCAGGCCAAAAGAAGAAGATACCGATCACTGCCAGTTGCGGCGCAAGCAGCGCCCAGGGCAGCCAAGTTGAGCGGAAGCGAACTCGCTTTTCCATGCCGGCGCATGCTAGCGGTTCCCGGTCGCTGCAGACTGCCAACTGCTCAAAAAAAGGCCCGCGTGCGCGGGCCAGGACTTATAACAGGCGCCTACGGTGCCGGTCGGAGAGCTCGCTAGCGGAGGAGTACGCGTTGAGCACCGGCGCAGCAGACAATCGAAATATAACCAATGATCGCAGCGTTGCGCATTCATCCAAACGGCAGTTTCGTCGGTCAACCGACGACTGGTCGGTCGCGCAAACGCGCAATGCGCATCAGGCCGGCCGCCGCGCTTTCGCATTTGCAGCAATCCGCATCCGTAACGCGTTGAGCTTAATAAATCCCTCCGCGTCGGCTTGGTTGTAAGCGCCGTCGTCTTCGTCAAAGGTGGAAATCGCTTCGTCGAACAAAGAGTCGGTTTTCGACTCGCGGCCAACAACGATGATGGTGCCCTTGTACAGTTTTAGGCGTACTCGGCCGTTCACGTTTTTTTGCGATTCATCGATCAGAGTCTGCAGCAGTTGGCGTTCAGGACTGAACCAGTAACCGTTGTAGATCATCCGCGCATAACGCGGCATCAGGTCATCTTTGATTGCAACGACCTCACGATCGAGCGTGATCGATTCAATTGCCCGATGGCCCCGCAGCATGATCGTTCCCCCCGGCGTCTCGTAACAGCCGCGCGATTTCATGCCAACGTAGCGGTTCTCAACCAGATCGAGCCGGCCGACACCGTGCTTGCCACCGATTCGGTTCAACTCGGTCAGCACCTTGGCCGGTGACAGCTTCTTGCCGTTGATCGCAACGATGTCACCGTGCTTGTATTCGAGGTCGACAATTTCCGCCTTGTCGGGCGCCCTTTCAGGCGACACCGTCAATCGCCACATCGAGTCCTCGGGCTCAAAGTTAGGATCCTCGAGAATGCCGCCTTCGTAGCTGATGTGCAGCAAATTGGCGTCCATCGAGTACGGCGCGCCGCCCTTTCGCTTCTTGAAATCGACGGGGATGCCGTGCTTGTCGGCATACGCCAAAAGCTTCTTGCGCGACGAAAGATCCCATTCGCGCCAGGGCGCAATCACTTTGATGTCAGGCATCAGCGCATAGGCGCCCAGTTCGAACCGCACCTGATCGTTGCCCTTGCCGGTGGCGCCGTGTGAGATGGAATCTGCGCCGGTCTTGCGAGCAATCTCGATCAGCTGCTTGGCGATCAACGGGCGCGCGATCGAGGTTCCGAGGAGATATTCGCCCTCGTATAGCGCGTTGGCGCGAAACATCGGAAACACGAAGTCGCGCACGAATTCTTCGCGCAGATCCTCGATAAATATGTTGCTTTTTTTTATGCCCAGCTGGAGCGCTTTGGCACGCGCGGGCTCGAGCTCTTCGCCTTGCCCGATGTCGGCCGTGAACGTGATGACCTCTGCGTTGTAGTTGTCCTGCAGCCATTTCAGAATGACCGACGTGTCGAGCCCGCCCGAATAAGCCAGCACGACCTTGCCGACGCTCTCGGCGCCGGCCTTCTTCGACTTGTTCATATTTTCCTTCAACCGATGGGTCACCGAGTCGCCGAGCTCAATTTCGACGCGGGATCTTGCTTCGCTGCGATGTCGCGCAGCGGCGGGATTATAGAGCGACGCCGAACGCCAGGGTCAGCGGCCTTGTGGCACCGGTTTGATCTCGCCCGGCACTACCACGCCGCCCAGTGTGCGGGCGAGCGCCTCGCCGCTGGCTTTTTCCGCGAACACTTCGAGCCGGCTCGACAGCTGTTCGATCGACAATGAGCGCGCGATATTGATTGCGTCGGAGCTTGAGTCGTGAATTTTTTCATCGATCAGCCACGGTGCCGACTCAAGAACCTGCAGCGTCTTCGCATCGAGAATGAATAGTTTGGCGTAGTAGTAGAGCGCGACGTAGCGGCTCCTGCGCTGTAGGCCGGGACTGCCGTCGGGCTCGACGACGTCGTACTTGCCCTCCCAGGGACCGGTATCACCACTCGATCCACCATTCAAATCCTGCACGAAAAGGCCGACGCCATGCAATTTGCTGCCGAGCCCGGCTCGCTCGAACCCGCGATAGTGGGGAGTGACGATGACGATTCGATCCCATTCTTCCCGCGCCGGCATCTTCTGCAGCTCGGCAGTAAGCCGATCGAACGCGACACGCTCGCGGTCTGGCGGCGATACGCCTTCCAGCTCGGCCGGATTCAGACGCATGAAGACACGGTTTGTTTCCGGAAACCTGCGCGCAACGACTCGATCGATGCCGCGCATCACGATTGCGTCGAGCGAGTGGTCGGGCACTGCGAGGCTGGTGCGTTCGTAGGGATCAAGGTGCGACCCAACCTGTTGCTTGGCCACGATATAACTCAGCTGACCGCCAATAGCTGACGCGATCGCAAAGACGGCCTTTTTCTCAGCGGAAACCGCCGGCGCGGGCGCTGCACTTAAAGCTTCGGCGGGCGGGGCCCTGAATTCCTTCGGATTTATCCAAATGCCGCTCTGCTGTGCCTGGGCACTGAAGAACGGTGCAAGGCAAACGAGCGCCACCAGCGTGAGTCGCATTTTGTACGAGCGTTTAGCTGACATTTTTTCCCAGCAGCAAATATTCCATCAGAGCCTTTTGCACGTGCAACCGGTTCTCGGCTTCATCCCACACCGCGGACTGGATGCCGTCGATTACATCTGCCGAGACCTCCTCGCCCCGGTGTGCCGGTAGGCAATGCATGAAAATGGCATCGTGCTGGGCGGCCTGCATCATCTCGGCGTCGACCTGCCAATCGGCAAAGGCTTTCATTCGAACTTCGTTTTCGGCTTCGTACCCCATGCTGGTCCACACGTCCGTCGTCACGAGATGCGCATCGCGTGCCGCTTCAATCGGATCGGCAAACACCCGCAGGTGCGGGCCAGTAGTGCAGCGCGCAGTATCGAGCGCATACCCCGGTGGCGTCGAAATGTTCAGCTGGAAGCCCAGCTTGTGCGCGGCTTGAAGCCAGGTGTAAGCCATGTTGTTGGCGTCGCCGATCCATGCCACCGTGCGTCCGGCGATGGGCCCCCGATGCTCTATGAATGTGAATATGTCCGCCAGGATCTGGCACGGGTGATATTCGTTGGTTAGGCCGTTCATCACAGGCACTCGCGAATGATCCGCAAACCGTTCAAGCTTCGCCTGTTCGTAGGTGCGGATCATCACGATGTCAACCATGCGTGAAATTACGCGCGCGGTGTCCTCGATCGGTTCGGCGCGCCCCAGTTGCGAGTCGCCTGTCGTGATGTGAATCACCGAGCCGCCCATCTGATACATGCCGGCTTCAAACGACACGCGGGTGCGTGTCGAGGCCTTCTCGAAGACCATCGCCAGTGTCCGGTCGGCTAACGGCTGATAAAACTCGTAGCGCTTGAAGCGATCTTTGATGATGCGCGAGCGATCGAACACCCACTCGAGCTCGGAACGATCGAAATCGGCAAACTGCAGAAAGTGACGAATGCTCCCGGCCATCAACCGTCAGGCAGCTTTCTGATCGGCATTGTCTAAATTTGCGCTTGCTGGCAGCGGCGCGGTTAAGAACGTGCGAATCAGTGGAGCCAGGCGGTCGACGATCATCTGCGCTTCCTCGGCGCTCAGAATCAGCGGCGGCAGCAGGCGAATGACGGTGTCGTGCGTCACGTTGATCAATAAGCCTGTCGCAAGTGCCCGGCGGACCAGCTCATTGCACGGCCGGTCGAGCTCGATACCGATCATCAACCCCATGCCGCGCACCTGCACGACGCCGCTGAGACCATTGAGCGCGCGCTTGATTCCTTCGATAATCCGTGAGCCTTGCGCGACTGCGTTTGCCATCAACCCGTCGCTTTCGATGATTTCAAGCGTTTCAATTCCCGCACGCATTGCCAATGGATTGCCGCCGAACGTTGTGCCGTGGTTACCCGGGCCAAAAACGCCGACCGCAGCGCCCGCCGCGACGCATGCGCCAATCGGTACGCCCGATCCGAGCCCTTTCGCCAACGTCATCACATCCGGGCGAATGTCGGCCCACTGATGCGCAAACCATTTTCCGGTACGGCCAATACCGCTTTGAATTTCGTCAATCATCAGAAGCAACCCGCGCTCGTCGCACAGACGCCGCAAGGCCTTGACGTAATCGACGTCCGCAACGTAGATGCCGCCTTCGCCCTGCAGCACCTCGAGCCATACAGCGAGCACGCGGCGATCGGAGTCGACGATTCGTTTCACGGCCGCGATATCGTTATAGGGAACCTGGATGAAACCCGTCGGAAACGGCTCGAAGCCCCTGCGCGCCTTGTCGCTGCCGGTCGCTGCCAGCGTAGCGAGGGTCCGGCCGTGCCACGCGCGCTCCATCACAATCGTTTGCGCTTCGGGTTGCCCGCGCTTGTGGCCCAGCATGCGGACCAGCTTCAGCGCGGCCTCATTGGCCTCCGAGCCCGAGTTGCCAAAAAATACTTCCTGCATTCCTGAGAGCTGGCAGATGCGATCGGCAAGCAGCTCCTGTTCGCGAACGCGATAAACATTCGATGTATGAATCAGGCGGTTGACTTGATCACTGAGTGCGGCGGTCAATTTCGGATGCGCGTGCCCGACTCCGTTAACGGCGATACCCGCAAGTGCGTCGAGGTATTCGTTTCCGTGCTCGTCGTATAGACAAGCGCCTTTGCCGTGCGTGAAGGCAACTGGCAGCCGATTGTAAGTATTCATCAGATGCGTCATGTAGCGCTCCGCAAAAAGAGAAACGCGGCAGTCGTAACACCGCCGCGTTCTGCGAATTATAGGTGTGCCACGCCAGCCACGGGGCAATACAGAAGATATGTGGGTAGACGTTAGGCTGCGCGGCGGCGCTGTGGCCGGCTTGCCACCAACGCAATCAACTGGTGTTCCTCATCGGCGGAGAGCACACGCACCGATGGCACATAGCCCTGATAAACCACACCGTGCAGCTCGACTTTGTTCTGTACTCGCAGATATCGCACCAAGTACTCGACGATGTTGCCGGTGATGCGCTGGCCAGGCACGAGCACGGGGATACCCGGCGGGTACGGGACGATCTGGTCGCAGCTGATGCGGCCGGCGAGCAGTGGATTGACGTGATCGTTGTCATCGAGCAACGGAACCAGCTCGCCGGTCGTGTAGTACGCATCGCGCGGCAAAAACGCGAGCTCGGTAAATGGGGGCAGATCCGGCGTGCGGTAGAGCCTGCGCGGCGCGCGCTTCTCGCGCGCGATCCGCATCAATGCGTCGTAAAGGCGCGAGCACTTCGATCGCGTGGTGCCGATCGTCAGCAGCAGCGTTAGCGTGTTGAACGTTGACTTCTCCACCGTGATGTTGAAGCGCGTAAAAAGCTCGTTCTGCAGATCGTCGACCGTCATGCCGCACGATGCGACATCGACCGTTATCTTGGTTGGGTCGAGCCGAATCCCATCGTTCTTGACTTCATCGGGCAGCAGGTCATCGAGCTCAAGCACGCGGAACACGCCGGTCGAATTGATCTGCTCGCGCAACTCGTCGGCCAGCATCAGCGTCCGCTGCAGCAGCTTGTAGCCTTCGAGCACCGCCTGCTTGCGGCTGACATCGAGACTTGCGATCATGCTGTACATCGGGCTGGTCGATGTATGCATGTTGAAATTTTCGCGAAAAATGTGCTCGTTGAAAGTCGGATCGTTGACGTGGATATAGGCCGCCTGTGACAGCGCCGACAGAGTCTTGTGAGCCGACTGTGTGACGTAGTCAGCGCCAGACTCGAGCGCGGTCGGGCGCAGCGCCGGATGAAAGCGCGCGTGCGCAAACCACGCTTCGTCGATCAAGACCTTGATACCGCGCGCGTGCGCCGCCTCGACAATCGGTTTCAGGTCGTAGCGCAGGCCGTCGTAGGTGCAGGAGGTCAGAACCAGCAGCTGTGCTTCGGGATGTTCATCAATCGCGTTCAGAATGGTTTTCTTCGGCACCGTCCCGAAGACCCCGTACTTGCGATTGACTGACGAGTCCATGTAGATCGGCTGTGCGCCCGACAACACGACCCCGTGATGCACCGACTTGTGACAGTTACGATCGAGCAGAAGCGTTTCGCCGGGTGCGATCATGGTTTGCAAAATCACTTTGTTCGCGGTCGACGTGCCATTGGTCGCAAAAAAAGTCCGGCGCGCGCCAAATGCCCGCGCCGCCATCTGCTGCGCTTCGGCAATCACACCGGTTGGCTCCATCAGCGAGTCGAGCGCTTTGACAGAGACCGATAGATCGGCGTCGAACACATGCTCGCCCATGAAGTCGTAGAACTCGTTGGCCCACGCACTTCCACGCATCGAATCGCCGCTTGAATGGCCCGGCGTGTGCCACGCATCCTTCGCCGCCATCACATAGGCTTTCAGCGCGTCGTAAAAAGGGGTACGTGCGCGCTCGGCAATCTGCGCGTTCAGGATGCGATACATGCCGCGATAGTCACGCTCCTCCCGATAAAAGTAGCCGTCGACCGCTTCGGTGAAGAGCGCGTCGACCACCTGGTCTTCCTTTTCCTTCTCAATCAGGATGTAGATGTCGAGCTCGGGACGCAGCGAGGTGATTCTCTGCACGAGCTTCAGTGCCGATACCTGCAGATTGCGCCTGGAGTCGTTCTTGCGGTGGGTTTTGCCGTTCGTGCGCCCGTCCGACACGGCGTACAGCTTGTCGTCGACAATGGCGGTCTGAATATCGCCGTCGCGCTCGATCAGGGCCAGCCCTTCCTTGGCAGTTAGCGCCCCGATGAACGAAATCCCGAACGGGTTATCGAGCGAACGCGCCGCGGCGTTGAGCCCTTTGAGAAAGTCCCGCAGGATCAGTGGCTCGTCGTTGATGACGAGCACTTTGGATGATGGCTTGACCATGGTCAGAGTGCGTCCATACGCGAACGCTACGCGGTCGGACGTGCACTCACAACGATTTAGTTAGCCATGCGGCGTAAGACGCAAGCAATGGCGGCCAGGTCAGGGAGTGATCCCCGCCTTCAACCTACCCCATCGATTTGATGGCGGCAGCGAGTCGGCTCTTGTTGCGCGACGCCGTGTTCTTGTGAACTACTTTTTTATCGGCGATCGAATCGATCACACCGGTCGCGCGGCTCAGCGTTTCCATCGCAGCGTTCTTGTCGCCTGCCTCGATTGCCTTGCGCACCGACTTGATCGCCGTGCGCAAACGCGAGCGCTGCGCCGAGTTATGGGCGTTGCGAACCGTCGATTGTCGGGCCCGGTGGCGGGCTTGTTTGCTATTAGCCATAAGATTCGTGTCCAGCGAAGCAACCGCCTAGCGAGCGCTGCGGAAACTATGATTTCAAGGGCCGCGCACTATAGCAAATCAGCCCGCCCGTGACTAAACCTTCGTAACCCATCGACAGCTTGCTCCGAGCCCTTGCCACCGTTAGCGGTCTGACCCTCATTTCCCGGATTACGGGGCTTGCGCGCGACATGCTGATCTCCCGGATCTTCGGGGTTAGCGCCGCCACCGACGCATTTAACGTCGCGTTCCGGATTCCCAACCTGCTGCGCCGAATGTTTGCCGAGGGGGCCTTTCAGCAGGCGTTCGTGCCGATGCTCGCGGATGTACGCGGGCATCAGGACGAGGCGCAAGCCAGCGTGTTCATCAACCGCATTGCAACCGCGCTCTTTTGCGTGTTGATTGGCGTTTCGGTGTTGGGTGTGATTGCGGCGCCGGTCCTGGTGTGGGTCATCGCCTCAGGGCTGGCGCGTAACCCCGACGCGTTTAGCCTAGCGACGCTGATGACCCGATGGATGTTTCCCTACATCCTCTTCATGTCGCTGGTGGCGTTGGCCTCGGGGGTTCTGAACACGTACCGGCGATTCGCAGTGCCGGCGTTTACTCCGGTGTTGTTGAACGTTTCATTCATCGCTTGCGCAATTTTGCTGGCACCGCGGCTGGAACAACCCATCATGGCCCTTGCGTTTGCGGTCGTGATCGGCGGGGCGCTGCAGCTCGCGATGCAGGTCGCGGCGCTACACCGAATCGGCGTGAGGCTCACGGGGTCGTCTCCGCTGACGGCGTTTCGCGATCCCGACGTGCGGCGGGTGGGGCGCCTTATGGTCCCGGCCCTATTTGCGGTTTCGGTCGCGCAGATCAGCATCATCATTAACACGAACATCGCGTCGCATCTGGCGACGGGCAGCGTAACCTGGCTGGCCTTTGCCGACCGGCTCATGGAGTTTCCAACCGCGCTGCTCGGCGTTGCCCTTGGAACTGTGCTGCTGCCGAGCCTGTCGGCCGCATTCGCCGAACAGCGTGCAACCGAGTATTCGCATTTGCTCGATTGGGGGTTGCGCCTGGTGTTCCTGCTGGCGTTACCCGCCGCGGTGGGCCTTGGCTTCGCCGCTGAAGGCATCGTGTCCGTGTTGTTTCAAGGCCGTGAGTTCACTGCTGCGGACGTCCGCCAGACATCGCTGGCGGTAATCGGCTACGCAGTGGGCCTGCTTGGATTGATTGCAGTAAAAATTCTTGCGCCGGGGTTTTACGCGCACAAGGACATTCGGACCCCGGTCAAGATTGCGATCGTGGTTCTGATTGCAACGCAGGTCGCGAATCTCGCGCTAGTACCGCTGTTTGCGCACGCTGGGCTTGCGCTGTCGGTGGGGCTGGGTGCGTGCGCCAATGCACTCGCGCTGTTTGTTGGCCTTAAACGAAAAAACCTGTATCAGCCAGCTGCCGGTTGGGGAAAATTCATATTGCGCCTGGCAGTTGCGCTGATGGTCCTTGCTGCGGTCCTCTGGGGAGCGCAGCGGTCGATTAACTGGACCGCGATGCAGGATGCTCCGTGGCAGCGCGCTGGGTTGTTAACCGCGGTAATCGGCGTAGCGGCGCTGGGCTACTTCGTTGCGTTGCTGATGCTGGGCTTCCGGTCAATCGATTTCCGCGTGCGTCGCGGCTAGCATGTTTTACGAGCGGGAAGCGAGATTTTCCATCCGCTCGGCGACCTCTCGCTTGTATCCAAACGCGAAGAACACCTCAGCCATCAGGAAGATTGGCGCGATGAATACCTGAAAAAAATTGTGCATAAAAGCCGGTTTCTTGCCTTCGAAGACGTGCCCGATCAGCTGCAAGATCCAGCCGCCAATGAATGATGCGGCAAAGACCAGCAGCGCCGGCCGCACGCCCTCGGTCGCGACCGCGTGTGCGGCGAGCAGCAGGACGGCAACGAACAGAGTCATCGCCGCCGCGAGGACCGCGTCGAGCCTGAAGTAGTAGATCAGTACAAGCACTGCGAGCACGGTTGCGGCAGAGATCGAAAAGCCTGCGACTTCGACGCGCAGCAGAGCAAGCAGGACGAACAACGAAAACATGATCAACGGAACGCCCACGAAATGCGTGAGCCGGTTGCGGGGATTTCGATGGTATTGAAGATAGACCGACATCTGCTCTTCCAGCGTTTTCATCTGTCCTCCCGCGTTTGAGGTCGATCAGTTCATCTGCTTCAAAATGGTATCGGCACCGCTGACTTCAAATTTTCCGGCGCTCTCGATGTTCAATGATTTGACGACGCCATCGTCAACCAGCATCGAGAAGCGCTGCGCACGCATTCCCATTCCGCGCGCGCTGAGGTCGAACTCGAGTCCAAGCTTCTTGGTATACGCGGCCGACCCATCGGCCATCATTCGAACCTTGCCGCCGGTTTTCTGGTCGCGCCCCCACGCTCCCATCACGAACGGATCATTGACCGACAGGCACCACACCTCGTCGACGCCCTTTGATTTCAACGCGCCAAATTGCTCCACATAACCCGGCACGTGCTTCGCAGAACAGGTTGGCGTGTAGGCGCCGGGCAGGCCGAAGATCACGATTTTTTTGCCCTTCGTCAGTTCCTGGACTTTGAACGTATTCGGCCCGAGCGAGCAGCCTTCTGTTGCGGTCTCGACGAACTCCTGCAGTTCGCCTTCCGGCAGCTTGTCTCCAACTTTGATGGTCATGATTTTCCTGCCTGCGCACAAAATGGAAGTCTACCGCGGACGTTTCGCACTCAGTCCCCGAGCGCCACACCTTCACGCCGCGGGTCGGCGCCTCCCGACCAGCCAAGAGACCCGTTCGGCAGCTTCACGCGCACGATTCCCTGCAGGCCACTTCCCATATCGATCTCGCGCACGTCATGTCCGCGTGCTTTGAGCGCTTCAACGATAGGCTGCGTGAACTGACCCCGCTCAAGCTCGGTCGGGCCATTGCGCGAACCGAAGTTCGGCAGAGAGATCGCCTGCTGCACGTCAAGATTCCAGTCGAGCACGCCAACCAGCGTCTTGGTGACGTACCCAATGATCTGTGAGCCTCCGGGTGAACCCATCGTCGCGACCAGCTGGCCACTGGCGCGATCGAACACCAATACCGGCGCCATCGAGCTGCGTGGTCGCTTGCCGGGTTGCACCCGGTTGGCAATCGGTACGCCGTCGACGCTCGGGGCCAACGAAAAATCAGTCAGCTCGTTGTTCAGAAGAAAACCGCGCACCATCACACGCGATCCGAATACATCCTCGATCGTGGTCGTCATTGAAATCGCATTGCCAAAGCTGTCGACCACGGAAATGTGCGAAGTTGCTGCCTTGTCAGGCGATGGATCCGAAGCGGCGCTTGTTTTGGTTCCGGGCGGCACGCCGGGTTTAGCCGTGCCCATGCTTTTGTCGCCGATCAACCCGGCGCGCTGTTTCAAGTAGCTGGGATCAAGCAGGCCGGCGACGTTGACGCTGACGAAATCACTGTCCGCCACATACAAACCGCGATCAGCAAAGGCGAGCCGACCCGCCTCGGAAAACAAATGCACCGCTTCGGCTTGCGGCTTCAGCTTTCCATCGTCGCGCGTCGGTGGCACAACCCCGATGTTTCTGGCTGAAAAAATGCCTAGCATCTGCGCCACTGCGATCCCGCCGGAAGACGGCGGCGGGAACCCGCAGACTCTCCATTGCCGGTAGTCGCTGCAAATGGGCTCGCGTTGCTTGACCTGGTACGCCGAGAAATCGGTGACGGCTAGCGCACCCGCGTTCGAGTGCGCCCGCACGGCCTTGACGATCTCAGCAGGAATATCGCCCACATACATCGCGTTTGGATTGGCCGCCAACGCGCGCAGCGTCGTAGCGAGCGCCGGGTTGCGCATCGATGTGCCGACCGCTTTTGCAGAGCCGTCGGCGTTGTAGAAATACGCAGCCGCAGCCGGATCGCTTTTCAAATACTTCTCCGCCGTCAGCAGCATGTTGAGCCGCGGCGACATGGCGAATCCGTTTTCGGCGAGGCGAATCGCGGGCTCGAACAGGCGGGCCCAGGGCAGCTTGCCGTAACGCCGATGAGCCGTCTCGAGCATGCGCACGGTGCCTGGGGCCCCAACCGATCGGCCGCCGACAACCGCGTCGTAGAACGGCATCGCCTTGCCATCGGGCAACAGAAACAGTTTTTCGTCTGCCGCCATCGGCGCTGTCTCGCGCCCGTCGTAGGCGATAACGCTACGCCCATCCCAATGCATCATGAAAGCACCGCCGCCCACCCCTGAGCTTTGGGGCTCGACCAGCGTAAGCACCATTTGAATCGCAACGGCGGCGTCGACCGCGCTGCCACCGGCCCGCAGAATTTCCAGCCCGGCTTCGGTCGCGAGCGGATTGGCCGCAGCAGCCATGTGCCGGCTGGCCGTCGCGCTATTCATTCCGGCGCGGAACGTGGAAGACGCTTCTGGCTGCGACGGCCGCTCGGGGGGCACCGCGCAACCCGAGAGTCCGACGGCAGCAATCAGCGTCGAAGCAACTGCGATGCGGACCATGCAATTGAAATTCATCAGGTCTCCTGTTTATTTTGGCGGCAACCGGATTGCACCATCGAGGCGAATGGTTTCTCCGTTCAGCATGATGTTCTCGATGATGTGTTGAGCCAATGCCGCGTACTCGTCCGGCCGTCCCAGTCGCGACGGAAACGGCGGTTGCTTGCCCAGCGCCTCCTGCACCTCGGGTGGCATGCCAAGCAACATCGGTGTTGCAAAAAGCCCCGGTGCAATGGTCACGCAGCGGATGCCCTGGCGGGCCAGGTCACGCGCGATCGGCAGCGTCATTCCGACCACGCCCCCTTTGGACGCCGCGTACGCCGCCTGACCGATCTGACCGTCGTACGCAGCCACTGATGCGGTGTTGATCAATACGCCGCGCTCACCGTCAGCGGTGATGGGCAGCACTGACATCGCCTCGGCGGCGACGCGAATCATGTTGAAGGTGCCGATCAGGTTGATGCCGATCACGCGCGCGAAGCTCTCAAGCGAGTGCGGCCCGTCCTTGCCCACGGTCTTCTCGCCGATGGCAACGCCGGCACAATTGATCAGGCCGCGCAGCGCTCCGACGGATGTCGCTGCGGCCACTGCGGAGCGTGCGTGCTCTTCGCGCGTTACGTCGCACTGTACAAACCGCGCGGAGTTGCCGAGTTCTCGCGCAAGCGCTTCACCCTTGTCGATCTGCACGTCAGCAATCACCCCATGCCCGCCGTTGGCCGCGATCATGCGCGAGACGGCTTCGCCTAACCCGGAGGCGCCTCCGGTGACGATGAACGCATTGCCTTTGATTTGCATGAACCCCCGCTGGCGCAGCGGAGATGGTCCGCTGGATCAGTCCAGGATTCTAGAGGCGGGCGGCTTTCAGCGAAAAGTGCAGCGGGCGTAGAGCCAAAGCGTGCCGTTGATGTCGCCATCGCCGCTGGATTTTGTGCGAGCCCGGACCATCGGTAACTGGCATTTGTCTGCGGCGAATCCTGCCGAATTCAAGAATCCACGCATCGATTCAGAGGGAACACCGACATGGAACTTTGGGCGTGTGTACTGGCCGGTCGATGTAACCCGCGGTGCTTCCAACTGGATTGCCGTGCCAAGCCAGGTCGAATCGGCCGGGAGCGCGCCAGAAAACTGCCGCGCGCTTGACACAGTCGGCAGGGGTGCACCGATAGTTGAATAACTCTCGCGCGGTGTCAGAAGCGCAGTTTCAGGCAGTACATCGAGCCGAAGTTGCGCCAAGCTGGGCAGCGAAGTCCACGTCAGGACCAGGCCGACGAGATGCAAAGCAAGCGTTCGCGATGGAGATCCGCTGGACAACACGCAAGGCCCGTTTAGATGGATTGCGACAGCCACAATGTGACCCCTCCGCGCAGTGCTGGCAAGTATCCAATTGGATGACTCAATCGCACGAGCGCAGTCGGCACCGTGCCCATTAGCCGCATGCAAAGCATTTTGTGCGCTGTTTGTTGCCTGGGCATACGATGCTTCCCTGCAACTACGCGACCTCTCTGGATCGCGCAGTTGCACCGGAACTAGTTCGTTCGGTTAGGTGCGCTAGGCGCTGTGGTGGGGCGGATATCGACCGAACCCGATGCAGGCGCGCGAGGGGCGGGCACGGTCGTAACAGGTGGGCTCGTCGCAGGATTCATCGGCGCCGATAACACTCCGGGCGAGGTGTTTCCGGAAACCGGCTGCGCGCCGTAGACGCTTGCAATGATCGGGACGATCAACAGCGCCACGATGTTGATGATCTTGATCAGCGGGTTTACCGCGGGCCCGGCTGTGTCTTTGTACGGGTCCCCTACCGTATCGCCGGTGACCGCCGCCTTGTGCGCATCGGAACCCTTGCCGCCGTGATGGCCTTCTTCGATGTATTTCTTGGCGTTGTCCCACGCGCCCCCGCCGGTCGTCATTGAAATTGCAACGAACAGTCCGGTCACGATCGTTCCCATCAGCACACCACCGAGCGCAGCCGGTCCGAGTAGCAGACCGACCACGATTGGCACCAGTACCGGCAGCAGCGACGGGATCATCATCTCCTTGATCGCTGAGGTGGTCAGCATGTCCACCGCTCTGCTGTAGTCGGGCTTCGCCGTGCCTTCCATGATGCCTTTGATATCGCGAAACTGCCGTCGCACTTCCTCGACGACTGCACCGGCTGCGCGACCGACTGCCTCCATCGCCATTGCGCCGAACAGGAACGGAATCAGGCCGCCGATGAATAGGCCGATGATCACGTACGGGTCAGATAAATCGAAGGTCACGTTGAGACCGGCTGCGGCAAGCCCACCGGTGTAATCGGCGAACAACACCAGCGCAGCCAAAGCAGCCGAGCCGATCGCATAGCCTTTGGTCACGGCCTTGGTCGTGTTGCCGACTGCATCGAGTGGATCGGTGACATCGCGCACCGCTTTTGGCAGGCCAGCCATTTCAGCAATACCACCCGCGTTGTCGGTAATCGGTCCGTAGGCGTCAAGCGCAACGATGATGCCGGTCATCGACAGCATTGCGGTGGCGGCGACTGCGATGCCGTACAAACCCGCCAGCCAGTATGAAGTCAAAATTGCCGTACAGATTGCAATCACCGGCCACGCGCATGACTTCATTGACACCGCAAGGCCGGCGATGATGTTGGTCGCATGACCGGTGGTCGAAGCCTGCGCGACGTACTTAACCGGCTTGAACTGCGTGCCGGTGTAGTACTCGGTGATGTAAACGAGCGCAGCGGTCAGCACGAGTCCAACCACGGCGCACAGGTACAGGCTCATCACTGTGACCTTGCTCGACACCGCACTTCCGACCACCGGGCCGAGAATCCATTCGGTGACCGGATAAAACAGCACCAGCGATATTCCGCCTGCCACCAGCAGCCCGCGATACAGCGCGTTCATGATCTTGCCACCTTCGCGCGCCTTGACGAACATGCAACCGACAATCGAAGCCAGGATCGACACGCCGGAAATCACCAGCGGATAAATGATGCCGGCGTCACCGGCGCTGCGGAAGACAAAACCGCCCACCAGCATCGTTGCGATGACTGTGACGGCGAACGTCTCGAACAGGTCGGCGGCCATCCCGGCGCAATCGCCGACGTTATCGCCAACGTTGTCTGCAATCACCGCCGGGTTGCGCGGATCATCTTCTGGAATACCGGCTTCAACTTTGCCCACCAGGTCGGCGCCGACGTCCGCACCCTTGGTAAAAATACCGCCGCCCAAGCGAGCGAAGATCGAAATCAGCGACGCTCCGAAGGCGAACCCAATCATCGGATGCAACAGCTCGCGCACGTTCGCGGCCGAGTGTGTCTCGCGCAGCACCCAATAGAACCCAGCGACGCCGATCAGTCCGAGACCGACCACCAGTAAGCCGGTAATCGCGCCCCCGCGAAATGCAACGTTTAGCGCGGGATTCAAACCCAGCGTGGCGGCCTGCGCGGTGCGCACGTTGGCGCGCACCGACACATTCATGCCGACGTAGCCTGCGGCCCCGGACAACACCGCGCCGAGCACGAAGCCGAGCGCGGTCCACAGGCCGAGCTGCGGCACGATAGCGATGATGACCGCAAGCACCACGCCGACAAGCGCGATCGTCCTGTACTGGCGATTCAAATACGCTTGCGCGCCTTGTTGTATCGCGGCCGCAATCTCCTGCATTCGAGCATTGCCCGCGGGCTGCTTCAAAATCCAGGTAATGGACCAGGCGCCGAAGACCACGGCCGCCAAGCCGCAGATAAGCGCGAGTGCCAATCCAGACATGCTGTTCTCCTTGTTGAAACTTTCTAGTTCAAATCAAAAAAAATTCACGACTCCAGCGCTGCAGCGACGCGCTGCTTAATCTCATCAACGCTTCCGACTCCCGAGATGCGCCGATATTTCGGACCGCCCGCGACGCCACTGTGTGCCATGTTCGAGTAATAGTTAACCAGCGCGCTGGTCTGGTCGCAATAGACCTGCAGACGCTTGCGTACGGTTTCTTCCTTGTCGTCGTCGCGCAGAATCAGTGGCTCTCCGGTGTGATCGTCGCGGCCCTCGACTTTTGGAGGGTTAAATTT
>Ga0136614_10000366_pt1 | contig 21816 bp, 16 predicted proteins | sample AntDrymUQ2792106_2_FD_106643 | JGI IMG/M metagenome (GOLD analysis project Ga0136614, IMG submission 106643) | Polar desert sand microbial communities from Dry Valleys, Antarctica - metaG UQ279 (21.06) | ecosystem: Environmental > Terrestrial > Soil > Desert | place: Antarctica: Dry Valley... | reverse complement strand
GCATCTCCACGTGTTCTTCGCGCGCCTCTGTATCGATCTCCGCGCGATACTTCCAGACGACGATGTGTGTCAGCATCGAATGTTTTTCCTCTCTCAATAATTTGGGGAAGCAGTTTGAATACCACGGTCAACCGATGGGCAGATTAACATGAGCCGCGACCGTGTAGCACGGAGCACTCTAGCGCGCCGCACTTTCGCGTTGTAGTAGTTGCCAAGTGCGTTCGAGGTGGACTTCGGCGGTGCGGATGTTGCCGATGGCGAGGCGTAGCGTGAGCACGTTGTGGAGTCGCGTGTGCGAGAGGAACACTTCGCCGGTTGAGTTGACGGCGTTCATAATTTTTTCATTCAGATCGTCGAGTCGCGCGGCGCGTGCTTCTTCCGTCTCGCCCGCGACAACCGGGCAGGCGCGAAAGCAGACAGTGGCGAATGACACGGGCGCGAGCACTTCCCACCCGTCGGTCTCTTCGATCCATCCGGCGAACAGGCGCGCGAGGCGGCAGTGCTCGCGGATTCGCGCGGCGAGTCCTTCGTGCCCGAAGTAGCGCATCACCATCCACAACTTCAGCGAGCGGAAGCGGCGCCCGAGTTGAATGCCGTAGTCCATCTGGTTGCGAACAGTCTCGCCCTCGCCGGTGCGCAGATACTCCGGCACAAGCGAAAAGGCGCGGCGCAGAATATCCATCCGGCGCGAGTAGAGCACTGATAGATCAATCGGCGTAAACAGCCACTTGTGCGGATTGGTGACGAGCGAGTCGGCGCGCGCGCAGCCGTCGAGAAAGTTTCGCATCTCCGGCACGACCGCCGCCGATCCGGCGTAGGCCGCGTCGATGTGCAGCCACAGCTTGTGTTGCTCGCAAACGTCGGCGATGACGGGCACCGGATCAATGCTCGTCGTCGAAGTCGTCCCCACCGTGGCGACGACGCAGAAGGGAATCATCCCATCGCGCAAATCTTCTTCGACCGCCGCCGCGAGCGCGTCCGCGTCCATCCGAAACTCCGCGTCGGTCGGAATCTTACGCAAGCCGCGTTGGCCGAGTCCCAATGTGATGACCGCCTTCTCGATTGACGAATGCGCCTGCTCCGAACAGTAGACGCGCAGCAGCGGTAAATCGGCGCGGCCGCTCATCCCGTCCTCGCGAATCCTCAAATCGAGCGCCTCGCGTGCCGCCGCAATCGCGTGCATCGTCGAGACCGACGCCGTGTCGTAGATGATGCCGTCGAACTCCGCCGGCAGTCCCATCATCTCGCGCAGCCAAGAGAGCGCGACCTGTTCCATCTCGGTCGAGGCGGGCGATGTGCGCCACAACATCCCGTTGACGTTGAAGGCCGCCGCGAGCAACTCGCCGAAGATGCCCGGCGCGGACGAAGAAATGGAAAAGTAGGCAAAGAAGGCGGGGTGGTTCCAGTGCGTCAGCGCGGGCACGACGAGGCGATCAACGTCCGCGAGAATCGCGTCCATACTTTCGCCGTGCGCGGGGGCTGTGGCGGGGAGCTTCGACTCTAATTCCCCAGGCTCAACCTGCGCGAGCACCGGAAACTCTTCGACGCGCGTGAGGTAATCGCTGATCCAGTTAATTATTTGGTGGCCGTGACGCCGGAACTCCTCCGCGCTCATGTCGCCGAGCGGCGGCGCAGATTCACCCGACTCGCTCGCAGAAGTTTTCGTCTTCGTCATTTTCCTTTATGAATCCTTAAAAAGATACCAGCTCACGCGGCGAGTTCACCGCACCACCACCGGCTCACGCTTCCTTCGCTCAATCAGTTGGCATGCCGGCTTGAACAGCTTCTCCATCATGCTCCCGAACTTCACCTCCCGCCACTCGCCCGGCTTATCAGCCCCTTCAGAACGAATCATCCCCCCTCCAGCATCAAACAATTCGACATTGTACAGGCAGAATCTTTTGTTTCGGCAGTCACATTCAATCTCTTCAAGGCGAGTTTGGTATATAACTTGCGGCTCTCCGCCCGGAGCCTCTGACCTAAGAAAAGACCAGCGGAAGCGGACTCGCTCCGTGTGCCGATTGTTGAACATCACGTAATTGGTATTCAACTCGATGAAGCTGTCATCGAAGGTGTAAACGCGATACCACTCTGGCAGGCTTTGTAGCTTTGACTGAGTTGGCGAGAAAAGGGCTAAGAACGCGAGAGCAAATACTTTCATCATGTCCCCTCCTCTAAGCTAAACCCTTTTAAGTACATCTATAATCCCGACGCCGAACAATTATTAAGCTGCGAGTTCCTCCATCGCCGGAAACTTGTGCTGCTTTCTACCCGGAGGACCGTCGAACTTGATCGAGGTTTTGTACATCTCGAAGCGCCCGTCGGCGGCGTGCGCGGCGCAGCGCGTGCGAAGTTCCTGCATCTCTTCAGCAGTCATCGGCGTGAAGTCGCGCGCGATGCGTAGGTTCTGTTTCAGAACTTTGAGCGAGTCGATGCCGCTCACCGTCGCAGCGACCGGGAGGCTCATCGCATAGCGCAGAGCCTCGGTTGGCGTCACGACGCGCTTCTGAATCGGAATCCCTTCGCCGCCGAAACTCTTCATGCCGAGCGGGGCGATGCCGCGGCGGTTAAGTTCCGGCAAGACCTGCTGCTCGAAGCTGCGGAACGTTCCATCAAAGCAGTTGAGCGGCATCTGGCAGGTGTCGAATGGGTAGTTGTACGAAAGCATCTTGAGGTGAATCGATGGGTGCTTGTGGCCGGTGAAGCCGCCGAAGCGGACTTTGCCTTCGCTCTTCGCTTGTTCGAGTGCTTCGATCACGCCGCCGTCGGCGAAGTGCAGGTCGGGATCATTCTCGTACACGACTTCGTGAACCTGCCATAGATCGAGGTAATCGGTCTTCAGACGTTTCAACGATTCCTCCAGTTGGCGCATCGCGGTGCGGCGGTCGCGCCCATGCGTGCAGACCTTGGTCATCAGAAAAACCTGATGACGACGGCCTTCGAGCGCCTTACCCATCAACTCTTCACTGCGCCCGTCGTGATATTCCCAAGCGTTATCCATGAACGTCACGCCGGCGTCGACCGCCTCATGCACAATTCGTAGTGACTCTTTTTTACTCTTTGCCAGGGCGATGTGATAACCGCCGAGCGCGAGCGCCGAAACTTCGACGCCGGTGCGACCCAACGGGCGGCGCGGAATTTCTCCGTTCGAAGCAAGTTGACTGCTCATTGCTGTAGACAATGCTCCTTCGTACCTAAACCAAAACAGACGAGATTGGGACACTGATTTAACATAGAGGGCATAGGGAACACACAACACACGCTTCAACGTTCCTATCTGTGCTCTCTGTATCTCTGTGTTAAAAATATCGGTCTTCGGTCACACCATCACCGCGGTATGAAAACTAATTTCTCAATTTAATAACTGTATTACTCAGAGCGCCATACGATGTGCAAAGTATGACTCCGTACATGCAGTGAACAAATTGTTGACACGCTAAAAGTGGATGCGCAGGAGTATGTCATAACGCTTCCCGTTTTGCGAAGACAGCAAACGACAACCCTCGGCGTGCGGCGCGAAACGGATCACGCAACGAAAATTTTAGGCGCATAAACAAAAGAGGGAGGCTTGATTTAATCAAGCCTCCCTCTAGTTTCAACTTAAAACGAAACCGCTGTTTTATCTGTAGATGCTTTCACCGCGATGCGTCTTGAACTCGTTCGCGAAGTATTCTGCATCCTCGTCTGTGCGTGGGTTAATACCCATCACAATGCCACCTTCCTTGACCCCGGCCTCGTACTCACGCGCGCGATCTTCAGGAATGCCGGAACCGACCAGCGCACCGACCAGACCGCCGGTCAATCCACCCGCGCCAGCACCGGCCAAGGCCGCCGCCAACGGGCCGGCCACGATCAGGCCGAGACCGGGAAGCGCAATTGAAGTACCGATGGCTGCAATCGCTGCGAGCACCGCGCCAACCGTGCCGCCGATGGCCGAACCGACGCCCGCGCCCTCAAGCGCCTTGTCGCCAAGCTCCGAACCGGGAGCGCCATCCGAGAAATGCTTCTTGCGCGTCTCGTCGGACATCAACACGTTGACATCGTCTTTGCTGTAGCCGCGCGAATTGATCGAGCGGTATGCGTTCTCAGCGCTGTCTCTGTCCCGAAACATTCCGGTGACTATCCGGCTCCGGCCGGTGGCCGTGCCAGCGCCAACGCTGGCGTTGCGTACGCCGTCAGACTCGTCTAAAACGCTGTTCGCTTCTTGTCGAGCATTGCCCATCGCATTTTCGCGCTCGCCCTCACGCTCAAGCGATTTATTACCCGTCACTGAACCTACGGCGTCTTTCGCGGCACCTTTGACACGCTGTCCAAATGCCGAAGCCTCTTCACCTACACTGTCATCTCTTTTGTCGTTCATGTTCTTCTCCTTCTTACTTAATGTCGAATCGGACTGATTAGTCCAAAATGGTTTTGAAACTGCGAGCAATTGGCGAACAAACGAATGCTTTGAGAGCACGCGCCACCCTCCGCCATAAAAAATTCACCTGTGTTCTCCGACCTCTCATTGAGCGTGTACTATTTCGCACTTCGAAAACGTCGGTGCAGTTGATTTGGCAAGCAGCGTGCCGCGCGAGCGTGTCGAGCGTGTCTGGTCGAGCGCGTCGAAGAACCTTGGCGCTTGACGCGCGGCTGAATATTAGTCTCAATCATTGAACACTCGACACACGGCATTTAATCGGTATAATGCGCGTGAAATTTGGTTTAATCCACGGCGGAAAGCACGCGCGGTTAAGTCGCTGTCCTGATGCCGGTGATGAAACAAGAACACACGCCGCTTCAACGCACATTGTTTAATCAAAAAATCAATTTATTAAGTCTCGCTGAACGATCCACGGCGAACTGCCGCACGTCGCCGATTTACGTCTTCGGGGGTGTGCACAAATTAACGAGTAGCATACTTACGCGTGACTCGCGCTTTCTTAAGAGTGACTCGCGCCTTCGGCGGATCGTAGCTATTTCGTTCGCGCCATTTATTCCGCCCGGAGACCGAGCACGTCAAAGATTCGCTCACCCCGAATAGAAAACAGACAGCGCGGAGGCCGGTCACAAATGGTGGATTTGTCGCCGCGCGGTAAATGCGGCGTGAATGGTTTGCGGCGCGCCGCGGAGAGAAAAATCGCATGGCCGATGTAACTGTCTCAACCGTGGATCGCAAGACCGGATTCGTGCGCGGCCTCGGCCTGTGGGACTCGACGATGATCGTCGCCGGATCGATGATCGGCTCCGGCATCTTCATCGTCTCAGCGGACATCGCGCGGCAGACGGGTGCGCCCGGTTGGCTGTTGATCGTCTGGATTGTGACGGGCCTGCTGACGCTGATGGCCGCGCTCTCGTACGGCGAGTTGGCGGCGATGATGCCGAAAGCGGGCGGGCAGTATGTCTACCTGCGCGAAGCCTTCTCGCCGTTCTGGGGCTTTCTCTACGGGTGGACGCTGTTCCTCGTCATCCAGACCGGAACGATTGCGGCGGTCGCCGTTGGCTTCGCCAAATATCTCGGCGTGCTCTGGCCCGCTGTGTCCGAGCGGAGTTACATCATCGCGCCGGTGCGATTGGGTTCCGGCTACGCGCTGTCGCTCTCGACCGCGCAACTCGTCGGCGTGCTGCTGATCGCGCTACTGACGTGGATGAACACGCGCGGCCTGAAGCTCGGCAAACTGGTGCAGAACGTCTTCACGACGGCGAAGACCGGAGCGCTGATCGCACTCATCATTCTCGGCGTGCTGGTCGGGTGGAGCACGGGCGCGGTCGGCGGAAACTTCGGCGACCTCTGGACGGTGCGCGGCTCGCTGCAACCGGTCGGGCAGGGATTGACCGCCGCGACCGCCTTCGGCCTCTTCGTCGCCATCTGCGTCGCGCAGACTAATTCGCTCTTCTCCGCCGACGCCTGGAACAACATCACGTTCACGGCGGGCGAAGTGAAAGACCCGCGGCGTAACATCCCGCTGTCGCTCGCGCTCGGCACATTCCTCGTCATCGGCCTCTACCTGCTCGCCAACATCGCATACCTTGTGACGCTACCGTTTGAGACGATCCAGACCGTCCCGAACGACCGCGTTGCTTCCGCGACCGCCGACGTGATCTTCCCCGGCTACGGCGCGCTGGTGATGGCAATCGCGATTATGGTGTCGACCTTCGGGTGCAACAACGGCTTGATACTCACTGGCGCGCGCGCCTATTACGCAATGGCGCGCGACGGCTTATTCTTCAAATCATCGGGGCAGTTGAACGCGAAGCATGTCCCGGCGTGGGGCCTGGTGATTCAAGGCATCTGGGCGGCGCTGCTGGTGCTGCCGCGCACCGTGACGGGGACGGACGCCGCGACAGGTCAGTTGACTTACGGTAGCCTTTATAACGACCTGCTGACCTACGTCATTTCGGCGGCACTGGTCTTCTACATCCTAACTATCGCGGGCATCTTCCGCCTCCGGCAGACGAGGCCCGACGCCGAGCGTCCTTACCGCGCATTTGGCTATCCCGTCATCCCGGCGCTCTACATCACGGGCGCGTCGGTGATCCTCGTCGTGCTCTTCGTCTACCAGACGGCGACGACATGGCCGGGTCTGCTGATCGTGCTGACCGGCATCCCGGTTTACTTCATCTGGCGTAAGATCGGCGTGCCGCTCCCCGAAGCCCCGGAAGGGCCAGCAGCGGTGCGCGAAGTATGACGCGGTGCCGGAGTAAAGCGCGCGCGACCTGAGTAGTAGCCCCGGAGGGGCGAAAGATGACACGCCGGCGCTTCTGTCGCCCTCTCCGAGGGCTTGGCTGTTGTGGTGTGGTCGGCCCGCACGGCTCACGCCGTGGGCTACTAATCTAACGCGGCTCCGCAGCTCAATACCTATCTGCGTAACATGATTTAATAAACTGGCTGGAGAACGTCCAAAATCCACGGAGAGTCAAATAAATGTCCAATCAAATGTTCGCAAGGAAACCGCTCGAGATGCTGCTCGAAGAGTTGAAGGGCGAGAACCGCTTGCGCCGCATCCTCGGCCCGTGGCAACTAACGAGCCTCGGCGTCGGCGCGATTATCGGTACCGGCATCTTCGTGCTGACCGGCATCGCGGCGCACGACAAGACGGGGCCGGCCCTGATGCTGTCGTTCGTCGTCGCCGGCATCGCCTGTATCTTCGCGGCGCTCTGCTACGCCGAGTTCGCTTCGATGGTGCCGGTCGCCGGTTCCGCTTATACCTATGCCTACGCGACGCTCGGCGAACTGTTTGCGTGGATCATCGGCTGGGACTTGGTGCTCGAATACGCCGTCGGGTCGGCGACCGTCGCGCACGGGTGGTCAAAGTATTTTCAAGCACTGCTTGATTACTTCGGCATCTACCTGCCGAAGGCAATATCGAACGCGCCGTTTGATTATGACCCGACAACCGGCCACCTGATGGGAACCGGGTCAATCCTCGACCTTCCGGCGCTGTTTATCACGGCGGTGGTGACGACGATCCTGGTGAAAGGCATTCAGGAGAGCACGACGTTCAATAACGCGATGGTGCTCCTCAAGGTCGCGGTGGTCTTCTTCGTCATCATCGTCGGCGCGTACTACGTCGACACCAGCAATTGGACTTCCGCCGGGTTCGCGCCCTACGGCTACACCGGCATCAGCTTCTTCGGCAACACCATCGCAGGCATGAAGGACGGCGCGGGCGCGCCCGTCGGGATGATCGCCGGAGCCGCGACCATCTTCTTCGCTTACATCGGGTTCGACTCAATCTCGACCCACTCGGAAGAGGCCAAGAACCCACAACGCGACGTGCCCATCGGCATCATCGTCTCGCTGGTGCTGTGCACGATTCTATACATCGCCGTCGCCGCCGTGTTAACGGGTATGGTGCGCTACGACCGGATCAACATTGATGCGCCGGTCTCCGACGCCTTCAAGCAGGTAGGTTTGGGTTGGGCGCAACTGATGATCTCGGTCGCGGCCATCGCCGGCATCACGTCAGTGCTGCTGGTGATGATGCTCAGTCAGCCGCGTGTGCTATTGGCGATGGCGCGCGACGGGCTGGTGCCGAAAAGCTTCTTCGGCGCGATTCACGAAAAATTTCGCACGCCGTGGAAGTCAACGATTCTGACCGGCATCTTCGTCGGCATCATGGCCTCGTTCCTCCCTTTACGCATTCTCGCGGAACTCGTCAACATCGGGACGCTGTTTGCCTTCGTGGTAGTCTGCGCGGCGGTCTTAATCATGCGGCGCACGCACCCGAACGCCGAGCGCCCGTTCCGCGTGCCGCTCGTTCCGCTGGTGCCGATCCTCGGTATCCTGATCTGCCTGTTGCTGATGTTCTCGCTGCCGGTTGAAAACTGGTACCGCCTCTTTATCTGGCTCGGCATCGGCTTTGTGATCTACTTCCTTTACGGTCGCCACCACAGCGTGATGAAATACAGCCTGGCGCACGAGTTGGCCGCGCATGGCGCTTCGCCCGCCGGCCAGGCGGTTGCCGACCCGGATGCGCCGCCGAACAGCCCGGCAGGCCGGGTTGATCCGAAACTTTAAAAGTAAGGCGAGTCCGCAATTCAAAGCTCCCGCGACTTCATTCAACGGTGAAGAAGTCGCGGGAGCTTCTTGATGCTTACTCGTTGTTAGATGCTCATCTACTGGGAACATGCTTGATGTGTTTGGTGTCCAATAACTCGGATGTTTATCATTTTCTGCATTTGAGCCAAGGCGACACCATGTTCCTCGACGATCTTGAATTTATCAGGTACGAAGTTAATCCTGATTGGCGTAACAATAATCTCAAGCGTCTGTTGCTATCTGTGTTTGGCGGCAGCGTTACAGTAATAGGAGCTGTGATCGGTGCCAGTTGGTTACCAGAGTCAGGTCACCCTTTCTTAAGAGACTTGTCTGAGAAAGCTACTATTGCGGTATTCTGGCCTGAGCCATTCATTGATATTATCGCGCGCTCTTGTACTGGTGATTTTGCTTGCAGGCCATTTGAATTATGTCTCTTCTTTTCTCCATTCGTCAGTATTGTCATCTACACCTTTCTCATCTACATCATCTTGTCGCGGCTGGCGAAGCGCCCTTATCAGTAAGGCGGATGAACGGCTGTAATCGTAGTGACCGCCCGTGCTCGACGCTGCTCGACGATCTGGGCTTCGATCATTTGTCCGCGAAGGAAATCGGCGCGACAATCCGCTGGATCACCGCACTCGACTCCAAACAATTGTGGCAGCACTTCACTTCGCACTTCGACCGGGCGACTGCGAACAGAAGGTAAAAGCTTCTGTTACATGTCGAGCGAAGCCCGCGCCGCGGCAAGCGCGTTCGTGACCTGCTCCGGCGCCGTGCCGCCGGTCTGCGATTTGGTGGCGAGCGTCCGCTCAAGTGAGAGCGCGTCGAAAACATCTTCTTCAATCAATGGCGAAAAGTTGCGCAATTCATTGAGCGCGAGTTCGTGCAACTCCACCCCGCGTCCGATGGCGTGGAGTACGATGCGACCGACCGCGTCGTGAGCCTCGCGAAACGGCATCCCTCGGCGCGCGAGATAGTCGGCCAACTCCGTCGCGTTCATGTAACCGCGCGTCGCCGCGTCGCGCGTCCGCTCTTCGCGCAGTCGCATGTTCCTCAACACGGTCGCCGTTACGTCGAGCGAAGTCCGCACCGTGTCTGCCACGTCAAAGACCGCTTCCTTGTCTTCCTGCATGTCCTTGTTGTAGGTGAGCGGCAATCCCTTGATCGTCGTCAGCAGTCCGAGCGTGTGGCCGAAGACGCGACCCGCCTTGCCGCGCACTAACTCCATCGCGTCCGGGTTCTTCTTCTGCGGCATCAGGCTTGAGCCGGTCGCGACCGCGTCGCTCAACTCGATGAAGCCGAACTCAGTCGTCGCGTAGATGATGATGTCTTCCGCGAGCCGCGACAGATGCGCCATGATGAGCGACCCGGCGCCCGCGAATTCGACGCAGAAATCACGGTCGCTCACCGCGTCGAGGCTGTTGCGCGTCACACCTTCGAATTGAAGCGCGCGCGCGATCCCTTCGCGATCCACCGGGTAACTCGTCCCGGCGAGCGCCGCTGAACCGAGCGGCATCACGTTCGTGCGCCGCCGCACTTCCGCCAGACGCTCGCGGTCGCGCGCCAGCATCTCGAAGTAGGCGAGACACCAGTGCGCCCACAAAATCGGCTGCGCGCGTTGCAGGTGCGTGTAGCCCGGCAAGACCGCCGCGCGATGTGCTTCGGCCACGTCGAGCAGCGCACGTTCGGCGGCGCGGGCGCTCTCGCTGATGTGATCTATTTCGTCGCGCAACCAGAGGCGCAGCGCGGTCGCCACTTGATCGTTGCGGCTCCGTCCGGTGTGAAGCCTTCGCCCGGCGTCGCCGATTGTTTCAATCAGTTGCGCCTCGATGAACGAATGCACGTCCTCCGCCGCTTGATCGTTGAAAAATGTCGAGTCCGCCGAGGCGCGCTCGCGGATCGCGTGCAGCCCGCGCGTAATCGTCGCCGCGTCCTCATCGGAGAGCACGCCGGCGGCGCGTAATCCCTCGCAGTGCGCGAGACTGCCGCGCACGTCCGCGTCGAACAGCCTGCGGTCGAAGTCGAACGAGCGGTTGTATGTCGCAAAGCCCGCATCCGTCGCGCCGGTGAACCGCCCGCCCCACAGCTTCTGTGATTCGCTCAAAAGTTTTGCTCCTTGTGTGACTCGTGGGTTTCTATCGAACTCACACGACTTTAGCCACTCGAAGTTTGAAAACAAATGCATCTCTATTGCCTCGATGCATTGAACATGCTATTTTATGCATCTATGCTGAGGTTATGCAAATTTGCTGCATAGAAAGATGATGGAAAAAGAGAAGCGACAGCAGAAGATTCTGAACCTGATCGGCGCGAAGCGGGTCGGGACGCAGCAGGAATTGACCGAGAGCCTGTTGCGCGCCGGCGTCTTCGTGACGCAGTCGAGCGTGTCACGCGACTTGGAAGAACTCGGCGTCGTGAAGCAGCGCGGGCGCTACGTGCTGCCGCAGGCGGCGCGCAACGGGAACGGTGCGTCGGCGCACGGATTGCTGAACCTCGAAGCGGCAGGCGACGCGTTGGTCATCGCGAAGTGCGAGCCGGGACTCGCCTCGGCGGTCGCGGTGGCGATTGACCGCGCCGACGTGCCGGAGATCGTCGGCACGCTCGCCGGCGAAGACACGGTCTTCATCGCCGTCAGAGAGAAGAAGGCGCAGCGCTCCGCGATCAAGAAAATTTGGGAACTACTTTCGTAATAGTCTGAAGTCTGGAGTCTAAAGTCCAGAGCCGGGAACCAGGTTTCGACACGTGACTCCAGACTTCAGACTTTTAGACTCCAGACTTGAACTGACTCCAGACTTTCACAGGAGGAGATGTGACAAAACGGGAAATCAAGAAGATCGTGCTGGCCTATTCGGGCGGGCTGGACACGTCGGTGATGCTGCACTGGCTACGCGCCAACTACAACTGCGAAGTGGTCTGCTTTTGCGCCGACGTCGGGCAGGGTGAAGAATTAACCGGCCTCGACGAAAAGGCGCGGGCGACCGGCGCATCGAAACTCTACGTCGAGGATTTGCGCGAAGAGTTTGTCAAAGAGTATGTGTGGCCGGCGGTGCAGGCGAACGCGCTTTACGAGGGCGTCTACCTGCTCGGCACGTCGCTCGCCCGCCCGGTGATTGCGAAGGCGCAGATTGAGGTTGCGCGCAAAGAAGGCGCCGACGCGGTGGCGCACGGCGCTACGGGGAAGGGCAACGATCAAGTGCGGTTTGAACTGACGTACTACGCGCTTGAGCCGGACATCCACGTCGTCGCGCCGTGGCGCGAGTGGGAGTTCAAGGGGCGCAGCGACCTGATCGCGTACTGCACGCAGCACCGGATTCCGGTGACCGCGACGCACGAAAAGCCGTACTCAACCGACCGCAATCTGATGCACGTCTCCTACGAGGGCGGTATCCTTGAAGACCCTTGGCGCGAGCCGCCAGCAGAAATCTTTCAGATGACAAAGTCGCCGGAAGAGGCGCGGGCCGAAGCCGAGTATGTCGAGATCAGTTTCGAGCGCGGCATCCCCGTCAAGTTGAACGGCCAGGCGCTCGGCGCGGTCGAGATGCTGACTGAGTTAAATCGCATCGGCGGAGAGCATGGCGTCGGGCGCGTTGATCTGGTGGAAAATCGTTTCGTCGGGATGAAGTCGCGCGGCGTGTATGAAACGCCGGGAGTGACGATCTTGCAGGCGGCGCATCGCGCGCTCGAATCGATCACGATGGATCGTGAAGTGTTGCGACTGCGCGATTCGTTGAGTCTGAAATTCGCGGAGAGCGTGTACTACGGATTCTGGTTCGCGCCGGAGTCGGAGTTGCTGCGGCAGATGATTGACGCGACACAACGGGACGTGAATGGCGAGGTGCGCGTGAAACTGTATCGCGGCAACGTCATCATCGCCGGGCGTCGCGCGCCGCGCTCGCTCTACAGTGAACGCCTCGCGACCTTCGAGGCCGACACGGTTTATAACCAGCGCGATGCCGAAGGGTTCATCAAACTGAACGCGTTGCGCCTGCGAACAAGAAAAGCGATGACGGGTGACAAATGATCGGTGTCCAAGGATAAAGCTTCTGTCCGGTCACTCGTGACTTGTCACTTCTTCACTGTGATGTTGAGGAGATGTCTATGACGAAGATTGCGGAGGTCGCCACCAGAGTGCCCGTGAAGATGGTCGAGGTTGAGAAGATCGGGTCGGTCACGTCGGGGCTTGGTTTGTCGAAAACGCTGGCCGTCGTCGGAACGAGGACGACGCCTCGCGCGGGCGACGCGGTTGTGGTGCGCGCGTTGACCGACAGCGCGACGTATAACCAGTTGGAATTACCGAGCGGCAGACTCGCGAAAATCAATCCGGGCGATGTGATCGCCGGCGTGCTCGGCAGTCGCCGCGCACTGAAGGGCTTTGTCGGCGACGTACCGGAGACAATTGCGGCGGGCGATGAACTGCATCTCTTAAACATGGGCGGCGTCATCGGTCACTGCACCGGGCATCATTCGAGCCTGAGCGATGCGATTCGCGTCGAGGTGATCGGCCTCGTCTGCGACGAAGATGCGCGGGTGCGTAACATCGCGGACGCGGCACTGCCCTTGCGCGATTCGCTCGGTCGGACGGCGCCGCTCGTGATCGTCGCCGGCGCGTGCATGAACAGCGGCAAGACTTTCGCCGCGACGGAGTTTGTGAGGCAGGCCACGCGCGCCGGAATGCGTGTCGCGGCGGGCAAGTTGTCTGGTGTCGCCTGCCTGCGCGACACACTCCACATGGCCGACCACGGCGCGGTGGCGACGGCCAGCTTCCTCGACTGCGGCCTGCCTTCGACCGTCGGCGTCGGCGATTTAACGCCGGTCGCGAAGGCGATTATCGCGAAGCTGAACGAGAGCGCGCCGGACTTGATCGTGCTCGAACTCGGCGATGGCATCCTCGGCGGCTACTCGGTTGATTCGGTGTTCGACGACGCGGAGTTGCGCGCGGCGACGGCGGCGCTCGTCTTCTGCGCTTCGGATTACGTCAGCGTGTGGGGCGGCATCGAACTGTTCCGGCGACGCGGCATCGAGGTTGATTTAATCGCCGGCTCGGTGACGGATTCACAAATGGGCGAGGACTACATCGAAGAGCATTTCGGCGTGCCCGCCGGAAACGTCAAGCGTGACGGCGCGCGTCTATTCGATTTGATTAAGACAAAAGTTTCGAGTTTCCAGTTTCCAGTTTCCAGTAAAGCACCGACTGCGAGCTCTGAAAACATGTAGCCGAAATGCCAGAGCGGAGGCATCACCATAGATGGGGTCAAAACTGAAAACCGAAAACTCAAAACTGCGTGTTGGCATCTTCGGCGGGTCGGGCTACGGTGGCGCGGAGCTTTTGCGCATCCTGCTGTTCCATCCGCACGCCGAGGTCACGCTCGTCACCGCGAACGAGCACGCGGGCAAATCCGTCGGCGAGGTGCATCGCAATCTGCACGGCCTAACCGATCTCGTCTTCGCGAAAGCGCCGGACGACCTCGCGACACTGGGCGACCTCGATTGCATCTTCCTCGCACTACCGCACGGTCAGGCGTTGGAGATTGTGCCGCGTCTACCGCAGCGCGCGAAGGTGATTGATCTGTCGGGCGACTTTCGTTTGCAGAGCGCCGACGAATTCCTGCAGCACTATGGGCGCGAGCACACCGCGATGAAATTGCAGCGCGAGTTTGTCTACGGCCTGACTGAAACGAACCGCGAGGCGATTGCGCAGGCGCGTTTGATCGCTAACCCTGGCTGCTTCGCGACCGCGACGTTTCTGGGACTCGCGCCGCTCGTCAGCAACAAGATACTGAGCGGGCGCGTCGTGGTTGATGCGAAGACCGGATCATCCGGCTCCGGCGCGAAGGCGGCGTCGAACACGCACCATCCGCAGCGCATGACTTCCTTCTACGCCTACAAGCCGTTCACGCACCAGCACGTGCCGGAGATCGAACAAGCGTTGCGCACCATCGGCGACTGGACGAACGAACTCGTTTTTATGACCCACTCGCTTCCCGTCGCGCGCGGCATCTTCGCTTCCATCTATGTCGAGACGAAGAGCGAGATGACGACCGAAGATGTGCACAAAATCTTCGCCGATTTTTACCGCGACTCGTTCTTCGTGCGGTTAGTGAAGGGATCGCCCGACATCAACTGGGTGAAGGCGACTAATTTTTGCGACATCGGTTTCGCGACGCGCGGGCGGCAACTCGTCGTCTTCTCGGCGCTCGACAATTTGGTGAAGGGCGCGGCGGGGCAGGCCGTGCAAAACATGAACGTGATGTGCGGCATCGACGAAAAGACGGGACTGATGTTCGCAGGGACGAATCCGTAAGAAGAGTCTGGAGTCTGAAGTCTGGAGTCGAAAGTCAAAAGACTGAATGGTGATTATCCTGATCATTGACGCGGTACTCTTTGAGGTCAATAATCAAAAGTATGCTTGCTGAAACAAATATCTTAGACCGTCTTGCGACGAGCGCCACGATTGCCGAGAAGCATTTGTACTACGGCGTATCGTGGAACGCTTATCTCAGTTTGTTAGATGATCTTGGCGATGATCGTCCGGGCGGGATCAGGCTCACATACATAGACGGCATCTTGGAGATGATGAGTCCAAAGCGATTGCACGAACAGATCACGCGCCTCATTGATATGATCTTGACGCTCATGACGTTTGAATTGGGGATGAACCTTGATAACTGCGGCGCGATGACGTTGCGCGTTGACTTGCAGGAAAAAGGCGGTGAACCGGACAGTTGTTTTTATGTGGCGAATGAATCGAAGGTGCGCGGTGTCGCGGAAATAGATTTGCAGGTTCACCCGCCGCCGGATGTCGTGCTGGAGGTGGACATTACCAGCCCATCGCTCGACAAGATGAAACTCTATGCCGTAGCGGGAGCACCGGAAGTTTGGCGTTATGATGGAGCGCAGATGCGGTTCTTCGTTCTAAGTAGCGATCAGGAATATCAATTCTCAACGCACAGCCGCAGCTTCTCACACCTGACTGCGGAGCGGCTCACCGAACTCATCAAGATAGGGCGCGAACATGGTTCAACGGCGATGCTGCAAGCCGTCAAGTTGGATGTGCAAAGTCGCCAATAAGCCGGGACAAGCGACGTGCCCCTTTTGGGTTCGTGCCTCCGACCTCGCGCGCGTCCTGCGGCGTTCTCTGCGGTTGAATCAGATGGGGGAATTAAAATGACAATACAGACAACAACTATGTTCGCTGAAACAGCCGAGCGCGAAGACCGCTTTCAACTTGCGACGTACAAGAAATTCCGGTTCGCGGCGGAGCGCGGGCAGGGTGCGTGGGTCGAGACGAGCGAGGGCGCGCGTTACCTTGATCTTTACGGCGGGCACGCGGTGGCGGCGACGGGGCACTGTCACCCGCACGTCGTCGCGGCGATTAAGGCGCAAGCCGAGCGTCTGCTGTTTTATTCGAACCTCGTCTATTCGGAAGCGCGGGCGCGGGCGGCGGAGAAGTTAATCGCCGTCGCGCCGGAAGCGTTGACGAAGGCGTTCTTCTGCAACTCCGGGACAGAGGCGAACGAGAATGCGATGCGGATGGCGCGGATGCGGACGCGGCGCGAAAAGATCATCACCTTCAGCGGCGGCTTTCACGGGCGGACCGCCGACGCAATCAGCGCGACTGCGCTGGGGAAGTATCGCGAGATCGGACGCCCGAACGTGCCTGGACACTTGTTCGCCGAGTTCGGCGACATCGAATCGGTCGCGGCGCTCGCCGACGAAACAATCGCCGCCGTGATGCTCGAACCCATTCAATCAATGGCGGGCGTGCGCGTGGCCACGCCGGAGTTTTATCGTGCCCTGCGCGAATTGTGCAACCGGCGCGGGATCGTTTTGATTTACGACGAAGTGCAGACGGGCGTCGGTCGCACCGGTGATTGGTTCTTTGCGGGGAGTGAGGCCGGCGACGGCGTGGTGCCCGACATCATCACGCTCGCGAAAGCGCTGGGGAGCGGCGTCCCCGTCGGCGCGTGCCTCGTCAATTCGTGCGTCGCCGAATGCATTAAAGAGAACGATCTCGGCACGACATTCGGCGGCGGGATGCTGGCGATGGCGGCGGTCACCGCGACGCTCGAAGCGATTGAGTCCGACGGGATGCTCAAGAACGTGCGCGCGGTCGAGCGGCATTTGCGCGAGCAACTCGCCGATGTTTCAGGAGTCGTCGGCGTGCGCGGTCGCGGCTTTCTACTCGGCATCGAGTTCGCGGAACCGATTGCGGCGAGTGTGCAGAAGAAACTGCTTGAGCACCACATCATCACCGGCACGTCGAGCGATGCGCGGGTGCTGCGCTTATTGCCGCCGATGTGTTTGAAGATGGAAGAAGGCGACCTGTTCGTCAATTCCTTAAGACAGGTGATTTGAACCGTAGAGAACGCGGAGGCCACTTCAGGTTAAATTACTCCTTTCTTCTACGCGTCCTCTATAGCCGTTTGACATTGGGCGTGACGGATTGCCGGTAGCGCAGGCATCTTGCCTGCCATGAGCGCCGTGAGGCGCGAACACCGGTAGCGTGCTGAGGCACGCTGGCAGGCAAGATGCCTGCGCTCCCAGCGACGCGCAATCGCAACCCACTACAGGCGTTCTCCGCGGTAAAATTATTGCAACCATGCTAACAAATTTTCTGACCACTGCCGACTGGACGCGCGACGAGCTTGAAGGTTTGATTGCATCCGCGCTGCGCTTCAAGAGCGGCGAGGATGCGTCGAAGCCGCTGGCCGGGAAATCAATCGCGCTCGTCTTCTTCAATCCATCTTTGCGCACGCGCGCCTCGATGCAGGTCGGCATCTACGAACTCGGCGGGAACGCCGTCGTCTTAGAACCGGGCGGGACGAGTTGGACGCTGGAGCACCGCGCCGGAGTCGTGATGGACGGTGACAAGACGGAGCACGTCGCGGAGTTCGTGCGTGTGCTCGGAAGATACTGCGCCGCCATCGGCGTGCGGACGTTCGCGGCGCTAAAAAGTTGGGAAGAGGAGCGGCGCGACCCAGTGCTCAGCGCGTTTGCTGAATATGCGGACGTGCCGCTTATCAACCTGGAATCTGCGATGCACCACCCGTGTCAGTCGCTCGCCGACATGATGACGATCCGCGAAAAGTTCGGCGACGGGAAAAAGCGCGTGTCGCTCGTGTGGGCGTGGCATCCGAAGCCTCTGCCGATGGCAGTGCCGAACAGCTTCGCGCTCGCCGCTGCGCAGATGGGTCACGAACTCACCATCGCGCACCCGCCGGGCTACGAGTTGGACGACGCGCTGATGCACGAGATCAACACGCGCGCCTTCGACGCCGGCTCGGTTGTGCGCGTCACGAACGACGTTGACGAAGCGTTCGACGGGGCGGAAGTTGTCTACGCGAAGAGTTGGGGCAGTCGTCATTTCTATGGCGCGCCGGAGGACGACATCGAAACTCGTGCGCCGTTTCGTCAGGAATGGATCGTGGACGAGGCGAAGATGGCACGAACGACCGATGATTCCGTCTTCATGCACTGCCTGCCGGTGCGCCGCAACGTCATCGTCACCGACCATGTGATAGATTCAGGCGCATCCGTCGTGATCGACGAGGCTGAGAACCGACTTCATGCGCAGAAAGCCATCATGGCAAGACTACTGAAGGATGAAGGATGAAGGATGAGGGATGAAAAGAAAGCAGTTGGCTCTTATTCATCTCTCATCCTTCATCCTTCATCCCTTCCACCGGAGGTGTTATGAGTCAGCCGCGGCTTGAACTGTTACGCGAGGCGCTGCCATACATCCAGCGCTTCAAGGGAAAGACCTTCGTCGTCAAACTGTCGGGCAAGGTGACGGAGGATCACGAAAATCTCGTCGCAATCGTGGAGGAGTTGGCGTTGCTGCATCAGGTCGGCATCCGTCTCTGCGTGGTACATGGCGGCGGCAAGCAGTTGAGCGACCTCGCGGCGCTGATGGGCGTCGAGCAGACGATCATCAACGGACGGCGCGTAACCGACGATGCGACGCTCGATATGGCGAAGATGATCTTCGCGGGCAAGATCAACACCGACATCCTGGCGGCGCTCAGGCAGCGCGGGGCCGAGGCGGTCGGTCTCTCCGGCATCGACGGCAACATCGTCCACGCGCAGCGCCGCCCGCCGGGAGAGGTTTTCAACCGCGAGACCGGTGTCAGTTCACAGGTCGACTTCGGGCACGTCGGTGATGTGGTCGAGATCAACGACCGTCTGCTGAGAGTGCTGATCGATCATGATTATCTACCGGTCATCTCGTCGCTTGGCGCGGACGACGACGGGATGGTTTTCAACATCAACGCCGATACCATCGCCGCCGAAATCGCGGTGCGGCTCCAGGCTGAAAAGCTGATCATACTAAGCGACGTGGACGGCATCTATCTACGTCCGGGCGAGCAGGCGACGAAGCTGTCGCGTCTGACGGCGGACGAGGTGTTGGCGCTGGTGCATGACGGCGTGGCGACTGGGGGGATGATCCCGAAGCTTCAGAACATCGCCGACTTGCTGCGGCGCGGCGTTCGCAGTGCGCACATCATCAAAGGCAGCTTGCGTAACGCGCTGCTGTCGGAAGTCTTCACCGACGAAGGAACGGGGACGATGATCGTCGCCTGAACCGGCGAGTTCGATTCGTGTTGTTGGAGGAGCTAATCAGATTTAACACAGAGACACAGAGGTCACACAGAGAGCACAGAGCAGGAAGGCAAAAACATAAAGGAAACAGTTAAAGTCGGTTGCGATGTCGCTTTGGCTTAGCCCTCATGCTGAAAAGCTTGACGTGTATGTTGCCCTATTCTTCTCTGTGATCTCTGTGTCTTCATCTCTGTGCCCTCTGTGTTATCCCTCAATGCCGCCATACTCGACCTCAAGATTCCGTGCGGCTTTGATGACATCTACTCACACCGCGCGGGGGCATGTTAGACTCACCGCTGCCTTATGAAAGTCTGCCCCCAATGCCAAAACACTTTCGAGAATAACGTCAGCTTCTGCCCGCGCGACGGCCAGGTATTACAAGACTCTCACGCCGAGATGGTCGGAAAGGTGCTCGACGGACAGTACCAGATCGAACAGTTCATCGCGCGAGGCGGGATGGGTGACGTATATCGCGCACGTCACATCCTGCTCGGCGACCGCGTGGTCATCAAGACGTTGCGCTCCGAGATGCGTCAGAACGCGGAATGGCTGAGGCGCTTTCAACGCGAGGGGCAGGCCGCGCGCCGGTTCCGCCACCCGAACGCGGTGACGGTTTACGATCTGCGCACTGCGGACGACGGCCTCATCTACATGGTGATGGAGTATGTCGAGGGGCGCACGCTCGACAAAGAACTGAAGGAGCGTGGGCGCTTTTCGCCGGCGGAGGCGCTGACGGTGCTCGCGACGGTAGCGGACGTGCTCGACGCGGCGCACGCGACGGGCGTTGTCCACCGCGATTTGAAGCCGGAGAATATCATGATCGGCAAGCCGGGTGAGGTGCATCCGGGCGTGAAGCTACTCGACCTCGGCATCGCCAAGATGGTCGGGATGGGCGACGCGCACGCGGGTGAATTAACTTCACTAACGACTGCAGGCCAAGTGCTCGGCACGCCGTACTACATGTCGCCGGAGCAATGGGGCGAGGCCCCGCGCGATGGCGGCGCGGAGGTCGACGGGCGGACGGACATCTACAGCCTGGGCCTCATCGCGTATGAGTTAGTGACCGGCCAGCGGCCGTACAACGCCGCGACGATTCCCGAAATGCGGCGGATGCACGTAACGGGCGACGCGCCGGCGCTGCAACAGTTGGCGCCGCACGTGCCGGAGGCTTTCAGTCGCGCGATTACGCGGGCGATGGCGAAAGACCGCAACGACCGCCAGGCGACCGCCGGAGAGTTCGTCAGCGAACTGCGCGCGGCACTCGACCACGCGGCGTCGTCACCTACAGTTAACCACATCGAGGCGCGAGCGACCGGGGACGTGTCGAGCGCGGCACCGACGCTGATTTCGCCGAGCGTCCGCGAGACGGCCGGGATGCCCGTCGAGCAACGGTTGACGGTCGGCGATTCGTCGTCGGATTTCGGCGCGTCCGCTTCTTCGGCGGGGCCATCAATCGTCACCGTCGCCGCCCCCGCGCCCGTCGTTCATTCCAGCAGTAGCCACAGCAACCGTGGCGGCACCGGCAACATGACAGTCTCGCCGCCGACGCGCAGGCGTGTGTGGCCGTTCGTAATTGGGGCGTTGATCGTCGGGGGGCTGTTGCTGACCGGCGTCGGCGCCGCCGGGCTGCTCTGGTGGAGTCGCCACAACACGACCCCGAAAGTTGGTCGTGCGACGGCTCCAACAGTCAGGAAGGATGAGCCGCTTAAGGGCGCGAACACGCCCGCCGAACCCGCGCCGTCTGTGACCGTATCCACAGCCAACGTCGAGGCGTTGCGTTGGTGGATGACGACTTTCGTCGATAAGAAGGACGACGGAAAAAAGGTGGCTGGCGACCCGGTGCCGATGCGCTCCGGGCAGCAGTTCAAGTTCCACTTTCAGCCGCGCCAGAGCGGGCATCTGTACATCATCATGACGACCGAGGGCAACGCGCCCGTCACGTTGTTGACCTCACGCCCCGCGAAGACCGAATCGAATCAACTCGTCGGCGGCGTGGATTTTGATTTCCCTGGCGGCGACGACGTGATCGAGTTGGACGATCAACTCGGCGCAGAGATTTTTACCGTCATTTTTTCGCCGCAACCGCTCGCGTGGCCGTCGGTTCTGACGGGTGAAGTCGAGCATGTATTGACCGCCGCCGAACAACAGGAGTTGACGGAATTCCGCCGCCGCCACGAAGCAAATAAGGTCGAACTTTCCGTCCAGAATGCGAACAGCGAACAGCCACTGACAATCGTCCGTGTGCCCGGCGATACCAACCCGCCCGGCCACCCGTTCATATTTGACATCCGCATTGAGCACCGATAATTTGGCGGCCCCGAACCACTCCGTCCGCCCGGTCGCTCTTTCACCACCTGACCAAACGGAGGCAGCCATTGATGCGCCTGAAGTCGTTAGCCCCGGTCATCACTGTAGCCATCACTGTAGTCATCACTTTTATCATCACCTTGAGCGTGTGTGATGCGTTCCGCCCGACAGTCATTGCAGTGTCCCATTCGATGGCGGCGCGCGACCGGCGCGGTGAAACAACCGCGAGAGAGCGTCAGGACGCCGCGCCGCAGGATGAAGACGTGAGCGTGCGCGGCGCGTTCTTCGCCACACGTCCGGGCAGCGGCAAGGGCGGCAACAACCGCGCGTCGGCAGGCACGACAGCATCAGGCGAGGGCGGCGCGACCGAAGCCGTGACGAACAAAGCG
>Ga0136614_10000364_pt1 | contig 21837 bp, 31 predicted proteins | sample AntDrymUQ2792106_2_FD_106643 | JGI IMG/M metagenome (GOLD analysis project Ga0136614, IMG submission 106643) | Polar desert sand microbial communities from Dry Valleys, Antarctica - metaG UQ279 (21.06) | ecosystem: Environmental > Terrestrial > Soil > Desert | place: Antarctica: Dry Valley... | reverse complement strand
GACGCGCCCCCCCAGCGATAAGGCACCCCGAGGTAGCGCATGGCGATCCCGACCACGCCGCCGTAGCGGGGCGGTGGCGCGCTCCCCCCGGACGTCGTGCCGCCGGAGCTCGTCCCTCCCGAGGAGGACTCCGGCGCGGACCCGCCCGACGAGCCGGGCGACGTAGAGGCGCCGCCAGAGCCGGAACTGCGGATGCGCTGGCGCGCCTGGGAGATCAGCCGCTCCTGGCGCCGGCGCTCCTCGGCCTGAATCCGCTCGATGTCGGTCTCGATGCTCGCGAGAAGCACTCTGCGCTCGGCAAGCTGCGACTCGATCTCGCGCCGCTTCGCCGCGAGCTCGCCCACGAGGCCCTCCTGCTCGGCCCGCGCATCCTTCAGCTCCTCCTCGCGCCGCTTCACCTCGACGCGGAAGGCCCTGATCTCGCGAACGACCCGCGCATCCTGCTTCGAGACGCGTTTGACGGTGTCGACGCGAGAGAGGAGATCGGAGAGGTTCTCGGCGCCGAGCAAGATCTCGAAGCCGGAGCTGTCGCTCTCGGAGGTGTAGAGCGCCAGGAGCCGCGCCTGCAGCGCCTGCTGCGCCTTTCCGTAGCTCGCACGAGCAATCTTCAGATGCCGCTCGTTCCTCCGCTGATCGGCGACGATCTCGTCGAGCCGAATACGCGCCGAGTTGAACTCCTCCGCGGCCTTGCCCACGCTCGCATCGAGCAGCTGGATCTGGCCCATGACGGCCTCGGCCTGCGCGCGCTTCGACCCGATCGGGTCGGCAGCGGCCGGTGAGACGGCAAAAAGGGTCACCAGGACCGCAGCGGCGCAGATCCAGATTCTCCGCGTCGCCGGTCCCGTCACGACCACCCGATGGTGGGCCCCGTGGGGCGGGCAGATGCGACTGCTCGCCGGCACAAGTGGGGGACCCTAGCAGCGGGCTCAGAAAGCGTGCAACCGCCCTAGAAACGGCAGAAAGTCGGACGTCCCTCCCAAGTCCGTACCGGGGGAGCCTGCTAGGGTGCCGCCCCGTGCGAGCACGCGGAAACCCTTGCGCGGCCTTCGCGCTCGCGGCGACCGTCCTCCTCGCCGGAGCGGGTGCGGCGCGCGCCGACCAGAGCGCCGAGACGAGCCGAGAGACCCAGCGCCTTCAATCCTCCGGCAACGCCCTGGCGGCCGAGTCCCAGGGGGTTCTGCTCGAGCTCTACGCGCTCGAGTCCGAGCTCGACCGCGCCCGCGCCCGCGCGGCCACGCTGCGAAGCGCGACGGCCGAGGTCGAGCGGGAGGCGGACTCCACGCGTGATCGCCTCGTCCTCGTACGGCGCACGCTCCGCGAGGCGGAAGGCCGCCTGGGAGAGCGCCTGAGGGAGCTCTACGTGCGTGGCGAGCCCGACGCGCTGGCGGCGCTCCTGGGCGCACAGACCCTCACGGAGATGCTTTCGACCTTCGACAGCCTCGACCGCTTCGCCAAGCAGGACCGAGTCGTGATCGCGCAGGTTCGGCGCGCCCGGAAGGACGTGGCCAGAGCGGTGCGCGACCTCGAGCAGCGCGCCGGCGAGCTGCGCACGTTGGCCACGCAGGCTGGGGCCGCCGAGTCCGCACTCGCGCAGACGGCTGCGAGCCGACGGGCGTACCTGGCTCGGCTCGTGTCCGAGCGCCGGGTGAACCAGGCCCAGCTTGCGAAGCTGACCTCGCAGGCGCAGTCGGCCGAGGCCCGAAACGACGAGGTCGCTGGGTCGGGTTCAGCGCCGAGGGGCGCAGGCGGCGGCTCCTCATCCCCGACCGCGCCCCCGTCAGCGCCCTCTCCGTCGCCGACGCCCTCCATCGGGCCGGGCACCCAGATGACCGTGCAGGCGACGGGTTATGCACTCCCAGGCACCACGGCGACAGGCGTGCCGGTCGGATGGGGCATCGTCGCGGTCGATCCCGACGTCATCCCGCTCGGAACCCGTATGACGATTCCCGGCTACGGGGAGGGCGTCGCTGCCGACACGGGCAGCGCGGTGCAGGGGGCGATCATCGATCTTTGGTTTCCCACGCGGGCTCAGGCGCTCACCTGGGGGCGCCGAACCGTCACTATCACTTTGCACTGACGGCCACTAGAATCCGTCCAGCGGTCAGGAGGATGGAACTTGGGGGGCTCGTCCGCGCTGAACGGCACGGGGAACGAGGGGGATCAGGGCGAGCCGCGCGTGCTCGTCGTCGACGATCACGACCTCTTCCGCAACGGACTCGTCAACCTCCTCTCTGAACAGGGCGTCCACATCGTCGGTGAGGCGCCGAGTGGAGAGGACGCCCTCCGCCTCGTGAGGGAGCTCGCCCCGGACGTGGTCATCATGGATCTGAACATGCCGGGCATCTCCGGGGTGCACGCGACGCGGGAGATCGCCGCCGTAGCGCCCCGCACCCGGGTCGTCGTCCTGACGATCTCGGCCGACGGGGGTGACGTCGTGGAAGCAGTCATGGCCGGTGCTTGCGGCTACCTCCTGAAGGACTCGTCGATCCAGCAGCTCGTCGACGGAATCAAGGCCGCCGCCGCGGGGGAGTCGCTGATCTCACCTCAGATCGCCGCCCAGGTGCTGCAGCTCCTGCGCTCGCAGGCGGCCGGCCTCGGTCAGTCGGAGTCAGTGCGCGCCGACCTTTCGGACCGTGAGCTCGAGGTACTGAAGCTGATCGCGATCGGGAAGGACAACGCGGTGATCGCGCAGGAACTCTTCATCAGCCCGAAGACGGTCAAGAACCACATCTCGAACATCCTGATGAAGCTCCAGATCGAGAATCGCATCCAGGCCGCGGTGTACGCGGTCCGGTCGGGGATCGTCTGAGGTAGCGGGCCTACGCGGCAGCGGCGGAGCGCCGCACGACGGCGGCACGCCGGTTGAGCAGGGCGAGCTGCTCGCGGAGCGAGCGAACCTCGCGCCGGGCAGTCGCCAATCGATCGCCGAGCATCCCGAGGCCGGCCCGCGACCCTTCCAGATCGACCTCGCCGAGGGCCAGCTCGATCTCGCGCCCGATGCGCAGAGCCTCGGCCTCCAGCGTCAAGGCGTGGGCATAGCCATCGGTGAGCGTATGCTCGATATGTTCGAGCAGACGCTCCGAGGTCCCCGTGGCACACTCGTCAGCCAGCATGTTGATGCGATTCAGAAGAGGCGCGAGGTCGGTCGGCATCCCGGCCATTATCCGAGGTCGGCGACGCAGACTCCATGGGCCGAACGGCCTATCTTTCGGTACTCCTAGTCCCAGTCGGCGGGCAGGCGGAGCCAGGGCGCTGGGCGCGGGGCTCCTTGGCGCGGCCCTCATCGCGCCGGCGGCCACCGGCGCGCCGCTCGCGGGCCGCCTCCAGCGGGCGCTCGCGTCGCCGGGCGTGTCCTGGAGCGCGACGGGCGTCCTGGCCGTTCAGATCCCGACAGGCGCCGTCGTCTATGCGCAGAATCCCGACCGTTCCCTGCGTCCGGCCTCGAACGAGAAGCTCGCAGTCGCCGTGGCCGCCCTCCAAGAGCTCGGACCCCACGCCCGGATTCCGACGCGTGTGTATGGCGAGGGCGAGCTCGATGGCACCCTCTGGCGCGGCCGGCTCGTGCTGAAGGGCTTCGGTGACCCGGCCCTCGGCCATGACGACCTGCGCCTCCTCGCCCGTGAGGTGGCCGCGAGCGGGATCCGGCGCGTGACCGAGGCGCTCGAGGTTGACGAGACCTACTTCGACCGACGCCGCACGGCTCCCGGGTGGCGCGCGCGTTTCTACAAGGAAGAGTGCCCGCCGCTGTCCGCGCTGGTCGTGGCACGGGCGAAGGTCGGGCGCGTCGTCGTCGACGATCCGGCCCTAGCCGCAGCGAATGCGTTTCGCGCAGCTCTGGTCGCGGCGGGCATCGACGTTCCGAACGGGGCACACCACGACGTCGCCGCCTCCGGCGCGGCCGTCCTCGCCGACGTCAATTCGCCGCGGATCGCTGTACTCGTCCGGACGATGAACCGCGAGAGCGACAACTTCGTCGCCGAGATGCTCTTGAAGAAGCTCGGCGCGCGCGAGCTCGGGCGAGGGACTACCGGCGCCGGGGCACGAGTCGTCACCCGTGTGTTGCAGGAACGCGACGTCCCGCTCGCCGGAGTCCGCATCGTGGACGGCTCCGGCCTCTCCCTCTCCGACCGCATGACCGCTCGCGCACTCACGACCATGCTCGTCTCGGGATCCAGCGACCCGCGGATCGGCAATGCGTTCTTCGGGTCCCTTCCGATCGCCGGGATCAACGGCACGCTCGAGGATCGAATGGAACGGCCGCCCGCGTACGGGCGCGTGCGCGCGAAGACCGGCACGACGCGGAACGCCTCCGCCCTCTCTGGCTTCGCCGGAACACGGTACGTCTTCTCGGTCCTCCAGAACGGCGACGCGATCCCGTGGTGGCACGCGCGGGGCGGTCAGGATCGCTTCGCGCAGGTCCTAGCCGCGAACTAGCGCCTCGAATTCCTTTTCGGTCAGGAGGGGGATACCGACGCGCTCCGCCTTCTGGAGCTTCGAGCCTGGCTCCTCGCCGACGACGACCCCGGCGGTCTTGCCGGAGACCGAGTTTCCGACCTTCGCGCCCTTCGCCTCGAGGGCGGCCGCAGCCTCCTCGCGCGTCCAGCGCTCGAGCGTCCCCGTGAGCACGTACGTCTTCCCGGTCAGCGGGCCCTCGGGTGGCCGCTCGGCCTCGCCCGCCTCGAAGGTAAGCCCCAGTGCGGCGAGCTCGTCTACGAGCCCCCGGTTCTCCTCGTCCGAGAACCATTCGGCGATCGCCTCGGCCCGGTCCGGCCCGATCCCCTCGACGGCCTGGATGTCCTCCTGGCTCGCATCCATCAGCCGTTCGACCGTCCCGAAATGGCGTGCAAGGTTCTGAGCGGTCACCCAGCCCACCTGCGGGATGTTGAGCCCGAAGAGGACGCGCATGAACGGCTGCTCCTTCGAGCGCTCGATCGACTCGATCGCCTTGCGGGCGGAGATCTCGCCGAACCCCTCGTGCTCCATGAGCTGCTCGGACGTGAGCCGGTAGAGGTCCGGCATCGAGCGAAGCAGCCCCTCGTTCCAGAAGCGGCGCACGAACTGCTCGCCCACGCCCTCGATGTCCATCGCCGCCATCACCCAGTGGATCAGCGTCTCGAGGCCCCGGGAAGGACAGGCCCGATTGGGGCAGCGGTGCATCGCCTCGCCCTCCGGCTTCACGATCTCCGTGTCGCAGAGCGGGCAGTTGGCGGGCATCCTGAACCGCCTCGAGCCCTTCGAGTGCGGGAGGACGGGGCCGACGACCTGCGGGATCACGTCGCCGGCGCGCTGGACGATCACCGTGTCGCCCTTGCGGATGTCCTTTCGGTTGATGTCCTCCTCGTTGTGGAGGGTCGCCGTGGAGACCGTCACCCCACCCACCTCGACGGGCTCGAGCTGCGCCCAGGGGTTCAGGTTCCCCGTTCGCCCCACCCGAATGTTGATCCGGAGCAGCTTGGTCTGGGCGGTCATGGGTGCCCACTTGAAGGCGCGAGCCCAGCGTGGCCGGCCGTGGAGCGCGCCGAGCCGACGCTGCTGCTCGAGCGAGTCGACCTTGATCACGATCCCGTCGATCTCATAATCGAGCTCCACACGCCGCTTCTCCCACTCGCGACAGACGCGCGCCACGGACTCGACGGAGTCGTGCCGCTCGGTGAAGGGGTTCGCACGAAAGCCGTGCTCGCGCAGCCACTCGATCGCCTCGGCGTGACTCTCGAGCTCGACGCCGTCCACGTGCCCGAGGCCGTGCACCCAGATCGAGAGCTCTCGCGACGCGGTGATCCGCGAGTCCTTCTGGCGGAGCGAGCCGGCCGCGGCGTTCCGGGGGTTCGGGGCGTTCTTCTTCCCGACCGCCACGAGCCGCTCGTTCAGCCGGTTGAAGGCCGAGAGCGGAAGGTAGACCTCCCCGCGGACCTCGAGGAGGCGCGGCGCCTCTTCTCCATCACTGAGCCTCATTCGGAGGGGGATCGCCTTGATCGTGCGGAGGTTCGGCGTGACATCCTCGCCTCGCGTGCCGTCGCCTCGCGTTGCGCCTCGGACGAAAACGCCCTCGTCGTAGAGGAGCGAGATCGCCGACCCATCGATCTTCGGCTCCGTCACGTAGCTCACCGGCTCCTCCGTCCCAAGCCGCTTGCGCACGTCGGCGGCCCATTTGAGTAGCCCTGCCTCGTCGGTCACCTTCTCCAGCGACCCCATCGGCGCGAGGTGCGGCACCTTCGGAAAGGACTCGGTAGGCGGCGCGCCGATCCGTTGGGTCGGAGAGTCCGCGGTCGCGAGCGCCGGGTGCTGGCGCTCGAGCTCGACGAGCTCGTAGAACAGGCGGTCGAACTCGGCATCGGAGACCTCGGGGTCGTCGAGGACGTAGTAGCGATGGCTGTGATGCTCGACGAGCCGACGGAGCTCCGCCGCGCGCTCCTGCGGGGCGACGGCGCTAGAGGACACGGATCAGCTCGGCGGGCGCGTGGACGACCGTGTCCGCCCCGGCCACGTGCAGGCGCTCCGCTGTATGCAGGCCACCCCAGGAGACCCCTATGGTGAAGAGGCCCGCGGACTTGCCCGCGCCCATGTCGAAGGGAGAATCGCCGACGAACGCGGCCTCGGAGGGCCGCGAGCCGAGCTGTCCAAGCGCTGCAAGGACGGGCTCGGGATCGGGCTTGTGGCGCTCGGTGTCCTCGGCAGTGACGACCGAGCCGAAGTAGCGCTCCAGGTCGAGCACGCGAAAGGCGAGCTCGACGGTGCGCCGCCGCTTGGCCGTCACGATGCCGAGCTGCCTCCCCTCGGAGCGAAGGAGCGAAAGCAGGTCCTGAACCCCTTCGAACGCCTGGAGGTCTTCATGAAGAGGCGTGTTGTGCTCGCGGTAGACCCGGACGAGCTCGTCCACCCGCTCCGGATCGAAGGTCCGCATCTGGTCGTAGATCGTGGTTCCGCCGACCGCGGCGACGAGCTCCTCGTCGGCGATCTCGCGGGCGAGCACGGTGCGCGTCGCATGACGAAAGGAGGCCAGGATCATGGCCCCGGAATCGATCAAGGTGCCGTCGAGATCGAAGAGAACGGTCGGGTAGCGCATCGAGGCTGATGCTAGCCAGGGGCCCCGAGCGCAACCCGGCGGTGAGCACAGAATCGGCACATCCCGTCACTGACCCGCGCGCTGTTCGGCGATAGCCTGGAAGGCGGGTGGAGGGTGGTCGACTCCCCACCCCGGGCGGGGCGAGGCTTCGGTTCCCGGCTCTCGGCTTGCGCCGGTTCCGTAGTCGACGCGCTCCAGGTAGAGACCGTGCGGCGGGGCTGTCCGGCCCGCCTCCATCCGCGGGCGGCCTTCCAGAAGCCGCTCGAGCGCGGCTGGTTCCGCCTCGAGCATCGTCCCGACGAGTGTGCGCACCATGTGGCGTAGAAAGCTGTCGGCGGTGATCCAGAAGTGCAGCGCGTCACCGTCGCGCTCCCATCGTGCCTCGGCGACCGACCGGATGAAGAGCGCGTGCCGCGTTTCGGTCTTCGTGAACGCGCGAAAGTCATGCTCACCCGCGAGGAGCCCCGCCGACTCCGCGAGCCGGCCCTCGTCGAGCGGACGCGGGTGCCAGAGCGAGCGTCCGGCCTCAAAAGGCGAGGGCGTCGTACGCGCCCAGATCCGGTAGCGATACGTCCGCGATCGCGCCGAGAAGCGCGCGTGGAAGTTCGCGGGAGCCTCCTCCCCGGCGACGACCCGGACGTCGCCGGGCAATCGCGCATTCAGCGCTGCCGCTGCACGCTCGGGCGGCGGTCCACCCTCGGCGGCGAAGCTGGCGACCTGCCCCCGCGCGTGAACGCCTGCGTCGGTCCTGCCGGCGACGACCAGCCCGCTCCAGGAAGAAAAGACGCGGTCGAGGGCGCCCCGCAGCTCCTCCTCGACCGTCCGGCGACCCGGCTGCCGCGCCCAGCCGGAGAAGCCGGTTCCGTCGTACTCGAGCAGGAGCCTCACGACGGCACGGCGCGGCACGGTCCCCGCTCGCGTCCGGGTTCCTAGGCTTGAGGAGCGACCGCGACGCGCCCGGGGACGTAGTCCACGAGCTCGAGATACGCCATCGGCGCCGCATCGCCGGGACGGGGCCCCAGCTTCACGACTCGCGTGTAGCCCCCCGGGCGCTCCGCGAAGCGGGGTGCAACGTCGGCGAAGAGCTTGTGCGCGACGTCCTTGGAACGCAGGAAGGCAACGGCCTGGCGATGTGCATGCAGGTCGCCCCGCTTGCCCAGCGTGATCATCTTCTCGACGATCGACCGCACCTCCTTGGCCTTCGCCTCGGTCGTACGGATGCGGCCGTGCTCAATCAGCGCGCCGGCGAGGTTCGAGTAGAGCGCCTTCCGGTGCGCAGAGTCGCGTCCGAGCTTGCGTCCTGACCGCTGGTGACGCATCGGGTCTCTATTCCTCGCGAAGGTTCAGGCCGTGCGCCTGGAGCGTCTCACGCACTTCCTCGATCGACTTCTTCCCGAAGTTCGGAATGGCAGCAAGCTCGTCCTCGCTCTTCGTAACGAGGTCGCCGATCGTCTCGATCCCTACGCGCTTCAGGCAGTTGTACGATCTGACGCCGAGCTCGAGCTCCTCGATCGGGAAGTTTTCCATCCCGTGCGCCTGGGGCGCCTCGATCTCGTTATCCGTGCCCACGTCGTTCAGGCCTTCGATCCGGTCGAGATCGGTGAAGATCGCGAGTTGGCGAATGAGAATCTCCGCAGCCTCGCCGATCGCGTCGCGCGGGTCGAGCGAGCCGTCGGTCGTGATGTCGAGCGTCAGCTTGTCGTAGTCCGTCCGCTGACCGACGCGCGCGGCCTCCACCTCGTACGAGACACGGCGCACGGGAGAGAAGATCGAGTCGACCGGGATCGTGCCGATCGAATGCTCCGGCCCGCGGTTGAGCTCCGCCGGCACGTACCCGCGGCCCCGGCCGATCGTGAGGATGAGCTCGAGGCGGCCCTTGTCCGAGAGGTTCGCGATCTCGAGGTTCGGATTGAGGATCTCGAGATCGGCAGGCGCTTCGATGTCAGACGCCTTGACCGCGCCCGCCCCACGCTTGTCGAGGCGCACCTCGATCTCGGGCGAGTCGCCGTGCAGGCGACAGATCAAACTCTTCAGGTTGAGGATGATGTCCATGACGTCCTCGCGGACGCCCGGAAGCGTCGTGAACTCGTGCGCGACGCCCTCGATCTTCAGCGAGGTGACTGCGGCGCCCTCGAGTGAGGAGAGCAGCACACGGCGCAGCGAGTTGCCGAAGGTGTAGCCGAAGCCGCGGTCGAGCGGCTCGATCGCGAAGATGCCGTGGTTCGCGTCGACCTCCTCGTGCGTGATGCGAGGCATTTGGAAGTCGGTCGCAATAGTTCTCGTGGCCATGCGTTCCTTTCGCTAAAGCTTTCTGCAGTTCACGGGCCGGGCAGAGCCAGCCCTACTTCGAATACAGCTCGACGATCAGCTGTTCCTGGACGGGAGTGTCGATCTCCTCCCGCTCGGGGAGCTTCAAGATCTTGCCGGTCAGGTTGTCGTGGTCCGCCTGGAGCCACGGGGTGACCGAGGCGGTCAGGTCGGTGGCGTCGCGAATGACCTGCTCGGCGGGGCTGCCGGCCTTCATCGAAACGACGTCGTTCGGGCGCACCTGGTAGCTCGGGATGTTCACCCGGCGTCCGTTCACCTGGAAGTGCCCGTGACGGATCAACTGGCGCGCCTGCGCGCGCGAGGCGGCGAAGCCGAGCCGGTAGACGACGTTATCCAGTCGCTGCTCGAGCATCCGAAGGAGCTCTTCGCCTGTGATCCCGGAGCGGCGCGACGCCTTGTTGTAGTAGCCGCGGAACTGCTTCTCGAGAATTCCGTAGTAACGGCGCGCCTTCTGCTTCTCGCGGAGCTGGATCAGGTACTCGGACTGCTTGATGCGGCCGCGGCCGTGCTCGCCCGGCGGGTAGCTCCGGCGCTCGACCGAACACTTCTCGGTCAGGCAGCGCTCGCCTTTCAGGAAGAGCTTCATACCTTCGCGCCGGCAGGCACGGCACTTCTTGCCCAGGTTTTCTCTTGCCATGGCTCTAGACCCTCCGCCGCTTCTTCGGGCGGACGCCGTTGTGAGCCTGCGGAGATACATCCTTCACGCCGAGCACCTCGAGGCCGGCGGCCTGGAGCGAACGGATCGCCGTCTCGCGGCCCGACCCCGGGCCCTTGACGAAGACCTCGACCTTCTGGAGGCCGTGCTCCATGCCCTTCTTGGCGCATGAGTCGGCTGTGACCTGCGCTGCGAACGGCGTCGACTTACGAGAGCCCTTGAAGCCCGCGGAGCCTGCGCTCTCCCACGCGATCACGTTCCCGTCCTTGTCGGTCAGCGAAACGATCGTGTTGTTGAACGAGGTCTTGATGTGAGCCTGGCCGATCGCGATGTTCTTCTTGACGCGGCGGCGCGTGCGCCCCTTGGACGCCTTTCGAGGAGGTGCCACGCGCTAACCCTTCTTCTTCCCGCGGCCCACGGTCTTCTTCGGGCCCTTGCGTGTGCGTGCGTTCGTCTTCGTCCGCTGGCCGTTCACCGGGAGGCCGCGGCGGTGTCGCACGCCCCGGTACGAGCCGATCTCGCCAAGCCGCTTGACGTTCTGCGAGCGCTCGCGGCGCAGGTCGCCCTCGACCTCGAGGTTCTCGTCGATGTAGCCGCGCAGCTTCGTGATCTCGGCGTCGGTCAGGTCGCGCACCTTCTCGTCGGGCGAGAGCCCGAGCTCGGCTGCAACCTTGCGCGCTGTCGAGGGGCCGACACCGTAGATGTACGTGAGCGCGACCTCCAGGCGCTTCTCGCGCGGGAGGTTCACACCGGCAATACGAGCCAAATCTCTCTCTCCCTTATCCCTGCCGCTGCTTGTGGCGCGGGTTCGTGCAGATGACCAGCACCCGACCGTGCCGCTTGATCACGCGGCAGCGGTCGCACATCGGCTTGACGGACGGTCGTACTTTCATGAATGGGCTGCGGCCACGCCGATGCCCGGCGGGAGCCGCGAATCGGTCATGGTAGCAAAGAGCCGACGGGCTCCTCGGTCAGGATCCGCGGCCCCGCCTCGGTCACGGCGACTGTGTGCTCGAAGTGCGAGGCGAGGGAGCCGTCCCGGGTATGGATCGACCAGCCGTCGTCGGCGACGAAGACCTCCTCGGACCCGGCAGTGATCATCGGCTCGATCGCGATCGTCATTCCTGGGACGAGCTTCGGGCCGCGACCCGGCTCACCGAAGTTCGGCACCTGCGGCTCCTCGTGCATCGAGCGTCCGACCCCGTGACCGACGAGCGAGCGGACGACCGAGAACCCGGCCGCCTCTGTCGTGCGTTGCACCGCGGCCGAGACGTCCCCGACGTGATTTCCGGGCTGGGCCTCCCCGATGCCGGCCAGTAACGCGCCCTCGCAGACCTCGAGAAGCCGCTGGGCCTCCAGGTCGGTCTCCCCGACTCCGAAGGTGTGCGCCGAGTCCGCCACGAGCCCGTCGAGCGTCACCCCCACGTCGATCGACAGCACGTCGCCCTCCGCCAGCCGGTAGCTGCCCGGGATGCCGTGCACGACCATGTCGTTCGGCGAAGCGCAGATCGCGGCGGGAAAGCCGCGGTACCCCTTGAAGGTGGGCTCTCCGCCCTGCGAGCGGATGTGCTCCTCGGCCAGCTCGTCGAGCTCGGCCGTCGTGACCCCAGGGGCGATGGCCTCGCCGACGATCCCGATCGTCTCCACGACCACGCGACCCGCCCGCGCCATCGCCTCGATCTCCCCGGCCGACTTGCGGATGATCATCGGGCGGCCACCGTCGCGAGGACGTCCTGAACCTCGCCGAAGACCTCGTCGACCGGGCGGTCGGCGTGGATGCCCACGAGATTCCCCTTCGCGCGGTAGTAGGTCACGACCTCCTCCGGCACGCGCTGAACGTCGAGCCGGTGGCGGATCATCTCGGGCTCGTCGTCGCTCCGGCCGCGCTCGAGCAGGCGCTCGTAAGCGACCTCGTCGGGCAGCTGGAACTCGAGCACGAGCCCGACCCTGCGGTCGAGGTCCGCCAGCATTGCGTCGAGCGCTTCGGCCTGCGCGAACGTGCGCGGGAATCCGTCGAGGACGAAGCCGTTCGAGGTGTCGTCGAGGGCGAGACGCGCCCGGATCAACTCGATCATGAGCTCGTCCGGGACAAGATCGCCGCGTTCGAGGATCGGGCGGACGCGCTGCCCGAGGCCGCTCTCCGCGGCGATCGCAGCGCGGAGCATGTCCCCGGTCGCGATGTGGGAAAGGCCGGTTTCGGCCGAGACCCGCATCGCCTGGGTTCCCTTGCCCGCCCCCGGCGGCCCGAGGATCACGACGTCCAGCGGCATGGACGGGCGCTAGCGGAGGAAGCCCTCGTAGTGGCGCATCATCATCTGCGACTCCATCTGGCGCATGGTGTCGAGCGCGACGCCCACGACGATCAGGATCGAGGTGCCACCGAGGGCCGCCGACGTCGCCTGCGAGAAGCCGCCGTACCGAATGAACAGCGTTGGCAGCGTCGCGACGAGGGCGAGGTAGAGGGAGCCCGGCAGGGTGAGCCGCGTCAGCACGCGGTCGAGGTACTGGGCGGTCGGCGGCCCGGGCCGAATCCCCGGGACGTACCCGCCGTGCTTGCGCAGGTTGTCCGCCTGATCGATCGGGTTGAACTGGACCGCCGTGTAGAAGTAGGTGAAGATCACGATCAGGAGGCCCTGCAGGAAGACGTAGATCAGGTCGCTCGGCTGGAAGTGCTCGTTGATGAAGCTCTGCGTCGTGGGAAAGAATTGGGCGATCGTGGGTGGGAAGGCCATGATCGCCGCGGCGAAGATGATCGGGATTACGCCGGCCATGTTGACCCGGAGCGGCATGTAAGTCGTCCCGCCGGTCGTCATGCGGCGGCCCACCATCCGCTTCGCATACTGGATCGGGATCCGCCGCTGGCCTTCCTGGACGAAGACGACGGCCACGATGATCGCGATGGCGATGAGGGGGAACATGAGCCGCTCGAACGCGTCGCCCTCGTACCAGGCGCGGATCCCGCCCGGGAGGCTCGAGAGGATCGAGGCGAAGATGAGGAGGGAGATCCCGTTGCCGATCCCTCGCTTCGTGATCAGCTCGCCCATCCACATGAGGAGCGTCGTCGCGGCGGTCAGCGAGATGACGATCAGGACGAAGCGGCTGAGCGTCAGGTTGAGCGCGCCCTGGCGGTCGAAGAGATACGAGTACCCGGCGGCCTGGAGCGCCGCGAGCGCGACCGTCAGGTAGCGCGTGTACTGGTTGATCTTCGCGTAGCCGGCCTCGCCCTCCTTCTGCAGCTGCTCGAGCCGCGGGATGACGACCGTCATCAGCTGGAGGATGATCGAGGCTGTGACGTACGGCATGATCCCGAGGGCGAAGAGCGCGAACTGGGAGAGCGCGCCGCCCGAGAAGATGTTCAGCAGGTTGAGGATCGTGCCTCCCTGCCCGGCGAAGTAGTCCTCGATCGCCTGCGGGTCGACGCCCGGAGTCGGGATCCAACTGCCCAGCCGGTAGAGCGCGAGGATTACCGCCGTGAAGAGGACACGCCGGCGCAGTTCGGGAACGCGCCACGCATTCGTCAGCCAGGAGAACACCTACGCCTCCGGCTTAGTCGTATTTTCCTGGTCCGAACCGTCCGCCTCGTTGCTTCCAACGGACCCTTCGGACGCGGTCTGAGGGGTCTCGGCCCTCGCGCGCTTACGGCGCTTCTTCGTTGGGACGACGGTGGTCGCGTCGCGCAAAGCGGTGACCGTCCCGCCCGCAGCTTCGATCTTCTCGCGCGCACTCGACGAGAACGCGTGCGCCGTCACGGTCAGCTTCTTCTTCAGCTCGCCGTTCCCGAGCACCTTCACGTCGGTCTTGGTGTTCTTGATGAGGCCCTTCTCGATCAGTGTCTCCAGGGTGACGTCCGCGCCTGCGTCAAAAACTCGCTCGAGCTCGGCGACGTTGACCGGGATCGTCGAGGTGCGGTGCGGGCCGATCGGCATCGCATCCTTCGAGGTCGAGCCGCGCTGCTTGGCGAGGCGCATGTAGATCGGCATCTGGCCGCCCTCGAAGCCGGCTCGCATCGTATGGGAGCCCGAACGCGACTTCTGGCCCTTGATCCCGCGACCCGAGTACCGGCCCTTGCCGGAGGCCAGGCCGCGGCCGACCCGCTTGCGGGCCTTACGCTTCTGCGCGGGCTTCAGGTTGGAGAGCGAAAGCTCTTCCTCGGGCGGCACCTAGGCCTCCTCGATCTGGACGAGATGGCGAACTTTTCTGAGCATACCCAGGGTCTCTGGCGAGTCATCGCGCTCAACCGAGCGCCCGATCTTGCCGAGCCCGAGCGCGCGCAGCGTGCCGCGGTGGCGCTCGCTCTGGCCGATCTGGCTGCGCGTCTGTGTGACCCTAAGCCTGGCCATCCTGGCTCTCCTCGGCCGGCTCTTCCACCGCAGCCTCGGCAGGTTCGGCCGGCGCGACATCGGCGGGGACCTCTTCCGCGAGACGCGCTTTGTACGGCAGCACACTGGAGATCGGTACTCCGCGACTGCGGGCGACCTCCTCCGGCCGCCGAAGCTTCTTCAGCCCGTCCACGGTCGCCTTCAGCATGTTGATCGGCGTCGGCGTCCCGAGGCTCTTGGCGAGGATGTCGCGGATTCCGCCCAGCTCGAGGACGGCTCGCACCCCGCCCCCGGCGATGACGCCGGTTCCCTCGCTCGCCGGGCGCAGGAGCACCCGGGCCGCGCCGAACTCGCCCATGATTTGGTGCGTGATCGTCTGCCCGTGCTTCGGCACCTCGAAAAGATTCTTCTTCGCGTCGTCGACGGCCTTGGAGATGGCGAGCGGGACCTCCCGCGCCTTCCCGTAGCCGACGCCGACGCGGTCGACCTCGTCCCCGATCACCACGAGCGCGGTGAATGAGAAGCGCCGGCCACCCTTGACCACCTTGGCCACACGGTTGATCTCGACCACGCGCTCCTTGAGCTCGCGGGACTCCCTGACATCAACGGCCATCTAAAAGATCAAACCTCCCTCGCGTACAGCTTCGGCGAGCGCCTTCACGCGCCCGTGGTACAGGTAGCCGCCGCGATCGAAGACGACGGCCTCGACGCCGGCCTTCTTCGCAGCCTGCGCGAGCTGCTTGCCGACCTCGGCCGCCTGCTCGGTCTTGGAGCCCTTGAACGACTTCTTCAGCTCCGTGTGCCGCGCGGAGGCTAGCGTCCGCGCGCCGACATCGTCGACGAGCTGGGCCTCGATTCCTCGGTTCGAGCGGAAGACGACCAGGCGCGGCCGCTCGGCGGTGCCCGAAACTTGCCGGCGCAGGCGATGGTGGCGGCGAAGCCGCGCGTTCCGCGGCGAGAGGACGGGCACTAGGCTCGCTTCCCGACCTTGCGGGCCACGTACTCACCCTGGTAGCGGATCCCCTTGCCCTTGTACGGCTCGGGCGGGCGCACCTTGCGGATCTCGGCGGCCACTTGCCCGACCCTCTGCTTGTCGATCCCCTTGACCGCGATCTCCGTCGGCGTCGGCACTTCGAAGGAGATGCCGTCGGGCGGATTCTTGACCACCGTGTGCGAGTAACCGACGCTGAGCTCGAGTGACGTCCCGCGCAGAGCGGCCCGATAGCCGACGCCCTGGATCTCGAGGCGCTTCTCGAACCCCTTCGTGACGCCTTCGACCATGTTGGCCACGAGCGTGCGGGTCAGCCCGTGGAGCGCGCGATCCGTGCCGCGCTCCGTCGGCCGCGTCACGCGCAGCTCGGCGTCCTCCTGCTCGACGGCGATCCGCTGCGGGACCTCCTGGGTGAGCTCGCCAAGCGGACCGTTGACCATCACGCGCCCGGGCGAGATCGAGACGCTCACGCCTGCGGGGACTGGGATGGGCTGCTTTCCGATTCGACTCATCCGCAGTCACCAGCCGAGCAGATCGGGTTCACCGGCCGCGAAAAGCAAGCCAGGCTAGGACGCAAGGAGCGCTCGTAGCCGGAGGCTCCGAGCGCGACTGAGGACGACGCATGGCGCCGCTTTGCAGCGAGCCGGTGGGCGCGAGATGTTCGGTTGGGGGCTGCCATCACTACCAGACGAAGCACACGACCTCACCGCCCACGCCGAGCTCCTGCGCACGCCGGCTCGTGACGAGGCCGTCGGACGTGGAGAGGATCGCCGTGCCCATCCCGCCGAGTACGCGGGGGAGGCGGTCCTTCTTGGCGTAGACGCGCCGCCCGGGCTTCGACACGCGCTTCAGGTCGGTGATGACCCGCTCGCGGCTCCGCCCGTACTTCAGCTCCACGACCAGGGTATCGAAGGACTCGCCCTTTTCCACCCTGGAGCCGCGGATGTAGCCCTCCTCCTCCAGGAGGCGGGCGATCTCGATCTTCATCCGCGACGACGGCATCGTGACCGTCTCCTGCAGCGCCTTGTTGGCGTTGCGGATGCGCGTGAGCATGTCTGCGACTGGATCGGTCAGCATCTCGCTACCAGCTCGACTTCGTCATGCCCGGGATCGCGCCGTCGTGCGCCAGCTCGCGCAGGCAGATGCGGCACAGCCCGAACTTCTTGTAGACCGCGCGCGGCCGGCCGCATCGGTTGCAGCGGCTGTACTTGCGCGTCGCGAACTTCTGCGGCCGCGCGGCCTTCGCGATCAGGCTCTTCTTCGCCAAACCGTTCCTCCTAGTCCTGCTTGAAAGGAAGACCGAGCGCGCGCAGGAGCGCGAGCGCTTCCTCGTCGGTCTTCGCCGTGGTCGTGATCGTGACGTCGAGGCCTCGCACGGTGTCGACGTCGTCGTAGTCGATCTCCGGAAAGATGATCTGCTCGCGGACGCCGAGCGAGTAGTTCCCCCGGCCGTCGAGGCTCTGGGGTGCGAGGCCGCGGAAGTCCCGGATGCGCGGAAGCGCGATCGAGACGAGCCGGTCGAGGAAGTCGTACATGCGGTCGCCCCGCAGAGTCACCTTGGTTCCGATGGGCATGCCTTCGCGGATCTTGAAGCCCGCAATCGATTTCTTCGCCCGGCGGAGCTGGGCCCGCTGGCCGGCGATCAGCGTGAGCTCGTCCATGGCGCTGTCGAGCGCCTTGGCGTTGGTCTTCGCCTCGCCGACGCCCATGTTCAGCGTGATCTTTTCGAGGCGCGGCACCTGCATGATCGAGCTCAGCTCTAGCTCCTCTTGAAGGCGTGCGCGGAGCTCCTCCTCGTAGCGATGCTTGAGGCGGGGGGTGTAGGTCTCGCGGGATTTCGTCGCGGCGGGCATCAGCGGTCGAGCACCTCCCGGCAGTCGGCCCGCTTGCAGACCCGCACCTTGACCCTGCCGCCCTTGGCCTCGCGGAACTCATAGCCGACGCGGCTCGCCCGGTTGCAGGTCGGGCAGACGACCATCACGTTCGAGACGGGCAGTGGGTTGGCCACGTCGAAGACGCCGCCCGGCTGTACCTGCGGCTGGCCCATTCGGCCCGAGTCGCGGATCGCCTTCGGCCGCCGGTGCTTCTTGACCATGTTCAGGTTCTCGACGATCACCCGCTTGTCGCGCGGATTCGACTCGATCACGCGGCCCTGCTTTCCGCGATCCTTGCCCGAGATCACCTGGACCAGGTCGCCCTTCCGGATCCTCATGGCGGCTGCCATCACAGAACCTCCGGGGCGAGCGAGACGATCTTCATGAAGTTCCTCTCCCGCAGCTCACGCGCGACCGGCCCGAAGATGCGCGTTCCGCGCGGGTTGTTCTGCGCGTCGATGATCACCGCGGCGTTCTCGTCGAAGGCGATCGAGGTACCGTCGTTTCGGCCGAAGGGCTTCTTGGTGCGGACGACGACCGCTTTCACGACCTCGCCCTTCTTCACCGTGCCCTGCGGCGTGGCCACCTTCACGGTGCCGACGATCACGTCGCCCACTCGCGCGTAGCGGCGATGCGACCCTCCGAGCACGCGGATGCAGAGGAGCGAGCGTGCTCCTGTGTTGTCCGCGACCCTGAGTCTGGATTCCTGTTGAATCATCGCGCTGCTTCGATCACCTCGGCCAGGCGCCAATTCTTGGTCTTGGAGAGGGGCCGGGTCTCGACGATGCGGACGATGTCGCCCACGTTCGCCTGATTCCCTTCGTCGTGCGCGTGGAACTTGCTCGAGTGGCGGACGACCTTCTTGTAGCGCCGGTCGGGCCGCACCATGTCCACACGGACGACGATCGTCTTGTCCATGGCGCTTGAGACGACGACGCCGCGGCGCTCCTTCCGCTGCCCGCGTGGGTGCTCAGGCTTCGCTAGGCGCACGAGCGGCTTGCGCTCCGTCGAGCGGGCCGGCTTCGGCTTCGCCGCGCGGGCGGCGCGCTTCTCGGCCTTCGTCTTCGTCGAGCGGCGCTTCTGCCGCGCGGGCGGCGCCTCGGCCGGGGCGGCGGGCTCCTCGACGGGAGCCTCTTCGGCGACGGGCTCCTCGGCGGGAACCTCTTCGGCGACGGGCTCCTCGACGGGGGCCTCTTCAGCGACGGGCTCCTCGGCGACGGGCTCCTCGCCAGGAGCCTCTTCGGCGACGGGCTCCTCGACGGGGGCCTCTTCGGCCACGGGCTCCTCGACGGGGGCCTCTTCGGCTGCCGGCTCCGCGGGTGCCGCCGCTTCGGCGATGGGCTCCTCCGTAGGAGCTTCGTCCGCTTGGGGCGGCTCGTCGGTGGCTTCGGCCACGGGCTCTTCCGCAGCCACGGGCTCCTCCGCGGGGACGGGCTCTTCGGCCTGCGCCTGCGGCTCTTCGGCCTCAGGGTCTTCGGCAGCCGGCTCCTCGGCGACGGCCTCCTCCGCCTCGGCGAGCTCGCCGAGCGGGTTCTCGTCCGGAACGAGGTCTTCGGCTTTCTTTCTCGCTCGTGCCATCTATCGCCTTTCCAGCCTGTTCTCGCGCTCGGCCTGAATGCCCAGGATTCGAGCTATGTCGCGCTTGGTCAGGCCGAGGCGCGCGGTGTTCTCGAGCGCGCCGGTCGCGTCCTGAAAGCGCAGGTTGAAGAGCTCCTCGCGGGTCTCGGCGAGACGCCGCTTCAGCTCGTCGTCGGACAGCTCACGCAATTCTCTAGTTCTCAAAGAGATCCGCCTCTCGCTTCACGAACTTCGTCTTGATCGGGAGCTTGCTCCCCGCCAGCCTCAGCGCTTCCTTCGCGAGGTCCTCGGGGACACCCGCGAGCTCGAACATCACGCGTCCGGGCTTCACGACGGCCACCCAGCCCTCGGGGGAGCCCTTGCCGGAGCCCATCCGCGTCTCGGCCGGCTTCTGGGTAACCGGCTTGTCGGGGAAGACGTTGATCCAGACCTTGCCGCCGCGCTTGATCTTGCGCGTCATGGCGATCCGGGCCGCCTCGATCTGGCGGTTCGTCACCCAGCCGACCTCGAGCGCCTTCAGCCCGAAGTCGCCGAAGTTGACCACTTGCTGGCCCTTCGCCGCGCCACGGCGTCGCCCGCGCTGCTGCTTGCGGAACTTGGTCTTCCGCGGCATCAGCATGGCTAGCTCTTACCGCCCTTCGACTTACCGCTGTCCGAGCCCTCGCCGTCCGGCTTCTCCGTCGGCGGGTCGCCGGACTGGTCGAGCTTCGCCGGGTCGTCGTGCATCTGCTTCTGCGTGGTCGTATCCGGCGCCGCGGTGACCTCGGCCGGCACCGTCGGAACCTCAGGCTCGACGACCGGCTGCTCGCGGCCCGCGTCCGACACTCCCTGTTCGTCCGTGCGAGGGCGCTCCACCTGGCCGCCGGGCTTGCGCCCGCCGCCGCGCCGCTGGCCGCCGCGCTCGCGACGGCGCACGGGCCCGAGACCTTCACGGTCGGGCGGGCGCCTGCCGCCCTCGCGGCCCGCGCTCAAACCTTCGAGGCTCTGGCGGCGGCGCTGGCCGTCGCCCTCCGCGCGGCTCGAGCCCTCGCCGAAGCCCTCCGGCATGATCTCGCCCTTGTTGACCCAGACCTTCACGCCGATCCGGCCGTAGGTCGTCTTGGCCTCGGCGAAGCCATAGTCGATGTCGGCCCGCAGCGTGTGGAGCGGGACGCGGCCCTCGGAGTAGCTCTCGGAGCGCGACATCTCGCCGCCGCCGAGGCGACCGCCGCATTGAATCCGGACGCCCTGGGCGCCCGAGCGCATGGCTGAGGCCAGCGAGCGCTTCATCGCGCGGCGGAAGCTCACGCGGTTCTGGAGCTGCTCGGCGATCGACTGCGCGACCAGCTTCGCGTCGAGCTCGGGGCGCTTGATCTCATTGATGTTGATGTGGACGTTCTTCTTGGTCATCCCGTGGACGTCTTTCCGCAGGGCGTCCACCTCCGCGCCCGACTTCCCGATCACGATCCCGGGGCGGGCCGTGTAGATGTCGATCGTGATGCGCTGCTTGTCCTTGCGGATCAGGATGTCCGAAAGGCCTGCGTGGCCCAGCTTGCCGTAGATGTGCTCCCGGATCTTGACGTCCTCGATCAGATACGCCGGGAACTCTTTCGTGCCCGTGTACCAGTTGGACTTCCAGTCGTGGATGACGCCGACCCGCAGGCCGCCGGGATGAACCTTCTGTCCCACTAGGACTCTCCTCCCTCGTCGGCCTTCTTGCGCGGGGTGCGCTTGGGCTTCTCCTCGTCGGCGTCCGCCTTCGGCTTGGCCGCGCGGGTGCGCTTCGGCTTCTCTTTCGCCTTCGGCTCCTCTGCCTTCGGCTTCTGGGCGCGCTTCGGGCGCGTCTTCGGCTTCTCCTCGGCCGCTTCCGCCACCTCGGTCGTCTCGGCGACCTCCGGCTTCTTGCGCGAGGCGCGCTTCGGCTTCGCCCCTTCGACCGGGGCCTCGGGCGTGACGGTGGCAGCCAGCGGGGCGCGAGCCTCGGGGAGGGCGCTGCCGTCCGGCTGGGCAAGATTGATGGTGATGTGGCAGGTGCGCTTGCGAATCCGCGCGACGCGGCCGCGGGCGCGGGCGCGCCACCGCTTCAGCGTCGGGCCTGCCCCCACATATGCGGCCGAGATGACGAGCTCGTCACCGGCCAGGCCGTGGTTCGCCTCGGCGTTCGCGACCGCGGAGTTGAGGACCTTCTCGAGATCCCGAGCAGCATCGCGCGACATGAACGCGAGGATCGTGCGGGCCTCGGGAACGGTCCGCCCACGGATCTGGTCCGCGACGAGCTGCGCCTTGCGCGGCGCCGTGCGCACGTAGCGCGCCTGGGCGCGAACCTCGGTTCTCGGTGCCTCGACTGTTGCCATGCCTACCGTTTGACCTGCCTGTCTCCGGAGTGACCGCGGAAGGTCCGCGTGGGCGCGAACTCACCGAGCTTGTGACCGACCATCGACTCGGTGATGAAGACGGGGACGTGCTTGCGCCCGTCATGTACCGCGATCGTGTGCCCGACCATCTCGGGGAACACGGTCGACGTGCGCGACCAGGTGCGAAGCGGGCGCTTCTCGCCCGACGCGTTCATCGCCTCGACGCGCGACATCAGCCGCTCGTCGACGAACGGTCCCTTCTTGCTGGATCGGCTCACTTAGCGTCTCTCCTTGCCGCGGCGGCGGCCGCGGACGATCAGCTTGTCGGAATCCTTGTGCTTCTTTCGCGTGCGCTTCCCGAGCGTTGGGACACCCCACGGGGTGACGGGGTGACGGCCGCCCTTCGACTTTCCCTCGCCTCCGCCGTGCGGGTGGTCGACCGGGTTCATCGCCGAGCCGCGCGTTGTCGGGCGCTTGCCGAGCCAGCGGCTGCGGCCCGCCTTGCCGCTCGAGATGTTCTCGTGGTCGACGTTCCCGACCTGGCCGACGGTCGCGCGGCAGGTGGCCGCCACGCGGCGCATCTCTCCGGACGGGAGGCGCAACGTCGCGTAGAGGCCTTCCTTGGCGACGAGCTGGACGCCTGAGCCGGCGCTTCGCGCCATCTGTCCGCCGCGGCCGGGCTGCAGCTCGACGTTG